>Ga0187892_10001972_pt1 | contig 43828 bp, 31 predicted proteins | sample MA1701073metaG_FD_139345 | JGI IMG/M metagenome (GOLD analysis project Ga0187892, IMG submission 139345) | Bio-ooze microbial communities from a basaltic lava cave in the Kipuka Kanohina Cave System on the Island of Hawaii, USA - MA170107-3 metaG ... | reverse complement strand
TGGTTGCGGCTGGAAGGGCTGTTCCGGAAACGTGAAAGGACCAATCTGGCGTGCTTATCCCTGCTAAGCGATAACTCCTTACGCTGCTTGGCTTTGAGTTCAGGAGCAGCGTTGTAGTGGTAGGCCTTGCAATTAACGACGTCAATCAAGTAGTAGGATACACAGGCCTACCTTGGGATAGCAAAAGTGCCATGCTGTGGGAGAATGGCGATTCGCTTCTCCTCGACGAGCTGATTCCTGCTTACTCAGGCTGGCACCTGGAGATTGCATCAGACATCAACAACCGTGGATCAATTGTGGGGTATGGCTGGCACGATGGACAGATTCGAGGATTCCTTCTTCAGCCCTGCGAGCAGGCTACAATCCTGCAAGGAAAAGTAGTATTTGAAGATGGTATCACGTCCATTCGAAGCACTAATTGTCCAGAGGCGAGGGTATACCTGCGTCGCCGTGGTATGAGTGATGGGATTTACACTCTGGTGAATGACAATGGCTGGTATAGTGTTGAAGCCTCGTTCGTACCAGGCGAATACGATATTGTTCTGAGGTACACACTTCCCGCGGCATTTCGCCACCAAGATTACGCCGAGTATGTTTTCCAGCCATCCGATCTCAATCCGGATCCGGACGTTGTTGTTGCTAACGATGGAACTCTCAGTAGATGTAGAGTAGATATCATCTGTCCCTGGCCAGCGATCTTGTTGCATGGAATAATCAATCCAATTAGAGGTGACGATAACGGTCCAAATGACTTTACAGCGCTACAGTCTGTTCTCTCGAACAAGAAACTCGAGGAATCTGGTAATGAACTCCGCAAGGGCGTTATCTGCCTAGTACCAGACCTTGGTGTGGGCGATTTCGAATCTTACTATACCGAATTGCGCGCCCAATTGCCTTCCCTTCTTCAGCTATTTCCAGCCAGCACTCGATTCCGTTTGCTTGGATATAGTCAGGGAGGTCTCGTCGCGCGGCTTCTCCTACAGAACGGGACTGACCTCCTAGGTTCCAGTAGGATTGATCGCGTTTTTCTGGTAGCTACGCCTAACAAAGGGACATGCCTTGCTGCAGGAACATCGTATGACTGGCTAAGCGAGACTTCTATTGACTCTTTTAACGATACGACGGTGGACGGGCGTGGACGTCCTTTCTACTTGCTGGCAGGAGAGAAGCCAATCACGCATCCCTGTCTGCCGAGACACCATGATAGGGTTGTGCCTAGAAGAAGTGTGTTCTCTCTTGAGACAATGGCGGGGTACATCGTGGCAGACCGGAGCATAGTGTCAGCTAGTCACTGGAACATCACCAAGAACTCAGAGACGCTCTCGTGGGCATATCAGCGACTCACAGGGGATTAAAAGAAGAAGATAAGGAGGATTATCAAGAAGTGGTAGAGGTTTATGATGATCCCTCCGGCGAGAAGCGCATAGTGTACATATCGCGGTTTGCGACGGGTTCTGAATTGCTCAATCAGGTACGCCAAAAGACAGGCAGTTGCTGTGAGGACTCCAAGACCTGCAAGAATCAACCTTGGCCACCAATCTACTCGTAGTATTTCGTAGGGCCAAGTATTCGTGAGCAATAGGATTGTCCCTAATGTTGGAGTGATAGCAAGTATAGTCCAGTAGTTCGACCTGGGGACCCTCTGAGAAGAGTAACCCCTGGTTTCGCGATTGCGACTTACCTTCATTTTACTCTCACATACAATATCGATCCCTTTCGATGAGCTTCCTTAAACGACACTCTCTTTCTCCTCTGTGCTCTCCTGAGCGCATCCATCCTGTTCTTAGCGGCTCTCGGACTACCAAGCTTCACCTCCAACACTTTCCCAGTAGTTGATCGGATCTGATTGAGTATCCTTCTTGTCTCTGGATGCATTCCTCCGACTGCTCCAGGTGGCATATCCTTCAAAACAGAAAACATTGCTTTCTTGCTCACAATAAACACCTCCACACTCCCACACGGTCTGAAAGTATATAAGGCTTTCGACCGTTTCTTCGTTATGACCAAGCGCTCGTTACTCTCAATCCTCTCCACAAGGTAAGAGCGATACCTTTAAAACACACATTATCTATCTTACAGCTTAGTCTAGATAAAGAACTACAAAGAATTCTCCGCATCTAATGCAATAGCAATTCAGTTCAAAGTGAATAAGCTAGATGGTTGTATAAATGCTAACCAATTGGTCTGACTGCAGCTCACTCTAGCTGAGCAGCAAGGAGGAAGATGAGCCGGCTTGTTCAGAATGAATGGAGTTTAATGAAGCCTTTCATTGGCTGCTCCAAGGAGAACTAAGACAACACATAATACTATCTCTATCTCAGCCTTTGACAGCATTGCAAATAGCTTTCAAGTGTAACTCTACTCAACATAGAGTCTCAGATGAAATACGTGACCTAAGAGTGTATGAGCTAGTAGAATGTCTGAATCCAGATGCTAGAAGAAGTAGGCTCTACTGGACAACAACTCTTGGATTCAGATGTAGAGCTTCAGTTGCAGAGATCAAGGGGATTGCGCTTGAGACAATCTCCCTTCCTGGGACTGAGTGGGAGTTGTACGGTGAACTACTGTTCAACCACCGAGCAACAGTACTTCGTGTATTAGATGGACCAATGCAGCCTTCTCAGATAAAGAGACGAGCTCGTTTCCTAAACCCAAGAGTGAGAATGAGCGCGAACAATGCTCGAGACGTGGTGAAGTTCTTCGAGAGAATGGGAGTAGTGAGAAGACTCTATCTCAAGGGAAAGAGGCATGCGAGATTCGAACTCACAGAGATGGGAAGGAAGTTCCAAGATCTTCTCCGGAGAGCTGAGAGCAGGCCATGACTCTCGGTAAGAAACTCGAGGAGCGTGCTCAAGCGATCGCTTCCGCTGGAACAACCAAGGAAGGAGATCCAGTCTCTCTCCTGGAGGGGGAGATCGTGTTATGTCTGGAGCAGCTCGAGCAGCGGAGAGTGCTTCACAGAGATCTTCTGCTTCACCTCTTGAAAGCTGAAACGTATGTAGATACCGATCTAGCAAAGCTTGAGAGCTATTCTCCCAACTCGGTTCATTATCGCTTTCTCGCCAAGGACAGCCTTAAAACCAAACTCTTTCAAATTGACTCTGAGAGGAGGCAACTTCTGATAGCTTTTCGGAGAGATGTCTCGAATCTGGAGGAGAGACTCCTTCATCTTCTGGGGCAGCACGCGATGATCCAGCATTCATCGGCGTGATCACTGGGGCGATTCGAGAGATGCCTCAGGTGAATCTATCGAGTTGAGAGGTGCAGCTTACCTAGCGAATCCAATTTGAGCAAGTTGCTCGTGTCGCCAGGCTCTCGGAAATCCCGAATCAACTCAGGGTTTTCCTATGTTGTCGGGATCAGAACTGTGGCGACAAACTAGGTGAGGAAGAGGTTTGTGTAAGACGCGGTGTGGAATGGCATGAAGCACTAGTGGAGGTGATGCATGGAGCAGAGCACCCGGAAGTCGCAGGCCGACGCAACACGGATCGATTCGTTGGGTGGTCTCGATCCTCCCTTCGATTCCAAGAGTGGTCGCGGACACAGGAGACGGACGTTTATCTCCGGTGCCGCGGGTGCAGTGGCCGGTGGTTTCGTGACGTACGTCAAACCTAGGGTCGCTGTCGCCCAGTCCTGTCCTTCGCTGTCGGCTCTGATCTCGTGCGCACGCGCACGGCCAGCTCCAGAACTAGCAGCGATCTACCATGCAGCACTCGATCCAACTGCGGCAAAGCTACCAGAGCTCGAGGGAAAGATCCGAATGCTCGGACTCCCTCCAGCGGATGAGTCAGCCCTCATCACGATGGAGCGTGATTGCCTCAACCAGGCAGCGCAGATCGCCAACGACATTCTCAACGCAGCCCAACCTCAGGGCCTGCAAAACTCACTGGCCTTGCAGGCTGGCTTCGTTCAAGTCAACGCGTTCATCGATCAGCTCGACGGACGTGGCTTTCCTGTGACGGCAACCTTCCGCACGGTCATCGTCAACCTCTCGGCGCCTCTGCTTTCAGTCGGATGGTGGGCGGTGATCAAGGTAATCGCCTCACTCATCGGAGTCATCATCTCGATTCTGCAGTGGTTGTTCGACGATGACCCTGTGGATCCTGAGATAGTCGCTGACAGACTCCTGGAGGAACTCTGCAAGGTTGTAGACAACAGCAAACTCGATGAGGACGGCATCGAGACTGTGGCAGAGGCCGCAGCGAAGGGTGCGAAGTTCGGCGTCACTGATCCAAACGCGGAGAACGTGCGCACTGCATGCAACCGTACTGTGGCGAAGCTTCAGAACAAGGAGAACAACGAGCCCAACGCAGACAGGAAGCGTAGAATTGCTCGTGCACGGGCTGGTCTCGCAAGAGGCTGGACTACTGGCTAGGTGAGCGCAAGTAAAGACCGCTCGCAACCGAGCTCTCTGAAAAGACGTTCAAGGACCTCCTTCTGGATTAGTCTGGAGGGGGGTCTGCTGTTTAAACCCGTGGCTTCGCCTTGATAGTGCTTCAGAAGCGACTAGAATCAGGAGAAGTTGGCCTGGACGAACACACCTCCGCAGTTCCGCGTCACCACCTTTATAGTCATGTCGACATCTAGCACCTCTACGACTCTTCACCTCCTGTCCAGTCGGGTTAATCTTGACTGCGACTGCGCTGACTTTAGTTGCAGAGTCAGGAGATGGTTCTCGATAGATGCTCACTTAGAGAACAAGCTATCAAGCGGATTTCCTAACCTGCGAATCACTGCGGTCTCTCACACATCTGATTGCTGTCCTCGGACATGGAAAGTAGTACAGTACGATACTAGTTGTCAACTTCCACGAGCGAAGAATGGAGTACCGACTAGCGCCGATGCAGTAGTAGCGGCTATTACCCACTGGGTAGCATTTAATGACACGCAGTACTTCACTTTGCACGCAGCCGCAGTTCGCGTGAGTGGAAAGACGATTGTCCTGCCAGGGCACTCAGGAAGTGGAAAATCCACTCTGGTAGCTAGCCTATTGAGTTCCGGATTCTCGCTGCACTCAGACGAGCTTGTTGCGATTCACATTCGTAGGAAGAGAGTGGCGAATTTCTCACGCAATGTACACCTACGACGCGATGCACTGAGAGTTCTCGGCAAGGATGCCCTCCAGCCCCAGGGCTTTCAGACATCGGAAGGCGTTGTCGTATCACCCGAAGACCTTGGAGGAAAGTGGGCAGCTGAGGGCGCAATACCAAGTGCGATAGTGTTTCCGCAATACTCAGGAGAAACCTGGATACACCAACTTCAGCATTCGGAGGCACTTGCCCGGATTCTAGAATCAACGTGCATTCATGAGAGCAGATGCGAACATGACATTGAATGCGCGATCTGGCTTGCTCAGTTTGTTCCAGTGTATGACCTTGGGTACGCGACTCTGTATGATGCTGCTAGTATGCTAAGGAGTATCGTTTAAGAAAAAGCAGATTTAGTAATGGAATGGTGATGAATTGCTGTCACGAACTTGCAAGCAGCTGCAGACGCGCAAGCTCTTTCAAGACAGATAATACATCCTGCCTAGCAGCTCTGAAGTCGAGTGAAAAGCTGCTCACATACTCATTAATGATGATCTCGAGTGAGTTGTCTCCAGTGCAAGCCTTGAACACAACCGCAGCTGTCGCATTCAGAATCGCAGTTCGGTCTTGAACGGGATCATAGACTACAAGATCTCCTTGAAACTCTCTGAGAATGATATCAGAGCGCGCTTGCGGGTAGTGCGATCTACTCATACAAACGTTCTCCGAGGAACAAGTCTGTGATAGAGCTCTCTGAGCAGGTTCGCAAGCAACAAGCTGGAATACCCAACTTTATCCCGGAATCTGCCCATTTCGAGCAAGTAGTAGATTGGGGCCTCGAGGCATCTCTTTCGAAGTCGGGCATCGAGTTGGCGCACTGCTCCTAGACGCCATACTAACTCGAACAATAGTCGTCTTGCCGAGCCTGGATGAAGCATCTGAAATACAGTACATGGAATCTTGCACGGAGTGAGCTCCTGCGTCAGTAAGAGTGAGTAGAACACAGAAGTCGAGCACCTGAGAGAGCGAACTCTTTCAATCAAAGAGATCCAACTAAGGATAGTATTGTCACGTGCAATCGCGAAATGTATGTCATGTAGTAATCGTAGAATCGAAAACCCATGTTGGTTACAGTGAATCAGGAGATGAAGGAGCATGGCTTCTGGGCCAGGTACTCGAAGAGTGCAACGCCCTACGCTGAGTGGCCTAGTTGAGTTCCACACCCAGTGCTCAACCTCTCTTATTGGTCCCATGTTCAAGAGCCGAAAATGTAGTTCTACTGGACGCGATGCAGCTCGAACAAAGCGAAGTTGCTGCCTATAGTGAGCATGGGCCAGGGCAGCTGGTCCGTTCTTGGGAAGGGTGTGAGCAGGCAGATAGCCGGCCTCAAGCAGGGCTTGAATCGCAGCTGAATAATCATCTTCATGAATGCACAAGTCAAGATCGTCCATGGAACGAGTCCCTGGATCAGGATAGGCGGCGAATGTTAGCCAAGGACCCTTTAAAACAAGAAAGGGTACACTATGGCTCGCCATGCTATCTGCGAGTAGAGATAAATCACTCTTTATTGAGTCGTTCCGCGCGAGGAAGTGGCAATATGAGTCACGGAATGAAGATATTAGATCATCGCAAGCGGAGAAAAGTGAAGAGTGGGGTGCGGAGGGGCGGAGTTGTGTCCATCTCCAGTAGCAAAGGGCGTCAATCTGATGGCGACGAGCGACCGCTCGAAGTCTAACAGGATCCAATTGTTGAATTAGATTTCTGTCCAAGCAGTATGGATTCCCCACTGCAAGTGCCTTTAGGAACTCAGCCTCCGGTCTCGATCTCATCGCCGTAGGGATTCTGCGTGATTGAAACCCACACGAAGCAACAGCTCAAGTCCAGGTGGGTTGCGAGGTGGGAAGAGAACAGAACTGAACTGGGGTTCCACTGATTCCGTGGAACCTGCCTTCGGACTATTGAGGATAATGGCGTTCTCAGATGACTCACTGCTCTCTCGCAGTGGAGTGCCTCGCTCAGTAGACTTCCGCAGCAGATCAAGCTCTGCTTTGTAGTGTCGAGAGCCTGGACGAAGTTGAATCGCGCGCTCCAAATGACTAACTGCACTACTGAGATCGCCACAATGCGACCGGGCAAGCGCAAGGAGGTAGTGGGCATCCGCAGAATTCGCCATGGAGAACATACTGATTGATAGAAGATCGGAGGCCTCGTGGAAACGTCGAAGATTGAGGAGGGCTACAGCGCGATAGAGAGAGGCGGATTCTCTCAACCCGCGACCTGGAAATGGGTAAGACAGGATCTTAGCAGCCTCATCATCTCTGCCCAACATCGTGAGCGCCACTCCAGTTCCTAGTATTGCGTTTGGTTGATTCGGGATCTTATGTAGTACATCCTGAAACGTGTCTAGCGCCTGCTGGGGGTGAGAAAGCCTAAGCTGCGCGGCGGCATGGTTGATTAGTGCTCGAGGACTCGGTGTGGCGTTGCGAGCCACAGCTGCACTCCAAAGAACAGCGTTGTTCTTCCAATGACCCAGTCGCGAGTAGGACCTCAGTGAGAAGAGCGCCAACAATATCGTAAAGAGCAAGATCTGTTGAGAGCGGAGGCGCAAAGCGGTGATTTGTGGTAGCGAGGGAATGCGATGACTGAAAATGATCGCAAGGAGTAGGCAGAGTCCATAGGATGGAACGTAGAGGTATCGATCAGCTATTGGATGCTGACTAAGAGGCAAGAGTGGGGAGGTGGGAAGGTAAGTAATGAGTACCCAGAACATCGAAAAGGAGGCGAGGGGAACCAATCTTCTGACGAACACTGCAACGAGGATCCAGCCTAGAAGCAGCAATCCCCCAGCAATAGCTGGAATCGTGAGATCGTGCAGCGGATCGAGCGAATAGTCTGCTGAAAGTCTAATAGGAAGTAAGAGCAGGCGAGGTATGTGGAGCACGTAAGCGGAGAAGATCACGATAGACTCGTAGTAGGTTCCTGAGAGAGCGTCGGTGTTAGAGTGAATTGCTGGAGAAGTGAATGTGTCTAGAAGTCTGTCGGAGTATCTTCCAAGGACAAGGATAATTGGCAACAGTATTGGCAAGACTCGAAATACAGCGCTCGTAAGGGATCGTTTCCTGGATTGATTAGGCAAGGTAGAGCGGATATGGTCAGCTACGAAGAGCATAGGAGCGACGCCAAGAAGTGCAACTTCCTTCGATAACAATCCAAGCATGAGGCACAACAATGTGAGAAGACCGTATTGTACTCGGGATCCTTGCTTGATGTAGAAGTAGAGACTGCAGAGTGCGAAGATCATGGCGAGGGAGTCTTTGCGATTGGCAATTGAAGCTACCACCTCGATGTGCACTGGGTGAACCGCAAAGAGAAGCCCAGAGAGCAGGCCCACTCTTCTATTAGAGGAAAGCTCAACAGTCGTGAGAGCCACAAGGAATGACGCCAGGGAGTGAAGAAGGACGTTCGTGAGGTGGAAACCATAGAGGCTGCTCCCGTAGAGAGCACGATCAAAGTAGAAAGAGAGGTGTGTTATTGATCTTCCTACCTCAAGAAACACGCGCCCAGGTTGAAGGGTTGAATTCAGGACGTGCGAGATAGCTGCAGTATCGTCGTAAGTGAGCTCGTTTGAAACCGAGGGAATCGTGAGAGCAAATGCCACGAAGGGTGGCAGGGAATACGTTAGTAGCCTAGACTCCAGAATGGTGCGGCCGTACATGGAAGCTCGCTTAAGGTAGTATTCTCTCCAAGATCGTACCACAGCGGGGAGGCGTGGCAAGCTGCCGCAATGCCGTGATTTGAAGTCCGGGGACTCGGTCCCCCTCTCGAGATCGGCCGGCAAACCGCACCACGTGCTCGTCGAGCTAAACAGTTCAAGAGTCAACTGTGGGCAATGCGCTTTGGTGTGAATGGATGTTCAAGATGCACTTCGTAAGCTCGGGCCCGTGCTCCCAGAAGAAGTAAGACGATGGAGACGAACTCTTCCGTTGGTCAGGCCAGAGACAAGAGCTCTCCTTGAGAAGCAGATAGTCAGTACTGCCTTCAACCTCCTTAAGAAGTTTCCTGATAATCTCCTCCTTCCGTATCCATCTGAGAAGAAGAGCAGAGGACCACTCCACCTAGGAACAATCATCTATGAGAAGAAACACCACTCTTTCAGCTTAAGGTCAGAAGAACTTCTCCAGAATCTTTCAATCTTTGGAAGATCAGGAGCAGGAAAAACAAACATAGTCTTCCATCTTCTTCAAGAACTCCAGAAGAACAAGATCTCTTTCCTTTTTCTAGACTGGAAGAGAACTGCCAGACATCTCCTTCCACTACTTCCAAGAAAGACAAATCTCTTCACTCCAGGAAGATCTTTAAATCAATTGCCCTTCAACCCGCTTCTTCCTCCCCCAAACATAGAACTGCCACTTTACATCAACCTTCTCATAGATGTTCTTTCACAAGCATTCACTCTAGGAGAAGGTTCTAAATCACTTCTCCAACAAACTCTTCCAAGTTGCTACTCCTCAAAAGCCTGGCCCACAATAGAACAACTAACACAAGCTCTTGAAGAAACACAATTACATTCAAGAGCTCTGGGATGGAAGACATCTGCCTTAAGGGCACTAAGAAGCATTCAATTCTCCAACATCACTTCTACATCTCCATTAAACCAAGAAGATACTATCAAATCATTCCTAAAAGAAAGTACGATAATAGAACTAAACGGTCTTAATGAAAGTGCAAAGACGTTCCTAATCCCATTGCTATGTCTATGGATCTATTACTTACAATTACAATCCCCAGAAAGAGAAAAGCTAAAGTTAGTAATAGTAGTAGAAGAAGCTCATCATACTCTCTACAGACAAGAACATAGAAGTAAAGAATCAGCAATGAACATGCTTCTCCGTCAATGTAGAGAGATAGGCATAGGAATGATTATAGTAGATCAACATCCTCATCTTATCTCAAGTGCCGCTCTTGGAAATACCTTCACTACTATCTGCCTGAACCTAAGAGATCCAACTGACATCAACAAGTCAGCTGGACTACTTCAATTACAAGAGAATGAAAAGCATTATCTAAGTAGTCTTCCAGTTGGAAATGGAATCATCAAGCTTCAAGATAGATTCTTCTCTCCCTTTCTTCTCGAGTTCCCATTAGTAAGAGTAAAGAAAGGTTGGATGACAGATGAGAGAGTCAAAGAGTATCTTACAGGAAATACTTCACGTTCGACTCTACTTAGACTTCAAAATGCAGTTTATGAAGAAAGCAAGCAGGTTCGCTTTGGAGATATACAGAAAGAAAGGCTCGCAAGTGTATTAGTAGAAGATGTTCTTCAATATCCAGAAGATGGAGTAAAGCAAAGATATAAGAGACTAGCAATAAGCATGGACAAAGGAAACAAACTAAAGAAACAGCTAATTCAATCAGGCCTTCTTGAAGAGGCTCTCTTGCCTCATGGCTCTACAAGAAAGCTCCATCTTCGTCTTTCAAAGCAAGCAAGAAGACTTCTAGGAGCAAGTCAAGAAAAGACCTTTGGAGGTATTGCGCATGAATACTGGAAAGAGTATTATGCCCAGGCTTTCAGAGATCAAGGCTATCAAGTAGTATTAGAAGCTCCTAGAAAGTCTGGAAGAGTCGATATTCTTGCTTCAAAAGGCAGCGAACATGTTGCTATCGAGGTCGAAACTGGCAAGTCTGACGTAGTTCAGAATGTTCGAGAAGACCTCAGATTAAGAGTCTCGAAAGTACTAGTAATAGTGACAGAAGAATCTGCTCTTTCTTCTATCGAGCGCCAACTTGCGAGAGCTGGTTTGCTGATTGGTGGACGAGTTGAAATGAGAATGGCTGGCGCCTGAATAGGCGGCGGCTACTTGGCGATGCCGAGATTGATTAGTCGATAGGTAATAGCCTGCAGACTGACCGCGAAGCGGAGCGCGAGTCTAGTTAGCTGCTCTGTATCCTCGATATCGATCGGCTTCCGTATCACCGGATCGATGAGTCTGCGCGGCATGAGGAGATTCGCTGCAAACTTGTTTGCTTCAATCTCCGGGAGTAGATCGGCCGTATGCGATCGCTCATCCCGAAAGTAGATAGGGAAGTCGTGATCAATGAAGCTACCTTGCGGATGAAGGAGTAGGTGCCCAAGCTCGTGCGAAACAGTAAAGCGTTGACGAGTGGTCGCGTGAGCTTGATTAACGCCGATAATGACTGAGTTGCTCTGGCGAACGAGAAACCCACTCAGATTGTCGGGTAACGGCCCAACGCGGAGTGTCGCACCAGCAAGTGATGGCAGATCAAAAACAGGAACGGGGGCTGTCTTTACCTGCGCCAGCGAAAGAAGGCGATCAGCGGCGGCTTCGATTCTCGCTCTAGCTTGCATCCGTGTCCTCTGATGGTGCGATCAACTTCTCGACGGCCGCGCGCTCGTTGGGCTTCAATTCACGAGAGATCGAATGAGGCAGATTGGTCGGCTGTCGGCGCGAAGTGGGTAGTAGTTGTTCGAGGGTTACTCCGAGGATTTGGGCGATTGCATAGAGAACGTGAAGCTGAATTCGGTGTCGACCGCTCTCGATATTCGCGACCGAGACCCGAGAAAGGCCGATCCCTTGGGCGAGCTGCTGCTGGCTCATTCGGGGCGAGCGTAGAAGGCGTAAGTCTCGTACCCTGCTGCCGATGAACAGGTATAGCTCCCGAACGCTTTTCTGATCCACGTCAGAATCCTAACCTTGTCATGGTTAAATGTCAAGGCTATAAACAGTTTACACATCTGACCTCTCTGAATAACGTAAGTATTCCTTGACATCAAGGGATCGGGGAGATACCCTTTCAATGTGAATTCCGGCGGGAACCAGCGGGCCTGGGCCGAAGTCGCTCATCCGTGTCTTGAGCGGTTTCAAATTCTCTCTTTGGACGGCGGAGGCGTAAAGGGGCTCTTCGCCGCGGCGATCCTCGCATTCTTCGAGGACGATTGTAAATGTCGAGTGAGCGATCATTTTGATCTCATCGCAGGAACGTCTACCGGGGGAATCATTGCGCTAGCCCTCGGGATGGGCATGCGCCCAAGAGAAATCGTTGAGTTCTACCGGAAACACGGACCGAGGATTTTCCGGAACGAACTTGGCCAACGCTCGCTGCTGCGCATCTTCCATAGGAAATTCTCAAGCCTTCCATTACAAAAGGCGCTCCAAGATTGCTTCAAGGAGAAGACTCTAGCGGACAGTACGAAACGACTTGTGATTCCGGCCTACAATCTCGACGACGACAACGTCTATGTATTCAAGACTCGTCACCACCAGCGACTAATGCGAGACCATCGCGTTGAAATGTGGAAGGTTGGAATGGCTACCACGGCTGCACCGACCTATTTCAGATCCTTTAGTGGTGTTGACGGCGTACGCTTGATTGATGGAGGCGTATGGGCTAACAATCCGACCATGGTGGCAATTGCGGAGGCGCATAGTGTTCTTGGAGTTCCACTCAGCTCCATTCACGTCATGAGTATAGGTACAACGGAGCCTATTGTTCATCGTAAAAGACGACTTGACGCTGGTGGTCTACTTGCATGGTGTAGATCTGCTCCTGATGTTCTCATGAAAGGGCAAAGCGTTGGAACGAACAACCAAGCCATTCATCTTCTTGGAAAAGAAAAGGTGTTTCGAGTCGACGTACGTGTTCCTGAAGGAGTCTTCGCACTGGACAAGCCAGCTATAGAAGCGCTCTTTGGAAAAGCGGCAGGAACGAGCCGAGAAGTCAGTCCCAGATTCGAGCTAGAGTTCAGATGTCACGTTGCAGCCGCTTTCGCTCCAATTCGAACCAAAAGTGAGGAGACAATCAATGTCCCAGATGGCGCGGGCGATGATCAGTGAGATCCTTGGTATTGTAGCGGAGTCATTGGATATTCCAGAGAATAAGCGAAATGACGCGGTGATGAAGTATGAAGCACTAGGTCGGCATCTAAATGCAGTGCATTCCACTCTGGCTCGTTACGCTCCAGAGATCTACCCTCAAGGTTCGTTCATGCTGGGTACCGTAACGCGTCCTGTTGGCCGAGAACTTGACTACGATGTCGATCTAGTTTGCGAGCTTGAGATCGCGAAGGACGCTATCAGCCAGCGTGATCTGAAGAGGATCGTTGGGTCGCGCATTCGCGAATGGAATGACTACGACTCAAAGATCTCTGATGGGCGCCGTTGTTGGACGCTTGAGTTTCCCGATCACTTTCATATGGATGTACTACCTGCAATACCTGACTCTGATCACGAAGGTAATGCGATTCTCATAACTGATAAGGAGCTGTTCCGATGGCAGCATAGCAATCCCAAAGAGTATGCAAAGTGGTTCTACGATGTGATGAGGCCAGCGTTGACAGAAGCACGCTTGGCGGTTGCTGCGCAGTACAACAAGAGCGTCGAGGAGATTCCGGACTGGCGAGTGCGTACGCCGCTTCAACGTAGCATTCAGATTCTCAAGAGACATCGAGACTGGCATTTTCGAGAAAACCCAGATAAGCGACCAGCTTCAATCATCATCACTACACTAGCTGCTCGCTCATATGTTCATCAGCCATGCTTGCACGAGACTCTCCTGGCTGTTGTTGATGGAATGTTCGAGAAAGTCGTGCGTGATCACGGAGATTGGATTGTCGTCAATCCGGTAGATGAGCGTGAGAACTTTGCAGAGAGATGGAACGAAGATGCAGATCGAGCGACGCTGTTTTTCTCATGGCTCAAGCGCGCTCAAGAGGATCTGCGTGCGCTGCTGGAAGGGAACGGTTTGGGGAATCTTGGAGGCAAGCTGGAACTGGGATTCGGAAAGCGTGTTGCCGAGCGAGCGATGAAACAGTACGGCGATATCCAGTTTGAGAGACGCAGCAGTAGTCAATTGCGGATGGCCGCGGGAACTGGAGTTCTCTCGACTGGTAGTGCGGCAGGATCTGTTTCGGTCAAGCCTCATACGTTCTTCGGCTCATGAGGGATAAGAAGCGGACGGTGAGTCTTCCTGTCCAAATGCTCGCGCTCAAGAAGCTCTTTCCTGAATCTACTGCGAAGATACAATGTGGTCTATTGGTGTGGCAGGGCAATCTCCGACCGTCGCCACTAAGTAGGAGCTATAAGGTTCGAATTCTGTACCGTTTAACAGAGACTCCCGCAGTTGAAGTGGTGGAACCGACCCTAGAGGATCGATTAGGAGAGGCACCACCTCACATGTATCCAGGTCGACGGCCTTGCTTGTATTCTCCCAAGAGATTTGAGTGGAACGAATCAATGCGCCTCAGTGAGACAATAGTTCCATGGCTCTCTGAGTGGCTTCTGTTTTATGAGATCTGGCACGCAACAGGAGAATGGTGCGGCGGAGGGGAGCATCCGACTGTCAAAGTTGATAGAGATGCATTGGCTGTGCATTAGCCTATCTGGCTCATCGTGTGAAGTGCCAGTTCAGTATTCACCTCAGCATAGATCTGAGTAGTCTCTAGCAGATTATGACTTAGAATCGCAGCAGCAGCTTGAAGTCCATACTGCTTTCTGAGATTAGTAGCTGCAGTATGTCTTAATTGATTGGGATGCCAATGTTGAACACCAGCTTTCTTAATTCCGTATGAAATCGCTCTACGGTAGGAATCAACATCATATCTTTCTCTGGGTGCTCTCCCAGGGTTCTTCTTTTGCTTTCTGGCACGTTGAGAAGGAGTCATTGGAGTCTTGCGTAATTCATGCTTTCGTGCATACAACCAAGCGCGAGCATCGGCAGGAGAGAACAAGTACTCATTTCTGTCAAGGGAATGAAATTGCTTCAACACTTCCTGAGCTTTGGGGCCTAGAAAGATCTGCCTAGGATGTCCATGATGCTGAGTCTTATGGTATTGAGGGGTGTAGATCCAGACTGGGCTAGACATGTCGAGATCGCATGTGCGCATAATCACTACTTCCCCAGGCCTCATTGCAGTTAGCAACTGTAGTTGAATCATTGCCTTTACCTGAGGAGATACGAACGGATAGATAGCTTCAACATCCTTCTCAGGAACAGGCAGAACAGGATCACTTTCCCTTACTTCACATCTCCCTCTCTTCAATCCTTCTACTGATTGAAGGCTATGGAATACATTTGACGGAACTAGTTCATTAGAAACTCCCCACTTGAAAACTCTCTTAATAGTGGAAACTCTTCTATTGATCAAAGTCCTGCAGATTCCAGACTTGATCATCTCTTGTCGAACAACTTTCAAGCACTTGGGACCAAACTCTCGAGCAAGAGTTCTTCCATAAAGCTTTCTGAGGGGACGAAGAGAATCTCGAATCGCATGCATCTCCCCAGTTGGAGTTCCATCAGACCTTTTGTAGTAACCCTCAGCGAACTTCCAATACGCCAGAATGAGTTCGCTAACTGTTAGGTTGCTTTTTTCAAGAGGAGAGGAAGGCCTTGATTTCCTCTGGAGCCACTCTGAAATCAGCCTCTCGTAGGCTTGCTTGCTCTCCTGGGTTCCCCATGGGCCCAGGTAGAAGTCCTTCCCGGAAAGAGTAACGACAGCCCTTCCAGAAGGCTTGTGGAGCCTGTAGCTCGGGATCCTGGGAGTTTGCCTGGTCAGCATGAGCAGCTCTCAAATCCTTCTCGGTAAAACCCGGTAATTACCGGTCTTGAAGGATCTGCAGGCCGCTCTGCCCCACGCAGGCAGGTACGCTAAGTCCAGCGTTCGGCAATACTTATATTGGTGCGCCCGTCGCGATTCGAACGCGAGACCTGCGGTTTAGGAAACCGCCGCTCTATCCAACTGAGCTACGGGCGCAGGGACAGGGGAGACTCTAGTCGGAGTTAAGGGCGATTTCAAGCGGGGGGGGAAGGAGGCGGGGGGGCGCGGGGGCGAAGGAGGAATGCGGGGCTAATGCTCCGGCGCCTCCTCAGGGGAGTCAATCGGTCGTGAAGTCGCTGGAGTCGAGCTGAAGAGCGGACTTCGCGGCTCGGAGCCGAGTCGTTGTACGCCGGATCGGCACCGGGTCAGCAACGCGCGCTGGCGATTACCCGACCGAGCGGACGCGCCTCACTTTTCGCGAAGGCCGGCTAGTCGCCAGGTCGTGAGTCGTTTGAAGGTTCAGCCAGAACTCGGGCGTCGTGCCCAACGCCTGCGCAAACAACCACGCCGTCTCGGGCGTGACTGCCCTCTTTCCACGGACGATTCCGTTGATGCGCTGAAGCGAGACGCCGAGGTGAGCGGCCAGATCGACCTGGCTGAGGTGCAACGGCTTGAGAAACTCCTCGCGGAGGATCTCCCCCGGGTGCGAGGGAACGCGAGCGCTGGGAATCATCGTGGTTATCCTCCGTGGTAGTCGAGAATCCTCACGTCAACGGCGTCAGAGCCTTGCCATCGAAACACGACTCGCCATCGGTCGTTGACCCGGATGCTGAAGTGCCCGGCGAGGTCGCCCTTGAGAGCCTCGAGTCGATTCTCGGGCGGCGACTTGAAGTCACGAAGTTCGCGGGCCGCGTTGAGCATATCGAGCTTTCGAAGCGCGCTCCGCTGAACGTCTGCGGCAAGTCGGCGAGAGCGTCCGCTTCGCCTTCCGTGGTAGAGATCTTCGGTCGCAGCATCGCCGAAGGACAGAATCACCAAATGTGCCTAACGCTTGAACACCAAGCATGCAAGACTGATTGAATTTCGCTGGTTGCCCGCCTCGTCTTGACTAAGTGACCACCGGTGGTTACTCTTTTTCCATGAAGGCCGTCGGCGTGAAGGTCCTGAAGGCGAAGCTGAGCGAGTACCTCCGTCTCGTGAAGACGGGGGTGACGATCCTCGTGACCGAGCGGGACGAAGTCATCGCCGAGATCCACCCCGCCCGGCGTCAGAGAGTGGGGGAGCCGTCCCTCGACGAGAAACTCGCCGTCATGGCCGAACGCGGCGAAGCCACACTCCCGAGCCGACCGCTCGAGCGAGACTGGAAGGCCTTCATGGCCGCGATGCCCGCCATCGGCGGCGTCGACGTGCAAGCGACGCTCGACGCGCTGAGAGAGGACTCGAAGGAATCCATCGGGTGAGCCCTCCTCTCTACCTCGAAAGCTCCGCGCTCCTCCGGCTCCTTCTCAACCAAAAGGGCGCGGCGGAGGTGGCCGAGCGCCTTTCGCGCGCGAGCCACGTGCTCGCGTCGAGGCTCGTTCGCGTCGAGGCGGAGCGGGCTCTTCTTCGCATCGTCCTCGATCGTCCGGAGCTGAGCCGGGCGCTTCCCTCTCTCCAGAGTCGACTGGCCGACGTTTGCTCGCAGATGCAGTTCCTCGAGATGACGAGAGACGTCTGCGATCTCGCGGGGCGCATCGCCGCCGGGTCGCGCATCCGCTCGCTCGACGCCATTCACCTCGCCACCTTCGAGATCCTCCGGCGCCTCGAGCCGTCGTCGGAGATCCTCACGTACGACGACCGCTTGCGGGCCGCGCTGCCGTGAGCGAGCCGTTTAGCCGTCGTGCCGTTCTCGCGCATCGACCTGCGATCGCCGAGACCACGGATCGAGGGCAGTGAGGCGCGGTGCGAGAGTCGTTTGGCGCGCAGGACCTCTGCTCGGATCGTCATCGCTGCCCTACGCCGAAACGGGCTCGACAGCCATGCGGCGACCGCGCGACTTGCTCTAGCGCAATCATAACGGTAGTCTTAATGCCCGTATGAGCGCACTGCAGCAAGCCAGACTTGCCATCTTGGCCTTATACAGGTAAACTTACTACCCGTATAATGATGAATCAGCAAGTCAAGCCGGCCGACTTCTTCGCCCGCCACCCCGTGTTCCGCTACGAGGAGTTCCTTGCGGCGCACGCGGGACGCGGTGGGCGGAGCCGGCAAACTACGGCTTCGGTGCTGAAGCAGCGCGTGGCTGCCGGCACGTTGCTGCATCTCCGGCGCGGCCTCTATGCAACCGTGCCGCGAGGCGCCGACGCGCGGAGTCACCCGGTGGACCCCTACCTCGTCGCCACGAAACTCGCAACCGACGCGGTCGTGGCCTTCCACGCGGCGCTCCAGTTCCACGGGAAGGCTTACTCGCTCTGGAATCGCTTCCACTACGTGACCCGGGCGCGGCAGCGACGATTCGCGTTCCGCGACCTCGAGTTCGTGTCGGTGCAGGTGCCCGTCGCGCTGAGAGACCTTCGGGACATGGGTGGCGGCGTTGCCGAACACCGCCACGCGGGCGGCGTCGCGCGGGTCGCCACGCTCGAACGGACGCTCGTCGATGCGCTGGACGCGCCGGGGCGGAGCGGCGGCTGGGAGGAGGTCTGGCGCTCTCTCGAGATGATCGAATACTTCGACCTCGACGCCGTGCTCGACTACACCCAGAAGCTCGGGTCGGCGCTGACCGCGGGGCGCGTCGGGTTCTTCCTCGAAGCGCATCGCGAACCGCTCATGGTGGATCCTCACCACCTCGAGGCGCTCCGCGAACTGGCGCCCGCGCAGCCGCGCTATCTCGATGCTCGACGCGAGCGGGGGAAGCTCGTGACGCGCTGGAACCTCGTCGTTCCCGAGCGCATCCTCGCGCGGTCCTGGCCGGAGGTTCGCTGATGCTCGGCGAAGCGGATCTCAACCGCGAGGCGGCCGCGACCGGATTTCGCGCCGAGGCCCTGGAGAAGGTCCTTCGAATCCTGGATCTGCTGGAGGGAATCCGCGGCCACCCGTTCCTGAAGACGCGCGTGGTGCTCAAGGGCGGGACGGCGCTCAACCTGTTTGTCTTCGACGTGCCGCGCCTCTCGGTCGACATCGACCTCAACTACACCGGCGGCATCGACCGCGAGACGATGGTCGCCGAGCGGCCGAAGATCGAGCAAGCGATCCAGCAGTCTGCGGCCGCCTCGGCATCCAAATCAAGCGTGTTCCGGACGAGCACGCGGGCGGCAAGTGGCGACTCTCTTACACGAGCGTCACCGGACGTCCGGGCGTGCTCGAGCTGGACGTCAACTTCCTGTTGCGGACGCCGCTCTGGCCGCCGGTGCCGACGGACTCGAGACGAATCGGCGCGTTCGGCGTCAGCCAGGTTCCACTGCTCGACGTCCACGAGCTCGCGGCTGGCAAGCTCGCCGCCCTGTTCGGACGTGCCGCGAGCCGGGACCTCTTCGACGTGCGTGAGTTGCTCGCGGCGATGTCCTACGACGCCCCGCGCCTCCGCTTGGGATTCGTGGTCTACGGCGGCATCAACCGGCGAGACTGGCGCACGGTGGTCCTCGACGACGTGCGGGCGCGACCCGGTGACGTGGACCAACAGCTCGTGCCGCTTCTTCGTGCCGACGTATCGCCGGCCCGCGAGGACCTCCTGCGGTGGACCGAGCGCCTCGTCGCGGAGTGCCGCGATCGGCTGTCCGTGTTGCTTCCCCTACGTCCCGAGGAGGTCGAGTTCCTTGACAGAGTTCGAAAGCACCACGGAATCGATGACGTGAGCCGCGAGCCCGAAGACGAATGATCGGATCGAGGCTACGTCGTCATCGGAGATCCTCACGAATGACGACCGGTCGCTGTTCTGCTTCGAGTTTCTCGATTCTCTTGGGGCCGGAGGGATGGGCGAAGTCTACCGGGCCCGCGACACGCAGATCGAGCGCGAGGTGGCGATCCGGGTGCTTCCTGCGGACGCGGCGCTCGAATGCAAACCGGTCTTCACGCCCGACGGCGTTCACGTCGCGTGCACGACGAGCCGCCCGGGCGACTCCGAGGCCTGGATCCGGCGCGCCGACGGGAAGTGGGTGGTATTCGTCAAGGGTTCGCCGGAAACGCGGAATGACATCTGGGTGGCACCGATCGACGACTCCTCCACCGCGGTGCCGATCGTGAAAGGACCGGCGCGCGAGACCTTCCCCATACTCACGCCCGCCTCGAAGAGCCCGATCGCTCCGAGGAGCCGGCGCGTCTCGATCGGCCGCGGGAGCGCGGCGAGGGCGCTCTTCGCGAGCGCGCGGTGGCGCCGCTCGGTCTCTTCGGCGCGCATGCGTTCGCGGATGAGATCTCGGAAGACCTCGCTCGGCGACGTGGATTGACCGCCTTGCACGAGCCTCTCGACGAACGACTGCATGCTCTCGGGTACCGAGACGTTGAGCGTGGTCGCGGAGTCCGGCGTGTCCATGGCAGTTCGGCCACGGGTAGCCCGCGGTCGACCGGGGCCTTTGGGATTCACGCGGGAAGCCCGCTACCCGATCTCCCCCATGATCCGCCGCGCGAGCGCCTCGTCCGCCTCCGCGTAGATCTGCGTCGTCTCGAGGAGGCCGTGGCCGAGGATCGCCGCCGCGGCCTCGAGGCCGAACTCGCGCCGGAGCCGCGTCGCCGCCGTGTGGCGGAGGCGGTTGGGGTGCCAGTGCGGGACCTGCGCCCGCCGCGCGCCGCGGGCGATCGCGCGGCGGTAGGAATCGACGTCGTAGCGCTCGCGCGGCGCTCGCGCGTCCGTCCGGCGCGGCGCGGGCGGCTTGCCGCGCGACCGCACGCGCGCGAGGCGCCACTCGCTCGACTCTCGGGGCGAGAAGGCGAACGCCTCGGGCGCGCGCCCATCGAGAAACGGCCGCAGGATCGCCTGCGCCCGGGGCCCGAGCGGGATCTTCCGCGCGCGGCCGAGGTGACGCGTCTTGTGCCGCGCGGGCGAGTAGACCCACGCCGCGTCGCTCGTGCGCTCGATGTCGCGGGGCCTGAGGATCACGACCTCGCCCGGGCGCATCCCGGTCAAGAGCTGAAGCTCGATCATCGCTTGGACCGCCGGCGGGACGTGCGGGAGCACGGCGCGGACGTCCGACTCCGGGACGGGGAGAACGGGCGGCGCCTCCCGCGCGCGCGAGCGGCCGGGACGGAGGCCCGGGAGCGCCACGAGCGCCGCGAGAACGTCCGGCGGCATGCGCTCATCGGCCACCGCCCAGCGGAACATCCGCTTCACGATCCCGATGCGGCGGTTGACGAGGCCGCGCGAGAGCCCGGCGTCGATCATCGCGTCCCGGACCGCGCGGAGCGCCTTCGGACCGAATGCCGCGGCCGGCGTCCGCCCGAAGAGAGCCACGAGCTGCGGCATCGCGTCGCGGATCGCGTGGACCTCGCCGGTCGGCCGCCCGTCGGGCGATCGGTAGTAGATCGCCGCGTGCCGTCGATAGGAGACGACGAGATCCTCGATGGTGAAGGCGCTCATGAGCGAACCCGGTCCCGCCATCCCTGTCGGAGATCGGGGCTCTAGCGTTACGCTCGCTCGCTCGCGTTCTCGCTCAGGCGGAAAAAAGCCGCGCGCTCGCCTTCTTCGCAGCCGCTCTCAACGAGGCGTCCAACGTCGCCAACGGGAGGCCGCTGCGCCGCGAGAGTTCGAGGTAGGCGGCGTCGTAGCTCGAGAGCTTGTGGGCTCGCGCGAGCGACAGGACATCTCCGAACGCGGAGCGTGGCTCGTGGTGGTGGATCTCCGTGGGTAGCGTCGTCAGGAGGTCGAGGAATCGCCGCATTTTGTCGCTCGAAACGAGGCCCCGTCGCTCCGCGACAGCGAGCGCGTTCGCGACCTCGAGCGCCCAGAGCGCGGGAACGACCGCGCGGTCGTCGCGAACGGCGTCGAGCGCGGCATCCGTGAACGGACTCTTCGACTCCTCGAAGCACCACGCCATCGTGACCGAGGCATCAAGAACGAGGGCCGTCATTTGCGGCCCTCGTTGATGAGGTCGCGAATCGTCACGCCCTTCGGCAGGTGAGTCCCCTTCCCGAACCGCTTCAGCTCGTCGACCGCCCGGCGGACCTTCTCGCGATCGACCACGTCCGGAATGGGGACGAGCCGCGCGACCGGAACTCCGTGGCGCGTGATCGTGATGGTCTCGCCCCGTTCCACGCGGTCGAGAAGCCGACTCAGATGCGTTTTCGCGTCGAAGGCCCCGAAGGTGTCGGCGGTGCTCATGGCGGTTGTCTCTCTCTGAGCGTGAATAAACTAGTTGATAGACTAGTTTACACCGATGCGAGGCCCCGAGCAACTGGGGCCGCGTTCTGCGCTCGCGCCGGCTCGCGGTCAGCCGTCCTCGTCGATCTCCGCGAAGACGATCGCCGCTCCCGCCGCCTGCTCGACGCGGCCGCGCAGGATCACCTCCGGCTCGGCGCGGCCCCGCGCGAGGAGCCTAAGTCCCGCCGACGCGGGCTCGACCAGAACCGCCCCATCCTCCGCGGGCGCCCACTCGAGGAGCGGCGAGCCGAGGAGGAAGCCGATCGTCGCGCCGGGCGGGAGCGATTCGGCTTCCGGCTCGCACGTGCGGCTCGCGACGAGGAGCGCGCGCACGCGGCGAGCGCGGTCCCGCCCGCCGTCTCGGAAGGCGAGACGGAGATCGCCCCCGTAGAGATCCATGAATCCGATCATCGTGAGCGCGGCGTCGCTCGCGACGAATCGGTGCCCTTCTCGCGGGATCGCGATGCTCGTCGCGGACGACTCGCCCACGCGGCTCGGCGTCGCCGCCACACCGCCGTCCGGCTCCGCGACGCACGCGAGAGAACCGAACCCGGTCGCGTCGTCGAGCCGGAATCCGGGCGGATCGACCGCGAACGTGAACCGCTCGCGCGAGCGCCAACCGGCGTCGAGCTCGAAGTCCGGGAGCTCGATGAAGACGCCCGGCGGCCCGAGCCCGAACGCGGCCCCGAGTCGCTGCGCGAACACCCGCTCGAACGAGAGCGGCGCACACCGGCCGGCCTCGACGTCCAATTCCCGGAGAGCGACCCGCACGCAGTTCTCCGCGAGCGCGGCGGAGGCGTGGTCGCAGACGCCCTTCAGGTCGAAGTGGAGATGAACGATGGGCCGGAGCCGGACGCGCGGCGAGGCGAGCGGGCGCCGCGTGTAGAGATAGCCGAACGACATCGAGTGCGAGGGCGATTCCGATCCGACAGTCTCCCATCTGAAGCCGCCGCACCTCCGGAACGTCCCATCCGCGGTCTCGAGCCGGAAGTCGACCACGCTCGGACCCGTCCTCTCGCGCACGTCGCGCGGCCAATCCGGAGGAAGCGGGCCGGCCGGCATGATCAGGCGAACGTCGCCCTCGGCGAAGCGGGCCTCGATCTCGTCGACGTGCATTCCGAGGAGGCCGAGCGGGTCGAGCCGCAGCGCCTCGACCTCGGGATTGGTGTCGCGACGCATGTTGTCTTCCTCCACTCCCTGCCTGTCAGCGGCCGGAGCGCCGCCACTGTACCTCCTTTCGCATGGCAGACGGCAAGGGCCTCCCGCGCTACGATCGGGGCGAGGAATCGACCCCCATGGACACCCGCGTCGCGCGCACGCTCGCCGCCGTCTGCTGTGCGGCCCCATTCCTCATTCCCGGCCACGCCTCGGCCCTCCAAAACGACTCGGTCCATCGAGACGACGAGCGCGGCGTCGTGCTGCGGGTTCCCGGCAAGAACTGGAAGAGAACCACGGGATCGCAGGCCTCGAATCGCTGGGTCCAGTTCGACAGCGAGGCGGACGACGGCACGCGGATCGCGCTGCAGACATTCACGCTGCCGCCGGAAACGTTGTCGCTCGCTCAACTCTGCGACTCCGAGCTCTCTCATTGGCGCCGGACGGGCACGGCCGACGAGATCTCGCGCGAGGCGCGCCCCGTCGAGGGCGTGGCCGCGTTCGCGGTGCGCTTTCGCCTGAAGAAGGACGACGAGCGCCGGCTCGTGGACGTGACGTACGCGATCCGGAACGGAGTCGTCTACCGCGTCTCCGCGACGGTGGCGCTCGAGGACGAGGCTCGCCTCCCCGACTGGGTCGCCTCCGCGCTCGCGGGAGTCGAGTGGACGAAGGAAGTCCGCGAGACGACGGCGGCGCCGATCCCCTTCGAGACCGAGACGCCGATCGCGCGCAACGTCTTGACCATCGTCCACGCCTCCGGCCCGGACGCGCCGTATCGCTATCTCGAGGCTCTCCCCGGCGCGGCGCGCGCGAACGGCGGCTTGCCCATCGTGCTCGTCGTGGGCGAGCGGCTGACGCCCTCCACGCGCACGTTTCTCTCGAAATACCGCCCCGAGCGGATCCGCATCGTGGGAGCCCCGCATCCGGAGCTGACCCGAGCCGAAGCGGCGGTGGACGCGTGGCCGCCGGGCGGGACCGTGGTCATCGCCGCGCGAAACCTCGCGGATGCCGTTCCCGCCGCGGCGCTGGCGCAGCGGCTCAATGCGCCGCTCGTCGTCGCGGACGCCGATCTCGACGCGCGGCTCGCGAGCCTGCGAGCCACCCGCCACATCGTCGTGGGCACGGTGGCGGAGTTGCCGCCGCAGCTCGGCGGAGTCGAGTTTCTCGGCAACCCGCTCGCGGTCGCCGGCCGCTCCGGCGGCGGGACCTACGTCGCGCTCTGCAACGTGGCCGAGGGAACGGGAGACGAGACCGCCGTCTTCGCCGCCGCGCTGGCGGGCGTCCACGAAGGAGTGGTGCTGCCCATCTCGGAGCGCGTCCGCGTCCACCGCGCCGCCTTGACGCTCACGACGAAACGCCCGGCCGGCTTCCTCGACGAATCGACGAAGCGCTGGGTGACGGGCGCGCTGCGCGTGGACGGCCGCGAGCTGTCCGTCGCGGCCGCGGTGACCGGGCGCCTCCGCATCTCGGGGGCCGAGTCCGATCGCTTCGGAAGGCCGCGCGTCGATCTCGACGGCGACGGCCGGTTCGACGCGGCCGCGGAGGAACTCCGGGTCGGATCGACGATCCGGCTCTCGGATCGGCCGCTCGCGTTCAGCGTCCGGTACCAGACGGTTTTCGGGCGCCCCGGCCCCGGAGAGGCGCTCCTCGTCGAGCCCGATCCCGAGAGCGTCCGCGAGTCGATCCGCGTCTTCGTCGATCGGCTGGGCCGCGCCGAGCACCTCGCCATCGTCGGAACGCCCGATCGGATCCCGTTCGCGATCCTCGAGTCCGAATCGTACTTCAGCACTCTCGACATCAAGCAGGAGCTCGCGAGCGACGCGCCCTACGCCAACCTCGACGACGATCCGTCGCTCGAGCTCGCGGTGGGACGCGTCCTCGTGCCCGATCTCGAGTCGGGCTCGGCGATCCTCGCCACGTCGCTCGCGTATCCGAGGCTCGAGGGGGATTGGGTGGGAAGGGCGTCGCTCCTCGCGCCGGGGTTCGCCAGCGCCGAGGGACGAAACTCGCTCTACTGGGTCTGGCCCGAGTCGGAGAGCCTCGCGCGGAGCCTCGCGGGTGGATTGCGAGAAGCGGGCATCGAGTGCGACTCGTTCCTGCGGGACCGCGTGGACGTGGGCGACGTCCTGGCGTCGATGCGCGGCGCGGGCTGGATCGGGCACATGAATCATTCGAACGAGACGACCTGGGGGATCAAGCCCGGGTCCCACATCGGCGCCGCGGATCTGCCCGACCTCGACGGTGCGCCGATCGTCGTCGACACGGGATGCTCCTCCGGGGGCATCGACCTCGGCGTGCCGCTCGCCGCGACGCTCCCCGGCCGCTTCTTCGCCCTCGGGGCCGTCGTCTACATCGGCAACACGCGCCCCGCGAGCCTCGGCGCGGAGGTGGCGGTCCAGCAGATGTTCAACCGGATCGTCTCGGACGGCGCGACCGTCGGCCAAGCGTACCGCGACGGGCGAAATCTCCTCGCGCATCTTCTCGTCCACGGACAGATCGACCCGGATCTCGGGACCTTTATCTTCGACAAAGGCGTCTACGAGCGCGCGTGGAGCCAGTTCACCATCCTCAATCTCTTCGGGGATCCGGGCCTCGTGCCGCGGCGGCAGACGATTCCCGACCGACCGCTGGTGGACGTGCGACTCGAGGAGACGTCGCGACCCGATCGCCTGCGGCTCGTCGTGAGCCGGAACGCGGAGGATCGAGTCGATCCCCTTCTCATCGTTCCCGCCGCGGGACAGGGAACGCCGCGGGACGCGTTTCTCCGCACCGCGCCCGGCCTCTCGTACGGCGCCGTGCCGCACTTCTATCTCGATCGCGGCGCACTCTCGCCGCTCCGCGCGCCGCTCGTGACGGCCCCGGGCGCCTGGGTCGACGTCGCCCTGCCCTCCGCGGCGCGCGACGTCGAGATCGCGTTGGTCGAGGGGCCGGCGTGGGCCGATCGGGGGTTCAGCGTCGAGACGGATCCGAACGGAGAGGCGCGGCTCCGCGCGTACGTGCCGTTCGTGCGCTCGAGCCTCGAGACGGGGAGCGGCGAGACGCTCTCGCACGTCGTCTTCGACGTGATCTTGTCCGGTACTCCGGGAGACGCTCCCGCGCCCCGGCGAGAGTTTCGGACGACGGACTTCTCGAGCGCCGAGCCTCGTCGGGCTCGAGGTCGGATCGGCCGTGTTTCCGCCTCGGCTCGCCCGCTCTGGGAGAAGATCGACGCGCGCCGGCACGACCCGTGGGCGCGAGGCCTCGCGCGGCTCGAGATCGACGTGGCGAACCCCGGCTCGAAGATCCTCAAGGACACGCGGGCCCGGATCTCGGCGGCCCGCGGGGAGGAGGAGGAACCGAGGTGCGAGTTGTCCGCGCTCCCGCCGCGGATGGCCTCTCACGAGGCGGAGGTCGAGGACGCGTTCCGCTTCGTGTACGACTTCGTCGTGAACGATCCTCTGGGATATCTCTTGTCCGGCGAGTACACGGTGGACCTCGAGCGCCGCGAGAAGGGGAAGGCGGTGCTGCGCTTGGAGCCCACGAGCAAGGACGAGGGAAACGAGGTGGCCACTCTCGTCGTGACCGACGCGGGCCGTATCGAACGCCTGCACCGCCGTCGCTTCGGCGTCGAGGAGGTGACGCACTTCGTCTGGCGGAGTCTCCGGGAGGGAGAGGGAGACGTCGTGTCTCGCCTGACGACCGACGAGGTGAGCTACGGGCAGCCGCGCGTCATCGACGTCGAGTACGACGACGCCGCCGAGCGAGGAGCCGGTCCTCGTTTGCCCTCGCGCATCACCGTGGCGGTCCCCGGCCTCTTCGCGCAACCGTTCGAGTTTCGTCCCCGCTACGAGCGAGTCGAGCGGGCGGGGCGGGGCGATCGCCGATGACGGACCTCGTCGAGCGCGTCCGCGACCCAGCGGAGAAGGGGCTTAACCTCGTGAATGATAATCATTCACGCCGAGAATGATCGTGTCCCGTCCATCGCGCGCGGGCCATCGCGGACTCTCTCCTACGTCTCCAGGATGCACTTGCAGCTCGTCGCCGTGGGCTCGTCGGCGCCCGCCCAGACGCGCTCGAACTCCTTCCGCACGGCCGCAGCTTCCGCGCGCTTTCCCTGTCCTTCGAGCGCGCGGCCGAGACCGTAGAGCGACCAGCCGTTGTCGCGCCACTTCGCGAGGTCCTCGCGGTAGACGCGCTCGGCGTCGGCGTGGCGGCCGAGCTTCAAGTAGACGGCGCCGAGCGTGTGCCGCACGGGCTGCATGTAGGACGGCGGCTCGCCGTAGCCGAGAGCGTCCTCGAGCGCGGCGGCGTCCTCGAGAATGCGCGCGGCCTCCTCCCACTTGCCTCGCTGCAGCGCGATCTCGCCCTCGATGAAGAGGTCGCTCACGTCCAGGAACTTCATCACGTTTTCGTACGTGTCCCAGAGCGGGTTCTCGGGGATCGCGTTTCTAGCGGCGCGGAAGGCCGCGTGCTCGAGAAGGGCGTGCTGGAAGTCCTGCTTCGCCGCGAACGCGATCGCGCGGTGCGCACGCCAGAGGGCCGTTGCGGTCGGCATGAACTCGGGCGGCGCGGGCTCGGCGAGAATCGTGTCCCACCGGCCGAAGCGCTTCGGGACGTCGTAGATCGAGCAGAACTTCTTCTCGAAGAACGGCCCGTAGTCGCGGAGCGCCTGCTCGGGGAGATCGTCCCACATCGTGCGGGCCGCCTCCGTCGCGAGCTTCTCGCGGCCGACCATCATCGCCGAGAACGCGAGCATGTGCGCGTTGTGAGTCATGTAGAGGTTTTGCCGACCCTGGTCTGGCGAGAGCTTCCGGTACGCGGCGTCGCGCTTCGTGGCCTTGACGTTTTGCTCGATCGAGCGCTCCCACATCCCGACCTGCACGTAGATGTGCGAGGGCATGTGCTCCATGTGGCCGCTGCCCGGAACGAGGCCGCTCAGGCGATCGGCCGCCGCGATGCCGCGGTCCAGCTCGCCGCTCGTCTCCACGGCGTGGATGTAGAGGTGATTGGCGCCGGGGTGCGTGGGCTCCGCCGCGAGCGCTTTTTCGAGCACGGCGACGATCGTGTTCGTCTCGTCGCGGGCCGGCTTCTTGTCGCACCCGTAGAGCTTCCAGGGGTGCTGTACCATCATCGATTCCGCGAAGAGAGTGCCGACGTCGGCGTCACCCGGGAACCGCGAGTAGACCTCCGCCATGGCTTTCGCAAACGCCGCGTCGAGGGCCGCGCGGTCCTTCGGCGCAGGGGGGCTCGCATAGCGGTGCGCGAGCGCCTCGACCAGCGCACGCTCGATCGCCGACTCGTCGTCGATCTCGGCCCGTGCTTTCTCGAGCGCCGCCCACGCTGCCTCCGAGCGCTGCCGGCTCATGGCCGCGTCGTTGTAGTTCGGCCCCTGCGCGTACGAGACGCCCCACCAGGCCATCGCGCAGCGCGGGTCGAGCTCCGCGGCCCTTGTGAACGACCGGACGGCCTCGTCGTGATTGAACGAGTAGGCCCACGCGAGGCCCTGGTCGAAGTAGGCCTGCGCCTCGGCCGAGGTCGTCGTCACCCGGCGCGCGTGCGGGCCCATCCCTTCGAAGATCCGAGGCGTGCCGCCCGTCCCGTAGGCGGGGCGGTCGGGCGCGGTCGGCGCGGCCGCGCAGCCGATCGCGAGTGCGAGAGGGGCGAGTGTGGCAAGAGCGCGAATTCGCTTCGACATCGAGGGTCTCCGTTCGGGCCCGGACGCGGGGGGCGCTGCCGATCGATTTGCGTTCGGAGGAAAAGTCACGCGCAACACCGGCTCGAGAGGCGCAATGCCGGCGCGGGCTGCGCCATCGGAACGCGAGTCGCGTGTGACTCTAGGTGGAGACGAGCCGAGGTTCAATAGCGTCCATCATCGTGGCCCACGTCCTCGCACGGTGCCTCTGATCGCGTCGTGAAGGAGCCAAGGAAGAATCTGGGGGCTTACACCCTCCTCCGGAAGATCGGCGCCGGCGGGAGGGGCGAGGTCCATCTCGCGCGGGATCCGAAGCTCGACCGCGACGCGGCGATCAAGCTCCTCCCGGAGGTTTTCCGCGCCGACCCCGAGCGCCGGCAGCGCCTCCTGCGCGAGGCCCGCGCGGCGCCGAAGATGACGCACCCGCACGTCGCGGCGATCCACGAGTTCGGCGAGGCGGAGGGGCGCGGCTGCAACGCCTTCGAGCACGTCGAGGAAAGGACGCTCGAAGAACTCGCGCGGGAGCAGCCGCTCCCGCTCGGCGAAAATTGATCGAGCTCGCGCCGCCGCTCGCGGACGCGCTCGGCTGCGCTCACGAGCGCGGGGTCGTGCACGGCGATCTCAAGGCCGCGAACGCGATCGTCTCGTCGCGCGGGCACACGAAGCTCCGAGGCTTCGGGCGCGCGAAGCTCGCGCGCGGAGACGGCGCCGGCGAGAACGCGAAGTCGCCGACGCTCGCGAACGCGGGGCGCGATCTTCGGGACGCCGCACGCCATGTCGCCCGAGCCGGCGCTCGGCCGGCCCGTCGACGCGCGGAGCGACGTCTTCTCGTTCGGGAGCCACCTCTACGAGACGGCCGAGGGAAGGCCCGTTTTCCACGGCGAGACCGTAGTGGAGGTCGTGGACGCGGTGATCCGCGCCGAGCCGCCGTATCTCCGGGCCGTGCGCGGGCTACGCCTCGACGCCGAGCAGCCGGCAAGCCTCCTCGTAGCCGGGGGCGCGGAATCCGGGCCGGTCGCTCACGTCATAGCCGTACGCGCTCGCCGTGACGCGCGCGAGGCCGACGAGCTGCCGGCCACGGAAGGCCGGGCGGATCGTGCGGTACTCCTCCTGCACGGTCTGGAAATACTTCTCGCCATGGAGGCGGCCGTCCTCGCTCACCGTGAACGAGAGCATCCGCTCCAGCACTTTCTCCGCGGGGAAGCCGCGCTCGTCGTAGATCGCGATCGCCGCGGCGGCGCGGCCCTGGTCGTTCGCGCGGACGGCGTTCGCGGCCTCGTCGAGGAGCGCCTCCGGAGTCGTCGCCTTCACTCCCGCGAGCTGGTCGGCGGTCGGGCATGGATCCGAAGTGAAGGGGTCGTGCGCCGCGGAGTGATACGCGGCGACGATGAGGCCGCTGATCGCGAACCGCGGCTCGGCCACGCGCGCCATGTTCCGCCAGGCGTTGGTGGCGTCGGATGAATGGACGCCGCTCGAGGCGCCGTGCGTCCGTCCCTTGCCCTGCCCGAGGACGAGCCGGTTCGACGCGAGCGAGATCGCTTCGCCGACGACCTCGGGATCGATCCCCTCGGCGAGCGCCGCGGCGACGGCCTCGGCGGCGCGGGCCGGCGGACCGAGGTAGATGGCGCGGCTCGTCTCGTCGACCCAGGCGTCTCCCGGATCGCGCTTTCCGAGCGCGCGGCCGGCGAGTTTTTTCTCGTCGAGGAGCTTCGGCAGGAGCGTGCGGATCGGCGGCTCGGCGGAGTTCCGCGAGATCCGACCGCGCTCGTTGTCGGCGCAGTACCGGACGCACTGCCGGAGGAGATCGTACGCGTGCTCCTTTCCGAGGAATCGGGCGAGACCATACACCCGGTGAGCGAACACGAATCGGTGAACGTCGACGTCGTCCTGCACGACCGGCTGGAGCGCGTTGAACGCGTCCTCGAGCGGCGCCTTCGCGAGGGACGAGAATCGCCGCTCGGCGCCGTCCATGTCGCCCTTCCGCGCCGCGTCGCGGATCTTCGATCCGACGTCGCTTTCGGCGGCGTGCTCGGCGGCGCGGAGCGCGCGGAGCGTCTTCTTCGACGCGCCTCCCTGCTTCTGGATCTGGTCCGTGTTCCGGTAGAGGACCTTCAAGATCGGGAGCGGGCGCCGCTCGGCGGGAAGGAAGGACGCCATGTTCCACGCGGGGAGGAACGCCATCGCCGCGTGGAATCCGACGTAGTCCTGTCCGCCGAACGTCTCGGCATTGGCGAGCGCGGCGGCGGCGATGAGCGTCCTGAGATCCGTCCCGCCGGCTTCGAGCATCTTCACGAGCACGGGCTGGAGCTTCTCGGCCGGCGTGCTCTGGAGGAGATCGACGAGCGCGCCGTACTCGCCCAATCGCAGCTCGTCGGGCCCCTCGTCGGCGAACGCCGTGGAGAAACCGAGCTCGTGAACCAGAGCGGCGCCGAGACCGGCGACGAGCATGCCGCGGCCGACGCTGTCGAACAGGAACTCTCGGCGGGACGTGGGAGCCATGACGGACCTCCTTCTTTGCCGATGAGGGAGTGAAGGCCGCGGTGGATCCTACCGCTCCGCCCGTCCCGCGCAACCCGGATCGGCTTGGGGGGGGGAGGCCCCCCGGGGACGCGGCGCGACACCCCCTTCCTCGCGTCCCTCGTGCTACGATCCGGACGGCGACTTCCACAACCCGCGCGATACGCTTCGAGGAGAGGACCGATGACGGCATCAGCGCGAATCCACTCGTTCGTCTTGGGCACCATCACCGCGATCCTGGCGTCGATTCCGTGCGGAAGGAACGCCTCCGCGCAGGAGGATTGCGGTCCCGACTGGTCGGCGCTCGGCGCCGGTGTCGACGGCTCCGTCGTCGCACTCGCGACGTTCGACGACGGGACCGGCCCGGCGCTCTACGCGGGCGGGCACTTCGACATGGCGGGCGGCGTGCCCGCGTCGCACGTCGCGCGATGGGACGGGATGAGCTGGTCGGCCCTCGGCGCCGGACTGGACGCCGAGGTGACGGCTCTCGAGGTGTTCGACGGAGGAAGCGGGCCCGAACTCTATGCCGGCGGACGCTTCCGGCAGGCGGGAGGGGTCGCGACGAACGGGATCGCGCGCTGGAACGGCGCGGGGTGGGCGACCGTCGGCGCGGGCGGCGTCTTCTTCACGTCGACGCTCGGCGTTCGCGGCCTGGGCACCGTCGACGCCATGGCCGTTTTCGACGACGGGACGGGACCCGCGCTCTACGTGTCCGGGTTCTTCACGGACGCCGGAGGAGTCGACGCTCTCCGACTGGCGCGCTGGGACGGAGCGGCGTGGTCGTCGGTCGGGTCGACGTCGCGGAGCCTTCAGGTGATGGAGCTCGAGGCCTTCGACGACGGCAGCGGCCCGGCGCTTTACGCCGGCGGATCGTTCAGCTCGATCGGGGGCGTGCCGGCGAGGAACGTCGCGCGATTCGACGGAAGCTCTTGGTCGGCGCTCGGCACCGATTCGCTCGCGGGCTTCGTCTCCGCGATGGCGCCGTTCGACGGCGGCCTCGCCATCGGCGGCTTCATCAGTTCCGTCGAAGGGCAGCCGGCCGGAAACGTCGTCCGCTGGGACGGCGCCGCGTTGTCCCCGCTCGGCGGCGGAGTCGACGGGAACGTGTTCGCGCTCGCCGCGTTCGACGACGGTTTTTCGGGGCCCGCGCTGTACGCCGGAGGACTCTTCACGGTGGCCGGCGGCGCCCCCGCCGGGCACGTCGCGCGCTGGGACGGATCGAGCTGGTCGCCGCTCGGCCCCGGCGTCGGGCCCGGCGAGCCGCAAGCCCTCCTCGCGGTCACGGAAGCTCGCGGCGATTCCGCGCTCGTCGTCGGAGGGACGTTTTCCTTCGCGGGCGGCGAGCCGGTGGGGCGGATCGCGCGGTGGGGGCGCGCGGGCATGACGCTCGACGTCTCGACGCTCCGGGCCGGCGAGGTCGCCCGCTTCGACGTCGGCTGCGCCACGCCGCTCCAGCGGACGTTCCTCGTCTACAGCCTCCGGGGACCGGGCATGACGCCCGTCGCGCGGCTCGGCGTCACGATCGACCTCGAGTCGCCGCGGCTCGGCGCCATTCTCGTGGCCGACGCCGCGCGCTCCGCGACGCTCTCCCGCCGCGTCCCCGCCTCGGCCGCGGGGAGAATGGTCTGGCTGCAGGCGGTCGAGCGGGGCCGGAAGTCCCCCGTGGCGGCGGCGACGGTGGACTGAGGAGAAGCCCCCCGAACTCCCCGGCGTCCGCGCGCCGTTTCGTGACGGGACGCCTTCTCGCGGATCGAGCGCGTCGGTTTCACGACGAGGGCGTCCGAGGCGGGCGCCGGTCGAATCGGGGCGGGCCCCGGCGCGGCGCTTCTTCGCGGTCTCTCGCGAGAGGCCGGAACCGATCGGGCCGTCGTGCCCTCGACTCGGCGACGGCCTCGCGGCGCGATCGGCCGAGCCGGCCGATCGGCGAACGCGTCGTTCACCGACACGAAGCCGGGACCTGGATCGCGCGCGGCGAGCCGAGGCCGCGGGCCTTGGTCTCTCGGGGAATCCGGATCCGCGAATCTCTCGGCCGAGGACAGTCGCTCCGTCGACGCGGGATTCCACGAAGCACGGATCTCGGCGAAGGACGAGGGGTCTCGAAGACCCCCTTTCGGCCGACTCCGCGGCGCACGTCCTCCGACCTCTCGAGCGGAATCTCCGTTCGGTCGCCCTTCCGTGGGCGTTCTGCTCGTTGCGTGCGGTGGTTGCGGTAGTGAAGGTCCCGGGCTCGCGCCGCCGGCGGCGAAGGCTGCAGAGTGAGATCCCCACGATTGGCGAAGTTCGTCGGCGATGAGGAGACCGGATGACAGCTTTCAGGTTGCGTTTCGTCGTGACCGTCGCGCTGGCGATCCTCTGTGCCCCGCGCGGCGCGTCGGCTCAGGTCGCCGCGAGCTTCGGATCGGGATGCGCTTCGGGAAACGAGGTCATCGAGATTCGCCTCGGGGAGGGCGTTCCCCTGCCTGTCAGTTACTCGAATCCGACGGACGACGACGTGACCTTCACGGTCACGATGAACACGAACGTCTTCTTCGGCACGGGTCGTGAAGTCCATCGCACGGTGGTCCCGGCCGGGATGGGCGTCCTCACGCCGGGGCGCGTCGTGCCGACGGCCTACGGGTCAGCCATCGGAAAGGACCACGTCATCCTCGAAGTCCGATCGGACGCGACCGGCAACGCGGTGCTCGCGCGCTGCGACTTCCTCGTGACGGTCAAGCCGCCGCGCGGGCTCGAAGACCTTTGCGACGTGCCGGTGCGCTTCGCGGTGATCGAGGGAAGTCCGCAGGCACAAGGCCGGCTCGCCGGGGACACCGTTCCCGGCGACCATTTCTACGAGCTCCTCCGGGCGGCCAACGCGAAACATTGGCTGGACGGGGAAAAGGACGCTCGCGGAGCGCACATCCTCTTCCGGCCGGCTCGTGCGCCGATGGGGGTCCCCGTCATCGCCGATCCCGACGAAACGAAGCCTCCGGGCTCCGTCAAGGGGGACATCGACGACAAGCGGCTCCACGAACCGGGCAAGGCCGCGGCGCTCGCCGAGACCAGGTGGCACGAGCTTTACCCGTCGGAGACCGGGCTCATCGTGCTCAACGCTTTTCACCTTTATCAGAACTCTTTCGCGAACGACGATCTGAACGGATTCACTCCGGGGCCGTCTTTCGATCTCTTGAGCGGAGGCTCGAGAGAGAGGGACCTCTGCGAGGTCCCGCGTCGATTGACCACGAACGACGTCACGCCGCTCTACTGCGTCATCAGGGACGCGGCTCTGTCCCGTCGCGGTGACAAGACTCTGTTCAGTCCGGAAGACGTGCTCGCCCACGAGCTGGGCCACCATCTCTTCCTCGGCCACGGAAACGGGTTGGACGACAACTCCGACGGCACTCTTCCTCCCGGCCCTGGGCCGCGTTTGTTCGATCAATTCTGCGATCCCCTGCCGGTTCGCTGCGACAGCTTCGGCGCGTGCGTGTCCGACGAGGATGCCGGTTTCGCGACGCTCATGGCTCCCTTCGCCGACCGGGTCGGCTTCGAGCCGCTTCAAATCGAGCTGGCCCGCACGGTCGCCGCTCTCGTCCCGGGTGCGCGGTGCCGCACTCCCTTGCGGCCGTCGGCGCTCCGGTCGTTCGTGGGTCGCTCGACGTCGCGATGCCCGGATTCGCCGTGCATCCCGATCGAGGTCCTCGCGACGCGGGTCTCCGCCACGATCTCGCCGGAGCGCGACCGGCTCTTCATCTCCCACGCCCTGCCGCACTCCGTGGAGTTCGGCTCGGGCGTGAGCTACCTGGCATTCGTCGACTTGGACGGGGACTCGTCGACGGGTTGTCGGCCGTCGATTCTCGGACACCGGACGAGCTTCGAGGGAGCCGAGCTCGTGACGGGCGTGACCGTGCGCCTCGACGACGAGCGGCCCCGCGTCACGCCCGAGGCCTGGATCTGCGACGACGGGGAGCTCGTGCCGCTCGACGGTCCGAACGTCGTCGCCCGCCTCTACCTCCAGCGCGACGAACTCGGGATCGAGCGCTACGGCCAGGTCAGCATTTCGGTGCCGGCAAATCTCCTCGGCGACATGTCGAAGCGAATGCGGATCCAGTCGTTGGCCCGGGAGCTCCGCCCCGGCGGCGCCTCGTTCCGCGTGCCCGAGAATCCGGCGGGAGGGGCCGTCCTCGATTTTCGATCGCCGCGGGCGCCCGAGTGCGAGTTCACGCCCGTCGGAGCCCGGCCGGGGGAGACCGTTCGGATCGATGCGACGGGGCTCTCTCCGGGCCTCGCGCTTCTCTTCATCGGAGAACACCAGGTCGCGACGGCCGCCGCGTCGGGCGCCGGGGTCGTCTCCGCCACCGTCGCCGTCCCGGTGGATCTTGTCCCCGGCCTCGCTCCGGTCGAGGTCCGCTCGGCGTCGACGGGGCTCACCGCGGCGACCGCGCTCCTCGTCCTGGCGGACATCGTGGTGACCTTCGACGTCGACCAGGGCGGCGCCCCGCTGCGCGCCGGCGCGGACGTGAGCGGACGAGTCCTCGAGGATCTTGGCATCCGGCTCAAAGGCCGCTCCGGGTCCACGGGGAGTCCGGGAGTTTTCACCGATGCGACCGGTCAGCCCGGCTCCGACACGGACGATCTCGTCTCCGTGTCGGGCCTCTTTCTCACGACCCGCGGGGCTCCGGGAGACGAGGGCGCGTCGGACTACGGCACGATCTGGGTCGACTTCGTCGATCCCGTGTCGGGTCTGCCGCGGACGGTCGAGTTCGCCCAGATCACGTTCATCGACGTCGAGGACTCGATCGGAGTCGTGACGGCGTACGGCCGCTCGGGCGGAACCGGCCCGGTCCTGGAGACGGCATCGACCTCCGACGACGGCACCGACGACAACGCGGCGAACGGCAACCGCGACGCGGTCGCCGTCGGGCGGCCCGGATCGGGACTCGCCATCGCGTCGATCTCGATCCGCTTCGGGAGCAACCGAGATTCGGCCGCGATCGATCAACTCGTCTTCGAGTTCACGTCGACGGGCATCGACCTCGGGGCGAGCGGAATGGAGACCGGAATCGTTTCGGCGCGTCCGGGGTCGGAGGTCGCCTTACGCCTCTCGGCGAAAAACTCGACCGGCGCCGGATTCGAGGGGAGCCTCGTCACGTTTCTCGTCAGCAATCCGGGGGATCCGTACGGCCATCGCGGGCGCATCGTCGGCCGGAGGCCCTTTGCCATCGCGGCCGGCGGCGCGAGGACGCTCGACCTCCGGTACGACGTCCCGGAGGGCTGGGCGGCTCGGCACGCGGGAAAGACGTTTCGGCTGGGTCACGCGCTCGCGAGCCCCGCGGGATTCGAGCTCGCGCGAACCTGGATCGACGTCGCGATCGCGCCGTGAGTCGAATGGCCGAAAAATGAAGACGTTGGCGCCCATGCCTCCGGCTCCGCGGGGGTCGAGGACCTCGAAGTGCGCAGGCGAGCGTCCGTCCGGCTTCAAGTGTCATCTCCGTCCGCGAGTCGATCGGAGCCGACCGCCGGACCGCCGGCCATTCTCGCTCGCGGTTGACGCTCGGCCCGGCCGGGGGTAGGGTCCGAGAGCGGCGGGGCAATGCTCGCACGCGGGCCGAAAGGAGGCCGACGTGGCGCACCGTTTGGACCGTCGCGAGGCCGTCGTCCGCATGGGAGCGGCGATGGCCTCGATTGCCCTCTTTCCACGATTCGCGTTTGCGCGCGCCGCCGTGCGCCCCGACGACATCGTCGATCTCGCCGCGCGCCTCCGCGCGGCTTCGCGCGCGGACGCGCTCGAGGTCGCCGCGGGCGCGCTCGGCGCGGGAGCCACGCCCGCGACGATCCTCGGCGCCGCGTTCCTCGCGGGCGTCGAGGACATCCGCCCTCTGCCGGGAGGGATCCTCCACGCGGTCTTGATGGTCGAGTCGTCGTTCGAGCTCGCGGCGAAGTCGCCGCCGCGCGAGGCCGCGCTCTTCGCGCTCTACAACGTCGACGAATTCAAGGCGTCGCAGGCGAGCGATCGGCAGAGCGGCGACTTCGTCCTCGATCGACCCGCGCGGCGGCGCACGGGCGGGGATGCGTCCGCGGCGAGGAGCGAGTACGTCGAGGCCATGTCGGCGTACGATCCCGGCCGCGCCGATCGCGCGGTGACGGCGCTCCTGCCGCACGTCGACCAGAACGAGTTCTTCGAGATCCTCTGGCCGCTCGCGGCGCGAAGCTTCGGCGCCATCGGGCACAAGATCATCTACGCCGCGCAGGTCGAGCACGTCCTCCGCCGCATCGGCTGGGAGCACGCCGAGGCGCCGCTCCGCTCGCTCTCGATGGCGCTTCTCGTCGCTCCGCAGCCGGCGACATTCGCGCGGGCGCGAGAGCTGTCGCCGCGGCTTCCCGACGGCTGGCTTTCCGGCCGGGAGGATTCGGCGAAGAGCGAGGCCCTCGTCGCGGAGCTTCGGCCCGCGAGCGTCTCCCGCGCGCCGGAGATCGTGGTCGAGGCGTTCCGCGCGGGGCTCGGGCCGAGGACCGTGTGGGACGCTCTGACGCTCTTCGGCTCCGAACTCTTCCATCGAAGGCCTGGACGACGAGGAGCGGACGGCGGCGGCGCGATCCTCCCCGTCCACGCGCTCACCGTGACGAACGCGTTCCGGCACGCGTTCCACTCGACGCGGGTCGACGGCACGAAGCGACTTCTCGCGCTCCAGTCGGCGGCGTGGCTCGCGGCGCTCCGCGACGACTTCGTTCGGCGCGTCGCTTTTTCGACGACGGGCCCGGGCCTCGAGGCGCTCGGGGCCGCCGCCGCCGCCGCCGGCCCGGCGAAGGACCTCGACGCGCTCCTCGAGCGGGCGTCGCCCGACGACGCTCGCGTCTTCCTCGACGCGCACCCGGAGAGCGCGCCCGAATACGCGCTCCGGATCCGGGAGCGGCTCGCCCGGCGCGTCGTCGAGAACCACCAGGTGAAGTACGCGGTCGCGATGGAGGAGGAGGCGGCGCGCGTCGATCCGCGCTGGCGATCGCGGCTCCTCGCGCCGGGGATCGACTACCTCGCGCACCCGAAAGACCGGGACACGGACGTCCACGCGCGCTCGGCCACGGCGCTCGACCGGGCTCTCGTGCGATGAACGGGCGCCGGGAGTCGACTGGCCGAATCGAATAGACGATGCCCGGCATGATTCGCGGCGAGCGCGGTCTCGAACGCCGGGAATCCGAAGCGCGCGAGCGTCTCGATCGTCGTCCTTTCTTGTGTGCGATAGAAAGGCCACTCCAATCTCCGGCGGATTTGTTCTGATGGCCGTGACGCGAAGCCGCGTGGCTCGGGCCGGCGTTCGCCGCGTGAGGGGTTCCGGAGTCAATGTCATGCCGACGAGATCTCGTGCGAGTGGACGATGGGCCCGCTGGATCGGCACCCCCCTCGGAACCGTGGCTTCGGCGGGCTTGGCCCTCCTGACCGCGACCGGCCTCACCTTCCTCGCCTTCTCGGCCGCTCCTTCCGGAGACCCGGATCCGACCGCTCCGGAGGCCGCCTCGCACGGCTGGTCCGAGCGACAGAAGGACGTGATCCGCACGGCGCTCGCGAAGAAGCGCGAGAAGATCCTCCGAAAGGGCCCCAAGCGCTTCGACATGCCGAAGGAGGCGCAGGAGTACTTCGTGAACCAGCGGCTCCCGATCGGCGAGAACGACGTTCCGGCGGAGCACCTCCTTGCGGAGCTCGAGAAGCTCAAGGGCCGTGAGCGCGACCTCGCCCTGACCGCCGGCGGCACGTCCTGGAGATCCATCGGACCCGGCAACGTGGGCGGGCGGACGCGGGCGATCGTGATCGATCCGACTCGACCGAACGTCATGTTCGCGGCCGGGGTGACCGGCGGCATCTGGAAGAGCGTCGACGGCGGCGCCAGTTGGCAGTCGACCGGAGACTTCCTCCCCAACCTCGCCGTCTCGACCCTGGCGATCGATCCGCGCAACGCGAACGTCGTCTACGCGGGCACCGGAGAAGGGTTCTTCGCCAACGTCGCGATGCACCGGGGCGTCGGCATCTTCAAGTCCGAGGACTCGGGCGCGACCTGGAACCTGCTCGGCGGCACGTCGCGCGACGCGACCGGCGGCGCCTTCTCGTTCGTGAACCGGATCGTCGTGAGTCCGAACGACTCGAATCGAGTCTACGCCGCGACGTGGAGCGGGGTCTGGCGCAGCCTCGACGCCGGGCAGACGTGGGCGGTCGTCCTCCGCAACCCGTCCGTCCTCGGCAGCCCGCCCGGCGTGCAGGCGACCAACGGCTGCCTGGTCGGCTGCAACGACCTGGTGGTCCGCCCGGGCAGCAATCCCGAGGTGCTCTTCGCGGCCTTCGGGAGCTTCCAGAAGGACGGCCTGTATCGCAGCACGAATGGTGGGAACAGTTGGGTCGAGTTCCAGACGGCGCCCCAGCAAGGACGGATGACGCTCGCGATCGCCCCGAGCGACAGCGATCGCATGTACATCTTCATGGCGCAGAACTCGAGCGGCACCGTGGGGAAGCTCTACGCCCTGTTCCGCTCCGACGACGGCGGCAACTCCTGGTACTCGCCGCTCGACTTCGGCCACCCGTTCACCGAGTGGCTGATGAGCTACGTCTCGATCGCCACCGGGTGCATCGACCATCCCGTGATCTACTCCCAGGGCTGGTACGACAACGCCATCGCCGTCGATCCGGTGGATCCCGACGTGGTCTGGGTGGGCGGCATCGACATCTACCGCTCCGACGACGGCGGGCGGACGTTCGGCATGGGCGGGTACTGGTTCTATTACCTCCTCGACCCGCCGCCGCCGACCTACATCCACCCCGATCAGCACACGATCGTCTTTCATCCCGACTACGACGGAGTGACCAACCAGACGATGTTCGTGGGCAACGACGGCGGCATCTTCCGGACGACCAACGCCCGGGCCGCGACGACGCAGGAGGAGTGCGGCATCGGCCCCGATCCGGGCCCGCCGCCGGAGATCGCCTGGGAGAGCCTCAACAACGGCTACGGCGTGACGCAGTACTACCACGGCGACAGCGCCCGCGACGTCGACGTCTTCGTGGGCGGGGCGCAGGACAACGGCTCGAGTCGCGTGCGCTCGGACGCGACGCCGGACGACTGGAAGCTCATCTACGGCGGCGACGGCGGCTACGTCGCCATCGATCCGACGAACAGCCAGCGGATGTTCATCGAGATCCAGTTCTTCCCGACGATCCTCGTGTCGCTCGACGGCGGCGAGACGTTCGATCCGGCCATCAACGGGATCACGGACACGGACGGCCTCTTCATCACCCCCTTCGCCATGGACCCGTCGAACCCGGACATCCTCTGGACCGGCGGCCAGCGGCCCTGGCGCACGACGAACGGCGCAGCGTCCTGGCAGATCGGCGGGCCCAACCTGGGCAGTGTCAACCGCATCTCGGCCATCGCCATCGCGCCGTCGAACAGCAACGTCGTCTACCTCGGCTACGAGAACGGCTTCATCGCGAAGTCGAACAACGCGCTCGCGCCTTCGCCGACGTGGACCCTCCAGACGAGCGGGCTGACGGCGGGGGGCTACGTCAGCAGCGTCGCGGTCGATCCCGTAAATCCCGACATCGCCTATTGCACGTACTCGAACTACGGAATCTCCCACGTCCGCCGCAAGGCGAGCGGAAGCTCGAACTGGGTGGCGATCGACGGCATCGCGCCGAACAACGTTCCCGACATCCCCGCCCACTGGATCGCCGTGCGTCCCACGGATTCGTCGGAACTCTACGTCGGCACCGAGCTCGGCGCGTTCAAGAGCGACGACGCCGGCGCCACCTGGCAGCCCTTCAATCAGGGGCTGGCCCACACCATCGTCGAGACGCTCGATTTCAAGGACGACCACACCCTCGTGGCGTTCACGCACGGCCGGGGCGCGTTTCTCGTCGATCTCGATCCCATCTGCGACAACGGAACCGTCAACAGCGGCGCCGGGCCCGTGACGGACGTGCTCTTCGTCAACGGCTTAAACGGCGGTTCGAACCGGACCGTGACCGTGAACACGGGCGACCCGATCGCGGTCAACCTGGACGCCGCGCCGGCCGGATCCGGCGCCGGCCTCTACTCCCTCTGGCTCTGGAACACCGGCCCGACCGGCTGCTTCCCGCTCGTCGTCGGCAGCGAGACCCTCGGCAATACGGTCAATCCGACGCCGCTCGACAAGCCGACTCTCGGATCGCCGCAGCCCTATCGATGTCTGAGGAGCCTGAACCTCCCCGCCTCTCTCTGTGGCAGCGTCCGCGAGCTCTCGTCCCCCGTTCGGGTGCCTTGGATGCTCACGAAGCGCGGCGGGTTCGGTTCGCCGGCCGAGTTCACGCTCCAGGGAATCATCCGGGACCAGGGGGCGGGCAACCCGCTCGGATTCAGCGTGACGAATTGGATCGTATTGCGGATCAGGTGATCGGGCGCGCCTCTTCCCGGTCGCGGTGCCGGACGACGGCGCCGGGAATCCGCAGCGCGCGAGCGTCTCGAACGTCGCCTTCTCGCGGGTTTGGTGGAAAGACCGCCGCCCGCGCCGAGTGGGGCGCGGGCGGCGGAGGAGAGCGGAGCTGTCGGCTTCCCTACGGCAGGTCGATGTTCGCGATGTAGTGCCAGACGTGCGGGACGCCCACGCGGCGCGAGAGGTTCGTGGGGCTCCGGTTCGAGCTCGCGAGATCGACGAACGTCTGGCCGAGCGGCGAGCCTCCGTAGGTCATCGGCGACGGGGCGCCGATCGTCGAGACGCCCTCGAAGTACTCGAGCGAAGTGAGCAGCGTGCAGCCGTTGTTGTAGTCCATGTCGCCCATCTCGATCGCGAGCTCCTGCGTGCCGGGGAAGACGAGCGGGTTCGTCCAGCGGCCGATCCGCTTCTGGAGGAGCTGCACGGCCGGGAGATTCTGCGTTCGCATGGTCGATCCGCAGAAGCCGGCGATGCTGACGAGAGTGTTGTCGTACTGGCCCGACCCGACGCCGCAGGGGCAGACGTTGCCTTGCGAGACGAAGATGCCGTTGTTCGGCTCCTCCGCGCGGCAGATGGCCGGAAGCGTGCTCCAGTCGTTCCAGCGGAACGCCTCCGCGCCGGAGGTGCCGCTCGCCGTCAGCGTCCCGACGGGATCGACGACGAATCCGGCCGAGGGGCCGAGGAACGTCCATGACCGCGTCGGATGGAATGCGCCCGCGCGCGGCGAGCCGGCCTGGTGGTGGTTCGTGTCGCAGTCGTGGTTCAGCGCCCACGACGCCGTCCAGGTCAGGTTGCCGCAGTCGAACGCGTAGTCGATGTAGCCCGACATGTAGAGGGCGTTGAATGACGAGTAGCAGCCCGGCTGCACGTTCGGGCTCGCCCAGGCCGGGTTCGACGTCAGGTTCGTCGTCGCCTTGAAGTCGCCGTTCAGGAGGAAGCGCCAGACTCCGACCGGGGCCCCGGCCGTGCCGGCCTGGATCCAGTTCCGCGAGTACTGGGCGCGCATCGTTCCCTGCCAGAGGATCGGCATCGCGCCGCCGCACATCGTGATGCGGAAGATGATGGTGTAGACCCCGCAGACGACGCCGCCTCCCGTGGCCGCGAGCCGAGGCGCGGTCATGTTGACGCAGAGGTTCTGGTTGATCTGCGTGTTGCAGTTGTTGAAGCAGATGAACTTCGCGCCTTGCGCGATCGGCGGGAAAACGGGGAGATTGACGTTGACGGGCGTACAGCACGGCGCCGTGTCGAGGTTGTCGGGCATGCACTGTGCGCGGGCGGCCGCGGGCGTGAGGAGCGCGGCGGCGGCGGCGACGGCGGCGAGAGCGAAGGCGGCGAGGCGGCGTCTGCGGGCGAGCACGTGAGAGAACCTCCGTCGGTTGCGGGAGACCCGGGAGATGGCGGGGGTGCCGGCGGCGTGCCGGGAGAAGAGCCTCTCCTTGTCCTTCCTTACGGAGGAAGGGGGCTCTTTCTGACAGTTCGGTCGGCGGCCTCAGGCCCGGCTCGCCCGAAAGATCGCAAGTGATTGTGGTTTCGACGCTTGGAGGCGCCTTGAAAGACCGCTCGGTCAGCCGAGCCAGACGACTCGTAACCGTGAGCATGTCGGAGGTTCACTCATGGCCGAGTTTCGACGGCCGCAAGTCACGATGCTGTAGGCGCGACTCGCGGAATACCGGCGCTTGACTGACGCCGGCCAGCCGCAACCGAACTCGGACGTCGTGCGTGCACGCGACGCCGGACAGGTTTCATCTTTCATCGGAGGCGGCCGAAGGGCGCCCGCCTCGTCGCAGGATGAGGAGAGGTCGGGGTTGAAGACTCTCGGGTGCCGACCGGGACTCGCCGGGCCGGCCAGACGGCGCTCATCCGGCACGATCTCGAGGCATCGAGTCGTACTTGTCTCCACGCCTCCGCGGCGCGCGCCACGAGCGGACGAAACGGCGCCTGGGACGGCATCCAGTCGCGAGGCTCGCGGGGCGATCGTCCCCTCTCGGGCGAACCCGCTCCGCGCGCCGCCTCGACGCCGAAGTTATCCTGGCGCTTCGGGGTTTCGTGTGGGTTCCCTCACGGCCTTGGATAGAGATCGAGACCCCCGAGATGGAAGTAGATCGCGACTCTGAATCGATCGCGATTGCGATAGCCGCACGCCATCTTCTAGA
>Ga0187892_10001971_pt1 | contig 43832 bp, 40 predicted proteins | sample MA1701073metaG_FD_139345 | JGI IMG/M metagenome (GOLD analysis project Ga0187892, IMG submission 139345) | Bio-ooze microbial communities from a basaltic lava cave in the Kipuka Kanohina Cave System on the Island of Hawaii, USA - MA170107-3 metaG ... | reverse complement strand
GTCATCCAGCGCCGAGCGTACGGCCTGCGCGACGAGGAATATCTGCGACTCAAGATCCTCACTTGCATGCTCCCCGAGCTCTAGAATGCCCCAGAATCACCCACTCGATTTCCTGAAGAACCATTTTTTGCATTGAGTCGAAGGCGCAACCAAGCATTTTCATGGAGAAAATCGCGCAAGCGCAAGTCACCTTTGGTGCTCAGTACGTTCAGTCGTCGGTGGGCCACGTGGACATCGCTTTCTGGGCAAATTGGAACTATGCATGGTGGGCTCGTCCGGTTTGCGCGAAGAAGCGGTTCTAGTTATCCAGTACCCTCGTTGTTCTGTGCTGGAATTTCGGCGCAAACCGAGTATGGACTTTTCCTGGACACTGATCTTCCCGCGCCAGTAATACCTAGGTGTCGGCCAGCTAAGTTCTCAATTGGGCAACGCGTCTCCTATACGTATCGCGTTTGCCATCAGAGTGAACGTCAGGTTTTTGGCCGGTAAGAACGGGAAGCTGACCCCGTCCGCAAAATACAGATTGCTGAAATCGTGACTCCGGCAATCCGGCGTGCAAGTGAACTCCCTGTGCTCCCGGGACATCGGTACCGTCCCTGCATAGTGAATGCTCGCCCCGTGTGGCAGGACCTTGGCCATGCCGGGCGGCACGACGCAGCCTAACCTCCACAAGGCTCGCTTTACTGTGCGCATTGTTTTCGCGACGCGGTCTGCGTCGTCGTCCGCCGCATAGCGAATCACTAAGTCCGTGCCCTCACCGTTCGGCCGTGGTCGGATCGTCACGACATTCCGAGCGTCGCGTCGGTCGTGCAGCCAGACATTGGCCACGCCGAGCGCCCCGTGAGTCGCCCGGAATATCGCGAGCGAGGAGCGAAGGTCGAACGGCAGGTTCTGGACCACCGGGTGAACTGCGGCCGCCTTGAGCGTGCTAATCTGCCCGTGGACGTACTCCTCCGATCGCCCCCTCGTAATCCCCAGCGCGATCTGGTGGAACTGGTACGAATGCGTCTCAACCACCTGGCCCAGCATGCCGAGGTTCAGGAACGGGATCATCATCTGACGATTGTCCATCAGTCCACTCAGTTCAAGCACCCGGCCCGTCCGCTGGAAGATCGACTCGAGCAGTATCTTTGACGAGCAGAGCGTCCCCGCCGCAAGTGCGTAGGCGTCGGCACTGAACTGATGTCGCGTCCCGTCGGCGACAGCAGTCGCGGCAATGCCGGTAACCGTATCTCCATCATAGGTAAAGTGGGTGACGTACAATCCCGGCAAGTATCGAAATCCCGGGTGCCGGCGGAGCTGTTTGAGCGTGCTGGACGGCGCGTAGAGCGCCTCGCGCGGGCATCCCCACAGGCACCGCCCTAGGTAGTTGCATTCGTTACGGTCTTCGAGGTCCCGGCTTAGGACAGCAACTCTGGAACGCCCCAGGTAGAATCCGAGGTCCTTGTTGAGTCCTGGACGCGCCCTCGCGTAACGCTCGAGGAGGCGCGCAGAATGCGGATCGGTCTCAAGGGGCTCTTGGTAATCCTCGAACCAAGGGGAGTATCGCTCGAGGTCGTCCCGGGTGGCCGTTATACCGATCCGGCGGACCACCGTGGCGTAGTGCGGTGCCAGGGTCGAGAAGCCGAACGGGAAGTCCACTAGTTCTCCGTCGTTCAGCGGATAGACCCCGCCGGTCCACGCCTCGGCGAGCCCGCCGGCAGCGAACGATATGACTGGCTCAAAGCCGGACGCCGCGGCCCTGAACGCCGGCGGGCTGGCAAAGACGTAATCCTTGCTAGGCGGGAAGCCGTAGTACCTCGCTCCCTCGGTGGGAAAAACCACGGCCTCGCCGCTGGGGCCTAAGAAATAGGCCACCGGATCATCCAGTCGGGTCTTGAGGCCGTTGAAATCGGCCTTCGGCAACGCCGGCGCCGGGCGTTCGAGTCCCACGTCGAGCATCAGCACGGCACGTCCCCGCTCAAGCAGCGTCTGGGCGAGGTGGACTCCGCTCGCCCCCGAGCCGACGATGAGGATCGTGCTCATCGCGCCGGACCTCTCCCGCTCGCTTGGCCGCCTAGGAGCTGCCGTGGTCCCAGCACGAGCACCCCCGCGCCGAGCGCCAGGATGAAGGCAGTGACAGCGCCCGCGATCCGCAACGCTGCAGCCGGCCGGCTCCCATCGCCGCCGGCCGTGAAGTTTTGGTGGAATCCCTTGGTGTTCTCGAGAATCGCGATCATCAGAATTAGCTTCCACCGCAATACGCCTCGTGGGCAGAAGACCCGGGCGTAGGCGTCTGCGATACGAGTCCGCCACGGCCCGAGGGTAGCGAACCGAACGAGCGCGGCGTCGAACAAAGAGACCGCCGGCGCGTTGCGGACGACTGCGCGCTGTCCGTTCGTATATTTCAGCGTGACGTAGTCATTCGGGTCGCGCCCGGTAAGGTACCGGGTAAACGTCCGGCACTCCCGCTCGAGTGCGGGCCTTGATTCTCCGGTCGCGTCAGGCCGCCCGGGCGAGTCGCTGGAGGAGGGCATCGAGAGGAATCATGGAGGGCCGCAATTGATCGTAGAGGTCGTTGGGACCCGCGGTGCCGTCATTGACGAATGGCGCAAGCTGGCCAGCGCCCACGGGCATCAGGCCGCCCAGAACGCGCCCGGCCGCGCTGAGCAACGCCTGCACCGGCTGGACCGGAAGGCGGACAAGCCGAGCGCTGCCACGGCCACATGCATGGCGGATGCGAACGACGAAATCGGAGAAGGTGACCACCTCGGGACCGCCCAGCTCGATTGTTTCGCCAAGAAAGCGGCCGTGGTCGAGAATTGCAATGATGCCGCGGGCCGCGTCCGCCACTGCCACCGGCTGGACCCGAGCGGTCCCGTCGCCGAACAGCGGGACGATCGGTAGCGAGGCGAGTTTGCGCAGCTTGAGCCAGATCGGGCTATGCTCGCCCAGGACAATGGTCGGACGCAGAATCGTGAAGTCCAAGCGCGTCCCGCGGACCAGTCCCTCTGCCTCAAGCTTCGTGCGCCCATAAGGGTAGCCGTCAAGGTCCGGGTAGCGGGCGGCGATCGAGCTCACGTACAGCACGCGCGGCACGCCCTGCCGTTCGCATTCCTCCAGAAGCTTCCGCGTGGCGTGCACATTTACCCGCTCCATCTCGGTCGTGCTTGCCTTACCTGTCGCGGCGGCGAGGTGGATCACGGTATCCGCGTCCGCAACGGCAGCGGAGTAGCTGGGGGGGTCATCGAGATCGCCGCCCACACAGCACCAGCCCGCGCGCGCGGAAATTTGGGCGGCCAGAAAATCGGGCCGCCGGGTGAGGCAGGTGACCGTATCGTAATCGCCGATGGCAAGGCCGTCCCGCACGGCGCGGCCGATAAAGCCGCTTGCGCCAGTGATGAAGAGGGCGCGCGACCGCTTGGCCGAACCCCGAGTTTGTTGAGCGGACATCTGAGGAAACTACAACTGACGGGTAATTATTGTCAGCGCGGCAATCAAAGCGGTACGCCGATATGGGTACGTTTGAGACTCGGCAAATGAACGGGATCGGTGACTATGTTGCCTGCTTGATAAACCGCTGGTTGCTAAGGTTACGCGGCTTTCTCGCCACGATCAACACCGTCTCTACACGTTCAGGTCTATCATCAAATCATCTCACCAGGATGCGCGGCGATGTCCCAAGGCCTGTTGAACGAATGAGGTGAAAGTGGCGGCTCCTTTCCCCTGCATGTGGTGTGCAGGGGGTCGCCAAACCAAAGAAAGGAGCCACCAAGTGAAGTCTCTCACGAAGTCGAATCGTCCGGAACTGATTTCCCACGATGCTCAGGTTCAACTCTCGCTGCCGGTTGCCAACGTGCTGCACGATGTGCGAAGTGCCTGGTTCGGGCTGTGCATCAATGCCGGCAAGGCGGTGCTCGGCGCGATGATGGAGGCCGAGCGCACGGACGCTGTGTGGACCCAAGGGCGTAGGTGTGGTCGAGCGTACTGCCTATCGAGGCGGTCACACCCGAAGCTGGGTGACCCTGGGCGGACGCCGGATCGCGATCGAGCGCCCGCGGGCACGCGCGGTGCAGGCGGGGGAACTGGCGCTGCCCAGCTTTGCCTGGGCGGCACACGAGGATCCCCTGAACGCCGCCACCCTGGCGGCGATGACGGCCCGAGTCTCGACGCGGCGTTACCAGAGGACAATCGATCCCCTGCCAGCGGGCGCGGCGCAAGCGGCGGTCTCGAGGAGCGCGGTCGCGCGCCGCTTCGTCGCGCTGAGTGCCGAGCGGCTGCGCCAGTGGCTCTCTGGCCGCATCGAGGTCGCGGCTCCGGTAGTGATGATCGACGGCGTCCATTTCGAGGAACGGGTGGTGCGGGTGGACTTGGGCTTTGATGCCCAGGGCAAGAAGCACGTGCAGGGCCTGCGCGAGGGCAGCACCGAGAAAGCCGCGGTGGTGCGGGCACTGCTCTCCGAGCTCATCGACCGGGGCCTGGACCCCGACGCGCCCCGGCTGTGGGTCATCGACGGGGCCAAGGCGCTGCGCCACGCGCTCGCCGAGACCTTCGGTGAAACCGCGCTGGTGCAACGCCGCCAGGAGCACCAGCGGCGCAACGTCCTCGATCATCTGCCCGAGGCGCTGCATTCCAGCGCCGGGCGCGCCCTGCGGGATGCCTGGGACACCCCGGATGCCATCCTCGCCCAGCGCCAGTTTAAGCGATTGGCCAACTCGCTCCGCAAGAACCACCCCGGTGCAGCAGCGAGTCTGCGCGAGGGGCTGGCCGAGACACTCACGCTGATCCACCTCGGCATCGAGGAGGCGTTCTACCGGAGGTTGCGAACTACCAACCCGATCGAGAATCTCAATGGGCTCATCGCTCACTACACGCGCAACGTCAAACGTTCGCGCGACGGGCAGATGGTGCTGCGTTGGATCGGCACCGCGCTTCACGAAGCTCGCCGCGGATTTCGTGCCGTGCGCGGCTATCGCGACCTGAAGCTGCTCACGAGTGCGCTCGCGCAACGCGCGCGATCGGCTTTCGACGTCCAATCCAAGGTCGCGTTACATGCTAGAGCGTATTCTGACGAAGCGGACAAGGTGCCAGCGCACGTGCCGGGCTGATCGTCCTAATGCGTCTGACAAATGCGAAAACCCGGAGCTGCCACTGCTTCACCGTTCAACACGCTACGGGACATTGCCAATGGCCCAGTTCGCGATGGACAACAACTCCTAGCACCACTGCGGGAACTTCTCGAGCTCCGCGGCGTAGCTTGAATTGACTCCCTCCTTGAGTACGGCCGACAATTCGTGCTAGCGTCATTTCATATTGACCAGTGTATTGCCGGGTGCCCTCCTCGATCAGCCCCCGTGAATCCTTCCTGCTGAACGAACAATCTCGTTGCGATTGCTTCACGCCTCTCTTCTCATTCGTTGACTTAGGAAGGTCAACTCATTAGGCTTGCATCCGAAGACGACATTGTTTGGTAACCAAGGAAGATGATCGAGAGGGCTTTAAGGAAGTTAGTCTCCGCTCTCATAGAGCTTTGGGACAGGCCCCTGTTGGGATCGAGGAGGGTCGGAGCTGAGTTGGCTTCTCCCTCTCCCGTGGGAAAAAGGGCAGATTCGCGCATCGTCGTACTGGTGGCTGTGTGCCTTGCTCTGCTAGCAGCAGCAGGAAGCTACGTCCGTTCCTCGATGTTTGCTCCCGTGCTCTATATGGCTTATGGCTATGGGACAGACGACCGGACCGGGCCGAGGACCCACAATCTGCTGTTTGACGGGGACGTGCCACAGTACACGGCGATCATGACACAGCGGGGCCACTCGCACCACGGGGTGTACTCGAACAGGCACCCGTTGGTATCTCTCTATCTGTTCCCGCCGGCCAAGATCTTGCGCTTCTTCGGTCTGTCTCCCCCAGAATCCGTCCACGTAACCATGGCCATGACATGCGGCGTGTGGACCATCCTGATGTTCTCGCTGCTAGTCGTGTGGGGCTGCCGGCTTGTAGACGCTGCCGTGTTCACAGTACTGGCGCTCATCAGTGCCAGCTCCATGGTCTGGCACCCTGTGCCAGAGTCCTATCCCATTGGATCCGCAACAATAATTGCGGCCCTTATCCTTACCCTCTGGCCGCGCAATGCAAGCCCTCTCATACGGTATACAGCCGCAGCTGCGGTTTCTCTCAGTATGACCTTGACGAATGCGATCGTTGGCCTTATCGCCGGCGCACGAGGTTTGGCAACCAGGGACCTTTGGATTGCAGGGACGAGCGCATGGTTCATCGTTTGCATGCTTTGGGTTTTGCAGAAGTGGGCGTTTCCTGTGGTGGAGTTCTTCCTGCCGCCACGGGAGGTCAACGCTATGTGGTTCAGTTTGACGCCGAATCGAATCGCTCAAGTTCTGCAAGTAATGTTGTCGCATAGCATCGTTATGCCCGAGTTCGGTGTTATGAGTGGCTCCGAACGCATCCCGCCTTCCACCGCCGTGCGAATGATGACAGTCCAAAAATCCTTGCTAGGGACCGGGGGGCTTTGGGGCTTGATCGCGACATTCGCGTGGATTGGGCTCGTCGGGCTGGGCGTCTGGGCCGCTTGTTCGATCCGATGCGCACTGTCGACGCTATGTCTGCTCGTCGGCGGCACCTTGATGGCTTTTTACTTGGTGTGGGGTACTGAAACTTTCCTCTTCTCGCTGCACATGGTGCCGTTTCTTATCGTCCTCACAGCTGGTGTCACCTTCACCCGCTGGCGCCCTCTCTCCCTAGCTTTGGCTATCGTCGTTATTGTCCTCGGGGGTGCTAACAATTGGGGCCAGTTTCAGAAGGCCGTGGCGATCACGCATGAGATCGATGCGTTCGCGCGAACGTTTCCTGCGGAATGAACTCATTTTCGTTGGCGAAGGCCCGCCTTCCAATATCTTGCCGAACGCCAACGCTTGCCAAGGGGGACGGTGCGCCAAGAGTCCACCTTACAATTTGTGCAACCAAGCGCCGGAACTGGGTTTCCCCCGATTCCCCGGGCACTTTGCTTAGCGCACATGGCGCTTCTCGAACTGCATCGGGCTGATCTGTCCTAGCGTCGAGTGTAAGCGTACGTGGAGCACCGTCTTGACGACGGCGAGCTGAGTCAGGCGGCGAGCGGAAGCTCGGGTTTCAGTGCGTGGGCGACGGCCCAGGGCAGCAGCTCGTCGACGCGATTGACCGGATGCTCGGCGATGCGCTCGATCACGTAGCGCAGGTACGCCTCGGGGTCCATGCCGTTGAGCTTGGCGCTGCCCACGAGGCTGTAGATCGCGGCGGCGCGCTCGCCGCCGGCGTCGGAGCCGCAGAAGAGGTAGTTCTTGCGCCCAAGGGCGACCGCGCGCAACGCCCGCTCGGCGGCGTTGTTGTCGATCTCGATGCGGCCGTCGTCGCAGAAGCGCGTCAGCGCCTTCCAACGCATGAGCACATAACCGATGGCTCCGGCGAGCTCGGACTTCTTCGACGTTCGGGTCAGCGTCTCGCGCAACCATTCGCGCAGCGACTCGAGCAGCGGTCGGGCGCGAGCCTGCCGGACGGCTCGGCGATCATCGGGCGGCCGGCCGCGGATTTCAGTCTCGATTTCGTAAAGCTTGGCGATGCGCTCGAGCACCTGGGCGGCGATCTGCGAGCCGCTCGCCTGGTGAATGTCGTAGAAGGCTCGCCGGGCGTGCGCCCAGCAGGCCGCTTCCAGCACCCGATGGCCCTCGTACAGAGCGTTGAAGCCGGCGTAGGCGTCGGCCTGGAGGATCCCGGCGAACTGCTTCAGGTGCTCGCGCGGTCGCTCCCCACGCCGATCCGGGGAGTAGCGGAACAGCACCGCCGGCGGCTCCTTGCTCCCGGCGGGGCGATCGTCGCGCACGTAGGTCCATAGCCGCCCGGTCTTGGTCTTGCCGCGCCCTGGATCGAGCACCGGCACCGGGGTGTCATCGGCGTGGAGCTTCGGGGTCGCCACCACATAGCGCCCGAGCGCTTCGACCAGAGGCTCGAGCAACGCGAAGCTCTTGCCGACCCAGTCGGCCATCGTCGAGCGTTCCAGTTGCACGCCCTCTCGGGCATAGATCTCTGCTTGCCGATACAGCGGCAGGTGATCGGCGTACTTGGACACCAGAATGTGGGCGAGCAGTCCCGCCCCGGGGAGTGCGCGCTCGATCGGCCGCGACGGCGCCGAGGCTTGCGCGATGCAATCGCACTTCACGCAGGCAAGTTTCGGACGCACGTGCCGGATCACCCGGAAGCGCCCAGGCAGGTAGTCGAGCACCTCGGAGACGTCCTCGCCGATCGCACGCATGTCTGCCCCGCATTGCGGGCAGCAGCAGCTCGGCTGATGCACCACGCGCTCGCGCGGCAGGTGCTCGGGCAGCGCACGTGAACGTGGCGTGCGCTCGGCTACGATGGTGAGCGCCGGGCTCGCGGGGATCGGGGCCACCTCGGTTTCGAGCTCGTCGAGTTGGAACTCCAGCTGCTCGATCTCGCGGTTCAACCGCTCCGAGGAGCGGCCGAACTGCATGCGCTTCAGTTTGGCGATGAGGAGCTTCAGCGACTCGATCTCCCGCGCTCGCGAATCGAGAAGTCGCCGGTGCTCGAGCACCATGCGCTTGAGCGCTTCGATGTCTTCGGGAAGATCGTCGTCGGTGTGGCTCACGCGCGCGATTGTTATTGCGTCGTTGTTCTAGCGCAATAGACTCGCTTCGCGCGTGTGCAGTTCCCGGTTCGAGCCAGGAAGTTTACGCGGCGATGTCCGGTTGCCAAGTGCGTTGCGGACGGCGCCAGTCGATGCCCTCCATCAGCATCGAGAGCTGCGCCGCGGTGAGCGATACCGCGCCGCTTTGTGCCTGCGGCCAGATGAAGCGACCACGCTCGAGGCGCTTAGCGAACAGACACAGCCCGTCGCCGTCGAACCACAGGAGCTTCACAATGTCGCCGCGGCGACCACGGAACACGAAGAGATGTCCGCAGAACGGGTTGTGCGCGAGCGTGCTCTGCACCAGCGCAGACAGGCCGTCGAACCCTTTCCTCATGTCGGTCACCCCGGCGGCGAGCCAGATCCGCGTGCCCACCGGCAGCGTGATCATCGATAGCGCGCCAGTGCGTCCAGGACCAGGCGCAGCTGCCCCCCATCCACCGGGCCGCGCAGCGTCAGCTTCGCCGCACCGAGTTGGATCTCGATCGCCCCGGTCGACGTCCCGGCCGGCCGATCAGCGCGCGGGGGCTTCCTTCCAAGGGCTCGCTCCGAGGCAGCTTGGCGCGCCTCGCTCACCGTCACCGGCACGAGCGCGCCCGCGCTCCCACCGCTCGCCTGGCGCGCTTGGTGTGCACGGATCCATCGACGCACGAGGTTCGCGTTGAATCCGTGCTCGAGCGAGACGGCCGCGACCGACGCCCCGGGGGCCAGACAGCGCTCGACGACTGTCCGCTTGTGCTCTGCGCTAAAGTAGCGCCGCCCGTTGCGTGTGGTGCGCAACGGCTCTACCAGCACTCTCGATGACTCCAAGCCCATGGTGTCCACCAACTCCGTAGTGGACACCAATCCTGGCCGCGAACGACTCAGCCTGGCAAGACGGTGCAGACCGGACGCTTACCGTCGAGTGTCGCCGGCGCGGATTGTAGAAGCGCTCGATGTAGTCAAATATATCGGCTCTGGCCTGCTCGCGGGTGCGGTAGCGACTGCGGTTGACGCGTTCCATCTTGAGGGTAGAGAAGAAGCTCTCCATCGCCGAGTTGTCCCACACGTCGCCCTTGCGGCTCATGCTGCAGCTCACCCCCTGGTCGGCCAGCAGGCGCCGGAAGTCCTCGCTGGTGTACTGGCTGCCCTGATCGGAGTGGTGCAGCAGCTCAGCGGGTTTGCCACGACGCCAGACCGCCATGAGCAGCGCATCGATAACCAGCTGTGCGCTCATCTGCGCGTGCATCGACCAGCCCACGATGCGCCGGGAGAACAAATCCAGCACCGCGGCCACGTACAGCCAGCCCTCGGCGGTCCACACGTAGGTAAAGTCGGCCACCCACTTCTGGTTCGGGGCGTGCGCCTCAAAGCAGCGGTCGAGCACGTTGCCCGCGATATGGTGCTCAGCGCGCTCGCCGCGATCGCTCGGCAAGCCCCGCCGCTTGGGCCGCGCCCGCAGTTTGCCCTGACGCATGAGCCTCGCCACCCGATTCTCGCCCACGCGCTCGCCCCAATCGATCAGATCACGCCACACCCGCGGGCTGCCATAGGTGCTGTCGCTTTGCTCGAAGCTCGAGCGAATCCGACCCAGCAGCCGTTCGTTGTCCTGCTCGCGCGCGCTCCTGGGCCGCTGCAGCCAGTCGTAGTACCCGCTGTGCGACACCCCCAGCATCCGGCACATGCGCCGGATCGGCCAGAACACCTGGTGCTTGGCAATGAAGCCGTACTTCACGTGGGGTCCTTCGCGAAGTAGGCCAGCGCCTTTTTTAGGATGTCGCGCTCACTCTTGACGCGGTTCAGTTCCCGACGCAGTTGCTCCAGCTCCTGGGTCTGCGCCGACTTCAGCTGCACTCCCGGCTTGCTCTCCCAGGCTCCCGAGTCGAATTGCTCGACCCACTTGCGTAGCAAGCTGGGATGAACCCCCAGTTCCTGCGCCACACGCAGGCGCGACATCCCCGGCTGCTTGACCAGCTTCACCGCTTCGCGCTTGAACTCCGCCGAATGCCTTCTCCTTGCCATATGACACCTCCTGGTACCATCATCTTACCGATCGGAAGTGTCCGTCGAACCGGGGGAAACCCAAACATCGTGATCCTGGGCCCGCCGGGGGTGGGCAAGTCGCACTTGGCCATCGGCCTGGGCCTCAAAGCCATCGAGCACGGCTACCGGGTGCTGTTCACCACCGCCGCGGGCATGATCGCCACGCTCACCAAGGCCCTGGCCGAGGGCCGGCTCGAGGACAAGCTTAAGCTCTTCACCGTGCCAAGACTGCTGATCGTCGACGAGATCGGCTACCTTCCGATCGATCGGCAAGGCGCCAATTTGTTCTTCCAGCTGATCTCGCGCCGCTACGAGAAGGGACCGATGATTCTCACCAGCAACCAGAGCTTCGGGGCCTGGGGCGAAGTGTTCGGCGATCGCGTGATCGCCACCGCGATCCTCGATCGGGTGCTGCATCACGCCATCACGGTGAACATGATGTCTGTTCGTTCCATCATGATCTCCCGCGCCCTCTCCACTAATTTCCAGAAAGGCGCGTGTCTCACTCATATTGGCAGAGAGGGAGACGCGCGTGCACGCGGCGTCGTCATTGGGTCCAAAACGAAGCGAGTGAGAATGTGGCGGCAACAAGCCGTTCAGCGCCTCCTCGGTGAGGTGGCGAGTAACATCCTTGGTGAGGCAGCCGGTAGCCAAATTACGTGAGGCAACACGACATCTTGCTCGCCGTGCTCGCCCAGCCTCTGGTATGGGGCTGACGACCACGTGTTGCAGCGCCGGTCGCCAAACCGGCAACGGTCGCCTCCCACCCACCGTGTGGTACGGTTGAATTTCCTACCTTTACTCGAGGGAAGCAAGACTTCGGGCAAGACAGGCAACCGGCTCGTGAGTAGCGAAGCAAGCCTGGGAATGCGCTACCTGGGGATCGTATGGCATGAAACAGTCAAGCATGTGAGAACTTGAGAACTCATGCCGTTTGTAACGAAAGTCAACCCTCTATACGAAGGCTATTCCCGGTCACGTATCAGGCGCGCCGGATCTCGCCGCCCGAGCTGGACCAATGTCCCCACCTGGGGCAAACATCCAACCACGCTTTGTAAGTTCTTCCTGCAGGATGTCGCCCACGAGACGATGGCCCTTTGATGAATAGTGACCGTCGTCACGGCTAATGAAATAGAGCTCTAGCGTTTTCGGGTCGGTCGGGAAGCGGTTCCTGATCTGCAAGGCACCAAGGTCACTCAAGTCCAAAGGGATCTGGTTCCTTTGTAGCTCTGCACCAGTCGGTAGTTGGATTAGCATCAGCCTTGCGCCTCTTGCTTCGACGAGGTCCCTAACCTTGGCGATCATGTGCGTGGCGTCCTCAATTGCCTTCTCACTTGACCGCAGCAAGAGCGGACCGCATGCAGATCCCAGCCATGGTGCGTGCACGAACAATGCCTTGAGCTTGTTCGCAATTGAGTTAGTTTGTTCGATCCGGATCGCACCATCCTCGAACACCGGAAAGTGCTGCAAGGGCCGTCGTCCGAACAGCTGCCTTGACACAAACATGAAGTCCGGCCACGTACGATGGATATCATCTCCGATAAGCGTAAAGATAACAATGTCGCTTGATTCTAGGTTCGCCTGAATCTTGCTGAACCTAGCGTAGATCTGCGTGATGCCATATCCGTCGACACCCAAGTTGAAAACCTTTACACGGTCGTTTTGCCGTTCGGCGAGGCGGCTCGAGAACGTCTCGTCGTCGTTGACGCCCCAGCCGAACGCGAACGAATCGCCCAGCACGTATACACGTTGGCCTATCTCTGGATCAGGGATGGTCCTTCGAAAGCCCTCAGGCCCAATGTTGTAGGATACGTCGTACCATCCCTCACGTACGACTCTAGCTTTCCCACCTGGCTTAACGGTCCAACCGAGCTCCTCGTCAGGAATGAGGTACTCGCCGATGACAACCCTCCCGCGTGGAGAATGGTGGGTCAAAGCGGCATAGCTACGTGCAAGATCGACGGCAAGCAGGAAGAAGAGAGTCAGGCTGCACAAGAGCGAGGTTGCTATGACAGCAATTGGTTGTATCTTGTTTCGCCAGAAAATCAGCCACAAACCTATCCCCCAAGCGTTCAGACTGACGTACCACCAGTGCACTCGCGCTGTGAGACGAAACGGGCTCGAAGGTTGCACGAAATAGCTGATAGTCCATTCGTGAAGAAGCACACCTACGGCTAGAAGAGAGACACCGACAGCAAGAAAGCATCTCGCTTGATCTGGCACCTTGCGGTCAAGGGCTTCGTGCCCCATATCTATCGGCTCGAGGGAAGCGAACGTTCAACAAGTAGCACTTCGTATAACCTTCAATTCCATCCTCACCTACCTGGGCGAGCCCACCGCCGCTCCCGAAGCGCGGAACCTCGGGTACAAAGCTTCTCCATCCGCTCTAAGGGCTTGCTCGTCAGTACGATCGCGAAGGAGCGCCTCCAGTATCTCCCCGGGTGGGTGTCATTGTGCTAGGTTTTCGAGGTAATTCCGCCGGCAACGGGCGTTTTCACCATTTTGACAACAATTTGGGGCCCTCTAGCGTGGTCCTGAGAATCCCGCCTGCCCAGAAGGTGAGGTGTGCGCGATCTGGGTATACGAGGTCTTGAACGCCGCCTGCTATTCGGATGAACTTCAACTCGCCAGAATTTCTCGTTCTCTTCCTGCCCACGACATTCGTCGTATTCTATGTCGTCCCGGCGCGGCTACGACTAATCGTGCTCGGCGTAGCTTCGATAGTCTTCTATGGCGTATCGGGCCTTGCGGTGCTTGGTGCTTTTCTGGCAGCGATCCTATGGGCTTACACGACCGCATTCCTGTTCGGGCACTGGCCGCGCCGCGTCACCATTGCGGTAGCGATCTCCCTGCCAGCCTTATTTCTGGTGATGTTCAAGTACCTGAACTTCATCTTCAACACGGTGCAAGCAGGGCCAGAGTTTCGCAGCCATTTCTGGGTGTTCTACAGCGTGCTGCTGCCGGCAGGCATCAGCTTTTACACCTTCGAGCTCATTTCCTACGTAATCGACGTGGCCGACCGAAAGATCGAGCCCGATCGGAGTTTGCAGCGGTTTGTCGCCTTCGCCACTTTTTTTCCGCACTTGATCGCCGGGCCGATCATGCGGTACGCAAACCTGCGCGACCAGCTACGTGCTTTGCAAACGACTCCAGTTCTCAAGCCGGACATTGGCTCCGGGTTGAAGTTGTTGTCGATCGGCCTAATCGGCAAGATCTTCGTCGCGGACATTTGCGGAGTTGCGGTGGAGCGTGCCAAGCAGGTGCCGCTCGAACAACTGACAGCTATAGACCAATGGACCGAGATCGGTTTCTGGTCGATGCAGATCTATTACGACTTCTGGGCTTACTCGATCATGGCGATCGGCCTCGGACGCCTGTTTTGCGTTGAGCTCCCAGTCAATTTCCGGGAGCCTTATCTATCCGAGAATCCGCGCGAGTTCTGGCGCCGATGGCACGTGACGCTCTCCTACTGGCTGCGCGATTATGTCTACATTCGCATGGGCGGCCGGGAGAATTATGTTCGCAACATCCTAGTCGTGTTTTCCCTTGTCGGCTTGTGGCACGGAGCGGGATGGAACTTCGTTGCATGGGGCCTCTATCACGGCATGCTGGTCGTGATCTATCATGCGACCGCCCCGGTTTGGGATCGCCTGCCACGGGCTGTAGCCGTCGCCTTGTGCTTCGTGCTGGTCAGCCTCGGCTGGCCCCTATTTTTCCTGAGCCTCGGTGACTATATTGCTTTTCTCTTACACCTCGCCTCGGCGCCGTGGCGAGTCGGCGTCTACGGGCCAAAGCACTGGCTCTATCTCGGGGCAATCCTGTTCCTGACATTCGGCGTGCGCGAGCGCGACTGGCTCTACAATGAGCCGTCGAGGCGCAACCGCTTGACAGACTCTCCAGTATTTGCTGCCGTACTGATGTTTACCGGTCTGGTGTGCGTTTCGCTAAGCAGCACGTTCATCTACTTCCGGTTTTGATCATGCTACAGCTCCCGCGCCATCAGTGTCGTTGGTTAACGGTGTTCGGATTAGGGTTCGGTGCGCTGGTCGGTATCGCCTTGTGGTCGAGCCTGGGGCTGGAAAGCTTTCGCGACCGGCCGTTTGACTTCCACACGATGCGCCCGAACGAACTGTTCGTGGTGCGTGGGTTGACGCGCCGTCAGGAAGGTTCCGTCAAGGTCGGCTTCGCCGAGGCCTACGCGCCGCCACAGATCGGGCTCTACGGCAATCACGTCTTTCAGCACTTCGGCGCTGAGGCGTTTGGCCCTTCAGGTGACGCATCGTACTTCTTCAATTTCTGGTACGCCAACTTGGCTCTCCCGGAGATCTACCGCTACTTGCGTCATGTCGAGCGTTTGGGGCAACTCCCCAAGAAACTGATCCTGATTCAAATTACGTCGCCAAACCTCGATAACGGCCTGTTCATCATCAACTACGGTCACGAACTGCTTCCCGACCTGCTGCTGAGCGGCGCGGAGGGCGAGGGCCCCGCCGAGCGGACTCTGCACTACACCTACCTTGGATGGCAGTTGCTTGGGAATGTGCTGCACGAGACACTAAACTACAACACGCTTATCCTCGGTCTGACCCGCTCGGGCACATCCAATCGGCTGGTCGATCCCACGGCCTGTGATCCGGATTCGGTGACATCGGGACGGGCTTGGCTCCGCCACCTGCCAGGTGGCTTGCAAAGCATCGTTGAGGGGGCAAAACCGCGCTCCTACTGCCAGGTCCGCTTCTGGCGAGGAGCGTTCCGCCGCGATGGTTCCACCGATGCGCGATATGAGAGCTACGCGCTCATCCAGGACGAGGATCCGCTTCGAGACACAGAGCGTGGCATCAACGCCGGGGACGAACAGGCAATTGCCCGGCAGATGCAGGCGATCGACGCCCTCGGCCGTCGCAATGCGGTCAAGGTCGCCTTCGTGGTGCCCCCAGCTTACGAGACCGACCGGAGAAACAGTGTGGTTAACCAAGTATTCGATCGGGCCTTGGCGCTGGTCCCGGACCTGACAGTCGTCGACGATCGCGACATGCGAACCGATCCCGCACTTTTCATGGATTACCGCCATCCTTCGCCCAAGTACTTCCGCGCCTTAGTCGACGAGCTTCGACGGTGCGCTCTCCTCGACTAGCGAGAGCGTTGTCATGCTGGTGCGCCGTTCGATCCCTTTATCCTGGTCACAAGGCTATCTACTGAGCCACCGGAAAGAGCATTCTCGACGATGAGCTTGTCAAGCGGCGGCTGGACGGCACGCTAATCAGGGAAGCGAGCCGTCACCGCCCCGTCCATGAGGTGTCGACAAGCTGCCGCGACGGGTAGAATCAAAGCACGGGAACGCGTCGCATAGTCCACCACATCTTCGAAGAGCTCCGGTGTACATCCGTACGGCGAAGGATTTGCGGTGACGTCATGTGCTGCGAGGATAAGCCAGCCCCGGGTCGAAACGGTATGGTCAATCAATCGCTTCACAAACGTCGCGTCGACGCCGGTTCGCCGGTCGAGAAAGCACGCTTTGAGCAGATTTAGATCAGCCAGGCCCACATTGGCGACCTGTCCTCCGCCTCTGCAACATAGGAACCGTTTCTCGAGAGGCCTCTTCAGAGCAAACCTCGCACCGCTCTTTGGATACGCGAAAACCGGAAGGGTTACGCCCGGGAGTATTCTATCGAGCGCTTGCCTGTTCCTAGCGACGGACTCCATGAACGTCCCAGTCGAAGTTTGCCATGCGTCCAGGTGATCGAAGGTATGGCAACCGAGTTCGTGGCCCTCCGTCACTGCCCTCCGAAGATCGTCTGGCGAGGCTACGGTTCCGACCTCCGTCTCGGCCCCAAGTAGTCCAAGAGACACAAAGAAGGTGGCCTTTGCCCCTCTGGAACTGAGCATGCAGCCCGCTGTCTTGAATGCAGTTCTCGGCGCGTCGTCGAAACTAAACGAAATGATTGGACCGGAGCTGCCCAGGGGGAGCATTCGTCGATGTAGCCGATCAGCAAGGGTACGACGACACTTTCCCGCGACTTTGGACAGCAACTCGCGCATGTTCGTGTCACCTCATTTGAAGCGTGGCGAACCGAGGCCGGTTTGTCGGATACTCGCTCGAACTTGGCTGACTGGCTTGCCAGCCTGTTGGCCGGAGATGTCAATACAGGCCAGCAGTAGAAGGAACCACATGTTGTTGATCCCAAACATCGCTGCTTCCGTATAATTGTAGAAGACCGCCGTGACAATGAAAGAGAGCCGCAGCATGGCGGGCGCAGGATCCGAGTCGAGCTGTCTTCTAACCTTTAGTAAGCCAGAGACCGCTATGAGACCGATGCAAGCGAGCCCGATGTAGCCAAGATTGAGATACTGTTCCAGATAGCCACTGTGCGCCTGATTCAATCCGTGCGATGTGGCCGTCCATATGAATTCCAGACGTTCCCCCGACCAGAAGCTCATGAAGCCAGTGCCGATGTAAGGGTTCGTTCCCAGCCCCAGGAGCAGCTCCCAGAGGTCCGTTCTGTTGGTTAGGGTCGGATCGCGCCCCAGGAGCTCGAACACAAGAGCTTTCAGATCGAGGGTCGCCTCCAAGACGCAAACGACGAGGGTAGCGAATACTAAGAAGGGCACTATGCGAGATGGCTTCTTGGCAATGAACGCCATGCGACCAACAAGAAATAAGCCCACTCCGACTACGAGACAGCTCAAGGACGTTTGGCTATTCGACAAGTACAGAAGGTAGACAAGCAGTGCGATGATGAGAATGTCCCTCACGGCCATGTCTCTGGCCTTGAAGGACTCTTCCCGGAGACGCAGCAACTTCCACGAGAAATAGAGCCCGGTCACCAAGCACAGCTGGCCCAAGTCGTTCTTCTGGTTCCCGACGCCGGTGTACATCGGGGTGCCGTCATTATGATAGTCTCTTCCCAGCTCTGGGAAGTATCTGATGAACAGAATCGATAAGGGCAGTAACACGAAGCCGATCCGCCTCAAGGTGATTCCAGTCGCTTCGTAGGGCCGTCGCTCTGTCAGAAGCACCAGCGCCATGATCGGATTCCCAAGCTCCTTGATCCACCTCTTGAAAAGGACGAACGGATCGTCCGCCCACGTGATGCTCGAGAGGCAGTAGAGATAATAGAGCACGATCCATTTGTTCTGGGCAAGCAGTTGTTTCCAGTCGATCTTTCTTCGAGACAGAACTAGGGCGCCCGCGACGATGAGCAGGAGGAAGACAGCGCGGTCGAGCGGGCTCCCGTCGGCGATTGCACTGGCCGAGGAAAGCGGTGGACGTAAGTTCAGCCAGGCTGACGCGGCACGGGACCCGGCAAAGAACATCCAAAGAAAAGGAATCCACAGCGCCGTTGAATGTTCGTTTCCATGCTTGGAGTCTGTCCAAAGCAGATACAGGATGAACAAGATGCAGATGAAGGCGGCGAGGAACGGAGGCATATCTTCCAGACCTTCTATGCCGATGGCTGCTCGATCAGTAGCCGCTGGATCAGCTCGATGGTCAGGGCGCGGTGTATCTCGGAGGTGTAGTTGCGCTTGCCGCTGGTATGAGCGTTGACCATCGCTTCCAGCAAGTTCCCTAAGAGATAAGGTCGTTGTCGCGTGCGCGAGTCCAGCAGGATATCTTTCGCGTACTGGGACAGCTCATCGCGGTACCAGACACGGAAATGGTAAAACTTGTGCCTCCCGAGAAACAGCCTTTCGAGGCGCAACGGCCTCAGCGCATGGTCGATTCCCGCTAACCATTGGGGCATTCCGTAGTCGTAGGCATACTCCGATCTCGCGGTGAGCTCCGCGTATAGATGGCTAAGTCGCCCAATCACCGGAGCGGGGTGATTCGAAAGGCCCCGATCGGTGGCGATCTTGGCCAATTCGTTGTTTCCTTCAGATATCAGCCGCAACGAGGGCTCCTTGCTCACAAGGAGCTGCTTCGGAGCCCGATACATCAGAGCGACGAGATCGTTGTCGAGATACGGAGAAAGGAGCGTGAGTTGCGATCGCTCCACAGACAGCCGGGAATAGTGGTGCCAGGGGACCTGCTTGAACGCAATGAAGGACACCCCATGGCCTTTGCACTCGGTTTGATAGGTCTCGGCAGCGGCTTGGACGAGCTGGGCGAGCCCTCGCTCGAAGAGCCCGGCGTTCAGCGTCCGGGGCCTCAAGGCTATCCCGCCTCTTAGGATCTCGGAGCCATAGTTCCCGGTCATGCGGGCGGGTGCGATTTGCCTGGCGGCCCGGTTGACGTAGAGTTCAACCGAGCCAGTCACGTCCATGGTCCCGTCGGAGACATACACGGCTTTCTCCACCAGGTTCGGGAACTCCGCAAGGAATTGTCGCCCGACTGCGATGGTGTCGTGAGACTGGCGACAGGCTTTCGCCACCCGGCGCGCAATCTCGACGTCGGCGCATTCGCGATAGGGGCCGCTGAACGTATAGCACGGTAGGGCGCCGGGTGAAGCCCGCGCCCACGCCATGATCATACGGCCGTCCAACCCTCCCGTCAGGGACATCGCGACGCGGCGTTTCCCACGGAAGTACTTTGGGAGGATCCGAGTGAAGGTCGCCTTCAATGCCGTGTAGAAATCCGTACTACTTAGCGCAGGCTGACTCTCCCAAGCACCGGGGCTAAAGTAGCTGGCCTTGGTGATGCTGCCATGCTCGGTGAACACCCACCTGGACGCTCCCGGAAGCAACGAAACACCGAAGAAGAGCGTCCTGTTTTGCAGGACACTGCCGCAAGAGATTGTTTCCGCCAACCCTCTGGGATCCAGCTGTCGCAGTCCCGGCAAGACCTTGAGAAGCGACTTTGCCTCGGACGAGAAGTAGAACGCGCTGGCGTTCTCATGATAGTAAACTCGGTTCAGACCGTAGCGATCATTGAAGAGCACGACCGTATGTTTGCGAAGGTCGACCACTACGCCACTGAACCACCCGTTGAGTCTCTCGACGAATTCGAGCCCGATCGCTTCGTACAGAAACGCGAGGTAGCTGGCGTTCTCCGGCGCATCCTTGTGGGCGCCGCGCGTTACTCGGCTTATCTCGCTCTGGTCTGAGAAATCCTCCCCTGAAAAGATAACGCAGATATCTCTGCTCGGGTTCCATACGGGCATGCAGTCCGAGAAGGATCCCCTCTCGCACACCCATCCGACGTGCAACTTCTCCGCAGCATAGATTCCCGAGGTATGGAACGGCTCGTGCACCATGGCGGCGGTCATCTGCTCAATCACGGCGCGTCCGATCGGTGCTTTGCTGATGATTCCTGCTATTCCCGGCACGATGTCGACTCCAAAGGTCTCGGGCCCCTGGAACCTATGACTGCACGGGTGCTCCCTGCGACGAAGGCGCAGAGCGGGTAGGGCCCAGCTTAAGACTTTCCTGCTCGAGCTTGCGCCTGAGCCGTGACTCCCACAGCGAGGCCAGCCGTCTTCGCAAGAAGCTTCCGCTCGTCCGCCACGATCCCTTCATCGCATGGACTCCGTAGCGCCCGAACAGATGCCAGTTGCGAGAGTCGCGGACGTCGTCCGGGAACAGTATGGTAACGTCACTTGACAAGCCCGGATTCTCTGCCAGCGTTCGTGTCACTAAGCCGGGACCGGTGGTATTCAAGACAAGAAAATCTTTCCGGAAGACAGAGGGAATGCCTGCCATCATGGCGCTTACCCAATGCTCGTCGCGCTGGGCTCTCACGCAGTTCTCGATGATCTTCCCAATGAACGGATCGCCCGGGGCAGCGCCGAAAGCATAGTTTCCGATCTCCCAGTCCATCCCGTATTCTTGGCGCAGAAACCGGTAGATGGTCAGTTCCTCGAACGGAAACACGCTGGAATGACCAAGCAGCGGAGACAGCTCCTCGGACAAGAAGACGTCCAGATCGAAGTAGAAACCTCCCAATCGGTGGACAGCCAAGTAGCGGAAAAAATCGATGCGTTGGATCGCGCGGGGGAAGCCGTCGAAGACCACCTGATACTGGGGGAATTCCGTGCTCAAGAATGCCCGAATATCCGCGTCGTCAAAGAACCGGTACTCCCAATCTGGATGAAGCAGCCGCAAGTTAGCCGCTGCCGCTCTAGCGAGTGGGGGAAGGTTCCTGGTCTTGGCTGTCTGAATGATCCTGCGCGGGATTCCAGTCATAAAGCCAGGCTTTGAAGCTTTGCCGCCGCAGTGGCTTGCGAAATGGCGACAGCCTTCAACCAAGGTCCACAAGAGAACGGCAAGTCGGCGAACGGTTGCCGCGTTTTATCCCTTGATCGCGGGACGAATGGAGATGTCCGTTACCTCCGCCGTGGGCGGCAGTGCCAGAGCGGCGAGCACCATGGTAGCGATGTCTTCCGGCTGCAACAGGCTCTCCGGGTGGTAGGCTCTCTTCTCTTCCCTGTATAGCCTTTGCTGCATTGCCGTTGCCGTGCGGCCCAGATAGACAGACAGCACCCTCACTCCCAGCGGATTCACCTCCGCGCGGAGGCTGTCTGCTATGGCCTTCAGCGCATGCTTGGTCGCGGCATACTGCCCGATTTCTGGCCGGTTTGCAGCAAGGCCGGCGCTGGAGTTAACGAATACGATCTGACCCCGGGCCTTGACCAGAAGAGGTAGTAGCCGCTGCGTCAGCAAGTAAGGCGCACGTACGTTGGTCGCGAACTGCTGCTCCAGGTCTTCGACACGAGCCTGTTCGAGCCGGCTCTGGTGAATGATGCCTGCGCTGTGAATCAGGATGTCGAGTTTCGCGACTTCCCTTTGGAGATACTCGATGACGGGGCGAAGGTCGGCGTCAGCCGCGAGATCGACCCGGAAGCTCTCCACCGGTACAAGCGACCGCGTCGAAGCGACTGTCTGGGCCAGCCGATCGGCGTTCCTGCCGATCACGCACAACCTTACCCCTGCGCGTGCCAAGGCAAGGGAAACGGCTTGCCCCACTCCGCTGCTCGCACCCGTGACCAGGGCGACGCGGTCTCCTCCGGACTGCTGAACGTGTTGGGCGGTCACAAGCTGACGCGGGGCTGCGCTCGGGCGACAATCCTCTTGAGGCATGCCTCAATGAATCGCAACGCCTTGCACTCAGTCCACAATCGACAGGTGCGGAATCGGGACCACGAACTTTGCCCCCCAATCGCGCACATAGCTGATGGACGGGACGATCTCATCCTTCAAGTTCCAAGGAAGAATGAAGATGTAGTCCGGCCGCGCCTGCCGGATCGCCTCCGGGGCCAGGATCGGTATGTGCGTGCCTGGCGTGTACTTGCCCTGCTTCAGCGGGTTTCGATCCACCGTGAAGTCGAGAAAGTCGGTTCGGATGCCGCAGTAGTTGAGTAGCGTATTCCCCTTTCCCGGCGCTCCGTATCCGACGATCCGCTTGCCCTGGCGCTTAGCTGCGATCAAGAACTCCAGGATCGCGCGCTTTGTCTCCTTCACACGTTCCTCGAACCTGCCATAGGTCTCCAAGTCCGCGAGGCCCTGAGCAAGCTCTTTGTTGCGCAGAGCTGCCACCGCGGGGGTTGTCGGCTGCTGTCCGTCCTCCTCGTGGCACGCATAGATCCGCAGAGATCCGCCGTGGGTCGGGAGCTCCTCGACGTCGAACAGGCGGAGCCCGTGATGCCGGAAAATCCTCTCCACCACGAGGAACGACAGGTAGCTGAAGTGCTCGTGGTAGATGGTGTCGAACTGGTTCTCCCGGATGAGCTGCATCAGGTGGGGGAACTCCATGGTGATCAGACCGTCCGCCTTAAGAAGAAGCTTCATGCCCCCGACGAAGTCGTTGATGTTTGGCACATGGGCCAAAACGTTGTTGCCAAGAAGCAAGTCAGGCCGACCGAAGGTACGCTTGAGCTTCGCTGCGGTGTCCATGCCGAAGAATTCCACGGCGGTCCGTATGCCCTTCCGCTCAGCGATCCTGGCAACGTTCGCCGCCGGCTCGACACCCAGTACCGGAATGTTGGCCGCGACGAAGTGCTGCAGCAGGTAGCCGTCATTGCTGGCGAGCTCTATCACGAGGCTGTGCGAGCCCAGATGCAGGCGTGTGCGCATCACCTCCGTATAGCGTCGCGCGTGCTCGACCCAGCTGTCGGAGTAGGAGGAGAGATAGGGGTAGTCATCGAAGATTTCTGACGGTGCCACGAATTCCTCGAGCTGCACCAGAAAGCAATGGTCGCAGACATATGCGTGGAGGGGGTAGAACTGCTCCACCTGATTCAGCTGCTCGGTCGTGATGTGCGTTTGGCACAGCGGCGACATTCCCAGATCGATGAAGGTCGTCGTCAACGCGCTCGCGCAGAACCGGCAGGCTGGCCGGCCAGCGCTCTTCGCTTTCTCGACGCTTGGATTCCGTTGGACGCTCGCACGGGTTAACATTGTTTTGCGATCCTAAGTGGGTGCGACCAAAGGCATATATTGCCACGGGCGCATGTTGACGGCCATGAAACGAGTCAAACTCGCTCGCACCCGGCGCGGCACTTGAGTTCAACTCCTGAAGCAATAGAAAATATCGCATCCGACGCGCGGAAGGACGCAAGTGTGAGAAATGGTCAAATGAGAGTTTTGGTAACCGGGGTGAACGGCTACATCGGGGTGGTGCTGGCGCCGTATCTGATAGAGCGTGGGCTGTCGGTTTTGGGCCTCGACACAGGCTACTACCGTGACGGCTGGCTCTATACCGACAATCGGCACTTGGCGTACAGCCCCCACACCTTGAACAAGGATCTGCGCGACATCACGGACAAAGACCTGGAGGGCTGCGATGGGGTTGCACATCTGGCGGAGCTGTCCAACGACCCGCTGGGGCAGAACAGACCCGCGGTGACGCACTGGATAAACCACAAGGGGTCCGTATCTCTGGCCGAAAAGGCACGCGCCGTCGGGATCCGCCGCTTCGTTTACACGTCCTCTTGCAGCGTATATGGCGCCGGCACGGGCGAGTTCCTGAACGAGACTTCCGCCACTAATCCGCAAACGGTCTATGCGGAGTGCAAGACGCTGGTTGAACGCGATGTTGGCCGTATGTCGGGATCCGACTTCTGCCCCGTGTTCCTGCGCAACGCGACAGCGTTTGGTCCTTCTCCCCGCATGCGCTTCGATATCGTCCTGAACGATTTGTGCGCGCTTGCCTGGACCACGAAGCGGATCGCGATGGTGAGCGACGGGAGCCCGTGGCGACCGCTCGTCCACGTTTTGGACATCTGCGAAGCGATCTATCGCTCGCTTGTGGCCCCGGAAGATGCAGTACGGGGTAAGGTCTTCAACGTCGGCCAGACCTCGGAGAACTATCGGATCCACGACATCGCCAAGATCGTGGCGGAGGAGTTCCCAGGCTGTGAGGTTACCGTCGGTCCGAGCAGCGGCGACAACCGCAGCTATCGCGTCAACTTCGACCGCATCCATCGTGAGCTACCAGGGTTCATGTGCCGCTACACTGCCAGAGACGGTGCCCGACAGCTGCGCGAGCTGTTCGAGCGCATCCAGCTGCCACCGGAAGCATATCAGTTCCGGGCGTACACCCGGCTCAAGCAGCTCCAGTACCTCCAGGCGACCGAGCAGATCGACAACGACTTGTTCTGGCACTGACATGCGATTCGAGACGCTCGACATCCACCAAGCGGTCCTGGCCAGGATCGAGCGGAACGTCGATGAGCGCGGATTCTTCGCACGGACGTTCTGTGTGCGGGAGTTTCGCGAGGCCGGCTTACCTATAGACGCCGTGCAGGCAAGCATCTCGTTCAATCTCAGGCGGGGAACGATACGCGGGATGCACTTTCAGTGGCCGCCCTCGCGGGAAGGCAAGCTAATCAGATGCGTGAGAGGCGGCCTCTTCGACGTGCTTCTGGACCTTAGGCCGGGATCGCCGAGTTATTTGCGGCATGCTTGCTTGGAACTGGATGAGGACAGTCGTGATGCGGTGTTCATTCCTCACGGTGTCGCGCACGGATTCCAGACGCTGTCCGACACGACGGAGGTGCTGTATCAGATGACCGACGTCTATGCTCCGGACCTGGCAGCGGGCGTGCGGTGGAATGATCCAAGCTTCGCTATCGGGTGGCCGATCAGCAGCGGGGTCGTGATTTCCGAACGAGACGCCAACTATCCGGACTTCGACCGACGGGCATTTGAAGCCGAGCTGGCCCGCCGATCCGCGGCGGGCACCGCAAGGGAGCTGAGGCATGGTTGATGCGCGCGCAATCAGCGCGACGAGAGGTGCGGCATGAGCGGTCGGCCGACGACGATCGCCCGCGAGCTTCACCAGCTCGCCTCCAGGCTGTACCCGATTTGCAGGAGCATCACCGGCCATGGCGTGCGTCAGTCCCTGGGGTTGATTCGCGAGCAAATCCCACTCGTAACCCATGAAGTGCCCACCGGCACTGCCGTGTACGACTGGGAGGTGCCGCCGGAGTGGAACATCGAGGACGCAGCCATCGACTCTCCCGATGGTGAGCGCATCGCCGACTTTCGTAAGCACAATCTGCATATCGTCAGCTACTCTGAGCCGGTCGCGGCGGCGCTGCCGCTGGCCGCACTCGACGAGCGGCTTCATTCCCTACCCGAGCATCCGGGGTGGATTCCGTATCGCACCAGCTATTACAGGCGCACCTGGGGCTTCTGCCTAGCGCACGAAGCCCGCCAAGCGTTGCGCGCCGGAAACTATCGGGTCGAGATCAGGAGTTCGCTGGCACCCGGATCGCTGACTTACGGTGAGTTTGCGATCCCCGGGCGCAGCCGCGAAGAGGTGCTCTTCTTCACTCATGTATGCCACCCATCCCTGGCAAACGACAACACCAGCGGCATGGCGGTGGCAACGGCACTTGCCAAGTGGACAGCAGGCGAGCCGCGGCGCTACACCTACCGGTTCGTGTTCGCACCCGGAACGATCGGTTCGCTGTGCTGGTTGCGACAGAACGAGCGCGATCTCGGACGCGTGCGTGCCGGGCTGGTCCTCGGCCTGCTGGGCGACCCCGGGGCGCTCACCTACAAGACGAGTCGGGACGCGAACACCATCACCGACGCAACTGCCAGCTACGTGCTGTCACAGATCGATCAGAGGAGCACGGTCATACCTTTCTCGCCCTATGGGTACGACGAGCGGCAGCTGTGTTCGCCGGGCTTCAACTTGCCCGTCGGCAGACTGACTCGCTCAGTCAACGGCGGCTACCCGCAGTACCACAGTTCCGCCGACGATCTCGCGCTGATCCGGCCCGAGTACTTGGAACAAAGCCTGACGGCCTGCCAGTTGTTCGTGACCGTGCTCGAGGAGAACGGCCGCTACATCAACCGCAGCCCGAAGGGTGAGCCGCGGCTCGGCAAGCGGGGTCTGTACGGGGCGGTCGGAGGCATGAGCCCGGCCGAGCGAGAGCAGGCGATGCTGTGGGTGCTGAACCAATCCGACGGCTCGAAGTCCCTGCTGGACATCGCTCACCGTTCCGGTCTCAGCTTCGGCGTCATTCGAGAAGCCGCCGCCGCGCTGCAGCAAGCGCAGTTGCTACGAGCAGAGGCCGAGGACGCTGCGAGGCGCAAGCCGAGCTCCGCGCCGAAGAAGCGTTCACGCGCCCAGAGCCAAGCTGGCACCGGCAGACCACTTGCCCGCAGGCGAGCCGCAACGCGAGCGAAGCGACCCCAGACATGAAAGTCGTCCTGTTCTGCGGGGGCCTTGGCACCCGTCTGCGCGAGCACTCGGACACGATTCCGAAGCCGCTGGTCAATATCGGCTATCGACCGATCCTGTGGCATCTGATGCGCTACTACGCGCACTACGGCCACACCGAGTTCATCCTGTGCCTCGGCTATCGGGGTGATCTGGTGCGGGAGTACTTCCTGCGCTACGACGAGGCGATGACGAACGACTTCACACTGCATGCCAAAGAGCGGCACGTCGAGCTGCACTCCGGCGACCTGCACGACTGGAAGATAACATTCGTTGACACCGGTTTGCACAGCAACATCGGTCAACGGCTCATGCGCGTGCGCAGATACGTACAGAACGAAGAGGTCTTTCTCGCCAACTACGCGGATGGACTGTCCAATCTTCCCCTCGACAGACAGATCGAGGAGTTTCAAAGGTCCAAAGCGGTCGCCAGCTTTGCGGCGGTGCGCAGCAGCCAAAGCTTCCATGCGGTGTACGCCGGAGATGACGGCATGGTCACGCACATGGGCGCCATGCCCGAACAGCAGCTCTGGGTCAACGGCGGCTTCTTCGCCATGCAGCCGGACATTTTCGACTACATCCGCCAAGGCGAGGAGCTGGTAGAGGAGCCGTTTGCCCGCCTGATCTCGCAGCGCAAGCTCGCGGCCTTCCGCTGGGATGGGTTTTGGCAGTGCATGGACACGTTCAAGGACAAGATCGGGTTCGACCGCATGGAGGCACGCGGGCATTGCCCGTGGATGGTCTGGAGGCCGCATCCGGCGGAAGCACCCGAGCGGCGCCGCCGTCCACCGGACGATGCTTGATCTCATTCTTAATTCATCCAAGCGGCGCGCGCTCAGGATACTGTGCGTGGGCGCCCATTGCGACGACATCGAAATTGGCTGCGGCGCCACGCTCCGCATGCTGCAGCGCCGCAAGGAAGGACTGATCATCGATTGGGTCGTGCTCAGCGGCGCAGAAGAGCGGCGGCAGGAGACGCAGCGCGCCATGCGGCTGCTCGTGCGCTCGAGCCGTCGTGGCGAATTGCGCTTCGGCGACTTTCCCGACGGCCGGTTTCCAGCGGCCTATACGGAGATCAAGAGCTTCTGCGAGCTACTCAAGCGAAGATCTCGCCCGGACTTGATCCTATGCCACGAGCGCGATGACCGACACCAGGATCATCGAGTCGTCAACGAGATGATCTGGAATACCTTCCGCGATCACGTGGTGCTCGAGTACGAAGTTCCCAAGTGGGATGGCGGTCTCGGCCAGCCCAACGTATATGTCCCGCTCGACGCAAAGGATGCGGGGGCCAAGGTCGATGCACTGCTGAAGTCCTACCCCACTCAAGCCGGCAAAGACTGGTTCACTCGGGACACGTTCATGGCGATGCTCCGGCTGCGCGGCCTAGAGTGCCGGTCACCGAGCGGTTATGCGGAGGCGTTCTACGGCCGCAAGCTCCTGTTGAGAGGCTGCTGAGGCCGTCAGCTGGCGCCGTCGCCCTGCAGTACTGCCTTCACCGTCTTGACGAGGATCTTGAGATCGAGCATCAAGGAGCAGTTCCGGATATACCGGAGATCCAGCCTCACCATCTGGTCAAAGGACGTCCTGCTCCGTCCGTCCACCTGCCACAAGCCTGTGATCCCTGGCCTTACCTCCAGTATCCTCCTGAGATGCCATGATTCGTATCTCTGCACCTCATAGGGCAACGGCGGACGCGGTCCGACAAGGCTCATGTGGCCTCTTAACACGCTGAAGAGCTGTGGCAGCTCATCAAGACTTGTCTTGCGAATGAAGCGGCCGACCCGCGTTACTCTCGGGTCGGATTCGAGTTTGTACAGCGGCTGCTGGGCATCTCCCCGATTCGCTTCACGATCTCCAGCGATGAGACTTGCAACGTATTCCCGGTGGATTCGATCATCTACATTGCAGTGCATGGATCGGAACTTATAGAAAACAAACGGTACGCCTCCCTTCCCCAGTCGAATCTGCCTGAAAATAGCCGGGCCCGGAGAACTCACGACCACCGCTATCGCGGTGGCCAGCATCAATGGCGACAGCATCATGAGTGCGGCAGTCGCGCCGACGATATCCAAGGCCCTCTTGAGCAAATAGCCTCGTTTTGCTTCCCTGGTTTCTTCGGGAAGCAGGGGATAGAGGTCGGGTACCTCCTGTTTCTGTGCGATCAGCCGGTCGAAGACCTGGTCCGGATAGGTCCGGGTTACGGTCGAGAAGGGTAAGTCGCCGGCTCGATGAAGGATCTTCTGCGCAAGCCGTTCCGCCCCCCCCTCATTCGTATCGGGAAGAAGTATGGCGATTCGATCCTCATCGAGATAGCCGAGCGTGTCCGTCGCACGTTTGCTATGCCGGAGCAGTTCCAGGAGATTTGTAACGTCACGGCCGTCTTCGCCACCACTGAACAGAACAATCGATAGAGGAGCCTTGGAACGATCTGTCCGCGACTTCTCACGTTGCAGTTGCTTCAAGAAGTGCTGCTTTGGGAGGACGTCATCGGGGAGCAGGTGAAAGCTACGCTCCACTTGGGTGAGCTCAGTCAGCACACCCTCGTCGACGTATACCGATAGCCGACCGCTGTGGGCAAGCCCGATTGCCTGCGAAGCTTGTTGCGGAAAGTTACGCACAGGGTCTCTAATTAGTCTAGGTATGTGCCAGATGGCATGCAGGTCGATTGACGAACCAGGAGCTAGCTGTCGCGACGCAGCCCGATGCCGACCGCGAAGCGTCGAATGTGCATGAACATTCAGGAATCCCTCCCCCTAATCTCGCCCAAAGGTGGGCGAGCACGTGAGCGGCAGCCTAAGACGCCGCCATTACCGCTTTGTGTCTTCTTCCTTGCACGCGAACGACATGAGTCGCTGCGGCAACAGTGCTTGTTCTTATCGCTGAGGCCAACCGGGCCTCGGACTTTCTACATGCTACTGACGCATCAGACCCTTGTCACAGAATGTCACAGGATTCTTAACCCAAGAAATAGACAGGCGCACAGGCGCTGCGAGGAGATCGAGACCTCTCTTCGGCGCCGCAGTGCCAAGTGGCCCCGCGTCTCTGCCACAGCCAGACTAGGCGAAGATAGAGGGATATTGAGACTGACGGCCGACGAAGGGAATCACACAAACTTCCCGTTACGCTGGACGTAAACCGTTTCACCTCGCCCCCGCATGGAACTGGTCGCCGCCTCGATCAATGCCACGACGCGGAGCCCCAGCTGCCCGTTGGTCTGCGGGGTCTTCCCGTGCTCGAGGCATTCGATGAAGTGCTCGGCTCCCGACCGGAGCGCTTCGGTGGCATCAAGCTTGGGGGCCCACATGTCGCCGGTGCGATAGCCGACCCGCATCTCGTAGATCTGCTTCGGGTCTTCGGTGAAGCTGATGCCCTTGTCGTAAACCTTCACCTTCTCGCTCGGCTCCAAGTCGTCGTAGATGATCATCCTCTTGCTGCCGCCGATCAAGATCTGACGGACTTTCACCGGGGCCAGCCAACTCACGTTGGTGTGCGCGATAGTACCGGAGTCGTAGAAGAGTGTGATGTAGGCCAGGTTCTCGGGCGTGCCGGGGAAGTGGTTTGTCCCGCTTGCGGATACGGCCACCGGGTGCTCGCCCAGCAGGTAATCGAGAATCGAGAAGTCGTGTACCGCCAGATCAGAAATGACGTTGACATCGCGCTGGAACAGTCCGAGGTTGACGCGAGTGGAGTCGTAGTAGTACACGCGCCCGAGCTCACCACCTTTGATGAGCTCTCCCATCTTCCGTACCGCGCCCGTATAGATGAAGGTGTGGTCAACAAACACCGTCAGTTGCCGTCGTTCGGCCTCGTCGAGGAGCTTGTGGGCCTGAAGCACGGTTTCGGTCATGGGTTTCTCGAGCCACAGGTGCTTGCCCGCCCGGAGCGCCGCCATCCCAAACTCGAAATGAGTACCAACGGGGGTCGCCACGGCGATAGCGTCGATGGCAGGATCCTGCAATAAATCCTGGAAGTGCGCAGTCGTCTTCGCCGTCGGGTGGCGGCGTTGCACCAGTTCCAACCTCTTGCCGTCCAGGTCAGCGACCGCCGCCACCGCGGCACCTGGCGTCTCGGCAAAGTTCCTTACCAGGTTGGGTCCCCAGTAACCGTAACCGAGGATGCCGATATTGAGCATGTTCTGAAACTCGTCCGCTCCTAGGTTGATGTTGTCCCGCTCTGGATACCGTTGGTGGACGGGATCAGGTAGAGCTTGGTCTCCAGGAAGCAGAAGGTGGCACGCTGGCGGAGAGCCACTCAAGAAAGGTCAGCGGCAGTTTACATTCGTGAGCGAACGCGTCGCTCAAGCAACACCTTGAAATGTATCACAAGTCTGACCGGACTTGCCTCATCGGTGCCACGCGGTTGCGAGGGCACGTATGGAGAAGGAATTGGTCCTCAGCCCTCCCGGATTCGCCTACCCGGACCGCCGCCGGAGCATGTCGAGCACACGCGTGACCGCCTTCTCCAGTCGAGACACGCGGGCGAACAACTGGGACGTGTCGATCATGGTGTGGTCCCCCAGTGGCGTGCCGCGCTCGACCCGTTCGAGTGATCCACCCAACAGGGATTGGGCTTCCGCCGCTTGCCTCGTTTCGCCACGATGTCCGCGTGCCCCGTCTCCCGCTTCGGTAAGTTCCGGTCGGCCGCCGTCCCCCAGTTCCTCCTCCACCTCGCCGACAACGGTCTCGACGTCCCCCGCATCGAGGACATGCCTCTCGTTTAAGAAGCCCGCAAGCAGGAGCCGGTTGCAGACGAGGTTGATGCGCCGAGGGATTCCTCCGCTGAAGTCGAAAATGGCGTCGTAAGCACTTGCCTCGATTTGCGGATCACTAGCCCACCCTACCTGCTTTAGGCGGTGCTGGATGTAGGCTTGCGTCTCCACCTGATCCAGCGGGCCAAGATGATATGAAGCGATGACCCGCTGTCGGAACTGCTGCATCTCCGGGCCCTGCAGGATGCGCCGCAGCTGGGGTTGCCCGATGAGGAAGCTTTGCAGCAGTGCCCTGCCCCCCATCTGAAAATTGGACAACATCCGCAGCTCCTCCACGGCTCGCGGCGTGAGGTTCTGCGCCTCGTCTACGATCAGCAGCGCGCGCCTTCCTTCTGCGGCAAGCTGGTGCAAGAACTGCTCTACCTCGGCCAAGAGGGAGCCTTTGTCGGTGCCCTTGGCAGGCAATCCAAGACCGGCAGCCACCGCTCGCAGCAAGTCGTCGGCATCGAGCTGGGTGCTCACCAAGTGAGCCGCGACGACTTGATCGGGGTTCAGGTGCGCAAACAGATTATGGACAAGGATCGTCTTGCCCGCTCCCACCTCGCCAGTGATGACGATAAAGCCCTCCCCCTGGTACAGGCCGTATTCGAGGTAGGCATAGGCGCGCCTATGTACGCGGCTCTCGAAAAAGAAGCTTGGATCGGGGCTGAGTTGGAATGGTTTGCCCGAGAGGCGATAGAACGGCTCGTACATGTCCGGCAACTCAGAAGCTGTGCGCAAGCGCCGCCGTGACCGCCAGCTCCCGATACGGGCTCACGTCGGAGTTGAAGTTCACCCACTGTACCGCTATCGAGCCATCGCTTCTCGGGCTCAGTTGATGTGTCAAGCTCAGACGCACAGTGTCCTCAATAGAGTCGATTTCATCAACAGATGTTACGCCGGAGTCCGTGAGCGAGTACAGCCGATTTGCGGTCAGTGCCACACTGGAAAATCCCGAGAGACGGTGGCTGAATGTGAGCCTGGCGCCGCGCTGACGAAGGCGGTCGAAGGTGACGAGTACTCCCGGTAGAACGTCGCCACTGGTCGTAATCGGCTCATTCTCCTGCCAGAAGAGCGTAAGTTCCGCGGTGTTTCGCCTGCCTAGCAGAGCGACAGAGCCAGTCACCTGCTCGGCCAGGTAAATCTGGTTGGTGTAGAAAGTGTAGGGCTGAGTGAGCGACGGCGGCAAGCCGGAGCGCTCCAAGAATCGCTTGACTTCCTGCTCCCGTTGCACGGGATCCGCGATCCGAGAGCGAAACGCTTCGTCGACCACCTCCGCCGTCGTGCCTGGCCGCAGCGTGAGCGGCTGTTCCGCGCTCGTATAGGTGTTACGCGTAGCGCTCAGCTTCCAACCCGTCCGCCTGGTCCGGTGATTGAAGTTCAAGCCGTATGACGCACCGAAGAATCGGTCCTCGAGAAAACCGTCCAGCCGAGTCCTGGCGGTCGGAGTCCATTCGACGCCTGCACCGTAGACCGGGCCTGAGTCCTCCGTCACGTAGTCATTGGCCTCGTAGCCCAACCGGCCACTGACACTGAGCTTGCGCGTTACCGTCAGGATAGGCCGAACCCGTGCCACCTGCTGATAGTAGGCGGTCGGCTGAGAATCGTCGCGGCTATAGAGGTATGTGTAGTCAAAACCATAGCGCAGCCGCGCGGGAGGGGATTCGATCTCGGCAGTGATACGACTGCTGAAGCTGTCGGCCAGCGGCCCTGCGCTGTACGTGGTCCAGAAGTTGTCGTTCCTGACCAGATACGCCCATCCTCCTCCGGCTTCGCGGCGGATATACGGGCTCACCCCCATGGTGGTCTGCTGCGTTCGGTTTTCGGTGATGCTTCCTCCGCTCACCGGACGCGGGAACAATGCGGAGATATAGGTCGGGTAGCTGTTGGCGCTTGCTTCGACAAACAGAAAGTCGTCGACGGTTTCCACGGACACGAACGAGCGCAAGTTGTGCCACACATCGTTAGCCTCGGTGCTTCGTGTGTACAGATAGACAGTCGGCGCGTAGTCCACCGTCAACTTGACGCGGGAACCCTCCCGGCGAAGACCGAGCGGGACCGACAGACCCAGCACCAGGTCCTCCTCCTCCTGACCCGGTCGCGCCAGGCTGACGTTGTCGGTGAGGGTGAGTGTCCCGGTGGCGCCGATAGAAAAGTTCCGTGAGCGCACACCCGCACGCTCAGCAAGAAAGCCGGATGGATCTCCCGCCGCAGTGGGGATGCCCGCATTGTCGGTCGTGGAAGGTGCTCCAGCAGGCGCGGCCGAATAGACTTGGTCTTCCGCGCCGACGCCGAAAGTAACGGCCATGAGCGCGACCCAACCTATCATCGCCAGCCGGATGGTTTGAAGCCTTTGCATTACGGGAGCGAATTTGCCCTGCACATCGTCGCATGGTCGCGGTGCAGGCCACTTCCCTCGCCGGCCGCTGCGCTATTCCCTAAGCCGCGTAGTAGTAGTAGTAGTAGTAGCTCGACTCGGCGCCGGACGTCTTGTTCAGAATCGTGGTGACCACCGGGCATGACTGTACAGCCGCCAACGCATTCGTGACAACTTTCTGCGTCGTCTTGTCGGCCTCCACGATTACGATGATCTGGCCCATGTGGGTAGCCAGGACGGCAGGCTCCGGCGCGCCGAGCAAAGGGGGCGCGTCGAAGATCAGAATCCGGTCCGCATACCGCGACGCCAACTCCTCGACGATGAGCTCCATCGCCTCGCTTGCGAGCAGCTCGGTGGCATGCCGTCGCGGCTGTCCCGCCGGCAAGAGAGTTAGCCGCTCGACGTTGGTTCGAAGCAGGACGTCACCCACCCCCACCCGGTTGCCGCCCAACAAGTCCAACAACCCGGAATTGGAGCCGATCCCAAGCAATCGTGACAGGCCGCGGCGTGTCGTGTCCGCATCGATCAACAGCACCGTGCTGTCCCGTTCCATCGCTACACTGAGAGCAAGGTTCAGCGAGACAAAGGTCTTTCCTTCACCCGGAACGGAGCTGGTGACCATGATCCTGTTGGCATGTGCGACCGGCGCAGCCAACTTTCCCTGGCAAGCCTGAATGAGCGGTCGTTTGATCTTGCGAAACTCGTTGACGATCAACGATTCGGGGTCCTCGGGGTCGAGGTAACCTGCAGACGCGAGCGTCCGAAGATCAAGCTCCAACCTCTGCGGCTGCCGCGGTGTCCCCTGGAGCGGGTCTGGTGGCCGCCTTTGCCGCACCGATGCTCGTGCCATCGCATCGTCAAGCTTAGGCGGGTGGTGCGCCCGCGCGGCCAGGTCAGCACCGTCGTCGCCAGTGGTTCGCACCGTGTCGATACCGCCCGGGGGTCGAAGTGCATCTCGCGAGCCTGCTCGCCAGCCATCGGGTGTTTGAATATTTCCAGTTGCACGCTCGATCAGGCTCGGTGCCGCCTTGCCCGGCGGCGACCCGGCGGGATCCACCGACCTTTGGGAACCCGCCTTTGCGAGTTCCTCCAAGCGCTTTGCCGCGCGCTCAACAAGGCTCATATCGTTGTCTCTCCCTAGCCCAACCTCGTGGCTACGACTAGCATGGTGAGAGCCGCACTGAAGAGTGCACCCAAGCCGGTTACCCCGGCGGCGAAGGCATAGTTTTTCCGCCTGCGGCGGCGAAGCATCACCGGTGTCGGCCGATACGACACGGAGCCTAGGACGGACGTTTGTGCGACGGTGCGCAGATCCCTCGCAGTGGCGACGGTCGGGAATGCCTGACTCACCATGAAGCTCGCCGCCACGCCCGCCCCGAGCGACAGGACGAGCGCGGCAGCGATCAACCGCAACCGATTCGGCGCTACCGGCTTGGACGAGACCCTCGGAGGATCGATCACCCGGAAGTCCACCCCACCGCTTTTGCCCATCTGTCCCGTGAGCTTCGCCTGCTCCCGCCGTTGGACCAGCTGCTCGAAGTTGGCCTTCTGTATCTGATAGTCGCGATTGAGCTGCGCCAGCTCCGCCTCAAACTCGGGTCGGAGCTTCGCTGCCACCCGCATGCGGTTATACCGGCTCTCTAAGTCCGAGTGCCTGGCCGCGAGGGCGGCTACGTTGGCCTCAGCTTCCGCGAGCGCAACTTTTAGCTGCTGGTAGACCAGGTTCGGTTCCCGGCGCCCCACGCCACGCGCCGACACCCCTCCGCCACGCCTTATCTCCTCGAGCATGGCCTCACGCTGCTTCTCGAGGTCCGCGAGGATGCGGCGGGTGCCGACGACATCTGGATGCTGGTCAGTATATTTTCGCAACAGCTCGTCCAGATTTCGCCGGAGGGCATCTGCCCGAGAGTCCAGGTCGGCGAGAGGGTCCGCGCCTGCGATCTGCCCCGCGGCACGCTCCGACCGATCCGCAACCAGCAGCGGATCCTCGCCTGCGAGTTGCCTGCGCAAGGCATCGCGGCGCTGTTCAGCGGCCCGCAATTCGGTACGCGCCTTCTCGATGTCCCCATCGAGTACCAGCATGTTCCCGACCATGTCCTCGCCGGAGGCGAGGTGATCCAAATTCTGCAGCTTGAACTGCTTCAGGCGTTCCTCGGCTCGACTCAGTATGGCTTCATAGTCCTTGATCTGCGCATCCAGGAATACCAATGCCTTCTCAGTGTCCAGCCGTTTATTGCTCAGCCCCGACTCCACGAACATCGACAGAAGCCCGTCGACGATGCGCTTTGCCCGTACCGGGTCGGTGTCTCGGTACGAGAGCGAGAACAGGTTGTCTCTCGTCGACCCCGTTAGCTTCACGGCCCGCGTAAGCTGGTCTAATAGCTTGTTTCGATCCCGTTCGCCAGTCACGGTGTGATCGAGGTCCGCGAGCAGAACAAGCTTCTCGACGTTGGGACGGCTCATCAGCGTGTCGGCCAGGATCTTGACCTGCTGCTCGGTGTTCGGTTGAACCGCTAGCCCGGCCATCAGCGGTTTGAGAACCGATTCAGTATCTACGAAAACCCGTGCAGTTGCCTCGTACTGATTGGGAATAAGCATTGCAATCGGGATGCCGACAACCGCGACCAGCCAAGCCGCCGCCAGCCCCCAAAAGCGCCGCAGCCATATGGCGCGGAGGTATTGGAGCAATTGGTCGAGCAGCTGATCCATAGGTGCAGGCCGAGTTCAGAACCAGCTCTCGGGAATGATGAGCACATCGCCCGGCATGACCGCGACGTTGGCGGAGATGTCCCCTGCGCGCAGCAGATCGTCGAGACGAACCCGATACAGTTTGTTGCCCTCCGAAGTGCGCAGAATATTCGCACGGTTGCCGTCGGCGAAGTCGGTCATGCCGCCTACTGCGATCATGACATCCAGCAGGGTCATATTTTCTCGATACGGCAGGGCCTGCGGTTTGGTGGCCTGTCCAATGACGCGGATCTGCTCGCTGTAGGGGCCACCGAACGCCGTCACAACGACCGTCACCACGGGGTCCCGGATGTACTTGGCCAGGGCGCGTTCGACCTCCCGCGCCACAGTGATCGGATCCTTCCCGGCCACCGGCAGGTCCTCCACCAGCGGCAAGCTGATCTTGCCGTCGGGACGGACCGGAACGGACATCGAGAGATCGGGGTTACGCCAGACGATCACCGCCAGCGTATCGCCTGCGCCGATCAAGTACTTGTATTGGGCTACGGCTACGGCGGCCGGAGCTGGGGGAGCCGATGGTTTGTTGGCGCAGGCAACGACCAGCGAACCAAGCACCACGAGACAAGCCGTACACAGCGGGCGCAACCAGTCGGCTGACGAGCACGTCGCCCCATGCCTCATCGTCTTCGCCCTCCTTGGTCCCTGCAGGCAGAACCGCCAGTTTGTATCGTACTACATCGCATCATGCCAAGAAACACGACCCTACGCATGCTGGTGAAGAGCGGTCGACTGCAAGCGCAGAACCGCGCGAGCCCACTGCTGCTGACGTTGCTTGGACTTTCCGTTCGAGAATCTTCTCATGCAAGTGCTTCGTTGCAACCCGTAGTTGAAGAAGAGTTTTCGATTCGACGCCATGATTCACGGACGCCGATCAGCCAAGCCATAGAGCATCGATCGCCGATTCCTTGCGGTGTTCCAGTGCGTGTATTAAGGTAGCCGATGTACTTACAACAAGAAGTTGGGTGGGAGATGCTTGACAGAATTTTAACCATTGAGACCTTGGATGCCCCCATCCGGCCCCCGCTCAAGAGCCTAGCCTCCAAATACCACCGCATATCGGCACCATCCAGCCAGCGTGCACCTTGACTCCAAGAGAATCCCGCCTCCAGGGACGTAGTTATCGGGCGTCTCAGTACGCGATTGCCGCGAGGGGCTAAGTCATGCGACAGCAGAGTGACACGTCCAACACGCTCCGCCTTGCACTCGTTCGCCAGCTGAGACCACTGCGCGCTCTGAGTCCGATGCCTGGGGTCGGTTTGGTTCTGTGGCACTTTGGACTCGCAGCGGCTGCCGCTTTCGGCTGTGCCGCAGCGATCCGCGTCTCCAACTGGGGTTGGATTCTTCTCCCGCCGATCGTGCTTCTGATCGGGACCCGCATGCGAGCCCTGGGCAACGTCATTCACGAGTGCTCGCACTACTCGTTCGTGCGCTCGCGCCGCTGGAACCGGATCCTAGGTCAGGTGCTTTGCATTGCCGATCTCAGCTCGTTCAACACCTATCAGAAAGAACATCTGACACACCATCGTAACACCGGCGATTTCGAGCGGGACCTCGATCTTGCGGCTCGGCGCGACCTGCACCTAGAACGGCCCGTGCGCAATCTATTGCTGGACTGCCTGACCCGGGCCCTCTCCCCCCGCACGGTTCGCGCTGTGTTTAAACCCTCGATCCTTGGCCGAGACGACCCCTGGTTCATCAACGCCGCCAGAGCAGTGTGGCTGGTCCTCGTGAGCGCCGCGTGCATCACGAGTCCAGTTCCCATGATGCTCTACCTCGTACTACCTTACCTCACTACGTACCAGATGCTGAAAGCCTGGTCCGACTGCATCGACCATGCGGGTTTGATCGAAGCACCCGAAGAGTTTGACCGCTCGCGAAATCACATCTTTTCTTTGCGCGCTCTCAACTGGCTATTCCTGCCCAGAAACGACGCTTATCACCTCGTTCACCACCTCTTTCCCAAGCTTCCGACCAAGTATTATGAGAGTGTTCATCAGTCACTGCTGAAGTATCCAGCATATGCAAGTCGTGAACATTCCCTACGCTGGCAAGATGTCACACCCGTTGCCTCTACGCCTGGCGAACGGAACGTCGCAGCGCAGCATGGACACACAGGCGCCCGCTCTCTTCACCCCCGCTAAAGGCCACGTTGCTCATAACACCGCTCGCGTCTGGAAGCTGCGATGCCATTCGGAGCGCGAGTTGATTAAGCTAGGCCATTGCCTGTCCAGCTTGAAGTGCCCGCCAATGAATCTTCCCGAGCTCGAGCTCCAGGTGGGGTTTCGCAATTTCGTGGCCACCTCCCGAGTACCCCGTCCCCTCACCGAGAAGGAAGTTACCATCGGGAAGTAGAAAGAAGTCGACGCGCAAGAAACTCATGTCGTTGGGGACCATGCGCTCGGCGTAAGAGATTAGGCTCTCCAACCTAGTTGGACGCGGGAAAAGAGCAGTGACCCGCTCGATCGCCGTACTCCCGAAACGATCCTCTGCGAAATCGTCAGCACCGATGCATCGCCATTCCCGGTCGAAGTATGCGCCCGTTCTGTCGCTGCCCCACCGACCCGACGTGGGGTGAATTACCTCCACCCGACCGTGAATGAGAAAAACCTTGTAGTCGTCGTTCATCGGTAGAGAGGCTTCTGCGAAGAGCACACGCGGTCTCACCATAGACACTGCCCATTCTTGCGGAGAATGCACGTGCCGGCTCCACCAGATGAAGTGGCGGCGAATTCGAGTATTCGCTTCTGCTGCGTTGTAGTCGCCGGTGAGATGTGCTCCCGACAATCTAAGAAAACCTTTCCCCAGCCGTTGCACAAAAACTACATCGTTCCACCCGTGGTTCATCTTGAGTACGAACCGATCGACTTGAAGGTCCGGGTGTCTATCGACGTCAACTGACTTCGGATCCAAGCGGGCAAGCACGGGAACGGCTGGAACTCCTACCCGGGCCGCGATCTTCTTGATTGCGAGCTTATCTTCGTATGCGATGAGCCGCGTGTCTCGATCGTTAGGTATCCGCCAAGCAGTATAGTCCTTGAGTTGCCAGGTGGGTCGAGCCGGTATAGGCCTGCTGCACGGTGCTGGCCACCGAGGGAATACCTTTCGGAGCCTTAGTGCTACGCTGCTCGGGACCAGTGGGATCAGTCGCGCCGCGCTGTTACGCACTAGCTTGCTGCGAGCTGACCTGATCTTTCGGATGGCGACTGCGGTCGACCACATACCGTCGGCTTGTCACGCGGCGGCGTCGATGACGGTGGTCGTAATTGCCAACAAATTGCCGAGAATCATCCTCTCACCATCTGGTGGAGGACAGCCATTTGCGTCAACATGCGGTTTCGAGCCTCCTTGGTAACGACGCTACGGGGGCCATCGAGAATGCTGTCAGCCACCTCTACACCGCGGCGAACCGGCAGGCAGTGCATGAACTTGCAATCAAGCTCCGCGTTCTCGAACCAAGGCTCATCAATGCACCAGCTCATGAATCTTTCCCTGAGAGCCTGATCCCCGGGCCGACTTTCGTATTGATCGACGGATGACCACGACTTGGCGTAGATGACGTGTGCACCCCGCATTGCTTCGCGGCGGTCTGTCGTTTCGCTAATGCTTCCGCCCGTCTGTCGCGCCGCCTCGCGCGCTTTGTTCATGATGCTTTCTGGCAGCTCGAAACCGGGTGGGCGTAGGACGACGATGTCCATGCCGCGCATGCTCGCCATGTGCAAGGTTGCCGCGGGAACCGAGAACGGCAGCGGCCGCGGATGGTAGACCCAAGACAGTACGAGACGCCCACCGCTGCTGGGGATGCCGAGGTCGTCTAGGGTTTTCCAGTCTGCCAAACTCTGGCAAGGGTGATTGACCGCAGATTCCATGTTGATCAACGGCACATCAACTAGAGTGGCAAGCTCACGGAACTGCCGATCGGCAAGATCATCCTCTAGACTATGGCGCTCGGCGAAGGCGCGAATTCCCATCGCATGGCCATAGGAGGCAATCACTGGCACGGCCTCGCGAATATGCTCTGCAGCCGCACCATCCATGACGATGCCAGATCGGTATTCGAGCCCATGTATGGACATTCCGGGAGACACGACGAAAGAGCTGCCGCCCAGTCGCGCCATGGCGGCTTGAAAAGACGTAAGCGTCCTCAGGGACGGACTCAAAAAAAGCAGCGCCAGAATTTTGCCCTGCAGTGCGCGTGGCTCAGGCTCACGCTCGAGCTTGCTTGCTAGCTTGAGGAGTGCGTAGACTTCTCCGACAGAGAAATCGGCCAGGTCGTTAAACTGCAGCACGTCCGCCCCCCTGGTGGAGGAGTGTATAGGACGGGCGGGGAGCGGGCGCATGTGGGTCCGGCAAGGAGGACCTTCGTGGATGCGCCCGCGGGTGCACTTGGTTGGCTGCAGGCCCCCCGAAGCAACCTCGCTCAGATAGCGCTCCGGGGCCTCTCACGGTGTCGCGCGCTCAGCCTTAGTCGGCCTGGTCTTACTTCGTCCTGCGCAGAAGGAACAAACCTACTGGTACCACCACAGCCCCTGTGATCGTCCCCATGGTCTGCTGACGACCAAAGCCGCTGTTGTCTCCAATGCCAATCACATCGGCCAGCAGCGAGGCGACTAGCAGGCCTATGCCTAGGCCCAATACGATAATGGTGGCAACCTTACGAGTAGGCATAGCGGTCACCTTAGATAAACATCCCAGGTGCGGATGAGTCTAGCAGCTACCGGATTGGATGTCACTGAGTGTACACACAGGATATCGTTTGTCCGAGAATTTTTTGGTAGCCGCACCAGACTGCAAATAAATCGTGAATTGGTCTCGAAGACGACTTGCCTCCGGCATGTGCGTTAGACTACACCAGCGCAACGAATAGTTCTTTCGCGCCCTGTCCTGGCCTGTGTGATGATGCGTCCGACCCTCGTTCGTCGGCGCGAGATCTGGTTCCCAACCATCTGGGGCTGGTTTACGCTGCTCGTCATCGGTGCCGTGGTGATCATGCAAGTCGGGGGGAGACTTCACTCCTTCCTCGCGCTGAACGAGCCCGTTGGGGCGCGCGTCCTCGTTGTGGAAGGCTGGATGACCCCTGAGGGGCTCGACCAAGCAGCCGCCACGTTCCACGCGGGCGGGTACGAGCGCATCGTGACGACGGGCGGGCCGATCGAGCGTTGGCCAGGAGATCACGGCCACGCCACGGCTGCGGAACGAGCGGCCGACTACTTGAAACGCCGCGGTCTAGCGGATACGTCGGTGACGGTCGTGCGTGCCCCAGCATCCGCCCAGGACCGCACATTCCTCAATGCTGTCATGGTCCGCGAGTGGGCAAAGCAATCGGAACTCGCATTCGACGCGCTGGATGTCTTCTCTTCAGGCACTCACGCTCGCCGCTCCCGATTGCTTTACCGGCTGGCGTTCGGTTCCGATTTCAAGGTGGGGGTGTGGGCGGCACGGTCGTCCGACTATGACCCAGACTCGTGGTGGCGGACGAGCATCGGAGCAAAAGACGTCCTTTCCCAGGCGATCGGTCTACTCTGGGTGAAGTGTTTTTTCTGGCCTCCTCCACCGGGCTCCCACGAGGAGCGCTGGGGCTGGACAGGAGAAGAGGACCGGGGCATCCGCAAGTAGCTACAGGACGGCCGTCAGGCACAGGCGATCAGTTCAGCGAAACTTTCAGGGCCGCTTGGCTGCTTCGAGCCATGGACTGAGAACTACTGGGTCGATGGCGGACGCCCTCGACGTGCCCGGAGCGGGATTCGAACCCGCATGCCTTGCGGCCAGGGATTTTAAGTCCCTTGTGTCTACCGGTTTCACCATCCGGGCGTTGGGTATTCTACTCCGGCCTTCCTTTACAACCCCCGAGTTGGAATTCAGAATCGCGCATGCCCTGGAAGATCCGCCGCGCAATGATGAATCGCTCCCTCTTCTTCCTCGCGTTGCTCGCCGCGCCGGCGATAGCCTTGGCACAGGACTACGATTGCCTGATCGAGGCGCGGCAGACGGTGGAGATTCGCAGTCCCGTCGAGGGGCTGCTGGAAACCGTGGCAGTCGATCGCGGCGAACTGGTCAAGAAGGGCCAGGTAATCGTGACCTTGGAGTCGGGGCCGGAGCGCGCGGCGCTCGCCATCGCGCGCTCGCGTGCGGCGATGACCGGACCGGTCGAGGCGGCTCAGGCGCGCGTGGGGTTCGCCAAGAGTAAGGAGAAACGCCAGGAGGAGCTATTCGAGCAGAAGTTCGTCTCGTCCAGCGCGCTCGATGAGGCGCGCACCGAGCGGAAGCTGGCGGAATCGGAGCTCCGCGTGGCGCTCGAGAACCAGAAGCTCGCTCAGCTCGAGGTCACTCGCGCCGAAGAGCTGCTCGCCATGCGCGTCATCCGCAGCCCGTTTCAAGGCGTGGTGGTGGAACGCATCCTCGACCCCGGCGAGTTCGCCACCACCAACATCAAGGACCCTATCCTCAAGCTGGCAGAGATCGACCCTCTGAACGTGGAAGTGGTACTTCCCGCCGAGCAATTCGGGCGCATCAAGCGGGGAGATCGTGCCGAGGTCACGCCCGAGACGGGCGGCGGCCCCTTTGCGGCCAAGGTTACGGTGGTGGATCGCGTGATCGACGGGGCGAGCGGGACCTTCGGCGTGCGGCTCGACTTGCGTAACCCGGGCGGTGCGATTCCCGCGGGGGCGAAATGCAGCGTGCGTTTCCTCAAGTGACGAAGCTGCGCCTGCTTGCGGTGCTGCTGGCCCTGGTCGCGCTCGCGTGCCCACTGCGCGGCGAGGCGGCCGAGGCAGCGATGACGGTCAGCCTGGAGCCGGGCAAGTTCAAGGCGGTGCGGCTGCGCAACCTGCCCAAGAACGCGGTGGTGGCGGTGGCGGTGCAGTCCAGCGGCAAGATCGCCGTGAGTTTGCTGAGCGAGCGCGACTACAGAGTGTTCCCGAAGCCGGATGAACCGGTGTTCGTCGGGTCGGTGGAGCGGACGCTGTCGTTTACGATCACCATCCCTGAGACCGGAAGCTATTACCTGGTGCTGGACAATCAGCAGTCGGCCGACGCGCGGAAGGTGAAGTTTGTGATTCGGGCGCAGCGTGGGGCGCGGGTGCCCCAGCCCACGCCGCAGCCGAACAGACAGCCTGCCGCGCCGGAGAAGTTGCAGGGGGCGTGAGGGTTCGCTTGCGCGTGTGCCGACAGATCGGTGACGCGCAACCCCGGAGCTGCTAGACTGGGAATCGCCCGGCATATTCTCTGAGGAGATCGCCATGTCAGCTCGAAAAATCGCAACCATCATCGTGCTGGTGTTAGGCATAGGCCTTCTGTTCGTGTCGCTGCTGGCGGATGTAATCGGCCTCGGGGACGTCAGCGGTTTTGGTCGTGAGCAGACCATGGGAACGATCGCGGGTGCTGCGGTGACTGCAGTGGGTTTGTTTCTTCTGTTCAAGGCGAAGTAGGACGGGGCTGCTCAACCCCGGATTCCGCTTCGCTGCATCCGGGCTGCGCGACTGCCTTCTTTCCCCCTCACCCCGGCCCTCTCCTGCAAGGACCCGCAAGGGGAGAGGAGGCTTAAGAGCTTATCCGTAAATAAAGGTGTAGACTATTCCTCCGTCCGCGATGGTCGCGGGACGGAGGAATCTGATGGCCAAAGCAAGGCTTGAATCATGGGAAGTCTCGGATGCGTTCTGGGAGC
>Ga0187892_10001970_pt1 | contig 43848 bp, 39 predicted proteins | sample MA1701073metaG_FD_139345 | JGI IMG/M metagenome (GOLD analysis project Ga0187892, IMG submission 139345) | Bio-ooze microbial communities from a basaltic lava cave in the Kipuka Kanohina Cave System on the Island of Hawaii, USA - MA170107-3 metaG ... | reverse complement strand
TGAGCGCGCTCAACGGCGAGTATGAAATTCTTGAAAGAAAAAAAGGCCGCGAGCTGGCCGGCATCGAATATCAGCCGTTGTTTGAATTTTGCAAAGTTGATCGCCGCGCGTTTTATACCCTCACCGGCGATTTTGTGACGACGGAAGACGGCTCCGGCATCGTGCATATCGCGCCGGCGTTCGGCGAAGATGATTATCAAATGGCGCGGCGCTACGATTTGCCGTTTTTGCAGCCGATTGATACCAGCGGCCGGTTCACCGATGACGTCACGTTGTGGAAAGGCGAGTTTGTCAAAGACGCCGATCCGAAAATTATCGAACATCTCAAAAGCAAAAACCGGCTTTATAAAGCCGAGCGCTATCGCCATACGTATCCGTTGTGCTGGCGCTGCAAATCGCCGCTGTTGTACTACGCCCGGAAATCGTGGTATATTCGCACCAGCGCGCACAAAGATCGCCTCGTCGAAATCAACCGCATGATTAAGTGGTATCCCGCCGAAGTCGGCGAAGGACGATTCGGCGAGTGGCTGGCCAACAATGTCGATTGGGCGCTGTCGCGCGATCGTTTCTGGGGCACGCCGCTGCCGATTTGGATCTGTAGCAAATGCGAGACGAAAGAATGCCTCGGGAGCCAGGCGGAGCTGGCGGAGCGCTCCGGCAAGCGCCTTGACGATTTGCATAAACCGTTCATTGACGAAGTCACTTGGCGTTGCGCGAAATGCGCCGGCACGATGCGCCGCACGCCGGAAGTGATCGACGTTTGGTTCGACTCCGGCGCGATGCCGGTGGCGCAATGGCATTACCCGTTTGAAAATCAGGACGTCTTCGCGAGCAGTTTCCCCGGCGATTTTATTTCCGAGGCCATCGATCAGACCCGTGGGTGGTTTTATTCGCTGCTGGCGATTGCCGGATTGCTTTACGACAAGCCTTGTTACCGCACTTGCGTCGTCTACGAGCATGTGCTCGATAAAGACGGCCGGAAAATGTCGAAATCGCTCGGCAACACCGTCGATCCTTTCAAGATCGTCGAACAGCACGGCGCCGATCCGCTGCGCTGGTATTTGCTGACCAACAGCCAGATGTCGACGCCGACGCGCTTCGACGCCGACGGCGTGCAAGAAGTAATCAACAAATTTTTTAGCACGCTGATCAATACTTACGCGTTTTTTTCGATGTATGCGAATATCGATAAATTCCAGTTTCGCGGGCATACGATTCCGTTCGAGCAGCGCCCGGAAATCGACCGCTGGCTGCTGTCGGCGCTGAACCGTCTGGTGGCGCGCATCGAGGAAACCTACAATCGCTACGATGTGACGCGCGGCGGCCGCGCGATTGGCGATTTTGTTCTTGACGATCTTTCGAATTGGTACGTGCGCCGCTGCCGCCGCCGCTTCTGGAAATCCGAAATGGGCGCGGACAAGCAATCGGCGTATGAAACATTGTATCACGTTTTGCTGACCGTGAGCAAGTTGATGGCGCCACTGGCGCCGTTCACCGCCGAGGCGCTGTATCGCCGCCTAATTGACGCCACTGCCAATGCGTCTGAAAGCTGTGAAAGCATCCATCTCGAAAAATTTCCAAGTTCAGCTCATGCGGAATTTCAATTTCGCGAGGCCGCTCTTGAAGAAAAAATGAGCCTGGTGCGCGACATCGTTGTCGCCGGCCGCGCGCTGCGCAGCGCCAAAGCTATCAAAGTGCGGCAGCCCTTGCGCCGGCTTTTCGTCGTGGTGAGCGACACGGAAAAAAGAAAAGCGCTGCAGGCGGTGGAAAATTTGATCAAAGACGAGCTGAATGTCAAAGCCGTGGAACTGGTCGCGAGCACCGAGGCGCTCACGGTCCCGCGCGCCGAACCGGTTTTTAAATCGCTCGGCCCCAAGTTTGGCAAAAACGCCAACGCCGTTGCGGAAATGATTCGCCAATTAACCCCGGAGAAAATTCGCCAGCTTGAAGCCAATGGCTCGCTGGCGTTGGCGCTATCGGGCGAAACGGCGACGCTCAGCATGGATGACGTCCGCGTCAAAGCCGAGCAAGCTCCCGGTTTGGCCGTCTCGACCGAAGGCGAGTGGACGGCGGCGATCGACACGACTTTGGATGAAGCGTTGATTCAGGAAGGTCTGGCGCGCGAGTTCGTCAATCGCGTGCAGAATATGCGGAAGGACGCCGGTTTCGATGTCATCGACCGGATTCGGATTTATTACAAAGCTTCGGAAGCTTTGCACCGCGCGCTGCAGCAGGAGTCGGCGTATGTGAAAAGCGAAACGCTGGCGGAAACGCTGACGCGCGACGGCGCAGCCAAGCCAAACACCCATCATGAAGAATGGGAAATTTACGGCGACAAAACGATCATCAGCATTGAGCGAGCTCAAGGATGAAGAACGATTTCCAAATCACTGTCTTTCACATTTGGGGAATCGAACCGAAAGGAGGGTTCAATGCCCAACCCTAACCCAAACCCAAGATTTACGCCGGAAGATCTCCGGAAATTCAAAACGCTGCTCATTGAGCGGCGAACTGAATTGATAAAGGAATTGGATGATTTCAAAAACGGCGACGCCTCCCACACCATCAAGGAAGCCGCCGGCGAAAATTCATCCTATGCGTTTCACATGGCCGATCTCGGCACCGATACGATGGAGCGCGAGAAGGCTTATTATTTTGCCGCCCGCGAAAACAAACTGCTGGCTAGCATCAACCATGCGCTGGAACGGGTGGAAAACGGCGGGTACGGCGACTGCTTAAATTGCGGCCAGCCCATCGGCCGTGATCGCTTGGAAGCGGTGCCACACGCCGTGTTGTGCATCACCTGCAAGGCCAACGAAGAAAAAGAGCCTTACGGTGAATTGGTTTGAAAAATTTCGGCAAATACGATAGTGGTGATTTGATTCACACACACACGGGCGAATCGTCGTGAGATGACGATCATATTTTGCTTTCAAGATGAATTAAACTGAAGAGTTCTCTTTTTATGCGGCTATTATCGGCATTGCAAGGCATGTGGGTTCTCGTTTTCACGGCGGCGGTCGTGGTGTTGGATCAAATCACCAAATTAGCGATTAAAGACCGCTTTTATCTCGGCGAATCCATCGAAATTCTCGGCGACGTTCTGCGGTTCACCTACATTCAGAATCCCGGCATGGCGTTCGGCATTCGGTTGGGCGGGCCGCTATTTTTCACGGTTTTCGCCTCGATTGCCAGTTTCATTATTTTGATTTATTTGTATCGCATGCGGCGCGAAAATTTTCCTTCCCGCCTGTCGCTGGCGCTGATTCTCGGCGGCGCCATCGGCAATCTCATCGACCGTTTTGCCTACGGCGAGGTGATCGACTTCATCGACGTCGGCATCAAAAACACGCGCTGGCCCGTGTTCAACGTCGCTGACAGCGCCGTCACCGTCGGCATGATCATTCTCATTTCACTGGTTTTGTTCGAAGGGCGCAAAGACGAAGCGCCGGCGCCGGCGAAATTTCCGGTGCAGCCGCCGGCGCCGAGCGATGAACACGATAACTGGCGCGATGCCAAACGCTCGGATTGAAACTGACCGGTCACTTAAAGTGATTAACTAATGAAGAAAATTTTATGTTGCACAGTGACCGGTCAGTAACTTTCCAAACGCAATCGGAGAACTTGCCGGATACCGTGCGCGTTCTGCACGTTGCCGAGCGCCAGCAAAAGGAGAGGCTCGATAAATACCTCACGCAGTTCCTGCCCGATCTCACGCGCACGCGCATTCAACAACTCATCAACGACGGCTTCATCACCGTCGCCGGCGCGACCGTCAAACCGAGCCATCAGATTTCTCCCGGCGAGGAGATTGTCGTTCGCCTTGCCGCACCGCCTCCCAGCGAGCTTATTCCCGAAGCCATACCGCTGCGCGTCGTGTACGAAGATCAATATTTGATCGTCGTCGACAAACCTGCCGGCATGGTCGTGCATCCGGCGTGCGGCCATCCCTCCGGCACGCTGGCGAATGCGCTGCTCTACCATTATGAAACACTTTCGCAAATGAGCGGGCAGGGCCGCCCCGGCATCGTGCATCGCCTCGACAAGGAAACGTCGGGCTTGCTCGTTGCCGCGCGCGACGATCAAACACATGCGGCGCTCTCGGCGCAATTCAAAGAGAAATCCACCACGCGCGAATACGTCGCCGTCGTCTGGGGGCATCCACAGCCGGATCGCGGCACGATTTCGAGCTTTCTCGCGCGCAGCAGCAGCGACCGCCGCAAGATCGTCGTCTCGCCCAAGCCGGGGAAATGGGCGGTCACGCATTATGAAGTCACGGAAAAATTTCGCCATCTCAGCCTGTTGCGCTTGAATCTGGAAACCGGCCGCACACATCAAATTCGCGTACACCTATCGCATCACGGGCATCCGGTATTCGGCGATCCGGTTTATGCCGGCCGCAAAAGCAAGATTACCGGCATGAATGCGGATGACACGCGCTGGCTCGTAGGATTGTTGGAAAATTTTAAGCGCCAGGCTTTGCACGCGCGCATGCTCGGTTTTATTCATCCAATGACAAAGCAGCCGCTGCATTTCGAGAGCGAGCTGCCGGCAGATATGCAAGAACTCATGACGGCGTTGCGGCGCAATTAATACAGCAAATTGAAAAGAGCAGGCACGCATCAATCATGCGCCGCGCGGCTGAGGAAATAAAAAAATGCTTGCTATTCTGATCGGCATTCCGTATTATCACACATCGTGATTTTCATTTCATCAAAAAAGCGCAGCAGCCTGATTGCCGGCGCGTTGATCGTCGCGCATCTGGCCGTTTGCTTTCTCGCGCCGTGGTTTCACCAGCATCCCGGACATGATCACGCCGAGGTGAAGGGTGATTTCTATCATTCGCACGCTTCGACATTTGATTCGAATCATTCGGAATTTGAGCGAGATCACCACGATTTGCCGGATGACTTGCATCTGCTCGCAGGCTCCCAGCTTTTTGACAAGCTGCAAGGCGCCAGCGCAACTCATTTTGGGCAAATTATCTTTTTAAACAAATATACGCCGAAAATCGAATTTTTCGGTTTGTCCTTCCCCGCGGTTTCTCAACCCGCAGTTATCGCTAAAACTTTTCTCAAGCTTCCACCCGTTCAACCCGCCCAAAGTTATTCTGTTCTCACTGCGGCAGGGCTTTCTCCGCCCATGTTGGCCTGATTCTTCTCTTTCTGTTTTTAGCTTTCCCCGATACACTTGAATGATTTTTTTCAGGTGTTGAGCCTTATTTTTCCAAAACGTAAACCAGCGGAGGAATTTGCCTTGAAGCCGATTCAGCACGTCGCGTGCATTCTTTTCATTGCCGTGTTATCCGTTTCCGCAATTTCGCAAGAGATTGACGGGCCGCTTCAAACCTTAACCTTGCAACAAGCCCTCGAGCGCGCGCTGGCGAATTATCCGGCGCTGCAAATTCAGCGTTTTGAGATCGAGCAGGCGTTGGGACGGAAAACCACCGCCGGTCTGTTGCCCAATCCGGTGCTTTCTTATTACAAAGAAGATCTCAAGCTCGGCGGGTTAAAAGGCGGCGAAGAAATATTTTCCGCCGGTCTGCCGTTGAATTTTCTTTGGAACCGTTGGTCGCAAGTCAACGCGGCCAGCGCGCAAGTTGAAGCCTCGAACCTTGCGCTTGCCAACGTGCAGCGCTTGGTCACATTCGAAGTGCAAAAGGCGTTTGTCGAATGCTATTATGCCGGCCAAAGTTACGAAGCTTGGCGGAAAGCAGCCGCCGTCTTCAAGCAAGCCGCGACTGCCGGCAAGATTCGTTTGGCTGATGGCGACATTTCCGGTTACGAGCAACAGCGCATCGCGTTGGAGCAGCAACGCTACCAAAAGGCTGCCGGCGAAGCGCAGGTGGAATTCATCAACAGCCGGCGGCGGCTGGCTTTTTTTCTCGACCCGACGCAGAGTGAGATCCAGTTTGAACTGATCGGTGTGAAGTCGGACTTTCACAACAACGATTTTCAAGACAACACAATAGGTCGAAGTGAAAGTCCGACTTCGCCTGCTCCTGATTTAGAAAAGCTGCTCGCCCACGCGATGCAAAATCGTCCCGATCTGCAAGCGGCGCGCGCCACATCGCGCAGCAAGCAAGCGGCATTGCGCGCGGCTAAATGGCAACGTTTGCCGGACGCCGGTGTTTCCGCCGGTTACAAAAAACAGGTGGATGATTTCAAAGGCGCGGCAATACAGGTCAATCTCGGCTTCCCGCTCTTCGACCGCAATCAAGGCGAAGTGCGCAGCGCCCGCGCCGCTCATGAGCAACAGATCATCGCAACAGAGTTGTTGGAAAAGCAAGCGGCGCTGGAAGTGCGACAAGCTTACGACCGCTATCGGCTCTATCGCGAATTGAGTGAAGCGCGTACCGACGGACAACCAGAGGCCGTTTTGCAAATCGCGCAATTCTCGTATGCCGAAGGCGAAATGCCGCTCATCGAGCTGCTCGACGGCGTTCGTGCATATAGCGAAGCTTTTCAAACCTCATTCGATCTAACGTTGCAATATCAACTCAGTATTTTCGAGTTGGAGAAAGCCGCCGCAACTGTGCTATGGACACAAAACTAAAAGGCCGCAAAATGTTTTTGTGAGCTTTCACTTTTGTGTCCCAAACATTTTATTCTAGGAGAGATCATGTCGCGTCTTATTCGTTTCGCTCTTTGCCTTTTGCTCTTTGCCTTTTCCCTCGGCTGCCAAAGCCGCAACGAGGCCACAGCCGAACACGAGCATGAAGGTACTTCCGTCACGTTGTGGACGGAGAAGGCCGAGTTGTTTATGGAGTATCCGGCGCCCATCGTCGGGCAGGAGGCGGCATTCGCCGTGCATCTTTCCGATATGAAAGATTTCAAGCCGGTAACGCAAGGCCGCCTTACGTGTGTTTTTAAAAATGTCTTCGGCGGCGAATTGACGGTGGTCGCGGAATCGCCGAGTTATCCCGGCATTTTTCGGCCGGTCGTAAAATTCACCGAGACCGGCGTTTATACCATGGAACTGCGGCTCGAAGGGCGGCAAGTCGAAGACGTCATTCAGGTGACGGACGTGTATGTTTACGCCGATGAGTCCGAAGTTCCGCACAGCGCAGCAGCGACGTCGAGCGAAGAGCTGATCACGTTTCTCAAAGAGCAGCAATGGAAAATCGATTTCCGCACCGAGCCGGCGCAGACGCGCAAGCTCTCCGGTTCGGTCAAGGCCGTCGGTGAAATAATGCCGAAGGCGCAGTGGCATGCCGAAGTGCCGGCATTGGTTAACGGCGTCATACTCGCCGATCAAAACACCAATCTGCCTTCGGTTGGCGCGTGGGTGCAAAAGGGCGCCGTGCTCGCGGTGATCTCTCCACCTGCCAACACTGAAGCCGGCCTCAACAGCATTCGCAATGAATATCTGCTCGCCAAAGCGGAATTCGAGCGCGCCCAGCGGCTTTTCGAGCAACAGGCCATTTCCCAAAGGCGCCTTGATGAAGCGAAGCTGCGCTTCGAAGCGAAGCGCGCCGGCTACGACGTCATCGCGCAGCAAGTTGATTTTGGCGCGGCGAAAAACGGCGACAACAATACGCCGCATTTTCATCTCAAAGCGCCGATTGCCGGCGTCATCGCAGAGATTCATTTCCATCTTGGCGAAACCGTTGAAACCGGCAAGAAACTTTTTACCCTCAGCAACCCGAAACGCGTTTGGTTGAAAGCGAATATTCCGTTGGCGCTCCTCGCGCGCGTGCAAGCGGCCACTGGCGCTTCATTCAAAGTCGAAGGCCACGAGCATGAATTTCGCACCGATCAACTCAACGGCAAATTAATTTCCGCGGGCAGCATCGTTGACGAAAAATCGCGCACGGTTCCAACCATTTTCGAGATCGACAATCCGGAGAACAAATTAAAGATCGGCATGTTCGCCGAAGTTGCCGTGCAAACGGGCGAAGTCGAGGAAACGCTCGCGATTCCCACGAACGCGATTTTTGACGAGAATGGCACGCCGGTCGCGTATGTCCACGTCGAGGGCGAAGCGTTCGCCAAGCGCGTGCTGCAAACCGGAATCAGCGACGCCGGCTTCACGCAAATTCTCAGTGGCATCAACGAAGGCCAGCGCGTCGTCACCGTCGGCGGCTATCAAGTGCGGCTGGCCTCGCTTTCGACTTCGGTGCCAGTGGGGCATGGGCATGAACATTGATGATCCAGCGCCTTTGATGAGGCGCTTCACTTTACTTCAAGAGGAGTAAGATTCTATGCTCGTATTCATTGTAAGCACTTTAACCGCCATTGTGGTATCGTCCCTTTGTTCGCTGGCCGAAGCGGCGCTATTGAGCCTCAATCCAATTCGCCTCGAGACGCTCAAACAGCAGGGCCATACGTTTGCGAGCTTGTGGATTGACATGCGCAAAAACATCGGCCGCCCCATCGCCGCGATTCTGATTCTCAACACGATTGCGCACACCGGCGGCGCCACGATTGCCGGCGGCGCTTTTGACAAAGTCTACGGCGATGAGTGGTTGTGGCTGTTCTCGGTTTTTTTCACAATCGTCATTCTTTTCGGCACGGAAATTCTCCCCAAAGTTATCGGCGTCGCTTATAATGAGCGGCTTGCCCCTTGGATAGCGCCCATTCTCCGCTTCAGCATCGGCGCGCTGCGCCCGATAATTTTTCTCACGGAACTCATTTCCCAAGCGCTCAGAAAAAAAGACGAGGTCGCCAGCTTTAGCCGAGCCGACTTGGAAACTTTGGCGCGGGTCGCGCGCACGCATGGTGTCATCGAAGTCGAGCAAGAAAACGTCATCCTAAACGCGGCCAAGCTGCGCGAGACCCAAGTGCAGTCCATCATGATTCCCCGCGAATGGATCGTTTATTTGCGAATGGATCTCGCGCCCGAAGCCAACTTCGAGATTGCCCGGAACAATTTCCACACCCGCTATCCCATCAGCGAGAGGGATTCCGTCGACGGCATCACCGGCTACGTCAATTTCAAAGAGATGATTGCATCCGCGCAAAATTTTCGGGAATTCAAAATGGGCGAGATTACGCGCTCGATTTTGACCGTCAATCCCGAGGCCAATCTGAATACAATGCTGAAGCTCTTTATCGGCCATCGCCATCACTTGGCGGTGGTGAAGGATCAAGGCGGCAAAATTATCGGCATGGTCACCCTCGAAGACGTCATTGAAGAAATCGTCGGTGAAATCGAAGACGAGTTTGATGCCAGCTCTGCCGAAATAATTCAGATTAGTCCCAGTAGCTGGAAAGTTGGCGGAGGCGTTCGGATGGAAAAATTGAAGGAGAAAATTCCTGCCCTCGAAATCGACGCCCCCTCGGAACTTCTCTCCCAATGGCTTCAAAAAAGAATCAAGGCTGCGCTTCATCCTGGCATCTCTTTTTCGGTTGCGACAATCAAGTTCACGGTGCAACAAGCTCGGCGCGGCAAAGTGCATGAAGTCAAGATAGAAATGGTTGCCAATAATTAGATTGGGAACTCTATACCGTTCCAAATTTCAGATCAATTTTTTGCAAGATCTTCTCACCGGCACGCGCAGCGACGAGATCCGCGCGCAGTATCAAATTGAGTTTTGAAAGTCAATGCAATCGTAATTTGTTGCACAAACAAATGAGGTGAGCGATGAAACAGAAAAATTTTTCCATTCTTTTTGCGATGCTCATTCCGGCATCTATTCTTGCGCAAACAATTGCCTTTGACAACGACGAGGCCGGAAAACCGCCAAAAGGATTTTCTTTCGATCGCACCGGCAAAGGGAAAGCCGGCGTTTGGCTCGTCATAAAAGATGAAACCGCGCCAAGCAAGCCGAATGTGCTTGCCCAAACCGCTATGGATGCAACCAGCTATCGTTTCCCGCTTTGCGTGTTCGATTCCGTCACTGCCACCGATGTCGATTTGAGCGTGAAGTTCAAACCGATAAAAGGAAAAGTGGATCAGGCTGCGGGATTGGTTTGGCGATACCAAGACAAGGATAATTATTACATCGTGCGCGCGAATGCGCTGGAAAACAACGTCGTGCTCTACAAAGTCGAGAAGGGAAAGCGAATCGATCTCGATCCCAAAGGTGCGGGCCTATTTGCGTATGGCAAGAAAGCCAAAGTTCCGTCGGGAGAATGGAGCACGTTGCGTGTCATCGCCAAAGGCAATCTGTTTGAAGTTTATCTCAACGGCGAAAAACTTTTTGAAGTAGAAGACAATACCTTCACCGGCGCCGGCAAAGTCGGTCTTTGGACGAAAGCGGATTCTTACACTTTGTTTGACGATTTTTCTGCAAAAAGGAGCCTAAAATGAAACTGCTCTTTCTTTTGCTGCTCATCAGTTCGTTTACAATCGCCTATTCGCAAACAACAGAGTGGGCGGAAATCGAAGAGGTGTTTGGCAGAAAGGGCGCGGTCCAAGGCGAAGTTTTTAAAATCGCGTTCCCGCGCGCAGATTTGAACGTCAAAGTCGGTGAAATCAATATCGAACCGGCGCTGGCGCTCACTTCGTGGATTGCTTTCAAGAAAATGGAAAACCACACCATGATGGGCTAGCGCCGTCGATGATAAGTTACGTTGAAAATTAATTCACTTTTATTATTTCAAAAAAACCAAACGAGGAGGAAGTCCCAATGAAACGCTTCATCATTTTCGCCCTGCTTTGCATTTTCGCGGCCGCGCTCAACGCGCACGACATGTTTTTGAAATTGCAAAGCTTTTTTCTCAAGCCGCACGTGAAGGCGAATATCGCCTTGTTCAACGGGACGTTTCAGAAAAGCGAAAACGTCATTACGCGCGATCGGATGCAGGACGTGAGCGTTGTCGGCCCCAACAGCCAGCGCGCGCATCCGGATACTTCGCAGTGGCATAATGCCGGTAATGTCTCCGTGTTGGAAATCACCACCGGCGACGCAGGCACGTATGTCGTCGGCGTTTCGACAAAATCCAAAGCGCTCACGCTGGCGGCAAAAGATTTCAACGAGTATCTGTTGCACGACGGGGTGCTGGATACGTATGAAGCGCGCAAGAAAAGTAACGCGCTGGACAAAGACGCGCGCGAATTATACTCGAAGCACATTAAAGCCGTCGTGCAAATCGGCGATAAACGCTCCGACGGCTTCAAGGCGCGATTGGGATATCCCATCGAGATCGTGCCGCTGCAAAATCCGTATAGCTTGAAGGCCGGTGAAACGCTGGAGGCGCTGGTGTTGAGCCACGGCAAGCCTTTGGCGAACGCGCTGGTGTACGCCAGCTTTGCGGGACACCATGCGCACGCGAAAACCGCAAGCGGCGAAGAGCGCCATGAAGAAGCCGTCACCACACGCACGGATGCAAACGGCGTGGCGAAGATCAAGCTCGCAAAACACGGCCAGTGGTACATCCGGCTCATCCACATGGTTCCCAGCAAGCAAAAGGACGTGGACTATGAATCGAATTGGGCGACGTTGACTTTTGAAATCATACAATGATTGCAACCGCGAGTGCGCCTCGCTGGGACACAAAAACGAAAGCGCTCAAAATTATTTTAGAAACTTTTTTGCGCCCTTTCATTTTTGTGTCCAACTTTAATCAATCGACGCAGGCTGGACACAAAATTGAAAGCACTCAAAATCTTTTTGAGCCCTTTTCTTTTTGTGTCCAACTTCAACCAACAAGAGTGGATTATGGAAAACGAGTATTTGTACAAAGATCTGAATTTTGAGATCAACGGCTGTGCGTATGGCGCTTTCAAAGAGGGGGCGTCGGATTCGATGAGCCGAGATATCACAAATTCTTTCATCAACACCTGCTCGACAAAGGATTGAAAGCAAAATACAAAGTGCCTTTGCAAGCCTTCTATCGCAATCAAAAAATCGCCGACTTTGAAGCGGACGAAATCGTGGAAGACTGCATCGTCGTCGAAGCGAAGGCGATTCAAACGGATTTTGTTCCGGAGAATTACGCCCAACTCTTCACGTATCTCAAGCTAACGAAGCTCAGGCTCGGCTTGCTGGTAAATTTCGGATTGATCAAGGCTAAATCGAAGCGCGTCATTTTTGACGAGGCTAGAAAGAGCGGCACGGAATCTTGGGACCGCGAGTTTCGCTTGAATTTTTCTCGCAAGCAAACTCTCGATCTCGTGCTAGATTCCATTCGTGCCGTCGATCAAGAGCTTGGCCCCGGTTTTCACAGCAAGCTTTATAAAGCGGCGCTCAAAATCGAACTCGGCGAGAAGCAAATCAATTATGAGGAGAATGTCCTGATCCCTCTTGAATCGCAGCGCGTTCAAGTTGATCCGATGGAAATAGATTTTTGGCTGGTTGACGGCGCATTTCTGCTTGCGGTTCTTGCCGGCAAAGACGACATGAGAAAATACGACGTCTATCGCATGCGTTCTTATCTCAAACACCTCAAACTCAACCACGGCCTGATTGCGTATTGGAACGTCAAAACCCTTCAACTCTATGGAATTTATCAACCTTGATTGGACACAAAAGTGAAAGCACACAAAATAAGTTTAAAAAATATTTTTGAGCCCTTTCAATTTTGTGTCCAACAATTTTGAGGTCTTAAATGTTCGACAAACTCATCAGGCTTTCTCTCGACAACCGTCTCATCGTTTTACTGGCGGCGTTGCTGTTGCTCATCACCGGTGTGTTCGTTGCGATTCGTCTGCCGGTGGATGTTTTTCCCGATCTCACCGCGCCGACGGTGACCGTCATTACCGAGGCGCACGGTATGGCTGCCGAAGAGGTTGAAACGCTCGTCACCTTTCCGATCGAGACGGCAGTGAACGGCGCGACCGGCGTGCGGCGCGTGCGCTCTTCCAGCGCCGCCGGTATTGCCATCGTTTGGGTGGAGTTCGATTGGGGCACCGACATTTTCATCGCGCGGCAAATCGTCAATGAGAAATTGCAGATCGCCGCGGCCTCGTTGCCCGCCGGCATCGACCGCCCGATTCTCGCGCCGATCTCTTCCATTATGGGCGAAATCATGCTCATCGGCGTGAGCCTCGATTCTGCTGCAACAGGCAATGGGCATTCCATCAATGCCATGGATTTGCGCTCCATTGCCGATTGGACGATTCGGCGACGCTTGCTCTCCGTACCCGGCGTTTCGCAAGTCGTGCCGATTGGCGGCGAGGTGAAACAATACCAAATTTTAGTCTCGCCGGAAAAACTCGTCGCCTATGACATCTCGTTGAATGAAGTTTTGCACGCCGCCGAGCAAAGCAACACCAACTCTTCCGGCGGCGCATACATGGATGCCGGACAGGAATATCTCATTCGCGGCATCGGTCGCGTGCAAAATCTGGAAGACATCGCCACCTCTGTCATCGCCATGCGCGGCAAACTGCCCGTGCTCATTCGCGACGTGGCGGAAGTGAAAATCGGCCCGGCCATAAAATTCGGTGACGGTTCCGCCAATGCTAAACCTGCGGCCATCATCATGGTGCAGAAGCAGCCCAACGCCAATACGCTGGAACTGACTGCGCGCATCGAAAACACGATCGCCGAAATTCAAAAAAACTTGCCGCCCGGCATTGCCATCAACACGCAAATTTTCCGGCAATCGGATTTCATTCGCGTGGCCATTGACAACGTGATCGAAGCCTTGCGCGACGGCGCGATTTTGGTCATGGTGGTGCTCTTCTTTTTTCTCGGCAACGTGCGCACCACGTTCATTTCGATTTTGGCGATTCCGCTTTCACTCGTGGTCACGATTTTCGTCTTCCAACTTTTTGGCATCACCATCAATACGATGACCCTCGGTGGACTTGCCATCGCCGTCGGCGCTCTCGTTGACGACGCCATCATCGACGTTGAAAATGTCTTTCGACGGCTGAAAGAAAATCACCCCGACTTTCCTTCAAAAGCTCTTAATGGAATGTCGGGGCCAACGGCAGAGAGACGCCCGACTCTCGAAGTCGTTTTCGCAGCTTCGAGCGAAATCCGCTCGCCGATGGTTATGGCGACTTTGATTATCATCATCGTGTTCGTGCCGTTGTTTTTCCTCAGCGGCGTCGAAGGCCGATTGCTGCGGCCGCTCGGATATGCTTACATCACTTCAATTTTTGCCTCGCTGCTCGTCGCGGTCACGGTTACGCCCGCATTGTGTTCCTATCTTTTGCCCAACGCCGACTTTATGAAAAAGGAGGGCGACAGTTGGCTGGTCACGCATTTGAAAAGAGTATATCGCAAAACGTTGGACTTCGTATTGCGTTTTCCAAAACTGGTGCTCGCAGCTTCGGCGCTGGCGCTGATCGTGACGCTCGCGGTCGTGCCGTTTCTTGGCCGCGCGTTTTTGCCGGAGTTCAATGAAGGCTCGCTCACCATCAGCGTGCTCACCGTGCCCGGCACCTCGCTGGATGAATCCAATAAGATCGGCCAGCTCGCCGAGCAAATTCTGTTATCACATCCCGAAATCAAATCTACCGCGCGTCGCACGGGCCGCGCCGAGCTGGATGAACACGCGCAAGGTGTCAACGCGGCAGAGTTGGATGCACGCTTTGAATTGAACGGCAAACACAAAGAAGAATTTTTTGACGAGCTGCGGCGCTCGCTTTCGGTCATCCCCGGCACGAACATCACGATCGGCCAGCCCATCGGCCACCGCATCGATCACATGCTTTCCGGCACGCGCGCCAACATCGCAGTGAAAATTTTTGGCGAAGATCTTTACCGTTTACGATCTCTCGCCGAAAGCGTGCGCCAACAAATGGAAGGCGTCCCCGGCGTGGTGGATTTGGCGGTCGAACAACAAGTTGACGTGCCGCAAGTGCGCATCAAAGCCAATCGTAGCGCGATGGCGACTTACGGCGTTACGGTCGGCGAGTTGGCCGAAGCCATCGACGTGGCGTTCAACGGCGAGGTCGCCTCGCAAATTTTAGAAGGCCAGCGGAGCTACGATTTAGTGGTGCGTTTCAACGAGCAAAATCGTGGCAACATTGAACGCATACGAAATGCGTTGTTTGATACGCCGGTGGGCGCGAAAGTGCCGCTCCGCCAACTCGCCGAGGTGGTTTATGAAAAAGGCCCGAACACCATCAGCCGCGAAAACGTGCAGCGCAAGATCGTCGTGCAAGCCAACGTTTCCGGCCGCGACTTGCGCAGCGTGATCGATGACATCCGCGGCCGTTTGGATCAAAACGTTTTGATGCCGCAAGGCTATTACGTTGAGTTCGGCGGGCAATTCGAGAGCGAGCAGGCGGCGACGCGACTCTTGACGCTGCTCAGCCTCGTTTCGATCGCCGCGATTTTTCTGATTCTCTATCTTGAGTTCGGCGCGTTTCGCCCTGCGCTGTTCATTATGGTCAATTTGCCGCTGGCGCTCATTGGCGGCATTTGGGCGGTGTTCTTTACCAGCGGCATCATCAGCGTGGCCTCACTCGTCGGCTTTATCACGCTCTTCGGCATCGCCACGCGCAACGGCATTCTGATGATCGAGCACTATCACCACCTGCTTGCCGAGGGTAAATCGCTGCGCGAAGCCATTGTGCAAGGCTCATTGGAAAGATTGAACCCCATTCTCATGACCGCGCTCGCAGCGGGACTCGGTCTGATCCCATTAGCGCTCGGCGGCGGCGAACCTGGCAAGGAAATTCAAACACCGATGGCGATTGTCATCCTCGGCGGTTTGCTCAGCTCCACTGCATTGAACATGATCGTGGTACCAAGTTTATTTTACAAGTTTGGGGAAAATAAGGCGGGAATAAAATCTCAATAATTTTACGGCTTGATTTTCGAAAAAATATGATCTATCTTTGTATGAGGCGTACAAATTGAAGTTGGTAAATAGCCGAACTTGGCCTCGTCACGTGTTCCATCCTGAAATGTCATTATGATCATTTTATTTTACTCGATGTTTATTGTCGCTTTAGATCAAGCCACCAAGCTCCTGATCAAAGACCGCTTTTATCTTGGTGAAACGTATGAGGCGCTCGGCAGTTTCGTGCGTTTCATCTTCGTGCAAAATCCCGGCATCGCCTTCGGCCTTCATTTCGGCAGCGCGTGGTTTTACGCGGCCTTTGCCTCGGTTGCCAGTCTCGTCCTGCTGATTTATCTTTACCGCTTGCGCCAGGCGAGATTTGCTCTGCGCCTGTCGCTGGCGCTGATTCTCGGCGGCGCCATCGGCAATTTGATCGACCGTTTTGTCCACGGCGAGGTGATCGACTTCATCGAAATCGGCTTTGCAAGCTGGCGCTGGCCGTTCATTTTCAATGTTGCCGACATCGGCGTGACCATCGGGATGAGTCTCTTGATCTTCTTGACGCTGACCGAGAAAGAGGAAACGGAAGCTACGCCGGCAAGCTGAAAGGCGGCCAATTGCCGCAGCCTGCTCGTGATTCTCGCACACCCCTTCGTTTTGTAAAATGATCTCATCGAAAGAAAAAACGCCGCTTGCTCTTCAACTCGAACAAGCGGCGTTTGCTTTATCGTAAACGTAAATCGTAAAACGTAATTCGTAAAAACTCACGCATTACGTTTTACCTGACCAACGCCATCTTTCTCACCTCGACAAACTTCTTCGCCTCTGCTGAACTCTGAATCTCAAGACGATAGTAATAAACCCCGCTGGTCAGCGCTGCGCCGTTAAAGAGAACCTCGTGCCTGCCGGCGGGCTTTTGGCTATTCACAAGCTGGGCGACCTCTTGACCAAGCAGATCGTGAACTGTCAGCTTCACCATCGCCTCATTCGGCAAATCAAAACGTATGTTGGTGCTCGGGTTAAAAGGATTAGGATAATTTTGATAGAGCCGAAACGATTCCGGCAGCGCTGCAGTCGCGCTCAACGTGTTGCCGCCTTTGACCAATAAGGCTGCGCTGGACAAACCCCGGAACTCGATCTCGTCGATGTACACGTCATCATTGTCGGCGCTCGCGTCGCATAAGAACCGCAGCTTGGCATTGGTCGGAAAGTTGTACGTGCTTCTGGAGATCGTGACCACCTGATGATAAAATACATTATTCTGGTAGGTGGCTCCCCGCGCAAAAGTCGCGATCGTCCGCCACGTGGCGCCATCAAAAAACTGAACCCAGAAGTCTTCGCCCGTTTCCATGCTCACCATCTTGAACCAGAAATCCACTTCCAGCGTTTGGTAGCCCGTGACATTGTAGCTCGCCGTGTGATAGAATGACGAAGCCGTGCCGCTATTGTCCTGAATATCCGCCGCCGCAACGCCTTGGTGCGCGTGCGTGCCGCCGGTGTAACGCGACATGTCGGCGCCGCCATCGGTGTAGCTGCCCATGCCGCTTTCGAAATTATCATAGGTGATAACTTGCCACGTGCTCGTCGTCGTTTGGAAAGTAAAATCACCTGAAGTCGCCACATTGTCAAACGGATCAGTTGACTTGACTCGATAGTGATAGAGCGTGTTGGCCGTGAGGTTGTTCAGGGTCATGCTATGGCTGGTGACGTTCGTGCTATTCGACACCGTGCTGCCGTACCCGGTGGTCAAGCCATACTCGACCACGGAATTGGAATTTTCATCAGTCGTCCAAGTAATGAGCGCGCTGTTGCCGGTCACATTGGTCGCCTGCACGTTGGAACTAACCGGCGGCGTGAAATCCGTCACGCCGGTGGCCAAAACCAAATTGGGATAAACATTTTCATCCGCCAGCGGAATAATGCGGCTCTGGCTCGGCCAAAATCCGTCGCTACCGGTGCCGACTTCCGTTGTAAAGCCAAACACCTTGCCCTTCTGCGTCTGCTCGCCATACAACCAATCATTCGCTTCGCCGTTAACCGTATAACCGACGGTTTGATTGGCGGTGCCGTCGACATAGTTGTTGAATTGCGTCATATCCTGGCCCCAGGCGACATACGCCGAATGATCGGGCGTATAAAAATTGGCGATAAAACCCCAAGGAAAGATCAAAAGGTTGCCATACGAATGAAAATTGTTTGCCATCCGAAATTCGCGGCTGAGGGCAAAATCGCGCATGACTTGCGTCTCGGGTTCCGAAAACGGTGCGGTGCCGCGATAGGTGCTGCTCGAGGGCGTCGGGCTGGAGCCGCTGTTGTTATAGCCCCATTGATAGCCGTAATTGCGATTCAAATCCACGCCGAACGAGCCGTTGCCGTTGTTGCGCCGGTTCTTGCGCCATAAGCCGCCGCCGTTCGGATTGGTCTGCTGGTTGTAAACGTAGCCGTCCGGATTCACCACCGGCACGAAATACAGCTCGCGATTATCAACGAGATTCGTCACTGTGGGATCGTTGCCGTAATTTTCCAGCATGTACCACATGAAATAAATCACCGTGGTCATGCTCTGCGGCTCGCGTGCGTGATGCAGGCCGGTGTAGAGAATCTCTTGTTCCGTCTCGTCAATCTCCGGATTGTCGGAAATTTTCACCATCCAAAGATCGCGATTTTCAATCGATTTGCCGAGGGCTTGCCGCGCCGAGATGAGATTCGGATACAGCGTTCGCATTTCATCCAGCTCGGCGACCACTTCCGCGAATGTGAGGTAGCCGCCCATGCTGCCGAAATTAAAATTGCTGGGAGTGGCGTAAAGCTGGCTCATCTGCGCTTTGAGCGTTTGCATCTCCGGCCGGCTCATCTTTGGGCGCTGGCGATAGGCTGCTTCCATATCGTCAACCAGAATATCGTAGCGTCGGCCCGTATTTCTCAAAATCGCCACTTCTTCATTATTGAAAACGACGTCGAAATACGTGCCGCGATAATCGATGTGATCGACGGCCAATCCGGCCTCGGCCAGCGCGTTGATATCACTTCGATCCGCGATGTAAACCCGCACTTGGCTGTATTTCACCGGCCTGGCTTGCGCCTGCACTGCTGAAAGATTTTGCGCTTGCACCGCCGAAAAAGCGATGAGGGCACAACTCAACCCTACGAGCCACGCCAGGATTGGCGTGAAACGGAAAAAAAATCTCCTGTAAGGCATACGCATAGGCACTTCTCCTTGGTTAAAGAGTTACATGGTTAAATGGTTTCATCGTGGGGATGTTCAGGAATATAACAATTGCTCAACCGAAATCAAGAGAAACTTCACCTGGCAGCAAAATAAAAAAACGCCGCTTGCTCATGAACTCGAACAAATACCAATACCAATGTGTAGGCATTTAGCACAGACGGCGTTTTGGGTTGTGGCAATCGAACACGCTTGGCATGGATGCAATGGCGTTTATAGTTTTATTGCGAGCTTCCCAATAAGACTACTCGAAAAATCAAAAACTTACCACAAATGTTTTTTCTCCGATAGCAGTCGTCATAATCACCAAATGGCATTAAAATTGAATAAATATTAACCCGACTTGATAAACTTTTAGCACTGTGGTTTTACTGAGGAGCAGAGGGAAATCCATGAACAAAACCGCTAAAGATCCCATGGTCATGAAACAAATTATTTTTCTGCTGGCCGCCGTCATCGCGTTGCTGCTGGTTTTTGGCTTGCTCATCTCCCGGGCTGCCGTTGCCGGAGAACCGCCGTCGTTGAAAAATCATGCTCCCGATTTGACCGCGCAGGAACGCGACGAACGCGACCGCAAGCTGCGCGAAGCGGCGGAGCGGCGTTATTTGAAAGATCGCGACGAGGCGCGCATTCGCCGCGAAACGGGAAATTATGCGCTCGCCGCCGGCGTCACCTTTGACGGCGATCTCGTTGTCACGCGCGGCGCGGTGACGATTGCCGGAAAAGTGAACGGCTCCGTGCTTATTATTCGCGGCGACGCGCTGATCGACTCGACCGGCGAAGTGCTCGGCGACGTCGTGAGCGTCGGCGGCCGCATCGACCGCCGCACGAACAGCCGGGTTTTCGGCGATATGGTGGAAACTTCGCCGCGTTATCTGATTGAAGACGATGATGCCAAGCGCGCGCGCGTTGAAGAACGAGAACCGCGCTGGCGCCGCAACGGCAGGCGAAATCGCTGGCAGGAAGATTGGAACGGCAACTTTAACGTCAAGACGCATTACAATCGCGTCGACGGTTTGTTTCTCGGCGGCGAGCTGCCGCGATTGTACAATCAACGCTTGACGCCGAACCTCGACGTTTTCGGTCTCGGCGGCTACGCCTTTGCCGCCAAGCGTTGGCACTATCAAGCCGGCGGCGAGCTTTATATCGGCCGCTCATTTCGATTCGGCCTCGGCGGTGAAGTGCACGATTTCACCGACTCGCAGGATAAATGGATTATTCCCGACGAAGAGAACAGTATCGCCGCCTTCTTTATTAACGAAGATTTCCGCGATTACTACCGCCGCGACGGTTACAGCCTGTTCGTCGGGCAAAATCTCGGACGATCGTTAAAACTCTCGGCGGAATACCGCAACGAAAATCATCTCTCCTTGCCGAATGAAACCGACTGGGCGCTTTTTGTGAATAAGAAAAGATTTCGCCCGAATCCGGCGGTTGACGAAGGCAAAATGGCGGGTTACGCCGGGCAAATCACATTTGACACCCGCAATCACAATCGCCATCCCGATCGCGGCTGGCTAATTTCGATTGCCGGTGAAACCAGCCGCCCGGAATTTGACAGCGAATTTGATTTCGACCGCTTGATCGTCGATGTCCGGCGCTATCAGCCCCTGGGCTACGGAAAAAATTTCGATATCCGTCTGCGCGCCGGAACGGGCCGGGGCATATTGCCGCAACAATATCTTTTCGATCTCGGCGGGATTTCAACTTTGCGGGGTTATCGTTTCAAAGAATTTACCGGCGACCGCATGGTGCTGGCCAATGTCGAATATCGCTTGAGTTCCGGTTCGAGCCGTTTGCACGATATTCCGATCATCGAAGAATTCAATCTGATTCTATTCGCTGATGCCGGACTCGCCTGGTTTGCCAACGACAACACCGCGCCGGAAAAATCGTTTGACTCTCTCACTTGGAGCCAACTGAAAACCGACGTCGGCCTGGCCTTGACCGACCGCGATGGGCAAGTCCGCCTCAACTTTGCCAAACGCACGGATGTCGGCGGGAAAGATTTGGTGGTGACGTTTCGGTTGAATCGGGGGTTTTGAGCTGGTCGCTGGTTTCTGGTTGCTCGTTGCTGCGTTAAGCTACCAGCCACAAGCCACAAGCAACCAGCTACTCCAGTCCATCCAACGCCGCCTGAATCTCGCTTGCCGTGTGAAAATTACCGGCGTTGCGGGCGGCGACGAGGCCGAGCTTGTAAATTCGAATCGCCTCGGCGGTTTGGCCGAGGTTTTCGTAAAGCTGGGCAAATTGATAATAGGTGGGAACGTAAGCCGGATGCTCGTTGAGCAATTTTTCGAATTGGGCAATCGCCTCGTCGTGGCGATTGAGCTTGGTCAATTCCAGCGCCATCAGATAGCGCGAAAAAGCGTCGTGAGGACTTTCTTCCAAACTCTTCAGCAGAATTTCCAGTCTTGAATTTTGCATTTTTTCCTTTGTTCATGTAGTCCCCGCCCCTTGTGGGCGGTTTTCGAAAAACAAAAATTTCGGTAGTCTCAACGACCCACAAGGGGTCTTGAGTTTTGCATTTTTTCCCTTGTTCATGTAGTCCCCGCCCCTTGTGGGCGGTTTTCGAAAAGCAAAAATTTCGGTAGTCTCAGCGACCCACAAGGCTACGCCCGCAGGGGGGTCGGGACTACAACTTTGTTGCGGAGATAATCGCGGCGCTGCCGAATGTCAACCGCTCGATTTCAATATTCGTATAGCCATGCCGGCGAAGCGCCGTTGAAAATTCGTCGAGCCATTTTGAGCAGACAATCAGCTCCGTCAAGTTGTTGTCAAAAACTTCCTTCCATTCCGGAAAGAAAATCCGGCCAACAAAATTAAGCGCGTGGTTATAGCCATGCCAAATCGCTCGCGCTAACGGATGTTGGGGATACGAAAAGTCGTGCAAAACGATGACGCCGCCGGCTTTCAAATGCGGCGTGATATTCGCCAATAAAACATTCGCGTCGACGTATTTCGGAATGTACGACGAGGTGATGCAATCGAATGTTCCCGGCAACGGCACCGTCTCGGCGTTGGCATGAATAAACTCGGCCTTTACACCGCGCGTTTGTGCTTTTGGGCGGGCGACCTGCAAGTATTCTTCCGTGATATCGACGCCGACGAGGCGCGCCTGCGGGTGGCGTTTCGCCAGCGCGAAGGTGACGATGCCGGTGCCGCAGGCAAGATCGAGAATCGCCTGGCTGGGCGGCACTTTGGCGAGCAGACGTTGCTTCCAGTACACGTCACAACCGAGTGTGCAGAGCCGGACAACCAAATCGTAGCTCTGCCCGGTTCCGGTAAAAAATCGTTCGACCAATTCGGCGCGGGCGCTTTCCATGACAAAATTTAGTAAAAATTTTTATAAAAGCCAACGCCGATATAAAAGAAAATTCACTTGCATCTTTTGGCTTTCCGCCGTATTGTTTTAAAAACAGGAGATCAAAAGATGCAATATGGAACCGTGAAAAAATGGGATGCCGCCAAAGGCTTCGGCTTTATCGTGAGCGATGATGATGACGAGCTATTCGTTCACAAAAGCGATCTCGACGCGACGGTGTCGAACAAGCAATTGAAAGTCGGGCAGCGCGTGGCGTTCGACGTGGTGCGGGAGATGAAAGGCGATCGTGCGGTGCGGGTGAGGGTGGCGAATTAGCACTCATACTCATACTCTTACTCATACTCTTACTCATTTTCAAATTCACAGAACATTAAAAGCGAGTAAGAGTAAGAGTAGGAGTAGGAGTTTGGAAGATTTTATTGGCCAATTTATTTCCCCGGCCCTCCCACATCCTTCAACAAATCCCGAATCCCGCCCAGCGCCGAGAGAATGCCGGTGGCTTCGTAGGGCATGTAAACGGTTTTGCTGTTGCCGCCTTTCACCATTTCCTTGAGCGCTTCGATGTATTTCATGGCGATGAGATATTGGGTCGGATCGGCTTTGCCGGCGCGAACCGCCTCGGCGACGGCGCGAATGGCGGCGGCTTCGGCGTCGGCGACGCGCTGGATGGCCGCGGCTTCGCCCTCGGCTTTGAGAACTTCGGCTTGCTTCGCGCCTTCAGCCTCGGCGACTTGCGCTTCGCGTTTGCCTTCAGCCTGCAAAATCGCGGAGCGCTTTTGTCCTTCGGCTTCGAGAATCGTGGCGCGGCGGTCGCGCTCGGCGCGCATTTGTTTTTCCATCGCCATGCGTATATCCTGCGGCGGGATGATGTCTTGCAGCTCGACGCGGTTGACTTTCACGCCCCACTTGTCCGCGGCCTCGTCGAGAATGATGCGCAGCTTTTGGTTGATGGTGTCGCGGCTGGTCAACGTTTGATCGAGCGAAAGCTCGCCGATAATGTTGCGCAAGGTGGTCTGCGTCAATTTTTCCAGGGCGTCGGGAAGATTGGATATTTCGTAAACCGCCTTGACCGGATCGGTAATTTGAAAATAAAGCAGGGCGTTGATCTCGATCTGCACGTTGTCCTGGGTGATGACGTTTTGGCGCGGGAAATCATACACCGCCTCGCGCAAATCAATGCGGTCGGTCACTTGCGTGCGCGCGCGGGTTAAATCGCTCGACATATAGCGCCAGCTAATTCGCCGCGGTTTGTCAATGAAAGGCCAAATGACATTGACGCCGCTGCTCAGCGTTGCATGATAGCGTCCCAAACGCTCGACAATCACGACTTCGGCTTGCTGCACGATGCGCAAACCGCGAATGACCAAAACGATGATCAGAATCGCAAAAACAATCACGAAATATTGCAGAGGCTGCAGCTCGGTCATAAAGAATCTCTCCTTTCCTTACAGAGGTATTTTTAATTTCTCGCAATATTGAGACGATACAATTCCTCCGGCCCGACGATGAGCTTGTTGCCGTCCATGCGCAGCACCCGCACCTTGATGCCCGCCGGAAGTTTTTCGCCGCTGCCGCTGCGGGCACTCCAGGCCTCGCCTTCGACTTTGACCTGGCCGCGTTGATCATCGACTTCTTCGAGCGTGACGGCCGTTTGGCCGATCAGACGATCAACGTTGGTGAAAACCGGCGCTTTTTTCCTGTCAAAGAGCTTGCCAAAAAGCTGCCGTGCCGAAATGAACAGCACTAACGTCGTGCCGGCAAAAAAGCTGAGCTGCCAGCTAAAGCTGAAATCGAGCGCAGCCACGATCGCAGCGACGAAACAGCCGAAGGAGAAGCAGGCGAGCACGAAACCGGGCGTGAGAATTTCCAGAATCGCCAGCACCAGGCCGGCTAAAAGCCAAATCAACCAGACGGGCATAAATCACTTTCCCTTTGCAAAGTACATTTTTAAACGATTCCAAAGCGTCGCCTGTAAAGTAATAAAAAAGCGGCGCTGGCGCAAGAAGATTTCGCACTTGTTTAACCAAAAGATTGGTGGGGAAAAATCGGAGTTTCTGGAATGTTAGATCACAATTCGAAATCGCGTTCCCTTTTCCGCTTCGCTTTCGACTTCTATCGTCCCGCCATGCTCTTCGACGATGCGCTTCACCATGACCAAGCCCAGGCCCGAGCCTTCGCGCTTCGTGGTGAAATTCATTTGAAAAAGTTTTTCGCACGCTTCGGCGGAAAGCCCGGGCCCATTATCCGCGATTTCCAGCATGGCGCGCTCATCCTGGCGCCGCGTCGTCATTCGCACCTCGCAGCGGCGATCCGGCGTCGCCTCCAAAGCGTTCTTCAACAGATTGTTGAGCAGGCGTTTGATCTGCTCGCGATCAATCGGCCGCGGCGGCAAATCCGGATCGAGATCGAGCTGAATTTGAATGCGCTCCGGCCACCCGGCTTCGTGCAAATGCGCGGTTAGTTTTGCGACTTCGTTGAGATTGTCCATGACCAGTTCGGCTTTCGGCAAGCGCGCAAAATCGGAAAATTCCTCGGCGAGATGCCGCAATCCCGCCAACTCATCATCGAGGCTTTGAAAAGATTCTTTGACGCTGTTTTCCTCTTCGCCGTCCGCCGCGAAACGCTGCCGCAGGCGATACAGCGCCAGTTGCAGCGCGGTCAGCGGATTTTTGATTTCGTGGGAAACTTGCCGCGCCACTTCACGCCAGGCAGCGAGCCTCTCGCTGGCGACGAGTTTTTCACGGCTCACACGAAGATCGTCGATCATGCGATTGAATGAATCCACCAGCACGCCGATCTCGTCGCGCGCTTGAATATCGGCGCGGACCTGCAAATTTCCTCCCGCCACCTCGCCCATCGTCGCCGTGAGCCTTTCAATCGGACGGCTCAAAGTCTGCGAAAAACGCCGCGCCGCGTATACCGAAACGGCGGCGAGCAGCATGATCGAAAGCGCGGCAGCGCTCCACAGAATTTCGTCGCGCAACAACCGTTCTTTCATCAGCGCCAACGTGTTATAAACCCGCGCGGCTTCGGTGAGATCTTGTTTGGCTTCGAGCACATACGGATCGACTTGAAAGCCGGCAACAAGCATTTCAGAAATTTGAGATGGCGCGCCGTTCGAGGGCGGCGTCGCGGATAAACGAGGCAGCCACACGTAACAGTAATTCACCTTTGCTGTATCTTCGGCGGCGAAATTTTGGGCAGCCGGTTGCAACTGGCTGCCGGTTAGACCCCACGCCTCGATGATTTGGTCGATTCCAAAGCTGAGGCCGCGCTGTCGACTCACGAGATCTACGCCGACAGCAGAAGCGAGCTGAACATTATCGCCGTCGCGCTGCCACAACAGGCAGAAATCTATTTGCCAGTGCTGCAAAAGCTCCGGCGACGGCGTTACATTTCGCGTCGCCTGCTCGAATAAACGGCCGCGTTCTTCCAGTTGAAATTTGATGGCGTCCAAACCCTGCAACAACGATTCTTGAATTTTTGGCACCAGCAAAATTTCCATGCTGCGGGTGTACAGCGAGCTAACCAGGAAAACCAATGGCACGGTCGGGAGTAAAGCGAAGAGCAAAAAAAAGATGGTGAGCCGCGCCTGAAACCGGCCGGACTTGATCGCCGCCGGCTTATCTTTTCTGAAAAATAAACGAGGGCGCCACCACAACAGGCTCAAATAACCGGCGAGAAGAATCAGCGTGGCCGCAAACCAGAGGAAAAAAATTTTCATTTTCTAACCGACGAGTCGTTTGCGCTTGAGCAGATATTGCATCAACGCCTGATCGAAATCCGTGGCCGTGTCCAGCAACGTATAATCGATCTGATTCTCGCGGCATTGCCTTTTGAACCAGGCGAGATAGCTGTCGATTTCCTTCTGCACGGCAGCGCGAAGATGATGGGGCTGGGTTGGCAACTGCAGGCCGGATTCGACGTCTTGAAAAATCGCCTCGTCGCGAAAATCGAAGCGATAATCGAGCGGGTCGAGAATTTGGAAAACCAGCACTTCGTGCTTGCGGTGCCGAAAATGTTTCAGCCCGGCCAGCATTTGCGCCGGCTCCTTGTCCAAATCGCGCGGCAAAAAATCCGAAAGGATGATGATGAGACCGCGGCGCTTGATCTGCTCGGCGATTTGATGCAGAGAGGTGGTCCAGTTCGCCGCGCCGGTGGGCTGCGCATTTTCCAGCTCGCCGAGCAAGCGCGTCAAATAACTCTGCACCGAACGCGGCGGCAGATAACGCTGGATGCGCTCGTGAAACAGCATGAGTCCGGCGGCGTCGCGCTGGTGAATCATCAAGTAACTCAACGCCGCCGCGAGATAGCTGGCGTAAGCGAACTTGCTCACCTTGCCGGCGTCAACAATGCCCATCGAGGCCGACTGGTCGATCAAAATGTAGCATTTCAGATTGGTCTCTTCTTCAAATTGCTTCACGTAAAAACGGTCGGTCTTGCCGTAAACTTTCCAATCGACGTGGCGGATTTCATCGCCGGGCATGTACTGGCGATGCTCGGCGAACTCGACGCTGAAGCCGTGATACGGGCTGCGATGCAAGCCGGTGATGAAGCCTTCAACGACCAATCGCGCGCGCAGATGCATGTTGGAAAGACGCGAGATGGTGGCGGGATGGAGATATTTTCGGTAAAGAGGTTCGGTGGACATATTAGTGCAACATTCAGATTCCTATTGCGCGATTCAAAAAAAAATGTTACCTTGATTCAGTAAATCTTAACATTTGCTCTGGGAATTAAACTATGAAACCAAATCTACAAGACATTTTAGATGATATTCACGCCGCCGAACGTGAGCTGCAAAAATACGAGAAGAAATATAGAGTTCGCTCCGATTCGTACTACGAATGCTTTATGGCCGGATTGATTGAAGATGCCGGCAATTTCGATTTTCAAAAGTGGGCCGGTTATTGTGAATCAAAGCGCGATCTAGAGCAGCTTTACAGAGAGCTTGTTTCAACTCAAAAACTAGCGCGTGAACGTTCCGAAACATTGATTGCCGATGAAGTGGTTGCTGGGTAATTACGAAACCTACATTTATTCTGTTCAAAATCTTTCTCCACACATACAAGCCAGCAACTTGGTTTTAATTCGACGTGGAAAGCTTCTGGCGGAAGTGGAAGGAAGCATTTCATTTGATAACGGAATCGTTCTTGAGGTAACGGAACAATTAAACTTTCACTTCCCGGCGTTTATTTACCGGTATGCCTATCTTGTCAAAAAAGTTTCGGATATTTTGTATTGGTATGACTCGCAACCTCATCCCAATAATCCGGATCTTCAATCCTCCCACCCTCATCACAAACACATTCCTCCCGACATCAAACACCATCGCATTCCCGCGACCGGCCTTTCATTCAGCGAGCCTAATCTCACGTTCTTGATTCGCGAGATCGAAAGCGAGTTTTTTGCAAATAGTTGATCGTTATTTTCTCCCATCCCCCAGCAAGCGCTCGACAATCTTCACCGCGTCCACGCCTTCGGCGTCGGCGTTGAAGTTGGTCACCAGGCGATGGCGTAGCACCGGCGTGGCGACAGCGCGTACGTCGTCGATGTCCGGCGTCGGGCGACCGTCGAGAATGGCGCGGGTTTTGGCGCCGAGAACGAGATACTGCGAGGCGCGCGGGCCGGCGCCCCAACTGATCCAGTCTTTGACAAATTGCGGCGCGCCGTTTTCATTCGGCCGCGTTTGCCGGACCAAATTCACCGAATAATCAACGACATTGTCGGCGACGGGAACTTCACGCACCAATTTTTGCAATTGCAAAATGCGCTCGGCGTCGAGAACGATTTTCAGCGAGGCCTCGCGCCCGCTCGTGGTGGTTTTGACGATTTGTTTTTCCTCGTCCAGGCTTGGATAATTCACCCACAAATTGAACATGAAGCGATCGAGCTGCGCCTCCGGCAGCGGATACGTGCCCTCCTGTTCAATCGGGTTTTGCGTGGCTAAAACAAAAAAAGGCTCATCGAGCTTGAACGTTTCGCCGGCGGCGGTGACTTCGTGCTCCTGCATGGCTTGCAACAACGCGGCCTGAGTCTTTGGCGGCGTGCGGTTGATCTCGTCGGCGAGAATAATATTCGCAAACACCGGCCCGCGCACGAATTTGAACGCCTTGCGGCCGGTGCTCATGTCTTCTTCAATAATTTCCGTGCCGGTGATGTCGGAGGGCATTAAATCCGGCGTGAATTGAATGCGGCTGAATTTAAGCTGCAGCACCCGCGCGACGGTGCTGATCAGCAGCGTCTTCGCCAAGCCAGGCACGCCGACGAGCAAACAATGCCCGCGCGCCAGCAACGCGATCAACAATTCGTTGATCACCTGGCGCTGGCCGACGATGACTTTGCTCACCTCCTGAACGATCGTTTCGTGCGCTTCCTGCACTTCTTGGATGATGGACAAATCCTTTGCTGAGGCGCTCATAAGAAGCTTAGACTCCTTTCAAATCAAAAGCGGAATATATTCGTAGCACGATGGTATAAATTTCTGATAATGATACCGAGTTTATAAAGTAACCAATTTATAAAGTAACCAATGCCGTAAGAAAAAGCAATAATTTTCCCGATTAAAAAAAACGCAACTAAAAAGTTACAGTAAAGACGAATCACTTTCGCGGGTGTTCAAATGTTAACCAAATTTGATGAAGCGACAGCAACTTTTGCTTGATTTGTGAAGTCTATTTAATTAAATTGGTTGAAGCAGCCTTCGGGCGTAGCCCGCAAGCAGGAGCGACATGGATTTTCTCGCGTAAAGAAAATGGCCCCTAAAAAATCTCGGCACTGGGAGCACTGGATCGAGGTCGGAAGGAATACCTTTCAGCTTGTCTACTACGTTATCAACGTCATTTCGATTTTGGCGGCAAGTTCGGGGCTGGTTTTTGCCTACCTGAATGAACTGCAATGGGGCCTCATGGCGATTGCCGTGGCCGTCCTCTGTTTTGCCATTCTTCATTTTTATAAACAAAATTTGCAGGAAAAAGGCCTGGCGCTTTCCAATCCGCATCTTTGGATCGACCACGACCAGATGCTCGTGCGCGTTTACAACGACAAGCGCATCGTAAAGCATCAGTATCGTTTTCGCGCGCTGCGGAAAGTCGACCGTTATTTGTTCAAATTTTTCTGGTCGGGAACCGGCGAGGCGCGGGTGATTTGCGAGGCGTCGCCGAATGATGCGCTGGCCTCGATTCCCGATCCGAACAACATTCCGAAGTGGCGGCGCTACGTGCTGCTGTTTGCCGACCCGTTGGCGAAACGCGAGACGAAGCAGATTGCGCTTACCTACGAGCTTTTGGACGAAAATCACCGCGCCTATCCGTATCAGGAAGTGTCGTATGCGCACGTCGCCGGCTGCGGCAAATTGAGCCTGCGGCTGCAATTTTGGAGCCCGCTGCTGCCGGAGAAAGTTTATGTGACGAAGTACAGCCCGACGCGCGAGCTTCTGGAGCGACAGGAAATTCCGCTGGACGGCGAAGAGGAAAATGCGCGGGAGTATTTTATTGAAATTGAGCCGGTGCGCGGAGTGAAATATCACGTGGAGTGGGAAACGCCGCAAATTTGATAAAACTTTTCTCCGCAGTCGGGATGCAAAATGGCTATAATTTTATGGTTGAAAATCGACGACCTCAAAAAGATCAATCATCAACAAGGCGAGTCACCCATAAAATTTGCCGAGAGGTTTCGATATGTACGAAGAATGAGCGAATTGGCGCAGGCGGTTTCTGCCGGCGGTGTGTTTCGTAAATCGCCGGCAAAGCCGCCTTGTTGCGAAAATGCAACATGGCAATGCAGAGATTTGTTTTGTTGCCTTGAGATGAAAATTTTAGAGAGCGTGCAACAGGCAAGCCACACGACGCGCTGCGCCGGGATGAATTTGCTCACCGCCGCGGCGCGCCTCAAGTCACGACTACCCTATTCCTCTTCCATTCACCAAGCCTTGAGTGGGTCAACTACCTGACGGGCGTTGCCCTTCGTCTGCCTGAGAAGCGTAAATTATTTATGAATACGAATGACGCCACCGCGCCTAAAAAGAAAGTTACAGCAAACATCGTGAAAACGTGGAAGCGAGTGCAATGCAAGCAGAAATCTGGTTTAGGTTTTCCTTGCAAATATGAAAAGGAAATCCGCGCGCTGAGTGGCAGGAAAACGAACGCATCAATATACGGAAACGAAAAATTCTTGTCAAGTCATTTTACGGTTTTGTCATATTTTTTTACTTGATTTTTAACTTTTTTTTCTTTTATTTGAATGGTCATGCGATTCCTACCGCGGCGCGTGCTTCAGGCCCGACATCAGAGCGATTCGATTGCTGCAAGTTGTTTAAGTTAGCCGTTTTGGGAAAGGTTTTTGTCTGAGGAAATGGAACGCAGAGTTTGCGATATGAACACTGAAATTTTTCTATCCCCGATTTTCCTGGCGCGATTACATAAGGAAATCGGGGCGATTCTCTCCTTGGCACGTTCATCCGATCATCAACAAGCACTAACAAAATTACGCACAGCTTACAGGGCAACATTTGTTACCATCTCACGGAGGGTTAAGCCATGAGGCTCTTGCTCGATGCGATTTTGGCAACACTGGCCGGTGTTAGCATCACTTTCCCCTTGCTGACGCAAGCCGGATGGCAGGCGGTTATCATTTACGGTTTCATTGCGATTGTGCTGGTGGGCTTGATCTTTCTTCTGCATCTGAAACCGAATGACGAAACCGAAAAAATGATCAACGTCGCCGAAGTGCGAAATTTGAATACGTTGAGCAAGATCAACGGCACGGCAAAATAAGATAAAATATTGGGGGCGCGCGACGCTCAAAAAAATCAGCGGACTGGCTAGGCCCGCAGGGTTCGACAAAAGGACATGAAGCGGTGTCCTTTTTTTGTTTATATGAAAATAAAAACCAAGCAAAATTTAAAAGACCTTGACCGCGACGAGCTGACGGCTTTCATGGTCGGCCTCGGCGAAAAGCCGTTTCGCGCCCGGCAGCTTTTTCGCTGGATGCACGGCAAGGCGGCGCAGAGCTTTGACGAGATCACCGATTTCACCAGGCCGCTGCGCCGGCGCTTGGAAGAGATTGCCGCGCTCGATAGCTTGGCGCTGGTGACGCGGCAGATTTCACAGCGCCGCGACGCGGAAAAATTTCTCTTTCGCCTTGCCGACGGCCTGCACATTGAAAGCGTTTTGATGCGCGAAGAAAATCGCCACACGCTTTGCATCTCCTCGCAAGTCGGCTGTCCGGTCGATTGCAAATTCTGCGCAACCGGACTCATGGGGTTGATGCGAAATTTAAAGACGGGAGAAATCGTCGATCAGGTTTTGTTGGCGCGGCGCTTGAGCGACACGCCGATTACCAACGTCGTCGTCATGGGCATGGGCGAGCCGCTGTTGAATTACGAGGCGCTGATCAAAGCCTGTTATTTACTTGGCGACGACGAAGGGCAAAATCTCGCGCAGCGCCGGATCGTGATTTCCACCAGCGGCTTGGCGCCGAAAATCGAGCGTTTTACCAAGGAAAAGCATAAATTCCGTCTGGCCATCTCGCTCAACGCCACGACTGACGACGTGCGCGATCGGATCATGCCAATTAACCGAAAATATCCGATTGCTGTGCTGCTGCAAGCCGCGCGCGAGTATACCCGCCAGGCCAAACAACGCATCACCTTTGAATACATTTTGCTGGACGGCGTCAACGATTCGCTCGCCGACGCCGAGCGGCTGAAAAATTTGACGCGAAACATTCCGTGCAAGATCAATCTCATTCCTTATAATCCGATTGCCGCGCCAGAAGAAACCTCGCGGCCTCTCCAAACCTCGAAACTCGATTCCCCGCTTGTTTTTCGCCGGCCAAGCTTCGAGCGCATCGAAACGTTTTTTGCCAGCATGCGCCAGGGGCCGAACACCGTCACGCTGCGCTGGAGCAAGGGCGACGACATCGACGCCGCTTGCGGGCAGTTGTGGACGAAAATTGAAAAAGCGCAAACCTCTGTTTGAGCTTTGGATAATTTTCTCTTGACATTCACCGGCGGAATGGGCAATTTAGTTTAAATTTGAGTGCCGGAACGGCAACAATTCTTTTCTCAATCAAGCGGAGGTGTCATGATGGTAAAATCCAAACTCTCAATTCGACTTATTTTATTCATATTCGCGCTGGTTTTGTCCGGCGTGAATTGCTCGAAGCCATCAGGCGACGAAACAACGGGACGGACGGCGCCGTTGCTCGAGGGCATGGGCGATTTGCATCATGCAATTACCACCAAGAGTGAAATGGCGCAACGGTTCTTTGATCAAGGCTTGGTGTTATCGTACGCCTTCAATCACAAAGAAGCCGAGCGTTCCTTCCGCGAGGCGGCGCGGCTGGATCCGGATTGCGCCATGGCGTATTGGGGCGCGGCGCTCGTGCTGGGCCCCAACATCAACGCGGCAATGGATCCTGCCGAAAATCCCAACGCGTATTCGGCTATTCAAAAAGCCTTGGCGCTGGCGCCAAAAGCGACTGAAAAAGAGCAGGCTTTCATCAACGCCCTATCCAAACGCTACGCGGAAAATCCGCCGGTAGATCGCAAGCCTCTCGACGAGGCGTATGCCGAGGCGATGCGCGAGGTCGCACAAAAATATCCCGACGATCCAAACGCCACCGCGTTGCTGGCCGAAGCGCTGATGGATTTGCATCCGTGGAAATACTGGGAGCTTGACGGCTCGCCCAAACCATGGACGCCGGAAATCGTCAGCACGCTGGAAACCGGTTTGCAAAAATGGCCGCGACATCCGGGATTCAATCATTTTTATATTCATGCGGTGGAAGCCTCGCCGGATCCGGGGCGGGCGACGGCGCATGCCGATCTGTTGGGAAATCTCGCGCCCAGCGCCGGCCATTTGGTGCACATGCCGGCGCATATTTACATCCGCACCGGACGCTATCACGACGCCATCGTGGCGAATGAAAAAGCCATCGCCGCTGACAGCAGCTACATCACGCAATGTCACGCCCAGGGAATTTATCCGGTGGCTTACGTGCCGCACAATCATCATTTTCTTTCCGCCGCCGCGACCTTCGGCGGCAACAGCGAAAAAGCGCTGATGGCCGCGCATCACATGGCGATGAATCAGGACAAAAAGCTGATGCGCGAACCGGGTTACGGCACGCTGCAACACTTTACCACGATTCCGCTGTACGCGATGGTCAAATTCGGCAAGTGGGAGGATATCTTAAAAGAGGCGGCGCCGGATGCGGATTTGTTCTATCCCACCGGCGTGTGGCACTTCAGCCGCGGCATGGCTTATACGCGCACAAATCAACTGGACAAAGCCGGCAAAGAACTCGAGAAGTTAAGCGCGATAGCTGCCGACACCTCACTGAAGTACGTGACGATTTGGGATATCAACACCACGTTCGATCTTTTGCAAATTGCCCGCGAGATGTTAAGCGGTGAATTGGCGGCGAAACGCAGTAATTTTAAAAAAGCCACCGATCATTTGCAAAAGGCGGTCGCGTATGAAGATAATTTGACCTACGACGAGCCGCCGCCGTGGTACACGCCGGCGCGGCACAATCTTGGCGCGGTTTTGCTCGAAGCCGGACGCGCTGCCGAAGCGCAAAAAGTTTACCAAGAAGACTTGAAAAAATATCCGGCGAACGGCTGGTCGTTGTTCGGCTTGCACCAGAGTTTGATCGCGCAGGGCAAAAAATCCGAGGCCGAAGCCGTGAAAAAGCGCCTGGCGCAGGCCTGGGCCGGCGCCGATGTCACACTTGTCGCCTCGCGTTTCTAAGATAAAGGCTGCAAATTTTCGCCCGTCAAATTCTCTGTTGACAATCTCGCCAAACTTTGTTACTTTTTAAAACCGGCCGATTTGTAAATTACGAATAGACCCCGGGGTCCCGGCTTTCCTTACAAAAGTTTTACAAGGGAAATCGGGAATACTGGGGTCTTATTACTTGAAACTGTACCTGCAATATTTGTCGTTTGATTCCTCATGCCTGATGCACGAAATAAAATCCTGTGGGTGGATGACGAAATCGAATTATTACGTCCACACATTTTGTTTTTGGAAGAAAAAGGTTACACTGTTCGGCCTTCGGCCAATGCGGATGACGCCATTTCACTGGTTCGGCAAGAAGCGTTTGATCTTGTCCTGCTCGATGAGATGATGCCCGGCAAAGACGGCCTCACGGCGCTCGCCGAGATGAAAGAAATCAATCCCTCGCTGCCGGTGGTGATGGTGACGAAGAACGAAGAAGAACGGTTGATGGAAGAGGCGATCGGCAGCCGCATCGACGATTATCTCACCAAGCCGGTCAATCCCAGCCAGATCCTTTCGACCTGCAAGAAAATTCTCGACGCCCGCAAGATCACCGGCGCCCGCGTTTCGCGCGATTACATTGCGGAGTTCAATCAGATCGCGGCCGAGCTGCTCGCGCCGTTGAGCTGGCAGAATTGGATCAATCTTTATTTGCGGCTCTGCGAATGGGAGATCGAGTTGGATCGCCATCCCGATCTCAGCTTGCGGCAAATGCTCGCCGAGCAAAAGCGCGAGTGCAACGCCGAATTTGGCAAATTTATCGAGAAAAATTATAAAAATTGGCTTGCACGAAACGGCGCGGCGCCGGCGGAAAGGCCGTGGCTCTCGCCGGATTTGGTGCGCCACTTCGTCGCGCCGCGGCTTCAGCAAAATCGCCGCGTCGTATTTTTAGTCATCGACAATCTGCGCCTCGATCAATGGCTCACCATCGAGCCGCTGCTGCGCGAACGCTTTAACATAACGAAAGAATATTATTTTTCAATTTTGCCCACTGCCACGCCGTACGCGCGCAATGCGATTTTTGCCGGAAAATTTCCGCTGGATATCACCCAACAACATCCGGAGTTGTGGGAAACCGACAAAGACGACGAGACGAGCCTTAATCGGCACGAACGCCAATTTCTCGAAGCGCAATTGAACGGCCTAAAACTGTATTTGAAACCGGAATTGAAATACATTAAAATTTTGGATGTCAACGAAGCCAAAAATGTCGAGAAGCAAATCGGCTCGTTGGCGGAGCTGCCGCTGCTGGCGCTGGTGATCAATTTCGTCGATATTCTCGCGCACAGCCGCAGCGATTCCGAAGTGCTGCGCGAAATCACCCCGGACGAGTCAGCGTATCGCTCGCTCACCAAATCGTGGTTCGAGCATTCGCCGCTTTATCGCATGTTATCCGAGCTGGCGGCGCGCGGCAATACCGTGATTTTGACCTCGGATCATGGCAGCATTCGCGGCTTGCGCGGCGCCAAGGTGATCGGCGACCGCGAGACCTCGACGAATTTGCGGTATAAATACGGCCGCAGCTTGAAAGTCGACAGCAAGCACGCCATCATCGTCAAGGAACCGAAGGATTACCGCCTGCCTTCCACCGGCGTCAACACCAACTTTCTTTTCGCGAAAGAAGATTTTTATTTCGTCTATCCGACGAACTATCATTATTATTTGAACCATTATCGCGACAGCCTGCAGCACGGCGGGGTGTCGCTGGAAGAGATGATCTTGCCGGTGGTCCAACTGGAGCCGCGGTAACGGCTCGTTCGTAGTAATCTTCAGGCGTAGAGTTTTGAGTTAATGCAAAATAGCTCAAAACATTTTTAAAAATTCAAAACTCCGATGTCTGAAGGCATCACTACAAACATTATGATTTCTTCTAAAAAACTGCGCCAAGCATTCAACGGCGAAGCCGCAATGAGCTTGCTCTCACACTCTGTCGGCGAAACACAGCAACTGGCGAGAGAACTGGCGGACCAAGCTCGACCAGGCGAGGTGATCGCCTTGTTCGGCGATTTGGGCAGCGGCAAAACCACGTTTGTGCAGGGATTTTGCAAAGCCGGCGGCGTGACGGCGCCGATCACCAGCCCGACTTTTACGCTGATGCACATTTATCGCGGCGCGCCATGGCCGATCTATCATTTCGATTTTTACCGCTTGCACAGCGCGACGGAAGCGCAAGCGTTGGGCTGCGAAGAATATTTTGACGGCGACGGCGTTTCATTGATTGAATGGCCGGAACGCGCGCTGGCGTTATTGCCGGCGCGGCATCTGCAAATTCATCTGCGCATTCCCGATTTCGCGGCGTCGCCGGAGCGGCGCGAAATTAAAATTCACCGCGCGGAGGCCGTCGCGTGATTCTCGGCATCGAAACCGCCACCTCCATTTGCAGCGCCGGCATTGCCGACGGCGATCAAATTATCGCCGAGCTGCGTTTCAATATCAAAAATATTCACGCCGAAGTTCTCGCGGAAAGCATCGCACAATTGTTAAAGCTGGCGGGGATTGATTTGAAAAACATCGACGCTTTTGCCGTTTCCATCGGCCCGGGTTCTTTTACCGGTTTGCGCATCGGCCTGGCAACGGCGAAAGGCCTGGCGTTTGCGAGCGACAAGCCGTTGGTGGCGGTGAGCACGTTGCAGGCGCAGGCGGCGGCCGGTAGCCAGTATTCAGTGAGCAGTAATCAGTGGTCAGTGATTCCGGTGATTAAAGCGCGGCAAAATGAAGTTTACACGGCGCGGTTTCGCAACGAATGGCCGGCGCCGATTCTGCAAGGCCGCGAGGTTTTGCTCGCCGTTGACAAATTTGCCGATTGGCTCCAAACTCCTGCCGTGCTGTGCGGCAACGGTGTGCCGATGTTGCAGGCGCGCGGCGTGTTGGAGAATAGATCCGAGGTGATTATAATGCCGGAATCGGCGACGATGCTGAGCGGCGGCCTGGTGGCGCGGCTCGGCGCGATCAAGCTGGCCGCCGGCGAAGCTGAAGATCTTTCGAATCTGGAACCGCGCTATTTGCAAGATTTTGAAATTGGGCCGAGAAAATCGTAATTCGATCATGGACACGCAGCCTTTCACGAAGTGGGGCGCGCAGCTTCGCCCCATGCAAGCGCAAGACGTTGATCAAGTGCTGGCGATTGAGCGGCGCAATTTTCTGGATCCATGGACCAAGCGCGCGTTCATCGCCGAGATCAAGGCGGCGCCCGTTTCGCAGCCGTTGGTGGTTGAGTATCGTGATGAAATCATTGGTTATGTCGTTCCGTGGTTCGTCGCCGATGAAATGCAAATCGCCAATCTTGCCGTTCACGAAGATTTTCGCCGCCGGGGTTTGGCCAGACAAATCATGGCGCATCTCTGCAAGTTGGCGCAACAACGCCAGTGTCAAGTCGTCCATCTCGAAGTCAGACGCTCGAATACGGCGGCGCGCCGGCTTTATGAAGGTTTGGGTTTTCAGTCAACCGGCGCGCGGCGTGAATATTACGGCCCCGATGAAGATGCCTTATTATTGAGCAAAAAATTAAATTGCAATTCGGTTGAGTCTATGGAGAGGAGTGAGAATGGCCTGGTTTAAACGCGAGCGCAGCGGCCTGCTGCCGCAAAAGAAAAAAGACATGCCCCACCTATGGGTCAAGTGCGACAAATGCGGAGAGATTCTTTACAAGCCCGATTTGGAAAAGAACTGCCAAGTTTGCATGAAATGCGGCCATCATTTTCGTATTGGCGCGCGCGAGTATCTCAAATTTTTTCTGGATGAGGATAGCTTTCAAGAAACGCACACGAACATCGCGCCGGTCGATGCGCTCAAATTTCGCGCGCATAAAAAATACGCCGATCAATTGAAAGAAGCGACGAAAAAGAGCGGAAATTCCGATGCCATCATCACCGGCGCCGGCAAACTCTGCGGACGGCCGGTAGTTCTGGCGGTAATGGATTTCAGCTTTATCGGCGGCAGCATGGGTTCGGTGGTCGGCGAAAAAATCGCGCTGGCCACCGACGATGCGCTGCACCAGCGGTGTCCGCTCATCATCATCAGCGCCTCCGGCGGCGCGCGCATGATGGAGGGCGCGCTTTCATTGATGCAAATGGCCAAAACTTCGGCGCGATTGGCGCGGCTCGCCGACGCCGGCCTGCCTTTTATCTCGATCCTCACCCATCCGACCACCGGCGGCGTCACCGCGAGTTATGCGATGCTGGGCGACGTGAATATTGCCGAGCCGGCGGCGCTGATCGGTTTCGCCGGCCCGCGAGTCATCAAGCAAACCATCGGCGAAGATTTGCCGGAGGGTTTTCAAACCGCCGAGTTTTTGCTCAAGCACGGCTTTATCGACGCGATTTTTTCGCGAACGGAAATGCGGCGGCAACTGATCAATCTTCTCGATATTTTTATGCCCGCTGCGTCGGCGAATTCGAAAGCCGGTGTGGCCGGCGGCCATCAAAGCGATTTCGTTAAAACCGCATCAGCATAGTCCCAACGGCCTCTCATGAGCAAATCGTCTAAGCAAAATTCCAAGCCGCACATTTTACTGACCAACGATGACGGCATTTTTGCGCCGGGGCTTTACGCGCTGTATGAAAGCTTGAGCGCCATCGCTGAAGTCTCGGTCGTCGCGCCTGACAGCGAAAAAAGCGCCGTCGGCCACGCGATCACCATCACCGATCCGCTGCGCGTCATGCCGTTTGAAAAATTCGGCAAGTTTTTCGGCCACGCGGTGAACGGCACGCCGGCAGATTGCGTCAAGCTCGCCTATTTTGCGTTGCTCGAGCGCAAGCCGGACTTGGTGGTTTCCGGCATCAACTACGGCTCGAACACCGGCATCAATATCATTTACTCCGGCACCGTTTCCGCGGCCACCGAAGGCACGATTCTCGGCATTCCTTCCTTTGCGATTTCGCTGACAACCTTCAAAGACGCCGATTTCACTTACGCGGCCAAATTTGCGGCGAAGCTGGTTCCGCTGGTGTTGAAAAACAGTTTGCCAAAAGGAACGTTTTTGAACGTCAATGTGCCGAACGTGCCGGAGACGCAGATTCGCGGCATCGCGATCACGCGCATGGGCATGGCGATTTACGACGATAAATACGACAAGCGCGTCGATCCGCGCCATCGGGATTATTACTGGCTGACCGGCTCCAAGCTGGAATTTGAGGAAGGCGAGGAAGTCGATGACGGTGCGATTGAAAAAAACATGGTTTCCATCACGCCGATTCATTATGATTTAACCAATCATCGGATTTTGGAGGAATTGAAAGGGTGGGAAATAAAAAGTAAAACGTAAAGCTTAAAACGTAAGATCGCGGGATTAAATTTTCTCAATCGTATTCGCTTCCAACCATCCCACTTTGCCGTCGGCGAGTTTGATGCGCTGCCAAGCGCCGCTGCTTTCTTGCAGCCGGACTTTGACGCCTTCATGCAGAATAAACATTTCGGTGGCGTCGCCAGCGGGGGAACTGCGCACGACGACGCGCGGCGCGAGCACGATGGCCTCATGCACGGTTGCCCGCTCGTAAGCCAAAATCGAAAAAACCAGCGCAAAAATCAGCCAGACAGCGCCTGCGACCCAAACCAATCGCCGCCCCCAACTCTGCCAAAATTCCCGCCGCGCCAGCATCCAGATAATCGCGCCGGCAAATGACAACACCCAAAAAATCGCCATCAAAGCCGCCGCCATTTCAAACGTAAAAAAATGAATCGCCTTATCCAGCCAAATCACGGCGAGTGAACGCGGCATGGCAGTGATGCGGTCGGTAACCGTCAAATTTGCGAGATCGAGATTGAAATCGATGTCTTCGTTGTCGCGATTCAGGCGCTGCGCGCGTTCGTAGTTTAAAATCGCTTTGCCATAATTCTTTTGTTTGTAGTAAGCATTGCCGAGGTTGTAATAAACCTGCCAATTCGATTTCCCCGCCGCAATAATTTTTTCATAAGCGGCAACAGCTTGTTGATAATCACCGGCTTCGTAAAATTTATTTGCCTGATTGAACAAGCTCACCGCCTCGTCGGCAAGCGCCAAGCCAGCGACCCAGACGGGCGCAGCCAACAACAAGCAACCCAGACGGGCGTAGCCAACAACCAGACTTTTCATAACGCCCTTTCCATCGCCTCGAGCGCGCGGCGCGCTTGCTCGTAAAATTCCTGCATCGCTTTGCCGTTGCTTTGCGCCGGCGCGAAGCGCTGAAAATCACAAGCGTGCAGGCAATCGAGGTATTCGCTAATCACCTCGGCTTTAACTTGCTTTTCATTCAAAATCCGCTCCACTTCGTCCGTGATCAAGCCGGCTTCTGCGATGTTCAGCTTGTTGCCGAGAAATCCCATCAGCGCGCGCTGCACCTCGGCATAAAATCCTTTCTCTTCATTTTTTTGCAAAAGCTTTTTGGCCGCGGCCAGTTGCTTTTGCGCCATGCCGCCGGCTCTACGGCTGCGCGCGTAGGCGACATTGGTGCTCAATTTTTCCTGATGGCGTTGATAAACGAATGCCGCGAGCAGCGCCGCCAGCGGGAGCATCATAATCGTCATGAACAACGGCTGCGCATAAAACACCGCGTTGATTTTTTTGAACGGCAGCGCCGCCGTTGAAATAAATCGAATGTCCTGACCGAGCAAACGCACGTCTTCTTTTGAAGCGCCGCCGCCCACCACCGAAGCGAAATCACCGGCGCCTTTTTCAACCGTCACGATGATCGGCGCGGTACTGGCCGTCTTGTAAGTTTTGGCGCGCGGGTCGAAATAACTCAACGTGATGGGTTTCATTTCATGGCTGCCTTGAAAACGCGGCACGACGACGTACTCCCACGTTTTGCTGCCGGAAATCTGATCGTTCTCATAGCTGAGATTGGTTGCCACTTTCGGGTCATAAACTTCAAAATCCGCCGGCAGATTGATTTGCGGGTTCGGCAGAACTTTGAGGTTGCCGGCGCCGCTGGCGCGAACTTTCAACGTGATCGCTTCGTTGGTTTTGACTTGCGTGCGGTCAACGCCGGCCGCCAGAGAAAAATTTCCGACCGCGCCGGAAAAGTTGGCTGGCTTCCCCTCTTCGGGCAGCGGCAAAACTTCGATCTCAACCGGCCGCGAAGAAATCCGCTGGCGCGTCATGCGCGAGAAAAACGGATCGTCAAAAAATTGATCGAAGATGTCTCGCGAACGGCGGCGCGGCGCCTGCACCTCGCAGTCGAGCACCAACGGTTCGAGCTTCTTTGTGCCAACCGATTGCGGGAACAGCGCCGTTTTCTTGGTTTCGGCGACACGATAGGTCAGCCCCTCGATCACTTCGTTATACATTCGCGGCTGCTGCGGCATCGGAAAATCCTCGGCCCAAAAACCCGAATAGTTGGGAAGCGAAGCCACGCCGTAGTTCCTGATATCCAGCCGCGTAAAAATTCGATATCGAACCACCACCGGCTCATTTTGATAAACGCGGCGGCGATCGACTTTGGCCTCGAGAAAAAGATTTCCATCCAAGTCCGGCGTCTCGGCTTGCGGCGCCGCCTGGCCCCGACCGGCGCCGGGTGGGGTTTGCGGCGAAGGAGAGGTTCCTCCGGCAACGATCTCGATCTCAATCGGCTGGGTGCTGTAAACTTGCCCCTTGGATTCGACTTCCACCGCGCCGATGGTGAATTTCCCGGCGGTTCGCGCAAAGAAAGTGTAATGATAAGTCACCGACTGCGAAAAACGCCCGTTGATCATTTGAATGCTGGTCGATGTGCTGGTGCCGGCCAATGCCGCAAAGGCATTCATCTCCGGAAGCTTGGGCTCGCTGCCGCCTGAGATTTCGACGGTGAGGGTAAAATCTTCATTCAAGCCGATGCGCGTTCGATCAACCGAGGCGGTGACGGAAGCGTTCTGGGCTTGCAGCGGCGAGAATGCGAACAAAATCGCCGCGCTTGCCACGAATTTTATAAAACACGGTTTCATTGAAATTCTACCAATCTTTTTCAACCCGCACGCGGCCTTGCGCTTTCATCTGGCGCTGCTTTTGCGCCTCTTTCTCCTGATTCTTCAACGCTTCGAGCAGGCGCGCTGCATCTTCCTTGCTTAATTGTTCTTTATCTTTTTTCTGCTGCCCGGCTTGCTGTTGCTGCTCCTGCTGCTTTTCATCCTGCTGCGGCTGATCTTGTTGATTCTGTTGCTGCTCCTGCTGTTGATCTTGCTGGTTCTGTTGATCAGAATTTGATTGCTGCTGATCTTGTTGTTGCTGTTGTTCTTGCTGTTGTTGCTGATCCTGCGGCTGCTTTTGCGCATTCTCTTTTATTTTCGCCCGCACGTATTCGAGATTATATTTTGCATCCTGATCGTTGGGATTCAGCTTGAGCGCCTGCTGGTAAGCTAAAATGCTTTCCGGCCATTTGTTCAAACGGAAAAGCGTGTTGCCCATGTTATAATAAGACTGCGCCTGCAATGGCGCCTCGTCGCTTTTTTGCAGCGCTTTTTGATAGGCCTGCAAAGCCTCTTCGTATTTGCGTTTTTTATAAAGCGCGTCGCCGATATTGAAATGAACGATCGGCGATTCCGGATTCGAAACCTCGGCGTCGCGGTATTTATCGTTGGCCTCGTCGAATTTGCCCTCGGTGTAATATTTATTTCCCTCGGATACCTGGCGGCGCCCGGCGCCTTGAGCAAAAGAGTTCGCAACTGTAAAGCTGACCAGCATCAAGGCCGTTAGAAAAATTGGCAAACGCTTTTTATTTGAATTTTTTTGCATAAAATTTACTTTGACGTTTCCGTGACAAAACGATGCCTGGACGCCGTTTTTACTTTTCGCCGTTCCGCCAGCAGCATTTCCACAATCAACAAAAAAAGGGCAATTCCCAACACGTACTGAAAGCGCTCTTCATATTGCGAGAATTTCAGCGAAGCAAGCTCTTTCTTGTCCATGCCGGAAATCGCTTCATAAATCCGATCCAGCTCGGCCTGGCCCGGCGAAGCGCGATAATATTTGCCGCCGGTCTGCAGCGCGATTTTCTCGAGCGCCAGCTCGTCCAATTTAGTGACCACCACCTCGCCGCCGCGATTTTTTTTGAATCCGATTTGAATGCCGCGTTCGTCCATCAACGGGATCGGCACGCCCTGCGGCGAACCGATGCCGACCGTGTAAATCACAACGCCTTCGCGCTCGGCGGTTTCAGCCATTTTCATCACGTCATCGCCGCCGGTATCTTCACCATCGGTGATCAGCACCATCACTTTATGCTTGCGCTCGGCGGCCTCGAAGCTTTGCATCGCCGATTCGATGGCCGCGACCAAATTCGTCCCCGGCGTCGGAATCAAGCCCGGCTCCAAAACATCGAGAAAAATTTTCGCCGCGCCGTAGTCGAGCGTCAACGGGCATTGCACGAACGCCTCGCCGGCAAAGGCGATGATGCCGATGCGGTCGCCTTCCAATTTTTCCATCAGCGACGCCACCTCGTGGCGGGCTTTCGCAATGCGGCTCGGCTTGATATCCTGCGCGTTCATCGATTCCGACACGTCGATGGCGACCATGATGTCCACGCCTTCGCGCTTGACTTCTTCCAGCTTCGTGCCAAGCTGCGGCCGCGCCAACGCCAGAATGATGAACAGCGTTGCCGCCAGCAACAAGGCAATTTTCCACATCTGCCGCTTGCGGCTCAGCGACGGCGTCAACTGCTGCAACAACAGCAAACTGCCGAAGCGCTGCATCGCCTGCCGCTTCCAGCGAAAAACGAAATAGAAAAAAACGATCAGAAGCGGAATCAGCGCCAGCAGATAAAGAGCAAAGTTATTAGCAAATCTAATCATAATTGGAGCAATTTTATTATCGCCCCAACAGTTCCTATATTAAAATGTAGCAAAAGTCTCCGCGCGAGGTTATCTTGGAAAACAACTGAAGTTTTCCCTAACCCTTAACCGAGGAGATGTTATGCGTTACTTCAAAGATATCCC
>Ga0187892_10001969_pt1 | contig 43871 bp, 39 predicted proteins | sample MA1701073metaG_FD_139345 | JGI IMG/M metagenome (GOLD analysis project Ga0187892, IMG submission 139345) | Bio-ooze microbial communities from a basaltic lava cave in the Kipuka Kanohina Cave System on the Island of Hawaii, USA - MA170107-3 metaG ... | reverse complement strand
GCCTGCCGTTGGCGAAGGAGAAGCTCTTGCCGGTGGCGTGAGGAGAAGGTAACGGCAGTGAACGACGTCGGACACCGAGGGCCCGATCGGACACTGTCAGGACGAATCTTGACTTCTACATCTGATCGCCCGCCGGCCGCCGGTGTCCGCCTGATTCCGGAGCGCGGCGACCGTCTCGAGTCCCTCGCCTCGCGAAGTGGCGCTCGAAGCGGCTCCAAGATCTGGCCAACGCGCAGTCCCTCCTCGAGGATGAGCCTGCGCTATGGGCCGACCTCTCGCCGATCGAACGGGCGCTGCTGGACCGGGTAGCGCTCTGATCTGACGCGTCCCGGGGGACGCCGCCATCAGGTGCTCATCGAGATCGCCGTCGCGTGCCTCTCGATGAGGTCACGAGCCACCGGCGCTATGTAGATGGCGTCGACCTCGAGCGCAGCCAGGGCGCGCGAAAGCGCTCGGACCCGCGCCGGGAGCGGCGCGCTCGAGTCGAGCAACACGAGCGGGTGACCTCGCACGACGCAGAGCCCACCACCCCCGGCCACGGGCGTCTCGAAGGGCTCGATGCGAACGGCGATGCCCAGCTTGCTTGCCACCTTGAGCAGCTCGTCTAGCACGCTCTGATCATCCACGCGAGCAGGTTACTCCACGCCGCGCCTGGACCCTATCCTTCTTGGGCGAGGACGCGATCGCGGGCACGAGTTCGTCGTCAGCCAGTGCCTGGGGCCGATGTGGCCAACATCTTCGCCGTGCTAGCATTCCCGCACCCGCCGACGCCGAGTCGGTTCGCGGACCGGCTCAGATCCGGAGCCACGTCCCCGGCGGGACGGGGAGGAGACCAACGTGGGGTCCGTGTCGGACATCGTGGTGCAATTACACCGTCAGCCAGAAGCGGATGTGGATGAGATCTTCGTCCGGCGCTGGTCGCCCCGCGCCATGTCGGGGGAGGCCATCAGCGAGCCCGAGCTCCGGACGCTCTTCGAGGCAGCGCGCTGGGCGCCCTCGTGCTTCAACGGCCAACCCTGGCGCTTCGTCTACGCCAGACGTGAGACGCAGCCCTGGCGGGCCTTCTTCGAGCTCCTGGCCGAAGGCAACCAGCGCTGGGCCCATCGGGCGGCGGTGCTGGTCATCGTGGTGTCCCGGCTCACGTTCGAGCACGACGGCAGCCCCTGCAGCACCCACGGCTACGACGCGGGCGCCGCCTGGGGGTACCTGGCGCTGCAGGCGTCGCTGAGCGGCCTGGTTGCCCACGGCATGCGTGGCTTCGACCACGAGCGCGCCCGGGCCATGCTGGACGCGCCGGACGAGTACGCCGTCCAGGCCATGGTGGCCATCGGGCGGCCCGGGAGAGTCGAAGATCTTCCGGAACGGCTCCAGGCGCGGGAGGTGCCATCGGGCCGGAAGCCGCTGGCCGAGCTCGCCTTCGAGGCCCGCCTCCCCGCCACTCGTTCACGCTGACGCGGCGATGCCCAGGAAGATGCACTTCGCGCAGTACCTCATGCACGGACCCACCTACCACAGCCTCGCGATGTGGCGGCATCCACGGACTGACCGCAGCTACGACTGGCGCCGGCCCGAGCTCTACCAGCACATCGCCCAGGTGTGTGAGCGCGGCAAGCTGGACATGGTGTTCTTCGCGGACTTCAACTACATCTTCGACGCCTACCAGGGGGCTCCCGACGCCGCCCTGCGCTACGCGGCCCAAACGCCAATGCACGACCCGATCCCGCTCCTGTCCTGGATGGCGGCCGCCACCTCGCGCATCGGTCTCGCCTCGACCCTGGCCGTGAGCCAGCTCCATCCGTTCTACGTGGCCCGGCTTTTCGGGACCCTCGATCACCTCACGCGGGGACGCGTGGGCTGGAACGTGGTGACCTTCGCCAACCGGCACGAGACGGTCAAGGGGTACGAGGAGCCAGCCCAGCACGACGCACGGTACGACCGGGCCGAGGAGTTCCTGGACGTCTGTGGGAAGCTCTGGCAGTGCTGGGAGGACGACGCCTTGCAGGCCGATGCCGATTCGGGTGTCTTCGCGGATCCCGCCAAGATCCATCGTATCGATCACGACGGGCGCTTCTACCGCTCTCGGGGCCCGCTCCACGTGACGCCGTCTCCGCAGCGCCGCCCGGTCATCATCCAGGCGGGCGCGTCCGGGCGCGGGCGTGACTTCGCGGCCCGGCACGCCGAGGCAATCTTCGCCATCCAACCCTTCGTGGAGGGCGCCGCCAGCTACTATGCCGACATCAAGTCGCGCATGGTCGCGCTCGGCCGACGGCACCAGGACTGCAAGATCCTCTTCGGGGTGCAGCTCTTCGTTGCCGAGACGGAGAGCGCGGCCCGCGACAAGCTGGCCCTCCACAACAGCCTCGTGCCCCTGGAGGGGGCGGTGGCCCATCTGTCGGGAGCCCTGGACACAGACCTCTCCCGCATGCCACTCGACACAATCATGCAGCCGTTCGAGGCCACGCGCTCGCAGGGCGTGGTGGACATGTATACGCGCGTGGCCGGCAAGTCCCTGACTCTCCGGGACATGGCCTTGCGCCACGGCCGGAGCGTGGGCTTTCCGCAGATCGTCGGCACTCCTGAGCAAGTGGTCGATCAGCTGGAGGCGTACTACGAGCGAGCCGGGGGCGACGGGTTCATGCTCACGATGGCCTACGCTCCCGGGGCCATCGAGGAATTCGTGAGCCTCGTAGTGCCGGTGCTGCAGAAGCGCGGCCGGCTGCGCACCGAGTACCGGGGAGAGACACTGCGGCAGATCCTGGGCGAGGACGACTGACGGAGGGACACGTCCGCCGTGAGGGTGTTGAGGCCTGTGAGGCCTGCGACATCAAGGGGCTCTTAGCGGAGCAGCTGGCGATGCAGCGTTTCGGCCTCGGGATAGAACGTGCGAGTGTTCGCCATGCCGGGCGTGAACCCCGCCTGGAGCATCTCCATGATCTGGCCAATGTGGGCGAGGTCGTGGAAACGCCCACTGGTGAATGATGGCGGCCGGGGTGACCGTCCCCGTCGTGTCGTGCCGCCCCGGCCGCGCGAGGTCCTCCGGCGTCAACGTCGCGACCCAGGCCGCGTGCACCATGCGCTGTGACGCGAGGTCGTCGAGCAGCTCATTGAGGGTGCGGTTGGCGTAACCGCCCTCCCGGAACCGTGCCGGCGGGTCGATCGATGCGATGAACGGTGTTTCCTCCGCCAGCAGGCGCCGGACGCGAACGACGAAGGCGATGTCCTCGGCGTCGTGCAGGTGCGCCACGACATCCTTGATCGAGCATCCTTCCGGGTTGGGGCGGTACAGCACCGCCGGGTCGAGATCCGCCAGCAGCGCCCGAAGCAGTGAGGGTGTCCGCTGGAGGATCGCGAGCGCGGAGGGTTCGATCGAAGCAGGTGCCATCAGGAGCCTCCTCGGCCGGAGCGCCTGAGCGGAGCATGGCGAGCCGGCGCCCTCTAACCATTGAGTATTCTACCGGCCGCGGGTAGTGCACTCGAGGCGCTGGATGCGCTCGATCGCCACCGCGAGCACGGGGATGCGAATGGCGATTCGCTCCCTCACGTTCGGGTGGCCGTCCGAGCGATAGGCGCGATGACGGTCTAGCGCTGCACCGGCTCCGCCACGGTTCATGGCACCTCGGGCTGCGATCACTGGGCGACCTCCCAGGGCGCGAGTTGCTGGTGGCCGGCCGGGGGTGAGACCATCGAGGCCCCATGGCATCCCGGGCCGAGGATTGGTTTCGACAGGCCGAGCGCGACCTCGGGCACGCGCGTCGGTCCCTCGACGACGAGACCTTTGAGTGGGCGGCGTTTGCCGCCCAGCAGGCGGCCGAGAAGGCGGTCAAGGCCCTGTTCCAGCATCTCGGCGCCGAGGCCCGCGGGCACTCCGTCACTCAGCTGCTCTCGGGGCTCCCACCCCCTGCCTCGCCACCGGCCGAGCTCATCGAGCTGGCCAAGGAGCTCGAGCGGCACTACATCACGCCCCGGTATCCGAACTCGTACCCGGAGGGCGCCCCAATGGACTTTTACACGCAGACCGAGGCGAGGCGCGCCATCGCCGCCGCCGAGCGAATTCTTGGACACTGTCGAGATCACCTGGTTCGATAGGGCGGCGGTCGAGCGCGCCCTCCAGGAGCACATCCACTGGTTGTCGACCCGGTATCCGGAGATCGAGGAGATCGTGCTGTTCGGATCGGTGGCGAGCGGCACGCCGGTTCCCGGGAGCGATGTGGATCTGCTCATCGTGCTGAGTGAGTCCGATCGCTGGTTCATCGATCGGATCCCCGCGTTCCTACCCGACCGCTTCCCGGTGGGCGTCGATGTGTTTCCTTACACGCGGGAGGAGCTGGAGCGCCTGAAGCAGTCCGGCAGTGGGCTTGTTCGCGCGGCGCTCCGTGATGGTACCGTGCTGTTCAGGCGGCTCCCGGAGTCGGGGACCTGACCGCGGTGAAGGTTTGCTTGCCCCTCGCGACAGCAGAAGGGGCCTGGGTCTGGCGGCGACGTGTGACGGTACTCTATCCGTCGGGATCCACCTGCCGGGGACGCTCAGTCTGCTCGGGCCTGGCTGCGTGTTCTCGTCCTCGCCGTCCGGAGACGCCACCGACAGGCCCCGATCTGGTTCGCGGACGTGGCCTGCCCGGCCGGCCTCCTCACCCTACCGCACGACGATCGCGCCCGGTAAGCCGTCGAAGTCGGCGTCTCCGGTGACGAGCCTCGCGCCGTGGCGCCGGGCGGTCGCGTATACCAGGGAGTCAGCCATCGCCAGCCCGTGGGTCAGCGAGACGTCAGCCGCTTCCAGTGTCAGGGACTCGTCCACTGGAGCGATCGTGGCCCGTCGCAGCGCGGAGACCGCCTCCAGCGCCTTCTCCTCCGAGAGGTCGCGCCGGATCACCTTGTAGACCTCGTAGATCTCGATCACGGATACGAGGAGGGGTTCGCGTCCTTCGAGATACGCCGCAAATCCTACGGCAAGCGGCCGGTCGGCCAGATACTCAATCCAGCCGCTCGAGTCAACGAGGATCAGAGCCGGTCCCGCTTCTCGCGCAGGTCCCGGTCCGTCGCGCCGCGAGCGAGGCCGCGGAACGTCTTCATGGGCCGCTCGGGAACGAGGTAGATGACGCCCCCCTTGTCGAGGACCGTGAACTTCATCCCGGGCCGGAGCCCCAGGCGTTCCCGCGGTCCGCGAGGGAGTACGAGCTGGTACTTGGTCGACAGGGTGACCCTTTCCATGTGACGTACCATGATGCTATCGATGGCCCGATCGTAAGTCAACCGTTGCGGGGGGGGGCGCCGACGGACGACCGCCGCGTATCGTGTAGACGCCGCTGAATCGACACCGCTACTTCCCCCATGTCCACGCGGGCGTCGTCTTCAACGGGGGACCGGTGCATCCTGCTGCCGGGCGCTTCTGGGCGCGGCAAGACGACCCTGACCGCCGCCCTGAGCCTGGCTGGGTTCACCTACTGCTCCGACGAGCACGCCGTGCTCGACAAGGAGACGCTGTGCGTCTGGCCGGTGCCGGTGAGCGCTGCCCTCAATCCGGGCGCTCTCGAGCTGCTTGTCGGGTACGATCCGACGGTCCGCCTGCCCGTGCACATTCGGGAAGACGACCAGTCCGTGCGGTATCTCGGCGTCGCTCCAGCCGGCGCCTTCTGGGAGCGGGGCCGTCCCGTGGGCTGGATCATCTTTCCCCGTTACGCGCCAGGCGTGGACACGTCCCTTCGGCCCGTGGGCAAGGGCCAGGCCCTTCGCTGGCTGATGCAGGAGCGCCTCGGGCTGCGAGACATCCTGAGCAAGTTCCGAGTCGAGCGCCTGGTCCGATGGATCGGCCGGACCGAGTGCCTCGAGCTGCCGATGACCGGCTGGTTGACACCGTCGAGCTGGTGCGAGCCCGTTGCCAACGCGTCGACGGAGCGGCGCTCGGAGGCCCCCTCTGAGCCTCCACCAGTGGCTGTCTCGGACCGCGCATCGGCGGTGACGACCGATAACGGTGGAATGCGTGCCGAATGTGGTAGCACGTTGTCCATGACGGGCTTCCGTAACCTCGCCCCGTTCCTCAAGCGCCGGCAGCGCTTCTCGGCCGTCCTCGGCGAGAAGCTCGCGATCATTCCCGCGTGCCCAGAAAGTCAGGCGAAACAGCGACGTTCACCACGAGTTCCGGACACAGATGGAGGTCGTCATGCCTAAGTTCCTGACGCTCTACCGGTTCCACCGCCCGGTGAAGGGAGGCGGGCCGGAGCGCTTCAAGACGTTCCGGGCGCTGATCGAGAAGGAGGGCGGACAGATCCTGGCGTTCCACGGGCTGATGGGGGCGTACGACGTGATGGTCCTCGCCGAGTACCCGTCGGTCCGGGCGGCGGCCAAGGGCGCCGCGGCGGTCGGGAACCTGATCACGGCCGAGTCCACCACCATGCCCGCGCTCGAGCAGGACGAGTTTCTTCAGCTCCTGAAGGAGCTCAACGAGCCGACGTAGGCGTCAGCCATAGCCGTGGCACGCACCATGCGCGCGATGCTGCTCGAGGCCCCGCGCACGCCGCTCGTGGCCCGTCGGGTGCCCGTCCCCGAGCCACGCGGCGACGAGCTCCTGATCCGCGTTCGCTGCTGTGGAGTATGCCGGACCGACGTGCACGTCGTCGACGGCGAGCTGCCTGATCCCAAGTTGCCGCTCGTCGTCGGTCATCAGATCGTCGGGACCGTGGTCGAGCTCGGCGCGGAGGTCGAGGGCCGGACCGAGGGCGAGCGGATTGGCGTCCCCTGGCTCGGCCGGACGTGTGGGACGTGCCGCTTCTGCGTCACCGGCTCCGAGAACCTGTGCGAGAACGCTCTGTTCACGGGATACCAGCTCGATGGCGGGTACGCCGAGTACACCGTCGTGCAGGCGCGCTTCGCATTGCCGCTGCCGGCGTCGGTCCCCGACCTGCAAGCGGCCCCGCTTCTATGCGCGGGGCTCATCGGGCACCGCGCGCTGAAGATGGCGGGCGACGCCACGCACCTCGGTCTCTATGGCTTCGGCTCGTCGGCTCACATCGTCGCGCAGATGGCGCGCCACCAGGGCCGCACGGTGTACGCGTTCACCCGTCCGTCCGACCATGCGGCGCAGAACTTCGCCCGCCGACTCGGCGCTGATTGGGCGGGAAGCTCGGAGGATCTCCCGCCGGTGCCGCTCGACGCGGCCATCATTTTTGCGCCGACCGGCGCGCTGGTGCCGCGGGCGCTGCGCGCGGTGCGGCGCGGGGGAACTGTCGTGTGTGCCGGCATCCACATGAGCGACATTCCGTCCTTCCCGTACCAGCTGCTCTGGGGCGAGCGCATCGTGCGGTCCGTCGCCAACCTGACCCGCCGGGACGGGATCGAGTTTCTCGAGCTGGCGCCCCGGATCCCCGTGCGCACGGACGTGCATACGTACAGTCTGGATCACGCAAACGAGGCGCTCGACGACCTCCGCCACGGGCGCTTCAGCGGCGCCGCGGTGCTGGCCGCCACCTGATCCACCTCACCGCCGCGACGACGATTGACCGCGAGATGGGCATGTGGTCCTGGCTGTCGGCTGCGGCAGCGCCACGTCGCGGGCCAGCTCCGTCTGGTTGAGGAGCTGGCCGAGGCGCAGACAGGCCGCCCGCATGAGCCGCCGAAAATCCGGCAGGGCGGTGATGGACGATAGGGTCTGGAGGTCCCGCTTCAGATACGTCCGCACGTAGCCCTCGAACCATATCGCCCGGTCCGCCGCCGTGCGTATGTGCACGGCGGGCGTCGGAAAGCCCCCGCGACGCGCCAGCGCCTCCCACTCCTCCGGACCCGCGGGGTCGGCGCCGAGCAGGCCCAGCCACCCGCCGTCCTCGGCTCGCAGGATCTCTTCCCAGACCCCGCAGCGGCCAAGCCCACGCTGCTCGCGGCGGGCCATCGGCCACAGCGTGAGGTAGCTGGCGCGGCCGGCGAGGGACTCCGATACGCCGCGCATGAGCAGCAGGTTCGCCGAGCCCGTGAGGAACTGACCGGCGCGACGCCTGCGGTCGATGGCCCGCTTCACGGCCCGGAGCAGGTCGGGATCGCGCTGCACCTCGTCGAGGGTCACCGGCGTCCCCTCGACCAGCGCCTCGGGATCGCGCCGGGCCAGCTCCACCGCGTCGAGGTCGTCGAGCGAGACGAACCGGCGCTCGCCCGGGGCCAGCACCTGCGCCAGCGCGCTCTTGCCGGTCTGCCTCGACCCGGTGACCACCACCGCCGGCATCACGCGAAGCCGGTCTGCCAAGGCCCGCTGGGCGTGGCGGGGCAGAATCCGTGTCGTCACGGCGTGAATGATATCCATTCACGGCATGAATAGGCATGATCCTCGGCCAAGGGGCAGGGTACCAAGACAGGTCCTTGATGCCGCGGAAGCGGTCGATCCTGAGGTGATAGATCCTCGGGGCGCTCACGTTGCCCGGTTGAATTCGGCCACGGGGATCATGTATCGGCCGCTGCGTCCAGGACGGCGCGAATGTCGCGGAGCGTCAGCATCAGCGTCGTCGGCTCGCGAGGGCTGGGGTCAAAGCCGAGGGCAAGATAGAAGCTCCTGGCCGCATCGGAGATCGCGTGAACGACAATGCCGCGGATGCCGATGGCGTCGGCCGCATTGGTCACTCGCAGCGCGGCGTCGCGGAACAGGGCGCGGCCGATGCCCTGGCCGTGCCAGGCCCGGTCCACGGCGAGGCGAGCCAGCACGGCGACCGGGATGGGATTCGGCATGTTCCGCCTGAACCGGCCGACGGCGGTATCCACGGTGACAGCGCCGGAGGCGAGGGCGTAGTAGGCGATGACGCGTTTGTCATGCGAGACGACGTAAGTTCGGCTGGCGCCGCTGACCTGGTTGGCGCGCGCCCGGCGTTTGAGCCAGTCGTCCAGGGAGGGCTCGCCGGAATCGAAGTCCCCAAGTTCGTGATGGTCCGCCAGGGGCTCCGGTGGTGACAACCCTCCCTTCATTCGGCCCAGGGCGGCGGGGTGCGGAGCGTGCGGCGCAGCCGGTCGTTCGGGCGCGGCGGGGCGTCGAGCCGTGCCAGGAAATCGTTATAGGCCTTGGGATCGACCGTGAAGATCGTGCGGTCGAGAAGCGCGTCCTCCGCGGCATGTCTGGCGGCGTCGAGCACGAAGTCCGTTCGATTCTTGCCCCGCAGGCGCGCCGCGCGGTCGATCAGGCCGCGCAACTCGGGTCTAATCCGGATGTTCAGCGTGTCTCGCTTGGCGCTGTGCTGTGTGGCCATGAAGTTCTCCAATCAGATCACGTATAGCATGTCGTAATGACTTTGTCATTACGTATCTAGGAGGTGATGATCGGTACAGGTATCTCGTGCGAACTCACGGTTGACTGACGCTCGGCCGGGTGCGCGGGTCGAGCGCGTCGCGCAACCCGTCCCCGAAGAGGTTGAAGCCGAGGACGGCGAGGAAGATCGCGAGGCCCGGGTAGGTCGTGAGGGCGGGGGCACGGAAGATATACTGGCGCCCGTCGCCCAGCATGGCGCCCCACTCGGCCGTCGGCGGCTGCACGCCGAGCCCGAGAAAGCCGAGTCCCGCGGCCACCAGGATCGCCGAGCCCAGGTTCAGCGTGGCCTGGACGATCACGGGCGCCAGTGCGTTCGGCAGCACGTGCCGGAAGACGATCGGCGTCGCCCGCTGGCCGAGCGCGACGGCCGCCTCCACGAACGGCTGCTCGCGGATCGTAAGCACGGAGCCCCGGACGAGTCGGATGAACGAGGGCACGGCGCCCACACCGACCGCGACCACGACGTTCTGAAGCCCGACCCCGAGCATGGCCACGAGCGCGAGCGCGAGCAAGAACCCCGGGAACGAGAGCAAGACGTCAGCCAGCCGCTGGATGGCCAAGTCCGTGAAGCCCCCGCGGAAGCCCGAGATCGCCCCGAGCGGCACGCCGACGGCGAGGCCCAGCGCGACGGCCAGAAAGCCGATCAGGAGCGACAGGCGGCCGCCGTAGAGCAGCCGCGCGAGCATGTCCCGCCCGAGGTGGTCGGTGCCGAGCGGGTGCTCGGCCGAGATGGGCCGGAGGGCTCGCGCGAGGTTCTGGCGCTCGGGATCGTAGCCGGTCAGGAGCGGTGCGGTGAGAGCGCCGCCGACGAGGCCGAGGAGGATCACGAGCCCGAGGAGGGCGGCGCGATGCCGCGCGAAGCGCCGACCGCGTTCGAGCAGGAGCCGCACGGGTGGTGGCAGCGCGCGCGGGACCGGGCCTTCAGCCGTAGCGGATCCGGGGATCGATGTAGGCATAGAGCAGGTCGACGGCCAGGTTGATCAGGATGAAGAGCGCAGAGAAGGTCAGCACGAGTCCCTGCACCATCGCGTAGTCCCGCGAGAAGATCGAGTCGACGAGAAGCAGGCCCATCCCCGGCCAGCCGAACACCGACTCGGTCAGCACCGCGCCCCCGAGCAGCGTGCCGAACTGGAGCCCCACGGTGGTGACGATCGGAATCATGGCGTTCCGGAGGCCGTGCCAGGCGATCGTCCGCAGCTCGGAGAGCCCCTTGGCCCGCGCCGACCGTACGAAGTCCTGCCCGAGGATCTCGAGCATGCTAGCCCGCGTCATGCGGGCGACGATGGCAATCGAGAACGCCGCGAGCGTGAGGGCAGGGAGCACGATGGCGCCGGTCTCCTCGGCGCCAGCAGCCGGGAGCCAGCGGAGCTGGATCGCGAAGACGATGATCAACATGAGGCCAAGCCAGTAGACCGGCATGGAGACGCCGAAAAGCGTGGCCACGGAGAGGACGTAGTCGAAGCCCGAGTACGGCCGCGCGGCGGCGATGACGCCCGCCACCACGCCGCCCAGCGCCGCCAGGGCCGAGGAGAGCAGCGCGAGCTTGAGGGTGTTCGGGACCCGCGCCATCAGCTCCCGGGTGACCGGTTCCGAGGTCCGGGCCGAGAGGCCGAGATTGCCGTGGGCCAGCCGCCCGAGGAAGATCGCGTACTGGATGTGAAGCGGCCGGTCCAGGCCGAGCTGAACCCGGATCCGCGTGACTTCGTCCTCGCTGGCGAGGAGGCCCGCGATCACGCGGGCGGGATCGCCCGGCAGCACGCGCACCATGAGAAAGACGATGACGGACACCCCGAGGAGGGTGACGAGGGAGGCGACGAGCCGCTGGGCGAGGTAGGCGCGAAACCGGGTCACGAGCCCGAGCGCGCCCCTGGGGAAAGCGCGTCTCGGGCGCGAGAACCCGCGAGCACGTCGCGCGTCCCGACAATCGTCCGTTCTTGGTCAGCTCGCCGGGCGCGCGTAGATCGCGTAGAACTTCTCGTTCGGCAAGGACCCGACGTTGGTGACTTTCGCCGAATAGATGATCGGGAACCGTTGCACCCAGAGAAAGATCCAGGGGGCGTCGTCCCAGACGATCTTCGCGGCCTTGCAGTAGAGGTCCCGGCGGGTCTGCGGGTCCCCGTCCCGCTCGGCCGCCCCCAAGATCTTGTCCACCTCGGCGCGGGCGTAGAAGCTCGTGGCCATCCCGTTGGGCGGCGCATAGGTCGACGTGAACTGGAGCATCTGCTGGGCCGAGTCGAGGAAGGCCGGGGCCCAGCCGAGATAGTGCAGCAGGGTCACGTTCTTGTCGGGAGGGGCGCTGATCGTGCTGACGTAGGATGGCCAGTCCATCGTCACCAGCTCAGGCTCGAGGCCCACGTCTCGGAGGTACCCGGCGATCGCCTGGGCCGCCTCCTTGTCCTGGACGTAGCGCCCGGTCGGATGGTGGAGCGTGACGCGGGTCCCCGGCTTCACTCCCGCCGCGGCCAGCAGCTCCCGGGCCCGGGCGGGCTTGTACTCGTACTGACCGACCGGACAGTAGCCGAAGAGGCTCGACGCCATGGGAGCGTCCATGACGTCGCCGGACCCGAAGAGCACATTGTCGATGATGGCGCGCTTGTCGACGGCATGGTTCAGCGCCTGACGGATCCGCTTGTCCTTGAACATCGGGTTCCCGTTGTTGATCGCGACGAAGACCGTCCGGTCGCTCGGCGCCAGCAAGACCTTGACCGACGGGTTCCGCTGGAGGGCGGGGAGGTCCGCGACCGGGGGGAGAACGATGAGGTCGGCCTGACCGGCCAGGAGCAGGCTCTCTCGCGTCGCCGCCTCCGGAACGATGCGGAAGACCACCGTGTCGTAGTACGGCTTGGCGCCCCAGTAGCTCGGGTTCTTGCTCACCGTGATGGACTCGCTCTTCTTCCGCTCCTTGAACAGATACGGGCCCGTGCCCACCACGTGAGCGTAGTTCTTGTACGCGTTCCCCTGCCTGTCGAGGGAGCGCGGCGACAGGATCCCCGAGGTCACCCACGAGAGCGCACCGACGAATGGCGCGGAGGGATGCTTGAGGGTCACGCGCACGGTGTGGCTGTCGATGACGTCGGTCCTCGCGATCGGATAGGACGCCCGGAGGGGAACTCGGACCTCGGGATCGATCAGCCGGTCGAAGTTCCACTTGACGGCCTTGGCGTCGAAGAGGGCCCCGTCGTGGAACGTGACGCCCGTCCGCAGTTTGAAGGTGTATCCCACGCCGTCCGCCGACACGCTCCAGCTCTCCGCCAGGAGGGGCAGGATCTTGCCGGACTGGTCGATGGTGGTGAGCGCTTCCACCACGTAGTCGACCATGTTGGCCACCGTGGTCGTCGTGTTCTGCACGGGGTCGAGCGTGTCGGGGTCGATGCCGACGGCGATGCGGAAGGTGGCGGCGGTGCCGTCGCCGATCCCGAGCGTCAGCACCAGCGACACCGCCAGGAGCAGCAGGCAGCCAGGCTTGCTCCCCTTCAAGCGCGCGGTTCCCACCTGGCGTCCTTCTCCATGCTCAGCGGGGCTCGTGAGGCAGTGCTCAGAGCCGGGGCGCGGGGATCGGGCCCAGCACTGGCTCGAGGGCGAGACCGATCGCCAGCAGGGCGCGGTCGCTTCCGGCGGGTCCATCGAGCTCGATGCCGACCGGGAGGCCGTCCTTCGTCAAGCCGGCGGGAAGGCTCAGGCCCGGGATTCCGGCGTTGCTTCCGGGATCGCAGTTGCGGATGTAGGTCGGGAATGTCGGATACTTCTTGCCGCTGATCTCGACCTCGGCGTCCTGGCCGATCGGCCGCGCCGGCAGCGGGGTGGTGGGAAAGATCATCGCCGCGACCTTCCGGCGCCAGAAGTACTCTCGGTACGCGAGCTGGAGGGTCGGACGGCCGGTGCTGATCGCTCCCTGGTACACATCGGCGGGAATCGCCTTGGAGCCGAGGATGAACGTCTCGAAGATGCCCTTCACGTCCGGGCTGGCGATGGCCTTGACGACGTCGGGCAGGGAGAGGTCGCTACCGCTCTCCTTCAGATAGCGGGGAAGGGTCTGCGACGTCTCGTAGAGCGCGATGGGGAAGCTGATGGCATCGTTCAGTTTCGCCAGGTCCGGGATGTCAGCCTCGACGAGGGCGACCCCCGCCTCGCGCAGCTTGTCGAGCGCGTCGTCGATCACGAGCGCCAGGGCCGGGTCCAGATTCTCGAAGAAGTAGCCCCGCGGGACGCCGAGCCGCACCTCGTCCAGCCTGGCGGGCCGGACCACCGTGCTCTCGCCGGTGATGACGGAATCGAGCAGGATCAAATCGGCGACCGAGCGCGCCATGGGCCCGGCCGTGTCGCGGGTGCTGGAGATCGGGACCATGCCGCGCGTGGAGTATCGCCCCACGGTGGGCCGGAGCCCGCTGATTCCGCAGAGGGCGGCCGGGATCCGCACCGAGCCGCCGGTGTCGGACCCGAGGCCCGCCGGCGCCATGCGCGCCGCAACGGCGGCGCCCGTCCCGCCGCTGCTACCGCCCGGGATCAGGGTCTTGTCGTAGGGATTGCCCACTGCGCCGAACGCCGCATTGTTGCTGGTGATGCCAAAGGCCAGCTCGTGCATGTTGTTCTTCCCGAGCAGGACGGCGCCCTCCCGGAACAGCGCGGTGGCGATCGGCGCGTCGGCCTTCGGCCGGTGCTGGCGCAGTGCCGGCGTCGCCGCCGTCGTGGGCAGCGCGGTGGTATCGATGTTGTCCTTGAGGACGATCGGGAGGCCGTGGAGCGGGCCGAGGGCAGCACCGCTGGCGCGCTTCCGGTCGGCGGCCCGCGCCGCCTCCAGCGCCTGGGCGTCGTCCAGGGTCGTGAAGGCCTTCAGATCCGCATGGGCGCGACAGCGCGCCAGCAACGCGGTGGCATAGTCCTCCGCCTTGAGGTCCCCCGCCCGCAGCGCCTCGACGGCCTGGGTCACGGTGAGCTCCGCCAGGTTGGTGGGGGTCGCGGCACCGGCGTGTCGCGGCATCAGGCTCGACGAGGCGGCCGCCGCCATCGCGATCGTGACCGTGGTCGACAGGAACGCGCGGCGCTCCAGATCGGGCTGGCTGCTCATAATCGACTATCCTCCTCGTCGGCGAGTCATGCCGGCCGCCCGGCGTCCGAGACGTCCGCGACGTCGGGTGGCATCGGCACGTTCGGTCGAGACTCTCAGTCGTCCTCCCAGGTGCCGACCAGCCGCGTGGCGAGCGATCGGTGCTGGGAGAAGAAGTACCAGAGCATGGCGGTGGCGGCGAGGACGTTGCCGAGGAAGATCGCCCACCCGGCCAGCTCGTCGAGGACCCACTTGGCGGCGATGACGATGGCGCCGAAGAAGACCACCTCGAACGCGGTGAAGAGAATCGCCAGCCCCAGGATGAGCAGGGGCTGTGACTCGGCGCCATTGATGAGGAAGGCCGCGACGATCCCGAAGACGAGGAAGGCGAGCCCGTGGGCGGCGGTGTAGAACAGGACCGTCACGAGGTCGGGCTGGCCGCTGCCGAAGATCCGGGTGCCCAGCAGGATGGGAGTGCGGAACAACTCGCCCTTGATGAGATCGACCACCAGGAACCAGACGGCGACGACGACCGCGCCGATCAGGCCGGCCGCCACGCCCTCCTTGAGGACCCGGCCCCAGCGGCCCCAGAGCATGTCCGGGAGCCGGCGATGATTGACGAAGAAGTAGGCGATCATCGCGACCGACGCGAGCAGGTTGCCGGTCAGGATGGCCCACCAGACGAGCGCGCCCAGCATCGAGGTGCCCAGCGCCGCCACCGCGCCGATGAAGAACGCCTCGAAGCAGGCGAACAGGATCATGAATGCGACCAAGAGCGACGGCTCGCGCTCCGCGGCGAGGACGAGACTCGCGGCCACCACCCCGAACCCGATGAACGCGACTCCGTGGAGGATCGTGTAGAGGATGACCGGTCCGGGGGAGATGGTGACGGCAGCAGGATCGGTCAGGCCCTGGAAGACCGCGCTCCCGAGCAGCGCCGGCGTCAGCAGCGGACGGCCGCGGGCGATGTCGAAGACGAGAAACCACAGCGCCACCACTGTGGCGCCGATCAGGCCGGCGATGACGCCGTCGCGAAGAACCGGCCGCTCCTCCGTCATGATCCTCACCATCTTACCCCCGAAATCGGTGGGGATGGGTGGCCCGCGCCTCGGATACAACCCGCTCCACGCGGATAGCCCGAACCTGGCCGAGCTGGGGTCCTCCCCCGGCGCCACCCTGGCGAGGCCACCCACGTCCCAGCGTCGCCAGTCGGACGCGGAATCAGGCTGCTTGACCGCGTCAGACTGATCTCCGGTCGAGCGCGGGCCTGCCGCGCATGCCTCTCTGAGGGGGGAGGCTTCGGAGCGGCCTCGAGGGCCCCTCCGAGTCATTCAGAGCGTCTTGAGATACTCGACGAGTGCGTCCGTGTCCCGCGGGCCGAGGGTCGTGCCGTACAGATGGCCGCCGTTGCCGTTGGCTTTTCGGGCCGTGTCGTGCTTCACGCCAACCCGCTCCGCTTCCGGGCCCCTAGTCTGGAATCCCACGTTCAGCGGGTCGTAGACGTCGTAGCCCCGATAGAAGACCGTCGGCCGGCGCTCTGGCGGCTGGAGGAGGTCCCGCAACGTTGGCACAGAGCCGTTGTGCAGGTAGGGCGCACGGAGCCAGATCCCGTCCAGGGGCACGGCGATGTACCCGTCAGTCTTGACCATGTTGGCGAGGTTCACCCCCAGCTCCGTGCGCACTCTGTTGGCGGCGTCTGCGCCGGCCTGGGTCCAGCTGTCGAGGCGATTTCGGTCCGTGCCGACTTCGGCGATCGGGATGAGGTGTCCCATGCGGCTGGCGTCGCCCGGCGCGTGGCACGAGGCGCACCCGGTATCGAACACGGCCTTGCCGGCCGCCGCAAGCCGCGTGTCGATCGGGAAGGGGTACGGGGGCGGTGGAGTGGCCTTCAGCCAGGCCTCGAGCCGCTTCATCTGCTCGATGAACGCTCCGCTGTGACGCGCCTGCATGCCGAGGGCCGAGTCGACGACCACCGCGAGCGACAGGGGCGTCGAGCCGTCCCACTGGAGCGAGTTGCCGCCCCGGAGCGCGAGGTTCCAGATCGGGGGCATGTCGGCGTTGCCGATGGTGTCGTCGAGCGGCAGCTTGGTCATGAAGTACTTCGTTAAGTTCATCGGATCCGTCCGGCCGGGGCCCCAGTCTGTCCAGCCGTCGCGATTCATCCACGCGAACTGGCGCCCCTGCTCGATGAGTGCTTTCTTGGTGAACGGGATGATGATGAACCGGTAGAGCAGGCGGTCGACCGGACCCAGGTCGTAGACGAGGTCGATCTCTCCGAGGATGTCGTTGGCGTTGAAGCGGACGTCGTTCGCGCAGCGGGCGAGGAACCGGATGAGCGCCTGGACGTTGCTGGTGTGGCCGGGGCCCGGAACGACCACCGTCGGTGTTTCCGCCTCGGTGCTGCGGTATGTCGCGGTGTGGCAAACGGCGCAGTTGTTGCCGACGCGCGGGAATCCGACGACTTTCTTGGTGAAGCCGACCGGCAGCTCCTGTCCCTCTTCCCACGGCAGGCCGAATGATCGATAGCCCCCGGGGCCCGGCAGATACTCGGGAAACATCCGGGGCAGCACCAGGAAGATCCAGTAGGGGATGCCGGCGTCGTTCTCGGTGCCGATTGACCCGTACTTGAAGCGCATGGCGTCAGTCGCGAACGCGGGCTCGGGTTCCTCCCGGAGGAACTTGTACCACCCGAACGCCGCTACGAAGGCGATCAGGACCACGAGTACTCCGAGCGCGATCTTGAGGCGTCGCCACTTCCCCTGCGTTACCGTCGCCATCGATCACCTCGAGGTGGGTATCGGAGGGGGCCTCGACGGCCCCCTCCGAACCTCCCCCACCGATCGGATTGCGCCGGCGGAGCCGGCGCTCGAAAAGCGAGCCTCATCTTTCGAGCTGCCTCCCGACCACTAATCTAGAGGTCAAGGCCCTCAATCATTTGTGCCGGAGTCACCAGCCGAGCGCGAGGCTCGCTATTCCCAGCGCCGGCTTCGCTGGCGCGATCCGATTCCCTCGCAGGCTGCGGACAAACCCGCAGGCTGCTCAAAAAGGTCCAGATGCGAGGCGGCGCCCGTAGGCCGCGCGCGAGGCGTACTCCCTGTACGTTGAGCGTGCGGCCGAGGGCGCCAACGAAGCAGATGGGCCTTTTTCAGCAGCCTGCTAGAACGTTTTGAGGTACTCGACCAGCGCATCTTTGTCGGCCGGCGAGAGGGTCGTCCCGTATGTGGGCCCCTCGTGCCCAGTGTTCGAGTTCCCCGGTTGGCTGGTGTCGAAGGGGAAGAACTCGCGCTCGCCCTCGGCCCGCGTGTTGGAGACGAACCCCATCCTCGTCCGGTCGTAGACGTCATAGCCGCGGTAGAAGGTCCGGGGCCGCCTCGCGCTCGGCTCGAGCAGGTCGCGGAGGGTCGGCACCGAGCCGTTGTGCAGGTATGGGGCCCGGAGCCAGAGGCCGTCGAGCGGGAAGTTGGCGTAGCCGTAGGTCTTCCGGAAGTGCGTGAACCGCCAGGGGTAGCCCGCGTAGAGCGTGCTCTGGTTCGCGGCCAGCTCGCGCGTGTACGAGTTGAGCCGCCACGGGTCCGTGCCGATCTCGCCGATCGGCACCACGGTGCCGACGCGATTCCCGGAGAAGTCCTGGCCACTGGCTCCGTGGCAGTCCGCGCAGTATCGCGCGTAGACGGGCGCCCCCCGGGCCGCGAGTTCCCCGTCGATCGCGTAGGGGTAGGCGGGCGGCTTGAAGTCCAGGAGCCACGCCTCGATCCGGCCGAGCCGCTCGAGATCCACCGTCGGCGGCGTCACGCCCGCGCCCATGGCCGCGCTCTTGTTGCGCTCCTCCATGATCTTGTTGTTGCCGTCCCAGTGGAGCTGCATGTCGCGGTCTCGCCGCTGCCGCTGGCTCCAGATTGACGGGAAGTCGGTGGTGCCGATCCGCTCGTCCGCGCGGAGGCGCTCGGGGGGGAACGCGAAGTACGCCTTGAGGGGATTGAAGGTATCGACCCGCCCTGGTCCCCACTCGGGCTGGTGGCCCACGTAGGCGGTGAGGCGGTCCCGGATCGACAGGATGCGCTCCCGCATCAGGTAGATGGCGTAGTAGCGGAGGATCATCCGCTCGAGGAGATCGGGGGCGCCGCCGATCCGCTTGATTTCGAGCAGGATCCGCTGGGGTGTGAACCGCCGATCCTCGGCGCAGGCGAACAGGAAGCGGGTGAAGGCCCGGAAGTCGAACATGTTGGCGGGCATCCCGGCGATGATGCGGGGCGCGCTGGCGGGCGTGTCCCGCACGGAGCCCGTATGGCAGAAGGCGCAGTTCAACCAGACCAGATCGAAGCCGCGATAGCGCCGCTTGGAGACCCCGACCGGGAGGTCCCCGCCCGGCTCGTAGATGAATCCGAGCGACGCGTATCCGGGGCCCGGCAGCTTGTCCGCGAACAGCTCCGGCAGCGCCTTCCAGATCCAGTACGGCATGCCGAACTCATGCTCGCTACCGATGGAGCCGTACTTGAAATGCTCGACGATGTCGGGGTAGTCGACCGGTCTGTCCACCGTGAACCGGCCCGCGACGTACGAGGCGCCGGCCAGCATGATAACCGCGATGATGCCGGCGATCATCCACCCCCGCCGACGCGCCGGCGCTCCAGCGGATCCGCTCGACTCTATCTGGTCCATGACGGACCGACCTCCGTCGGGACGCAGGGTTGGAGCGCCTCGTAATTGCGCGCCAGCAAATCCGGCAGCCGCGGCGCGCGTCCGGTCCGGGACTCGACCATGGCCGTGGCGTATTGAGTGAGCGCCTGCAGACCCGCGCGGTGGGGTGACTGGCGGAGCGGGTAGGTCAGGTCGCGAAACGCGTGGGCCGGCGGCATCGGCGTCTTCGGGCGGTCCGCCGGGCTCAGCTCCCACATGCCGAGCCGGAACACGATGCGCTCCGAACACTGCGCGAGGTTCGCGCGGACTCGGTCCGCCGGGCCGGACAGGAAGCTCGGCGGAAACGCGTCCCAGGATCGGTGGCAGCGGCCACAGTACCAGTCGAAGAGCCGCACGGCCTCGTCGGCCTGTGGATCGGCATCCGGAGGCGCTTCACGGGCGGGGGGCGGCGGTCCGGCCGCGTCCACGCAGCACCAGCGCAGCGGAGCCATCCCGAGCTCGCTATGGAGCGCCTTCATCACGGTTGTGCGCCGGAACGCCGCGGCGGCGAGGACGTCCGATCGGCCCGTCGCGGTCAGGCTCGCCAGCCGACCGACCGCCCCGTGCACGGGACGGAAATCCTCGACGATCGTGAGTGTCGCCTCTCCGGTGAGCGCGGGCGGCCCGCTCGAGTCCGGCGCCACGCTGGACCGGTCGAGCTGCGTCCCCCGCACCGTGAGCCGATCGACCGCGTTGCCATCGAGGCGCCGAGCGCGACGCCGCGAGTGTCGCTGGCGGAGGTCCAGCTCGGCGCTCCATCCGCGGTCCGCCGGCCCGAGTCGCCCGCCCGCGACCTGCAGGTCGCGGAGCTCGTTCTCGCCCTCGATCGTGACGCGATCGATCGTGCCCGACGTCACGCGGCCTGCCTCGAGGTAGGCGACCCCGTCCATCGCGAACTGGCCGCCGAGTCCGCCGGCTGCGTGACCTGGCTCCCGGCAGCGGAGCAGGAGCCGGTCGATCGAGCCCCCGCGCCGCCGGGCCGCGAGCTGGCAGGTGCTCCGGTATCGCGACTCGCGCGTGCCGGCTCGCCGGGTCACGCCAGAGAGATGCCGATCCAGTCGCGTGACATCGGCCTCGGTGAGAAAGGCGGCGAGGCCGACCACGAGACGGTCGGCCGTGCCGGGGTTCCCCGGGGAGGCGGACCAGATCTCCGCCGGTGCGCGCGGCGCGGCGGGGTCGAAGCGCGCCTCCACGACCGACCGCGTGATCAGCGCGGCGCGGCCGGCCGTCGTGGGCGGGGCATATCCCTCGGGCGCGCTGTTCGGTGACTCCAGGGGATCCCGGTTTGGAATGTCCGGGTCCGGCATGGAAAGGCCTTGCGGCCAGCGCGCGTGGGAGCGATCGACGAACAGTGGCGCGAACTGCTCGCGATACACCGCGGACCCGTGATCCACCTGCCATCCTCCGCTCAGCCGGTACTGAAGCGCGAGCGTGAAGGCGGCCGCCCGACACTGGATCGCCGCCGCGTCGGGCTCGTCGGCGCCACATCCCTCTTGCCACAGCCGCTGCGTCGCCGACAGCTCGTTCGCCCGGTCGGTTGCGCTGTCGATCGCGTACGGGACGTCGACCCCGTGGCGCGCCGGGATGCCGTAGAACGCCCGCCCCTGCGCGCGGAGCAGCGCGCCGATCCGGGGATTGGCTGCGGTCTCGTCCCACACCTGGCGCGCGAAGATCGGCGCGTGATTCTGGTGGCACACGACGCACAGAGCGCGGTTGGCGTAGAAGACCCGAGGCGCCGCCCCCGCGCGATAGTCCTTGACGACCTGGAACTCGAAGCGGCCGGCCGCCTCGTTGTAGCTGATCACCTCGATGACGCCGGCCTTCTCCTGGTAGCCGAGGAAGAGGCGGTCCCGCATGAGCATGCCCCCGTGTCCGGACTGGGGCCGCGGCTCGGCATCGACGGCCACCACGGCCCGCGGATGGGCGAAGAAGTCGGGCTCGGCGGCATGTCGCTGGAGGGATCGATTCAACGGGATCAGCACCTGTCGCGTGGCGGATGACGATCGGGCCCGGTCCAGCCCATCGGTGATCGCCTGCGTCAGCGCAGTGAACGGAAACGGCACCCGGTACGCCGCGCCGGCGGCGGTCCGCTCGGTCACGAGGAAGTCGAACAGGGAGCGGCCGGTGGGTGGCAGATCGGGCCCCGGCTCGCGAGGATCCACGACCCATTTCGCCGCGCGTGCGCCTGGGGAGCTCGCGGACGTGAGCGGCGTGCCGGCGGGACTGGGCGGCTCCCGGCGCTCGTCGCCGCACGCGGGGACGAGCGCCGCCGCGACGAGTGCCAGCAGGCCCCTGAAGACGGCCCTACCACCTCGGGCCTCGCGTCGCGCCGGGCTCGAGACTGCCTCGCCGCTTTTCATCTGAGCCGTTGTGAGCGGCATGCACGTCTGCGCTCCCTGTATCTCTCGCGAATCCGGCCAGCGGTCGCATGGACGCTGCGGATGGTGTCAGGGGGCCGGCTCCACTGGCGCGCTCACGCGCCTGTCCGCTGGGTGCCCGTCCAACAGTCCTCGGTGACCGTTCTGGCCTGGACGAACGCGTCCGTGTCGCGGTCCGCCAGCGTCGTGTTCTCGAGGGTGAAGTTGAGGAGGAACGCGCCGTTCGCGTAGGCGCGGCCGAGGTAGAAGCCGGGACGGACCATGCGGATCTCGTCCCGTATCTCCAGCCCTCGCCGTCCCGCCAGGAAGTCGGGGATCTCGCGGTAGTCCGGGAGATCGTCGCTGAACGCATAGTCGATGATGATGGACTCCCGGCGCCCATCCAGGAGGCTCTGGCCGCAGTAGAGCTTCGCGGGGAACAGGAGCCACGTGCGCTCGCCATCGACGGACACCCGGGGGATGGTGCCGGTGTCGCCGAGCACGGGCTTGAGGATCGCCAGGTCGTCGATGCGATTGCGGAGGATCCGCTGATCGCGATAGAAGACCTTGCCCTTCCAGAGTGCCCGTCCCAGCGACTCGGTGGTGATCGTGCCGAGCTGGACGCCGAGGCCCTTGAGGCCACCGGCGATCTCGGAGAGTCGGCCGTGGCCGGAGGCGCCCTTGGGAAAGAACAGATCGCCCTCGAACGGCCCGTCGGGGATGGGGCCGGCCGTCAGCCGGGCGTAGAGCTGATTCACCTGTTCTTGATCGAGCGCCCGGAGACTCCTGGGCGTGATCCTGGCCCGCTCGGCCCGGGTGAACGGATGCTCGTGCTCGAGCCGCGCGAAGTCCATCTTGGTGCTGTAGGCGTCCTGGTACGGCGCGAACGCGATGTCGGGCGGGCGCGGCGGCCGGAGCGCCACGACCAGCCAGACGCCCGCGGCGGCGACGACGAGCACGGCGGCCGCGATCAGGAGGCGGTGCAGTCTGGATCGCATCCACATTCCACTAGAGGGTCGCCAGAAACGCGATCAGCGCCTTCTTGTCGCGATCCGGAAGATCCTCGCCGAACCGGTGACCGTCGTTCTCCACGGTGGCCGTGCTCGAGCTGTAGAGCGCGGTGAGCATGGGCCGGCGCTCGCGGAAGATCGCGACGAGCGACTCCGGCGCCTTCACGAGCTGATCGGCCATCTCCCGCAGCGCCGTGACCACCCGCTCGGCCTCCGCCGCGCCGAGGCGCTGGGTGTACGTGGCCTTCAGCTTCTCCTGGTCGGTCTTGGCCAGCACGAGATCCACCACGAGCTGCTTGAACTGGAGATTGCCGAGGGTGGCGGCGGGCGCCCCTTTCGGGATCACGAGCGTGAGACCGAGGAGCTTCTTCTCCTGGGTGCCGTCCAGCAGCTTGGGGCCGAGGTCGAGCGGGATGTCCTCGTGCAGCACCGTGACCTTCGGGACTCGCTTGCCGGGATTGAGCAGCTCCTCCATCGAGGCCTTGTACAGCTCGTACCGTCCCCTCACGCTCGGATCGAACGGCCAGCACGCGGGTGGGTCGGCGAGGAGCTTGCCTTCCGGGTCGACGTACGGCGCGCGATAGGAGTCCCCAGCGGCGCGCGCTCCGCACAGCTCGGGGCCGATCGCGTTATTGTGCATGAACGGCGCGTGGGCCCATACGCTGAGCAGCGAGATGTTCCGGTAGTACCCACGCCCGCCCTCCGACGGCTCCTTCACGTTCGGATCTGTCGGTCTCGCTCGCAGCGTCTCCGAGCCGTACTCCGCCCAGACGTGCCCCGCCATATGGTTCGAGTGCAGCGCGCGCGATCGGTAGGTGCCGACCTCGCTGGCTGGCGTCAGCCGGTCGTTGCCCAGCCAGTCGATCCGGAGCCCCCGGTCGCTCGAGTCGGGTGACACCTCCCGGAAGTCCCGGCTCTCGAACGGCGGCGGCTGGCTCGAGTGGCAGCGCGCGCAGTTTTGCGCGAAGACCAGCTTCCCCCGCGCCACCGCGCCCGGGCCGAAGTCCCGGTTCAGCTGCTCCTCGAGGTCGCGGGGATCCTTGAGGCCGCGCGCGACCCAGAGGTCGGTCGGGCGTCCGGTCTTCAGGAAGTTGACGACGTCGGCCAGGCGGTCCTCGATGGCGCGGAAGTTCGGACAGTCCCGCCGGCACTGGCCGATGTCGAACGGGGTCTGGCCGAAGCCGCGCTGCGTCGGGTCCAGCTCGCGCAGGTTGGTGAGATGGTTGATCCAGCACGCCTCGGCGCAGCTTCCGATGTTGAAGTACACGCGCTGCACCGCCTCGTGGTCGCCGATGCTGTCCTCGCCACCCTTCAGGATGTGCCGCACCTGCTCGCGCTTCAGGCCGCGCTCCCAGCACTTGCCGCTCTTCCCCGGCTCGCACCAGCAGCGTCGTCCGTCGGCGCCGGCCGGACACGCCGTGACCTTGCGCCACTTGAGGACGTCGGCGTCGTGGAGCGGACGCCGCGCGACGTTGATGATGGCGTTCATGGTCCCCGGGTTGTTCACCTGGTCGGTCGGGACCCCCGACGTGTCGACGGTACCGGGCCGCGCGACGGTGAAGACCTGGAACTCTAGGCTGTTGGTCGGCATGCCCGACACGATCAGCTCCGAGATCCGGAGGTACTGGTTGCCGACGAGCCCGTCGATGTTGGCCCAGGTCGGGTTGGCCGGATCCTTCGGCGGCTTGAGGGGGTTGAAGGCGATGTGACACCCACCGCAGGCCAGGCCGATGAGGAACGGCGGCTCGATCGAGCCGTCCGCCAGGCGACGGATCCGGAAATCCGTCCGCGTCGGGTCGTCGCTCAGACGCGTGCTGTAGCCGGCCCATGTGCCGACGCTCCCGTTGTTGAGCCGGCGCCACTGCTCGGCGTTGAAGCGCGGATTCGGGAACTTCCGAAAACCCATGACTCCGGTCGACGTCCCGAACGCCAGATCACAGGCCGATTGCCGCTGATCCGTCGGGCCGTGCGGGTCCGCGGGATCGAGCGGCGCCGGCTCGAGGTCGCACGCGGGGTCGCGATAGCCGGTCTTGCCGACGGACTGGAGCAGCGTCTCGTCGCCCGGGCACCAGTCGAAGCCGTAGGTCTCCTCGAGACTCCGGGCGGGGCAGTTCTTGCTCCCCGGCGTGCAGCAGTCCGGGTCGTTGATGAGCCCCCAGGTTCTGAACCGCTCCTGCCGCGCGTCGGACCGGAGGACGCGGAACCAGTCGATCAGGACGCCGATCCGCTGCTGGAACGTGTAGGTGTGGAACCGGTCGTTCCCCGCCGTCGCGTAGAACCAGATGGCCCTCCCGACCCGTTCGGATGGCGTCAGCCCGCGCTCCGCCTCCTGGTATCCGGGCGACTGGTAGGCCGGTTGGTTCTGCGAGATCGACGTCGACACCGCAAGGGACAGCAACACCGCGAGGCCGATGGTCCGCCAGGTCCTCATCACCGGCTCCTTCCGGCGGTGCTGCGGCTCGGAATCGTGATCGACGCGCGCCGATGGAAAATCGGGCGGGCTGCCGAGTTCGTCACGCGCGCGCCAGTCAGCGCGCCGCTGGGGCACCGAATCAGCGTGACTCTCTCCCGGCAGGTCCGCGTTCTCGGCCGCAACCTGGCGGGAGTATGGGCCGAGCCGGAGCAGCCTGTCAACTTCCCCGGCGTCTATTGGTGTATCGACGGTACGGGTGGGCGAGCCGTCTCTCGCCGCGGAGATGGACGGATGGGCCTCGACGCCGCGGGCGAGGAGTGCCGTGTCAGTCCGTGACCCGAACGAGCCGGAAACCGTAGTCCGAGTACTGCAGGGCCGGGGGCAGGGACGAGCGTCGAGCCACGGGCGTCCAGGGATCCGCATGACGCCAGGAGCCGCCACGAGAGACCCGACGGGCGCCGTGGTCCGGACCCCGCGGGTTTCGCGACGGCGAGCGCGCGTAGTAGCCGTCGTCGTCCCAGTCCAGGCACCACTCGTGGCAGGATCCCGAGAGATCGAAGAGGCCGAACGGATTTGCCGGCGTGGTCCCGACCAGAGGCGGCTGGCCAGGGTGGGCGGCGGGGCGCTCGTCGCCCCAGGGGAAGCGCGCATCCTCGAGGCCGCCGCGGGCGGCCTTCTCCCATTCGGCCTCGGTCGGCAGGCGATACTCCCGACCCCGCCAGCGACAGAAGGCCTGGGCGTCGAACCAGGAGACCCCGACCACGGGCTGGCGCGGATCCAAGAAGCGCGGATCGCTGCGAAAGGGCGGCGGCGACCGCCGGGCGGTCTCGACGTACTCCGCGTACTCCTGCTTGGTTACCGGAGTCGTCGCGATCGCGAAGCGATCCACCCACACCCGGTGGCGCGGCCGCTCGCCGGGCAGGCCGGAATCCCAGCCCATCGCGAAGTCGCCGGCGGCGATCTCTACGAACTCCATGTGGTGAGGTGACTGTTCCCGCCCGTTGTTCCCTAGCGCGTAACGCGATAGACTCAACCGCTCGATCGGCGACGCCCCGAGTGTGGCATACATTCGGGCGTCTGTGCGTCCCCCGGTTCCTCTTGGCAGCGGCACGAAGGACCGCCTCATGAGCATCGTGCTGCCGTGGTCGGAGTTCAAGACCTACGTCGCTGAGATCGGGCCCGACCGCGGCCGGCCACTCCGCGAGGCCACCAGGGGGATCGCACCCAAGAGGAGGTGTGGCTTGGCAATGATGCACAGGCGGACGTTCGGGATGCCCTTCGTCGCGGTCGCGGTGATGCTTGCGCTGCTCGCCGGAGGCCGCCTGTCGATCGGCCGCGCCCAGGACGCCGACGAGAAGGAGGCCGCGGACCGGCTGTCGCGCTACCCGACTGACGCCGGCCTGGAAGACCACGCGATCGCCGACGCTCCCTTTCAGATGGCGGCGAGCTCCGGGAAGGACTTTCTCCTGCTCAGCCACTGCGGCGCCAACGGCACCAGCGCGGTGTTCTCCGGGGTCACCACGTGGGATCTCTGCTTCGACGCGGTCTCCCGGTACGGATTGATCATCCGCCTCGCCGGCTTCCGGAAGTCGCCCACCGCGCCGCTCATGCGCGTGCTGTTTGACGCGCGCATCTCGGAGATCTTCGTCCCGTACCATGCGGGCTCGCCGCGCTTCTTCGACGTGTCCGACTTCAACTTCCCGCTGTTGACCCTGACCGCCGCTGATTGTCCACGCCCCCGACTCATCATCGGTGGCGGGAAGGTCTGCCGGGAGTTCCGCGATCGAGGGCTCGCGTGGAAGAACGATGGACTGGTGCGCCGTGGCCTGGAGCTCGTGCTGTGGGCGGTGATCGACGCGGCGAACTACAACTACGTCATCGAGTGGGCCTTCCGCGACGACGGGTCGATTGCCGGCCGGGCTGGATCGACCGGGCCCAAGCTCGGCGGGCCAGATGACACGAGCGGTCACATCCACAACTTCACGTGGCGGCTCGACGTCGACCTCAACGGAGCGGGGGGAGACTCGGTGCACCTGACCCGGCACGCGGAGAACTTCTTGGTGAACCCGTCGACCAGCGCGGACGCCGAGAGTCTGATCGCAGTCGAGGGGGGCCGGATCTGGAGCCCGACGACGTTCAACACGCTCGAGATCCATGACAGTCTCCTCCAAAACGGCCGGGGTCGGCCGACCGCTTACGAGCTGGTGCCCCTCCGGACGGGGACGGCCCGCCACACCGAGCTCTACACGCGGAATGATTTCTGGGTGACTGCGTTCAGCTCCACGGAGCTCCTGGCGAAATTCCTGCCCTCGTACGTCAACGGCCAGAACGTGGGAAACGCCGATATCGTCATGTGGTATACGAGCTCGGCGCATCACGAGAACGGGATGCGCGACGAGGACCGCGACACGGTGCCCCTTTTGTGGACCGGCTTCGAACTGGTCCCGCAGAACCTCTTCGACCGAACGCCCTTCCACCGGTGAGGTCACGTTCGATGTGAGGGAGGCGCGAGCCTGGAGCTGTCGTGCCGCCCGCAGGCGGCGTGAAGCGGCGGGCGCGGGGGTGGAGCAACGGCGGATCGTCCGGTCACGCTTGACCGGGTCTCGGTAGCGGGCTAGGCTCCGTCGTTGCATGCGTTGCTCCGTCGCGTCTCCCCGATGACCGACTGGCTGGCTCGGCTCCGCGCGCTCCGGATCGAGACGCGAGAGCGCCACGACGCGGTCCGCCGGGATCCCGACGCGTACTGGGCGAGGGCGGCCGAGGCGCTCTGCTGGTCGCGTCCCTGGGCGAGCGTGTTCGAACAAGATCCCGAGCGGCCGTGGGCGTTCGGCTATTTTCGCGGTGGCCTGATCAACGCGTGCGAAAACGCCGTCGATCGCCACGTGCGCGCCGGGCACGGTGGACGCCCGGCGCTCCTGTGGGAGAGCGATCCGGCTGACGCCGGGGGCGACTCGACCGCGCGCCGGGTCCTGACCTACGGCGAGCTGCTGGAGCAGGTGAGGGCGTGCGCCGCGGCGTACCGGCGGCTCGGACTCCGCGCGGGCGACCGGCTTGCGCTCTACCTGCCCAACATGCCCGAGACGACGATCGCCATGCTCGCGGCGGCGCGGCTCGGCATCATCTACACGGCGGTGTTCCCGGGGCTCTCGGCCGAGGAGCTGCGCTACCGTATCGACGACCTCGGCGCGTCGCTCCTGGTCACGAGCGATGTCGGCTATCGCCGTGGCGAGGAGCTGGCCTACAAGGCCGAGATCATCGACCCGGCGCTCGAGGGATCGTCCGTCCGTCGCGTGCTCGTGGTGGACCGGAGCGGCCGGCGGGCGGCGCCGATGACGCGGGGGCGCGACGAGTGGTGGGCCGACGCGGTCACGGGTGCCGGCGACGACGAGGTCCCGTGCGCGCCGCTCGACGCCGAGCATCCGCTCTTCGTCCTGTACACCTCGGGCTCCACCGGGAAGCCCAAGGGCGCGGTGCACACGACGGGCGGCTACTGCGTCGGGCTCCTGGCCACGATGCAGGCCGTCTTCCAGGCCGAGCCCGGGCGTGACGTTCTGTTCACGTACGCCGATCCCGGGTGGATCACCGGGCAGTCCTACACGAACTACGCTCCGCTCCTGACCGGCATCCCGACCGTGCTCTACGAGGGGGTGCCGGACTATCCCGCGCCCGATCGCTTCTGGCGGATCATCGCGCGGCACCGGGTCACCATCTTCAAGATCGGCGCGCCCGGCCTCCGCCTCATCATGCGCCACGGCGCCGAGTGGCCGCGGCGCTTCGATCGCTCGTCGCTCCGCGTGGTCTGCTCGTGCGCCGAGTCGCTCGATCCGGTCGTCCAGGCGTTCGTCGAGGCCACCGTGGGCCCGCTCGTCAACGCCTACTGGAAGACCGAGGACGGCGGAATCCACTTTGCCCCGCTCGGCGGGGTCTGGCCGCAGCGGCCCGACGCCTCGACGCGGCCGCTGCCGTGGACGACGGCGCAGGTGCTCGAGGCGGACGAAGCGGGCAAGGGCTACCTGGTGACGAAGACGCATCCCTACATGATGCGGACGCTCTGGAACGACGCGGACCGCTACGTGTCGACCTACTGGTCGCGGTTCCCCGGCTGGTTCATGACCGGGGACTTCGCGATCACTTCGAGCGACGGCCACCTGTTGATTCCCGGCCGCAGCGACGACGTCATCAAGATCTCGGGCCATCGCGTCGGCACTCGCGAGATCGAGGAATGCTTGATCCGGCACGAGGCGGTCGCCGACGCGATCGCGATCGGCCTTCCCAATCCGCAGGATCCGAACACCGACTCGGTCGTGGCGCTCGTCGAGCTGCGGCCCGGCCACCCGCCATCGCGCGCGCTCGACGCCCAGCTCGCCCGGGCGGTGCGCGACGGCAAGGGGGCCGTGGTCCGCCTCGAAGAGATCTATTACGGCCGAGCCATTCCGCGGACCAAGAGCGGGAAGAACCTGCGCCGGGCGCTCCGCATCATCGCGCAGGCCCCCCGCGAGCGCCTCCGGGCGTGGGCGCGCCGGCACGGGACGCCGGAGGTCGGCGACGTTTCGACGCTCGAGAGCTGGGAGGCGATCCTCGCGGTCGTCGATGCGGTCGCCGCGCGGCGGGGCATCGCCGCGGTCGCCGCCGACGAGGTCCTTGGCGACCCTCACGAGGTCGACGTTGCCTGGTGGCAGCCCGACGTCTCCACGCTGACGATCGGCGCGCCATACCGACCCGGTCTCGACCCGCTGCCGGAGTATCAGGAGGCGTGGGCGGTCGTGAAGGACCGCTGGGGACGGCCGGCGCATGGCGAGCCAGTGGAGGCGCTCCGCCGGGTTCGCACGCGGGTGCCCGAGATCGGTCCGACCGACGCGCTCGGCTACGTGCTCTACGCCGGGCTGACCTACAACACGATCTTCGCCGCGCGCGGCGTGCCGATCTCGGTCTTCGACCTGCACGACCGCGACGTTCACGTTCCGGGCAGCGGCGCCGTGGTGCTGGTGGCGGCGCTCGGCGCCGAGGTCGCGCGCGAGGGTCGACTCCGGATCGGCGAGCTGCGCGTCCTCTATCCGGGCGTGTCGAACCTGCTCTCGCCGCGAGCGGGCGAGGATCCGATGCACGCCGACTTCAAGATTCACGGCTACGAGACGCCCGACGGCTCCTTCGCCCAGTTCGTCCGCTGCCAGGCCCCGCAGCTCCTGCAGCATTCCGAGCGGCTCACGCTGGCCGAGAGCTCGTCGTTCATGCTCGACCTGGAGACGATATTCAAGGCCCTCTACGACGTCGCGCGGGTGGGGCCGGGGGAGCGCGTGTTCGTCGAGGGCGCGGCGGGCGGCACCGGGCTCTATGCGGTCGGGTGCGCGGCGCGGCGCGGGGCCCACGTGGTGGGGCTCGTGTCGACGGAGGACAAGGCGCGGCTCGTCATGAGCCGTGGCGCGCGGGCCGCCCTGAACCGGACGCGGCCCGAGTTCCACGGTGTGTTCACCGCGGTGCCCATCGAGCCGGACGCGCGCGCGCAGTGGATCGCGGCGGGGCGCGCATTCTCGGATTGCGCCGCGAGCTCGGCCCGCGCGCCGGTCGACGTCGTGGTCTCGTCGGTCGGACGCGATCTGTTCCCGCGGATGATCGACCTCCTCGGTCCCGGGGGGCGGCTCGTGTTCTACGGGGCGACCAGTGGATACACGCTCACGTTCCTGGGCAAGGAGGGTGCCGCCCGCGCGGATCAGCTGTACCGGCGCGTGGACCTGCGGCCGGGGGCGGGCGTGCTGGTCTACTACGCGCCGTCGGGCGCGCTCGACGATCCGGTGGGCGACGCGGCCATCGACGCCGCGCACGGGGCGGGCGCCCGGGTCGTTGCCGTCACCCGGACCGACGCGCAGGCCGCGCAGGTCCAGGCGCGGGCCGGAGTGCACGGCGTGGTGAGCCTGGAGACGCTCGGGCGAAGCCCGGGCTTCCGCTGGCCCGACCGGATGCCCGACTACGATCTCGATCGCGACGGGTACCGCGAGTACCAGGAGTACACGCTGAAGCCGTTCGGCCAGGCGGTCGGCCGGCCGCTCGCCACGCCGGACAACCCGCGCGGCGCGCCCGATCTGATCGTCGAGCGCGCGGGCCAGGACACCCTCGGAATCAGCACGTTCCTGGCGCGCCCCTTCACGGGCCACGTGGTCTATCTCGAGCCGACCGCGGGGGAGCGCCTGTCCTTCTACGCGCCGGCCGTGTGGATGTCGCAGAAGCGGATCCTGTTCCCCACGTTCTCGATCCTGGGGAGTCACCTCTCGAACGCGCACCAGGCCGAGCAGGTGGTTCGCCTGATCGAGGGCGGTGAGGTGCGCGTCCACGCGCCCGCGATTCGGGGCTGGGACGAGCTGGCGGACGCCAACCAGGCGATCTTCGAGAACCGGCACTCGGGGACGCTCACGATCCGCGCCGGCGCCACGGCCGCGCTCGACGGCGCTCGCACCGCGCGCCAGGTCTACGAGGCGTGGGGCTCGCGGTTCGTCGACGGGAAGACGGTTCGCGTGCGACTCGATCCGGTCCGGCCCGGCTTCCCGGAGCTGATTGCCGTCGTCACGATCGACTCCCCTCCGGCGAACGCCATCGGCCGCGCCACGCTCGAGGACCTGGAGCGCGCGGTCGACGGGCTCGAGCGCGAGCCACATCTGCGGGCCGCAGTCCTGACCGGCGCCGGCTCGCTGTTCGTCGCGGGCGCGGACATCCGCCAGCTCCGAGCGTTCGCGCGCAGCGACGACGTGGAGGCGTTCGCCGGACGGGTCGTGGCGCTCCTGTCCCGGATCGCGCGACTGGGCGCGCCCGTGATCGCCGCGGTTGACGGCTACGCGCTCGGCGGGGGCAACGAGCTGCAGATGGCGTGCGCCTACCGGGTGGCGTCGCACCGGGCGGAGCTCGGACAGCCCGAGATCAACCTCCACGTGCTGCCGGGCTTCGGCGGGACGCAGATGTTGCCCCGGCTCGCGGTTCATCGCGCGATCGCAACGGGCGAGCAGGTCTATCCGGCGGTCATCGAAGCGGTGACGATGCTGCTCGATGGCCGCCGCCGGACAGCTCGGCGAGCCCACGCGCTCGGCGTCGTCGACGAGATCGCTCCCTCGGACGCGCTGTCCCGCGCGCTGGCAATCGCCCGCCAGATCGCGCTTGGCCAGTTCAAGAGGCCGCTCTGGTCTCCACTGGCTCAGCGCGGGCGGATGGCGTATCCGAACGTCGAGCGCAACCCCGAGATCGAGCGTCTGCTCGCGCATCACGAGCGCGTCCCGCGCGCCGAAGCCGCGCGTGCAACACTGCGCTGCGTGCGCGTGGGCTTCGAGGAGGGGCTCGAGGCCGGGCTTCGCGCTGAGCTCGGCGAGTTCGGCCGCCTCGTCGCCTCGGAAGACGGGCGCGCAGGGATCGATCGGTTCCTCGAGCGGCGCTCGCTCCCGCTCCCGCTTCGTAGAGAGTAGTCGGCAGCCGTCCCAAGCGAAACAGGTCACGATGCGGGCGTGGAGGGGAACTGGTTCCTGACGTCCGAGGAGGTGATGAGATGACCGACTACCCGACCATCGAACAATCGCTCACGCACACGCTCGGCCTCACCCGGCGACCGGTAGCCGTCGCCTTCTGCGACGCGCCGCCGCCCGGCGTGGCCCGGTTCTCCGGGCAGGAGCCCTCGGGATGCAGCTTCTGGCGCCTCGCCGCCGCCGGGCGGTCGTTCTACACGGTGCCGAGCGATCACGCGAACTGTGCGATCGGGAGCCACACCCACAACATTTCTCTCCCCCCCGAGCGTGCGAATGAGCTGGCGCAGACACTCGGCTTCATGACCGGCATCGGCTACCTCCGCATGGAGGAGGTCGTCGGGATCCCGCAGCTCCCCCGAACCCCTGGAGCCGTCGTGTACGCGCCGCTCGGCGAGGCGCCCGTCGATCCGGACGTCGTCATCTTCGTGGGCCGGCCTGGCCGCGTGTTGTTGCTGCAGGAGGCGGCGATCCGGGCCGGTGTGGGGGCGCAGACGCCGGCGCTCGGACGCCCGACGTGCATGGCGCTCCCCGCCGCCATGTCGCAGGGCGTGGTGGCCAGCACGGGGTGCGTCGGCAACCGCGTCTACACCGACCTCGGCGAGGACGAGCTCTACGTCGTTGTCCGGGGGGCAGACCTGCCCAGGGTCGTCGCCGAGGCGCAGACGATCGCCTCGGCCAACGCCACGCTGCTCGACTACCACCGCGGCCGCCGCCAGACGCTCACGACCGAGTAGGCGGAGCGCAAGGGCTACGGCCGGAGGCTCGCGTCTCGCGTGGGACAACGGCCTGTCCACCGTGGCTCGCGGATCCGGTCGCGCTCGACTCGCGGCGAGCGGCGGAAGGCGACGCGGCGGATCCCGAGATCCACCAGGGCCACGGAGTAACGATGATCGCGTCGAGGCATCGGAGGGGGCCGTCGAGGCCCCCTCCGACTGATTTAATTCAGCAGCATGTCGTGGGCGCGGAAGGGCCCTCCGGGCACCTTCGTGAAGTCGACGTTGAAGAACGGATCCAGCTTGAGCTTGCCGTCCGGCCCAATGTGCGCGAGCCGCACCCAGAAGTTCGCGGAGTAGTCCATCGTCGAGAGCAGCGAGTTCGTGATGTAGAGCCGCTTGCCGTCGCCCGTGATGTGCAGCATGTTGGGCTGCACGCCGGGGACGAGGACGTCGTGGAGCTTCCCTTGCTGGGGGCTCGAGACGTCCCAGACCTGGACCTGGTTCGTCAGGAAGCAGGAGACGTAGAGATAGCGGTCGTCGGGCGACTGGCGCAGATCCGCCGGCAGGCAGCCCTTGCCGAGGTCGGCGGCCTTGCGCGTCGAGTACTTCCCGGTCTTGCCCCGTCCGAACCACCAGATCGAGTCACCCAAGGCGGTGTTGGTCCACCCGTACTCCGCCTTCGGCTTCCGGCTCCAGCGGACCTCGAGCGGGACCGGATCGGTGGTGATAGTCTCGAGCGGCTTCCGCTGGGCGAAGTCCCAGACCACCAGGGCGTTGCCGCCGTCCTTCATGTCCCACTCGGCGAGCGGCTTCTTGTAGTTCCGGTACGGCGTGAAGCTCGACGTCACCAGGCGATTGATCTCGGGCTTGACGGCCACGTCGTACGCGTACGGCGCCGCCGAGGGGTTCTTGACCACGCGGACCAGATCGCCCGCGTTGGTGAACTCGGCGAAGCCACCAGGCAACCCGCCGTCCGCGGACGAGAGGAAGGTGATCAGCATCCGGCCCGGCAGCGCGTAGTAGGTGTGCGGGCCGTGGAGGCCCGTCAGTGTCCCCAGGTCGTCCAGGGTCTTCACGATCTTCGGCTTCGAAGGGTCCTCGGAGACGTCGAAGATGAAGATGCGGTTCGAGAATAGCGTCCCCGCCCAGATCCGGGTGCGGTCGTCCGTGTAGCCCATGTGATGCGGCTCATTGCCCGCGCTTCCGACGGGCACCACGTTGACGACGGTCCCGTAGCTCGGCGACGCGAGGGTCGTGTCGACCACGACCAGCGCGTCCTGCGCATTGGAGTCCGTCGCCACCGACCAGACGTAGAGCAGCTTCTCGGGCCGCTCGAGCCGCTTGACGTAGGGAGACATGCAGACCTCGGCGACCGCGGTGCTCGCGGAGAAGCATCCAATAAGCGCCAGCGCCAGTACGTTCTTCATTGCACCCTCACGGTGTCCGAAGGGGGCCTCGACGGACCCTCCGAAGCCTCCTTCAGGACGGCTTGCGCGGGCTCAGCCCGCACTCGAATTGGCGGGTCAGTTCCAGAGCGGCGCACCCCGACGGCTGCTGCAGAGGCTACGCGTCGGCGGAGCCGGCTCCACGGATTCGTCACACTTTCCTTTGGCTGAAGTAGCAGTCCGTGTACTCGAACCTGCATCCTAGCGGCGGTCGGTCCCCCAGAGCCCGGGGATGATCACAAGCGCTTGGGTGCGTCGGGTGCGGTCTCATGCCGGATCTTCCTTTCGGCCGTGAAGTATACACATATCCCGACCGAATGGATCACGATCGAACGATCGGATTACTTCTCTTCAACTTCCAAGATCATCTCGATCTCGACCGGAATGCCGCGCGGCAGCTCGGCCATCCCGACGGCGGACCGGGCGTGTTTGCCGTTCATCTCGCCGAAGACCTCGACCATGAGGTCCGAGAACCCGTTGATCACCCAGGGCTGCTCGCCGTATCCCTCGGCTGACGCGACCATGCCGAGCACCTTGACGACACGCTTGACGCGGTCCAGGCTCCCGAGCTGCGCCTTGACCGTCGCGAGGAGGAGTAGGCCGACTTCGCGGGCGACCTGATATGCCTGCTCGGTCGTGAGATCCTTCCCGACCTTGCCGGTCACGGTCGCTTTCCCGTCGCGGATCGGCCCGTGCCCGGAGACGAAGAGCAGGCTACCGACCTGGACGGCCCCCACGTAGTTGGCCGCCGGCTTTCCCGGTGCGGGGAGTGTGATGTTCCTGGCGATGAGAGTGGCTTCGGCGCCCATAGAGATCCTCCCGACGTGTGCGTGAAACGGCGCTCACGCTAGCATGCCTCCCGCCGGCGGCGCAACCCAACGCGGATGGCCATGCGAGGCGAGCCCGGAAACCCTGGTCCAGGGGAATGTGACAGAATCTGAAGGTGCCTATGCCCGTTGTGCCATCGCCGTCGTCGAGCCTGGCTCTGCTTCGTGCTCGCGCCGCCCTCGAGGTCCTGCTGATCCAGCGCCATCGCTCCAGCCGCGTCGGGGCCGGCGATTTCGTGTTTCCCGGCGGGAAGCTCGAGGCGGCTGACGCCCCTGCCGATCCGGAGGCGTGGTGCCGCGGGACGCCCCCGGCGGAAGCGGCGAGGCTCCTCGGGCTCGACGACGGCCACAGTGCGCTCGGGTACCGGATCGCCGCGATCCGCGAGGCCTTCGAGGAGGTCGGCGTGTTGCTCGCGTACGGGCCCGACGGCGGGCTCGTTCGTGACGGGGCACCGTTTGCGACATACCGGCGCGCCTGCCACGAGGACAGCCGGGCCTTCTGGGACATGCTCCGGGCCGAAGGGCTCACGCTGGCGACGGACCGGCTCGTCTACTTCTCGCACTGGATCACCCCCGAGGAAAACCTGATCCGGTTCGACACCCGATTCTTCGCCGTGGAGACCCCGCCCGATCAAGAGGCGACTCCCGACGAGCGGGAGATCACCGCGGTCCAGTGGATCACGCCCACGAACGCGCTGGCGGCGCGCCAGCGCGGCGAGATCACGCTCCGGCTGCCGACCATGAAGAACCTTCAGCTCCTCGCTGGCGAGGCGGGCCCGGCCGACCTCCTGGCCCGGCTCGCGCGGCGCGACGTCCCGACCATCCGCCCGCGCGTCTTGACCGAGAACGGCGTCCAGCGGACGCTTCTCCCCGGCGACGCGGGGTATTACTAGATTCGGAGGGGGCCTCGACGGCCCCCTCCGAGGCCTCCCCCCCCGGAAGCTTGCGCCGGCGGAGCCGGCGCTCGACTGACGGACGACGCGCTCAGTCAGGGAACTGCGGCTCCTCTCCGGATCTCCACCCCATGAAAGCGCCTCGGCTTGAACCGGCGTTAGCCCCCTTAGTCGTGACGTGCTCAGCAGCCCCGAGATCGGCCTCAAGCGGCCGCGGCCCCAGGTGGCCAGTCAGGACGTGAAGCGGTTCGTGGTCCAGTCGAAGCGGTCGCTGTAGAAGAGGTCGGAGCGATCGATGATGCCGTGGAACTTGTGGCGCCGGTCCGCGTGCGCGGCCCACACCTCGGCGAGCGAGCCGAACTGGGCGAGGTAGCCGAAGGCGTACTCGGCCGGCTCGGCCATCGGCATGCTCCCGGATCGGAAGCGGGCGTACGCCGCGGCGGGCCCGATCCAGAAGCCCTCCGAGGTCTCCTCGGCGAAGAGCTGCGGCGACTGGCCCGCCGGGACCGGGGCCAGGAAGAAGCGCGCCGAGTACCGGATCGGGCTCGAGGCGGGCGTGATGAAGTGGGAGAGATAGCGCAGTGACGCCACGTCGCACGACCACTCCCGCGCGCACAGGAGCTCCGTCAGCGAGGCCGACCCGCTGAGGAGGGTTTCCCGGCAGCGCTCGATGTGTTCTCGCGCGTCCGGGGCCCTCGGATCCACGCCCAGGCCTGCGCCGTCGCAGGCGAGCAGAAGGCCTGTCTCCTCGACCAGCTCCCGGGCGGCGGCCACCCAGTAGGCGAGCGCGGGCACGCCATCCACCGACGGGATGATGGCCTCGGCCTCGGCCGGTGTGACCCCATGACAGCGCGCGAAGGTCTCCGGCCGGCAGTCCTCGGCGTCGACCTTTCCACCCGGAAACGCGTAGTAGCCGCCCAGGAACCGCATGCTCGCGTGGCGTCGGATCACGTAGACTTCGATCGGCTCGCCGGCATCCGGGCCCGCCGCGCGCACGAGGACCACGGATGCCGCCGGTTTCGGCTCGACCGGTGGCATCTACGGCCGAGCGGGTACTTCGCCCCCCTGCGAACGTCCTTCCAGGGGCGGGTTACGCCGGCAAAGCGGGCGCCCGACACTGGCGGCGGCCGGCCATGATCTGCTCCAACCGACAAGCCCGGTTGCACCGCGGCCGTGGTGAGCCGAGAACCCGGCCAGGATGCCCGCCATCAGCGTCACCGACGCTGATGGCGGGACCCGCGCGGCAGAGGTGAGGAGCTTCTCCATCAGATTCTCGGTCGGGCGGAGACCGGAGCAGCTGGGGACGAGCTCGGCCGCCAGGACACTGCCCCCAGCGTCGTACCACTACCAGAGCGAACCGGCACCAATGCTTCATGCAGTCCGTTCGAGCGGAGCGTGGTTTCGTCTCCCCGATTTGAGGGGTGCCGAGCCGTATCGATCGGCTCCCCCTTTGAGGGGCGCCCGGCCGTATCGATCGTCAGGGCTTGAGGACGATCTTGCCGAACTGCGTGGCGTCCGCGAGTTTTCGCTGCGCAGCGGCGCCGTCCTTGAGCGGCATGACGTCGTCGATGATGGATTTCAGCGTGCCTCGGAAGAGCTGGGTCATCACCGTATCGAACTCGCGCCGGTTCCCCATCGTGGATCCGATGATCCGGAGCTGGTTCCAGAAGACGATCCGGATGTCGGTCTCACCGATCGGGCCGGTGGTGGCGCCGCAGGTGACGAGGCGACCCGCCCTGCGCAGGGACCTGAGCGACTGCTTCCACGTCGCCGCGCCGACATTCTCGATCACGACATCGACGCCGCGCCGGCTGGTCCGCTCCTGGACCACCTTGGCCCAGTCCTCCTTCGAGTAATTGATGCACTGGTCGGCCCCGAGCGCTCGGGCGCGCTCGAGCTTCGCGTCGCTCGAGGAGGTGACCCAGACCCGCGCGCCGCAGAGCTTGGCGATCTGGACCGCTGTGGAGGAGACGCCGCCGCCGACTCCGAGGATCAGCACGTCTTCGCCGGGCCGGACCTGGGCCTGCGTCACGACCATGCGCCACGCCGTGAGGTTCACCAGAATGAAGGCGGCGGCGTCGTCGTACGAGATGTGATCGGGCAGCTTCACGACGGAGGCGCCGCGGGCCTTGACCAGCTCCGCGAGGCCGCCGGGCTCGTGCTCGCCCAGGATGCCGTACCGGACGCAGAGGCTATCCTCGCCCTGGATGCAGAATTCACAGCGGCCGCAGCTGAGGCTCGGGTTCACCGCCACCCGATCGCCGGGCTTGACCTCCTGCACCTGGGACCCGACCTCGATGACATCGCCCCCGATGTCGCAGCCTGTCCAGAACGGCAGGGGCGTCTTGAGGGCGGGAATCCCCTCCCGTACGAATAGATCGAGATGGTTCAGGGCACACGCCCGGACCCGGACCAGCACGTCGCCGGGACCGATGACCGGATCAGGGACATCCTGGAGCCGTAGCTTCTCCGGCCCACCGAACTCGTTGAACGCCAGTGCCTTCATGCACGCTCCTGGGCAGACAGCTTCACGGTGCGACCGCGCCGACCCGCTCGGACCGCGCGATTCTAGCATGCCTCAGCGCTCCGAGGGGGCCTCGACGGTCCCTCCGCGCGGCTCGATGGCTCGTTTGACACGGCTGGCTGAAGCGGTGTAGGTTCCCGGGGCAGAGCGCGCCGTTCGAGCTCGAAGGGCCGCGATGCAGGCCCCGAGATCGTGGCGAAGCGCGGCCGGCCACCACTACCACTAGACGACGACTCGCTCCGACGAGGAGGTCGCTCATGATGTCCAACGCTAGGAGCGTCACCCGACGAGACGTGCTCAAGGTCTTTCTCGGTGCCGGAACGGCCGGCGCGGTTGCCCAGCGATCCGGGGGCCACGTCCTCGCCGCCGAGAAGGTCGTGGTGGGAGCCGCGTACGTCGGGCCCAAGGACGATTACGGGTGGAACCAGGGCCACGCGCAAGGGGTGGCGGCCCTGAAGAAGCTCGAGGGGGTCAAGGTCGTAGAGGAAGAGAACGTGCCGGAGACCATCCAGGTGCAGAAGACCATGGAGAGCATGGTCAACCTGGACGGTGCCTCGCTCATCTTCGCCACCTCGTTCGGGTACTGGGATCACATGCTGAAGGTGGCGGCCAAGTACCCCAAGGCGCAGTTTCTTCACGCCGGCCCGACGGTGTGGAAGGACGACATGCCCGTCAACGCGGGGAGCTACAACGGATACATCGACGAGGCCCAGTACGTCGCCGGCGTGGTGGCGGGCTACACCTCCAAGACCGGCAAGCTCGGCTTCGTCGGCGCCAAGCCGTACCCGGCATCCCTCCGCAACATCAACTCGTTCACCCTCGGCGCCCGCACCGTCAATCCCAAGGCGACGACCCAGGTCATCTTCACAGGCGACTGGGTCCTTCCGGTCAAGGAGGCCGAGGGCGTCAACAGCCTCGCCGATCAGGGCATCGACGTCGTGACCTGCCACGTCGACAGCCCGAAGGTCGTGATCGAGACGGCCGAGCGCCGTGGCATCTACTCGTCCGGTTATCACGTGAACCAGTCGGCGCTCGCGCCCAAGGGCTACCTCACCGGCGCGGAATGGAACTGGGAGAAGGTATACACGGACTACGTGAACTGGCTGCGGGAGGGGAAGTCGTGGCCCCACCTCCGGCGCGGCGGACTCAAGGAGGGCATCGTGCGGAACGCCCCGTACGGTGGGCCGGTGGGCGAGAAGGCACGCTCGCACGCGAACCGCGTGAAAACCCAGTTCACGGACGGTAGCTTTGTCATCTACAAGGGCCCGATGAAAGACAATGCCGGGAAGACCGCGATCCCGGCGGGGAAGTCGTACGGCCAGACCGATGTCTGGCTGGAGTCGATGGACTGGCTGGTCGAGGGCGTGATGGGCTCCACCAGAAGTTAGGAGCCACGGCGTGAGTGTGAGCCGCGTGGCTGTTCGAGCGCGGGCTCTGCCGGTACGATCGGCCCTGGGCGACGGCCTCGGAGGGGGCCGGCGGCGCCCCCTCCGATCTCCCTAGATGCTCGCTCTCGGCGCCAGGGCGCGGAGCGCCGCCGAGGCGCTGGCGATCCCCGCGGGCGCCCTCGCGGCGTCACTGATCCTGTTCGGGATCTTTGTGGCCTTCACCGGTGCCGACCCGCTCGCGGTCTACCGAACGATCGCCCAGGGCGCGTTCGGCAACTGGTTCTCGCTGCAGAACACGCTCCAGCGCTCTGCTCCGCTGATGCTCACCGCGCTGTGCACCGCCCTGCCCGCCTCGCTCGGACTGATCGTCATCGGCGGCGAAGGCGCACTCATCATGGGCGCCCTCGCGGCGGTGGCCGTGGGCGCGGCGCTGCCCGCCGCCCCGCCCGTGGTGGTCATCCTCGCAATGATCGTCGGGGGAGCCGTGGCCGGCGGCCTCTGGATCGCCATTCCAGGCGGCCTGCGAGCATACCGCGGGGTCAACGAGACGATCGCGAGCCTGCTCCTGAACTACATCGCGATCGCGCTGCTGAATCATCTGGTAACCGGGGCCATGCGGGATCCGACGGTGGTCCATCGGCCATCGAGCTGGGAGGTGGGCGAGCGAAACATGATTGGCCAGATTCCCGGAATGGACGTGCACTGGGGGCTGGTGTTCGGGATCATTGCCTGCCTGGTGACGTACGTGCTCGTCCAGCATACGGTGTTCGGTTTCGCCGCGCGCATCGTCGGGGGCAACGACAGGGCCGGCCTCATGGCGGGCCTGTCGGTCGGCAAGCTGACCCTGGCCATGTGCTTCCTCGGCGGCGCGGCCGCCGGCCTCGCCGGCGTGATCGAGGTCGCGGCCGTGCATGGCCGGGCCAGCTCCTCGCTCGTCGTCGGGTACGGGTACACCGGTATCCTGGTCGCGTTCCTCGCCCGCCAGAATCCCCTGGCCGTGGTGCCGGTCGCCATTCTCCTGGGCGGCATCGAGGCCAGCGGCGGCCTGCTGCAGCGCTGGCACGAGCTGCCCGACGCGTCGGTACAGGTGATGCGGGGGATCATCTTCCTCGTCCTCCTGGCGAGCGAGCCGTTCTCTGGCCGGCTCCGCACTCTCCGGGCGAGCGCGGCCTGAGATGGAAGCCCTCGGATGGTGGGGGGTGCCCCTCGCCGTGCTGGGTGGCGCCATTCGGGCCAGCACCCCGTTTCTCTTCGTGAGCCTCGGTGAATGCCTGACGGAGAAGAGCGGCCGCATAAACCTGGGGCTCGAGGGCACGCTCGTCATGGGGGCGATGAGCGCGTACGGGATCGCGTACCTCACGGACTGGCCGTGGCTCGGGGTCCTGGTCGCGAGCCTGGCCGGGATGGGGCTCGGCGTCCTTCATGGCTGGATGTGCTCTCGCCCGCGGGTCAACGACATTGCCGTCGGGATCGCGCTCATGCTCTTCGGCCTCGGTCTGGCCTTCTATCTGGGCAAGCCATTCATTCAGCCCAGTGCCCCGCGCCTGCCGGCGATCGAGCTGGGATGGTGGAGCGCCACGCCTCAGGTGCGGGCGGCGCTCGAGGTCAACGTGCTCTTCCTCGTCGGTGTAATTCTGGCGCCCGTGCTGCTCTGGGTTCTGTACAACACGCGGTGGGGGCTGGCGGTCCGGGCAGTGGGCGATAGCGCGGACGCGGCGCGGGCAATGGGATACTCGGTCAACCGGACTCGACTCGTGTGCACGACGATTGGCGGGGCTCTGGCCGGCATCGGCGGATCGTTCCTCTCACTCTACTACCCCGGAAGCTGGAACGAGGCGATCTCGAGCGGCCAGGGACTCATGGCCGTCGCCCTCGTCATCTTCGCTCGGTGGGACCCCGTCCTCTGCCTCTTCGCGGCGCTGCTCTTCGGGGGCGCCGGGGCGCTCGGCCCGGCCCTGCAGTCCGTGGGCATCACGTGGGGGTACTACCTCTTCAACGCCGCCCCGTATATCCTGACCCTGGCCATCATGATCGTGACCTCGTCGACGCAGCGCACTCTCAAGGGCGCCCCCGGCGAGTTGAGCGTCACCAAGTAGCCGACGGTGAAAGGAGGGGACCATGAGCGGACTGGGTGGGTTGAACAAGTCTCCCGACGGAGTCGTCATCGGGCTGGTGCAGCTGCAGCTCCCGGTGGTGGTGACGAAGAAGGATCTGGACGCGCAGACGCGCAAGATCTGCCGGATGGTCACCAAGGCTCGCCAGGGGATGCCGACGATGGACCTCGTCGTCTTCCCGGAGTACTCGCTGCATGGCCTCTCGATGGATACCAACCCGGAGATCATGTCGCGGCTGGACGGGCCCGAGGTGGCTGCCTTCACGCAGGCCTGCGCCGAGGAGAAGATCTGGGGATGCTTCTCGATCATGGAGGAGAACCCCGGCGGCAACCCCTACAACAGCGGCATCATCATCGATGACCGCGGTGAGCGTCGCCTCTACTACCGCAAAATGCACCCCTGGGTGCCGGTGGAACCCTGGGAGCCCGGGAACCTGGGCATCCCGGTCTGCGACGGACCGAACGGGAGCAAGCTCGCGTTGATCATCTGCCACGACGGAATGTTTCCCGAGATGGCGCGCGAGTGCGCGTACAAGGGCGCCAACATCATGCTGCGAACGGCGGGCTATACGGCCCCGATCCGCCACTCGTGGCACGTGACCAATCAGGCGAATGCCTTCTGCAACCTCATGTACACCGCGAACGTGTGTATGTGCGGGACCGACGGGATCTTCAATTCCATGGGGGAAGGTATGATCGCCAACTTCGACGGCACTCCGCTGGTGACGGGGAGCGGCCTGCCCGACGAGATCATCACCGGCGAGGTCCGGCCGAAACTGGCCGACGAGGCTCGGCGCGTGTGGGCCGTGGAGAACAACATCTACCAGTTCGGTCACCGCGGGTACGTCGCCGTTCGTGGCGGCGCCCAGGACTGCCCCTACACGTACATGCACGACCTCGTCGCGGGCAAGTATCGCCTGCCCTGGGAAGACGACGTGAAGGAGAAGGATGGGACGAGCTGTGGCTTCCGACCTCCCACCCGCACCTACCAGGGTTAGCAGACGCGGAGGGGGCCCTGGCGGCCCCCTCCGAACTCTCCCGCCGTCATTCCACGTGCTTGGCATGACCAAAAGATTCGGCTCGCTTGTCGCGATCGACGACGTGTCCCTGTCGCTCGAGCCTGGGGCCTTTCACGCCCTGCTGGGGGAGAACGGCGCCGGCAAGAGCACGCTCGTGAAGTGCGTGATGGGCTATCACACGCCCGATCGCGGTGGCGTGCAGCTAGGCGCCGTGGTCCAGCCGATCCGAGGGCCGCGTGACGCGCACGCGCTGGGCATCGGCATGGTCTATCAGCACTTCACCCTCGTCCCCAACATGACCGTCTTCGAGAACCTCACCCTGGCTCGTCCGGACCTGGACACGGTCATCCGATGGGCCGTCGAGCGCCGACGGCTGCAGGACTTCCTCCAGGACATGCCCTTCACGGTGGACCCGCAGGCGCTCGTCAGCACGCTGGCGGCCGGCGAGAGACAGAAGGTCGAGATCCTCAAACAGCTCTACCTCGACTGCCGGATCCTCATCCTCGACGAGCCGACCTCCGTTCTCACACCCGACGAGGCTGATGAGGTGCTAGCCCTACTTTCGCACGACAGTGTGGAGAACGCCATTCACGCTGCCATCTCAAGCCTGAAGCGGTCGGGCTGGCATACATGAAAGAAGTGTAGGCACCCAGCGCTCGAGCTCGAAGACCT
>Ga0187892_10001968_pt1 | contig 43898 bp, 49 predicted proteins | sample MA1701073metaG_FD_139345 | JGI IMG/M metagenome (GOLD analysis project Ga0187892, IMG submission 139345) | Bio-ooze microbial communities from a basaltic lava cave in the Kipuka Kanohina Cave System on the Island of Hawaii, USA - MA170107-3 metaG ... | reverse complement strand
TCGGGATCCGGCGGCCGAGCTGCCGCGCCGCCAGCGCCGCGAGGCCGGCGGCGCCCGCCGGGTCGAGCAGCTGGCCCGCGAGCTCGACGTCGAACTGGGGCGGCGCGAGCGCGAGACCATGCTCGGCGCAGAAGACCTGCAGGCGCTTGGCGTCGCTGCCGATCCAGCCGACGGCGCCGGGCGCCTGGAGCAGTGGGCGCAGCGCCTCCAGGGCCTCGTCCACCGGGAGGCCGGCCGCTTGCGCGCCGGCCAGGGGGACGAAGCCGGCGCGGCCCTGGGGCAGACCCAGGGCGAGACCCGCCGCCCGTTGGTCCATGCTGCCGCTCCCCTCGAGGAGCGCGACGAGGGGAACGAGCGGGAGCGCCCGGGCCCGCTCCGCGGCGGCGCGCAGGGCGCCGGCATCGGCCAGGATCTCGAGGGCGAGCTCGACCGGGGGCGGCGGCGCTGCGCCGGACTCCTCCCCCAGGCTCTCGAGCAGCCGGCTCATGCCGAGGCGCTCGAAGAGCGCGCGGAGGCGGGCCCGGTCCGGCTCGCGCGGCCCCATCTGCTCGTAGTCGAGAGGGAGCGGGACGTCCCGCTCCAGGGTGGCCAGCCGCTTCGAGAGGCGCGCGTCCTCGGCCCCGGCCTCCAGGGCCTCGCGGGCCCGCTTCGGCGCGATCTGGCTCCGATGCTCGAGGAGCGCCTCCAGCGAGCCCCACTCGGAGAGCAGCTTCGCCGCGCCCTTCTCCCCGATCCCCTTCACGCCGGGCAGGTTGTCGCTCGGGTCGCCCACCAGCGCGCGCAGGTCGAGCGCGCGCTCGGGCGGAACGCCCAGGCGCGCCTCCACCTCGGCGGGCCCGTAGCGGCGGTCCTTCACCCCGTCGAGGAGGGTCACGCGCTCGTCCACGAGCTGCATCAGGTCCTTGTCGGTGGAGAGGATCGCGACGCGGGCCCCGGCGGGGGCGCGCGCCACCAGGGTCGCGATCACGTCGTCGGCCTCGTAGCCCGGGACCTCCAGGATCGGGATCGAGAAGGCCTCGACGATCTCGCGCACGAGCGGGATCTGCGCCGAGAGGTCCTCGGGCTGCGCGTCCCGGGTGGCCTTGTAGGCCGGGTAGAGCGCGTGGCGGAAGGTCTTGCCGCGCGCGTCGAAGACCGCCACCACGCAGTCGGGCTGCTCCTCCCGGATCGCCTTCTGGAGCGTCCCCACGAAGCCGTGGGCGGCGTTCGTGGGGGTGCCGTCCGGGGCGCGCAGGCCCGGGATCGCGAAGAAGGCCCGGTAGAGCGTGTTGGTGCCGTCGACGATGAGGATGCGCGTGGGAGGAGGGGACACCCGGGGCCAGCCTAGGTCATCCAGGCTACCCTCGCCCGCGATGGCCTCGGCCCGCGCGCCCGCCTCCTTCCAGCCGCGCGCCACCCTGGTGCTGATCTACTTCTTCGCGCTCTTCTTCGGCTTCGCGCTGCTGCTGGTGGCGCCGACCCTCGTCTCGGCCTATCGCGAGCTCCCGCCGGGACCCGCCCGGGACGACCTGGAGCTGGCGTCGCGGATCGCGCGCGAGTCGATCCGCGGCCGGCTCGGGCTGGCCCTCGGAGCCGCGGCCCTCGCCACCGCCGCCGGCACCTGCTCCGGCCGGCTGCCCGGCCTGCGCCGCCGCTGAGCCCCGGCCCGCGCGCGGGCCCGCGGTCTTCTCAGGGGGCGAGGCCGCGCAGGAAGGTGTCGAGGGCGTCCTCGAAGGCCTGCTCGACGCTGCGGCGCATGAGCTTGGCGCGGGCCGGCGTCCAGTCGATCTGGAGGAGGCCATTGGCGAGGGTCCAGAGCACGTTCGCGATCTCCCAGGGATCGCACTCGCGGAGCTCGCCCTTGCGCACCCCCTCCGCGACGGTGCTGGCCAGGATGCCCAGGCAGCGCTCCCAGAGCCTCGTCACCTGCTCCACCACGTTCGACGGCAGATCCCCGATGATGGGCTGGTTCTCGATGGCCCAGAAGATCTGGAAGTAGGCGCGGTGCTGGATCCAGTGGTTGACGTAGAAGCGGCCGGTGCGGCGGATCTGGGCGGGCGCCGGGAGGTCCGACGAGAGGGTGTCGCGCATCTTCTGCTCGAAGATCTCGCCGTCCTGGACGAGGACCGCGACGTAGAGCTCGGCCTTGCTCTCGAAGTAGCGGTACAGGGTTCCCTTGGCGACGCCGGCCCCCTGGGCCACGTCGTCGAGGTTCGCGGCCATGAAGCCGTCGCGGAAGAAGGTGTCGCGGGCCGCATCGAGGATGCGGCGCCGCGAGAGGGCCTTCTTCTCCTCGCGTCGGGGCGCTGCCGGCGTCTCCTCGTCGCTCATGGCTCCCCTCGACTCCGCGAGCCTTCGGCTCGCAGCGAGCCGTTCGGGCTTGCACTCAGAAGGTGGCGTCGTCGCTCCCCTCGTAGCGGTAGGGGTCGAAGAGCTTGGTCTGGATGTAGCGCTCGCCGAAGCTCGGGATCACCACCACGACGAGCCCGTCGTCCCGGCCCTCGCCGCGGGCCCAGCGCAGCGCCGCGCACACCGCCGCCCCCGAGGAGATCCCGCACAGGATTCCCTCCTCGCGGGCCATCCGGCGCGCCATCTCGAGCGCCTCGTCGTTCCCGATCCCGATCACCGCGTCGATCAGGCTCCGCTCGAGCACCTCGGGCACGAAGCCCGCGCCGATGCCCTGGATCATGTGCGGACCGGCCGATCCCCCCGCGAGCACGGGGCTGTCGGAGGGCTCGACCGCCACGGCGCGGAAGGAGGGCTTCCTCTGCTTCAAGACCTGGGCCACGCCCGTGATCGTTCCCCCGGTGCCCACGCCCGCCACCAGGGCGTCCACCTGGCCGTCGGTGTCGCTCCAGATCTCCTCGGCGGTGGTGCGGCGGTGGATCTCGGGGTTGGCCGGGTTGCGGAACTGCTGGGGCATGAAGGCGTTCGGGATCTCCGCCACGAGCTGCTCGGCCTTCTCGATGGCGCCGGGCATGCCCTTGGCCTTGTCGGTGAGGACGAGCCGGGCACCGAAGGCGCGCAGCACCGCGCGCCGCTCGGGGCTCATGCTCTCGGGCATGGTGAGGATGCAGGGATAGCCCTTCACCGCCGCCACGAACGCCAGCGCGATCCCCGTATTGCCGCTGGTGGGCTCGACGATCACGGTCTCGCCGGGCGTGACGAGGCCATCGCGCTCGGCCGCCTCGATCATGGCGAGGCCGATGCGGTCCTTCACGCTGCCCGCGGGATTCTGGCTCTCGAGCTTGGCCACGATCTGGGGCCTCACCCCCGCCGCGACGCGGTTGAGGCGAACCAGCGGGGTGCGACCGATCAGCTCGGCGATGTTGGCGGCGATCTTCATCGGAGAGGCCCTCCCGTTTCGCCGCCAGAATACCCCGGTCCGCGGGGCGCTGTCAGCGCGCGTCCGCGGGGCCCAGCAGCTCGTCGAGGAGCACCGTCGCGAAGCTGCCCGCCGGGAGCGCGAAGCGGAGCTCGAGGCCCGCCTCGCTGCGGTCGAGGGCCAGCTCCTCGGGCCGGACGCGCAGCGCCCGGCGCGCGCCGCGCAGGGGGATCCCCCGCGGCGGGCGCAGCGGCTCGGGGATGCCGTGGGCCTCGAGCACGGCGCGCTCGCGCAGGGCCACCGCGCCCCCGGGCTCGGGCGCCCGCGTGCCGAAGATGGGGCCGGTCGCGCTGATCTCGAAGGCGGCGGCGCGCGCCGCCTCGACGGCGGCGTCTTCGACCCGGAACAGGCCCCCGCTCGCGTGCACGACCGCGACGTCTCCGTCCAGGAGGCGGTCGAACTCCTCCCCGCGCGCGGCGAGCACGTCGTTGAAGACCGCGGCCTGGAGCGCCGAGAGCAGGAAGCGCGCCCGGCGCCGGTCGCGAAGAGCGGCCCGCGGCGAGCCACCCAGCAGGCGGAGACCGCGCCGGGCGTTCTCGCCGTCGCTCCCGAAGCGCTGCTCTCCGAAGCGGTTCCGCATCCCCCGGCGCAGGACCACCTCGGCGCGGGCCCGGGCCCGGATGGCGCCCGGCTCGTCGACCGCGCGCAGCAGGATCCGGAAGCGGTTGCCGCGCAGCTGCCCGGTGCGGAGCTTGTGCGGGTGGCGGACGGCCTCGAGCACGCGCACGCCGGGGAGCTCGAGGCGCAGGGCCGCCTCCGGGTCGAGGCACGGCACCGAGAGCCACTGGGTGGCGACCGCCACCCGGTCCTTGCGCCCGGCGGCGCCCACGTCCCGCGGCGCCACGCCGGCGGCCCGCGCCAGCATCCGCACCACCTCCTCCGTCGTGCACATGCGCTTCTCGACCCGGATGAAGGTGTGCTCGCCCAGGCCGGCGGGGGCGTAGAGGGGGATCTCCTCGACGGCGAAGTCCTCGGGAAGAGCGGGCCTCGGAAACGTGGCGGCGCTCAGAACAGCTCCAGCTGCGACACGGGCGAGAAGGAGCGGCGGTGGATCGCGGAGGGGCCCAGGCGGCGCAGGGCCGACAGGTGCTCGCGGGTCGCGTAGCCCATGTGGCGGGCGAAGCCGTAGCCGGGGAAGCGCAGGTCGAGCTCGGCCATGCGCGCGTCGCGGAAGACCTTGGCCACGATCGAGGCGGCGGCGATGCAGGCCTCGCTGCCGTCGCCCCCGACGAGGGCCGTCTGGGGCGCGCGGAGGCCCGGCAGCGTGCGCGCGTCCACCAGCACGTGGTGCGGCGCGAAGGGGAGCGATTCGACGGCGCGCCGCATCGCCTCGAGGCTGGCGCGGTAGACGTTGAGGCGGTCCACGAGGGGGGCCGGGAGCTCGGCCACCGCGACGGCCAGGGCCTGCTCGCGGATCCGGGCGGCGAGGCGCTCGCGCGCCAGGCGGGTCAGGCGCTTCGAGTCGTCGAGGCCGGGGAGGTCCAGGGCCTCCGGACCCGGGAGCACCACGGCGGCGGCCACCAGGGGCCCGGCCAGGGGACCCACCCCCACCTCGTCCACGCCCGCCACCAGGGTCGCCCCTCCGGCGGCGAGGCGGCACTGGCGGCGGAAGAGGCCCAGGAGCCGCCGCGCCTCCGCCCGCCCCTCGAAGGCGCGCCGCTCCAGCTGCCGGGCCAGGGCGCAGGCCCCGCGCCGGGGATCGCCGCGCAGGGCCGCGAGCCAGCGCCGCCGGGCCGCCGCCGAGCGCAGCGCCTCGAAGCGCTCGCGGATCCGGGGGAGCGGCAGCTCCGACAGGTCCATCAGCCCTCCCCGGCGGCGCCCTCCGGCCCCTCCCCCGCCGGCGAGAGGCCCAGGTGGCGCTCGATCGCACGCACGCGGCGCAGGAGCTGCGGCAGCCGCGTCAGGGCCCCCATCACGCGGTGGTGGGCCTTCTGCTCGCGCTGGGGGCTCCCGTAGACGCGCTCGCCGGGGGCCACGTCCTTGTGCACCCCGGTCTTCGGCCCCACGTAGGCCCCCGCGCCGATGGTGAGGTGCCCCGCCACCCCCGCCTGGGCCATCACGATGGCGCCGCGCTCGACCCGCGTGCTCCCGGCGAGCCCCGCCTGGGAGATCACGATCACGTTCTCCGCGAGCCGGCAGTTGTGGCCGACCTGGACCAGGTTGTCGATCTTGCTGCCGCGCCCGATGCGGGTCTCGCCGAGGGAGCCGCGGTCGACGGCGCTGTTGGCGCCGATCTCGACGTCGTCCTCGATCACCACGCAGCCGAGCTGGGGGACCTTCTCGAGCTCGGCCCGCTCGTTGCCCACGTAGGCGAAGCCATCGGCGCCGAGCACCACCCCGGGGTGCAGCACCACGCGGTCCCCGACGCGCGTCCCTTCGCGCAGCACGCAGCGCGCGTGGAGCACGCAGTCCTCCCCCACGGCCACCTCGTCGTAGAGCACCACGCCGGCGAAGAGCAGCGAGCGCGCCCCGACGCTCGCCCGGGCGCCCACGTGGCAGAGGGCCCCGACGCTGGCCCCGGGGTCGATGCGCGCCGTGGGATCCACCACCGCGCTGGGATGGATGCCCGGGCGCGCCGGCGGCGGCGGGGCGAAGCGCTGGGCCACGCGCGCGAAGTCGAGGCCGGGATGGGGGGAGAGGATCGCGCTGCGGCCGCCGCGGTCGAGGCCGGGGGGGAGGATGACGGCACCGGCGCGCGTGCGGCGGAGCGCCTCCGCGAAGGCCTCCGAGCGCACGAAGGCCAGCTCCCGGGGCCCCGCGCTCTCGAGCGGGGCCACGCCGGCGATCTCGACCTCGCCGTCCCCCTCGAGCGGGCGCCCGAGGAAAGCGGCCAGCTCGGCGAGCCGGACGGAAGGGATCGCCGGCCTCTCCACCGCTCAGCGCGCGAGCAGCACGGCGATCGGGGAGGTGCGCACCACGGCGGCGGCGTTGCTGCCCAGGAAGTAGTCGGTGATCCGGTTGCGGCCGTAGGCGCCCATCACGATCACGCCGGCGCGGATCTCCCGCGCGGAATCGATGATCTTCACGTCCGGCCGGCCCAGGGTGGAGGAGATCTCGCGCACCGGCACGGGCAGCGCGCCCACCAGCCCGTGCACCTCCTGGAAACGCGCCTGGGCCCGGCCCTTGTCCTTCGAGTCGACGAAGACGTGGATGGCCTCCGCCGTGCGGGTGGCGAGCTGGACCGCGATCTCGGCGCCGACGCGGGAGCCCGCGGACCCGTCGAAGGCGAGCAGGATGGGGCCACCGAGCTGCGCCGCGGAGGGGACCACGAGCGACGGCTTCTGGGTCTTGTGGAGCACGCCGTTGGCGGTGGAGCCGACCAGGCCCGAGTGGTGGGCCACGTGCTGCCCGTCGCGCCCGAGCACGAGGAGATCGGCCCGCTGGCCGCGCTCGACGATGCAGTCGTCGGCCACCCCCTTGGCGGACTCGCAGTGGCTCTCGACGCCCTCGGCGCTGGCCCGCTCGCCGAGCCGGCGCGCCGCGGCCTCGGCGCGCCTCTCGAGGTAGCTGGCGAGCGCCTCCGACGAGGGAGGGGCCAGGCCGAGCCCGTCCTCGGCGAAGCCCGCCGTGAAGCGATTCTCGATCACGGAGAGCCCGGCGACCCGGGCCCGCAGGCGAGAGGCCAGGCCCACCGCGTATCGCTCCGCAGCGCCCGCTGCCTCGGACCCGTCCGTTGCCACGAGGATCGTCGAGATCATGCTTGGTCTCCGCGCTGCACCGGGGCGCGCCGACCGGCGCTCCCGGGGCGCTCCCCCGGCCGGAGGCCGAACCAATGTACGAGACCCCACGGGGATGAGTCAACAAGCAAGCCCAGGGGCGGCTGCGTCCGGGGGGTCAGTCCCCGTCGGAGCCCGCGAAGTGCCGCAAGAGGTCGGTTTCGGTGACCAGGCCGATGAGCCGGCCGTCCTCCAGCACCGGCAGGCAACCGATCTTGCGCTGGGCCATCACCCGGGCGGCCTCCCGCACGCTGGCGCCGGGCCCGATGGTGACGGCGGGGGCCGACATCACCTTCTCGATCTCCACCACCTGGAGGAAGGCGCGGCGCTCGTCCTTGCCGAAGTCCGAGAGCGCCGAAAGGGAGGCGCGCAGGAGGTCCCGCTGGGAGACGACGCCCACCAGGCTCCCCGCCTGCACCACCGGCATGTGCCGCACGCCACCCAGGGTCATGATATCTTCGACGGTCGAGAGGGAGTCGCCCGCGCTGATCGTCACGACCTTGCGCTGCATGATGTCGCGGACGAGGGTGCCTCTCATGGGGTGAGTCTATTCCATGGCGCGTGGGCGGGGGAACGAGAAAACCGGCCCCGGAGGGCCCCTTCCGGAGCTGATGCGCCGGGCCCTCTCCGTCGGCTTCTCGGGCTTCTTTCTCACCGAGTCCGCCGTGCGCAAGGCGCTCGGGGACACCCTGCCCCGGGACTGGGTGGATTTCGCCGTCGAGCAGAGCGAGCGCACGCGCGCCGAGTTCCTCGAGCGGCTGAGCCACGAGCTGGCGCGCTCGCTGGAGCGCGTGGACCTGGGCGCGGCCCTGGTGGAGCTCCTCGAGGGTCGGACGCTCGAGATCAAGGCGCAGATCCGCCTCGGGTCGCGGCGCGAGGGCGGCGCGAGGACGCAGCTCGAGCTGGCGGCCCCCCGGCGCAGGCGCCGCGGGTAGCGGGCGCGCGCGGTCCATGGAGCTCCCCCTGGCCAGGGCCGCGGACCGGCTGAATCGCGCCCGCCGCATCAGCACCGCCGTCGGGCGCCTCTACCTGGGCGTGCGGGCGAACCGCTGGCTCACCCGGAGCCTCTCGCCCGAGGACCGGGAGCGCCGCTGGTCGAGCTTCCACCACCAGAGCGCCCACCACATCTATGACGCCGCCGTGGAGCTCCGCGGCCTGATCCTCAAGGGCTGCCAGTTCCTGGGCACTCGGGGCGACGTGCTGCCGCGGGAGTACGTGGAGGTGCTCTCGAAGCTCCAGGACCGCGTGCCGCCCAAGCCCTTCCCGGTGGTGCGGCGCCAGGTGGAGCACGAGCTCGGCTGCGAGCTCCCCGAGGTGTTCCGCTCCTTCTCGCGCGAGCCCGTCGCCTCGGCCTCCCTGGCGCAGGTGCACGAGGCGCAGCTCCGGAGCGGAGAGCGGGTGGCGGTGAAGGTGCAGTATCCGGAGATCGAGCGGCTCGTGCGGGGAGACCTCGCGAATCTGCGCCTGCTGCTGCGCGGGGTGGAGTTCCTGGAGCGCGACTTCGACCTGCTGCCGCTGGTGGAGGAGCTCGGCACCTACGTGCCGCGCGAGCTCAACTTCCTGAACGAGGGGAAGAACGCCGAGACGATCGCCGGCTTCTTCAAGGACCGGGACGACGTCGCGGTACCGCGCGTGCACTGGGAGCTCACGACGCGGCGCCTCCTCGTGATGGAGTACGTGGACGGCCTCAAGATCAGCGACGTGGAGGGCCTGCGGCGGGCGCGGGTCGACCTCGCGCGGGTGGCCCGGACCCTGGCGGAGGTCTACTGCGAGCAGATCCTGGGCCGCGGCTTCTTCCACGCCGACCCGCACCCGGGCAACGTCTTCGTGGAGCCGCGCCCGAACGGCCCGCCGCGGCTGGTGCTCCTGGACTTCGGCCTCGCCAAGGACCTGCCGGCGGGGTTCCGGGAGGGGGTCGTGGCCTGCGCCGGGGCGCTCCTGCGGCGCGACGCGGGCGCCCTGGCCGAGGCGCTCCTGGAGCTCGGCTTCGAGACCCGCGACCGGCGCCCGGACGCCCTGGCGGGGATCGCCCACTTCGTCCTCGACCTCGCCGCCGGCTACCGGGAGCGCAGCGCCGCCGGAGCGACCCTGCCGGAGCAGGTGGTGGACCTCCTGCCCGAGGCGATCCGGAAGAACCCCATCGTCCACATCCCCACCCACCTGGTGCTCCTGGCCCGCGTGCTGGCGCTGCTGGCCGCCGTGAACCGCTCGCTCGGCACCCGGCTCGACCTCTCCGAGATCATCCTCCCCTACGCGCTCCCCCGCCCCGAGCGCGCCCCGCGCTGAGGGCCGGAGAGCCAGGAGCCGCCATGTCCCGGGCCTCCGCCCTGCTCTGCGCCAGCGCCGGGCTCCTGGGCTGCTTCCCCGGACCGGGAGCCGCGAGCCCGGGGGTCCGCCTGGGCGCCGCGCCCCTCTGCGAAGCCTCCGCGGTGCGCCTGCTCCCCTGCCCCGAGGCCGGCGAATCCGCGACCTGCGCGGTGGTGGGAGACAACGAGGTCAAGGACCGGCTCTTCTCCCTTCGAATCGACGGGAGGGAGCTCATCGACCAGCGGGAGCTCCCGCTCTCGCCGGCGGTCGAGGACATCGAGGCGATCGAATCGATCGGGGACGCCCTGCTCGTGGTGGGCTCCCACAGCCGCAGGTCCTGGAAGCGGAGGTGCGAGCCGGACGCGGACCGACGGGTATTGGCCCGGGTGCGGCGCGGCCCGGCGGGCTACGAGGGAGCCGCGATCCGGACCAGCGGTGCTGCGTGGACCGCCCTGCTCCACGCGGACTGCACGACGCGCCTGCTGGGAAGGGCGGGGGGGGGCGGAGGTCTGGTCTCCCGAGTCTGCGCGGCGTTCGCCGCCGCCGAGGACCACGCAACGGACTCGAGCGATCGCTGTGCCGAGGCGTTCAACATCGAGGGTGCGGTGGGGATTCCGGGCGTCAGCGGCCGCGACGCCGTCTGGCTCGGCCTTCGGAGTCCGCTCGTCGCTGGGAGGGCGGTTCTCCTCCGGCTGGTCGGGAACGGCGAGGCTCGGGAGCTCGCCTTCGACGGAGTGGCGACGATCGACCTCTCCGGATGGGGAATCCGGGATCTCGCGTTCTCGAACGGGTGGGTCCTGGGAATCGCCGGGCCGCTGGCCGACGCCGGGGGCGGGTTTCGACTCTGGCGCACGAGCGCAGAGAACCTCGCGGACGGAAACGAGATCGGCGCGGAGGGGGTCGAGGTCATCCGGACCGACCTGCTGGCGGGGTCGGAGGGGCTCGCCCCCGCAGGGCCGGAGGCCCTGGTCGTGGTCGACGGGGACAGGCCGTCGGCGAAGGGCGGCGATTGCGGGGTTCCGGCCGGGAAGGCCTGGATCCCCCTCGCCGAGTGAAGCCGCGACCGCCTACGGGGTGGGATCCCCCTCGTCCTCGCGCAGGAAGGTGAGGAAGGCCATGCTGGGGCGGCGGGAGGACTCGCGCATGGCGAACTGGATCGAGTCGAAGCACCAGCCGCGCGCGGTCCACTCGTTCAGGACCTTCTCGATCTCCTCGTCGGAGACGAGGGAGAGCTCCACGACCTTGTAGCTCTTCGCCACGGCTCAGGGCGCGAGTCGCGCGGCCACCTCCTTGGCCGCGTAGGTGAGGATGAAGTCCGCTCCGGCCCGCTTGATCGCCAGGAGCGCCTCGTCGAGGGCGCGCTCGCCATCGATCCAGCCGCGCTCCGCGGCGGCCTTCAGCATCGCGTACTCGCCGGAGACGTGATAGGCGGCCAGCGGCACCTCGAAGGCGCGGCGCGCGGCGGCGAGCACGTCCAGGCTGGGCAGCGCCGGCTTCACGAGCAGCGCGTCGGCGCCCTCCTCGAGGTCGAGCCGCATCTCGCGCAGCGCCTCGCGGGCGTTCCCGGGGTCCATCTGGTAGCCGCGCCGGTCGCCGAAACGGGGCGTACTCCCGGCGGCCTCCCGGAAGGGCCCGTAGTAGGCGCTCGCGTACTTGGCCGCGTAGGAGAGGATCGCCACCGCCTGGAAGCCGTGGGCGTCGAGCCCGCTGCGGATCGCCCCCACGCGGCCGTCCATCATGTCCGAGGGCGCCACCACGTCGGCGCCGGCGCGGGCGTGGGAGAGGGCCGTGGCCGCCAGGCGCTCGAGGGAGGGATCGTTCGCCACCTCGCCGCCCTGGACGATCCCGCAGTGCCCGTGGTCGGTGTACTCGCACAGGCACACGTCGGTTGCGACGACGAGGTCCGGCTCGGCGGACTTGAGGGCCTCCACCGCCCGCTGCACCGCGCCCCCCGCCGCGTCGGCGCCCGATCCGCGCGCGTCCTTCGTGTCCGGGACGCCGAAGAGGATGACCGCCGGGATGCCCAGGTCGAAGACCTCCTTGGCCTCGCGCGCCAGCGCGTCCACGGAGAAGCGCAGCACGCCGGGCAGGGAAGCCACCGGCTCGCGCACCCGGCTCCCTTCGACGACGAAGAGCGGCAGCACCAGGTCGTCGCGCGAGAGGCGCGTCTCGCGCACCAGGCGGCGCAGGCCTTCGCTGCGGCGCATGCGCCGCAGGCGGGTCCTGGGGTAGCTCACCGTCCTCCTCCCGCGCGCTGCGCGGCGACCGCCTCGGCCAGGGCCGCCACGAGCTCCTCCGCGCCGGCCTGCTCGGGCACGACGTCGGCCGGGAGTCCCTCGCGCGCGAGCGCCCGGGCCGTCTGCGATCCCACCGCCGCCACCAGGCAGCGCGCCGCCGCGGCGCGGGACCCGGCGTCGAGCATGGCCGAGAAGTGGCCGACCGTCGAGGGACTGGTGAAGGTGAGCGCGTGCAGGCGCCCGGCCGCGAGCTCCTCGCGCAGGGGCGCGGGGTCCTGGTCCGGGGGGAGGCTCCGGTAGGCGGTGACGCGGTCGACCCGGGCGCCGGCCCCGCGCAGGCCCGAGGCCAGCGCCTCCCGCGCCCGCTCGGCACAGGGAAAGAGGAAGCGGCGGCCGGAGAGGGGCCCCCGGCGCGCGAGCAGCCCCAGGAGTCCCAGGGCGTCGCGCTCCGCCTCGGGCTCGCCCGCCACCTCGAGCCCGGCGGCGCGGGCGGCCTCGGCGGTCGCGGGTCCCACGCACCAGGCCGGGGGCGCTCCCGCCGCGAGGCGGCGCCCCAGGGCCGCCGCGCGCTCGGCCAGGAAGCGCACGGCGTTGGCGCTCGTGAAGAGGAGGCCGTCGTAGGCGGCGAGCCCCGCCAGGGCCGCGTCCAGGGGGGCCGGATCCGCGGCCGGCAGGAGTCGCAGCATGGGGAGGTGCACGGCCTCGGCGCCGGCGCGGCGCAGGGCGGCCAGCATGGGGCCCGCCTGGCCCTCCGGGCGCGTCACCAGCACGCGCAGGCCGAAGAGCGGGCGCGCCTCGAACCAGGCCAGCGAGCGGCGCAGCTGCACCACGTCGCCCACGACGATCACGGCCGGGGCTCCCAGGCCCGCCGCCCGCGCGCGGGCGGCGATCTCGCCGAGCGGCGCCTCCACCACCCGTTGACTCGGGAGCGTGCCGTTCATGACCACCGCCGCCGGCGTCGCCGGCGCACGGCCGGCGGCGAGCAGCCTCGCCGCGATCTCCTCCAGGTTGCGCATGCCCATCAGGATCACGAGCGTGTCGGCGGCGCGGGCCAGGAGCTCCCAGCGCGTCTCCGCCGCGACCTTGGTCGGGTCCTTGTGGCCGGTCACCACGGCGAAGGAGGCGGAGTGGCGCCGGTCGGTGAGCGGGATCCCCGCGTAGGCCAGCGCGGCCCCCGCGGAGCTCACGCCCGGCACCACCTCGAAGGGGATGCCCGCCTCGGCGCAGGCGCTGGCCTCCTCGGCCCCGCGCCCGAAGACGAAGGGATCGCCGCCCTTGAGCCGCACCACGGTCTTGCCGGCGCGGGCCAGCTCCAGCAGGAGGGCCGTGATCTCGGGCTGGGAGCGGGTGGGTGCTTCGTGGCCGCGCCGGCCCACGTCGACGCGCAAGGCGTGGGGCGGCGCCAGGTCCAGGAGCTCCGGCGCGCTGAGTGCGTCGTAGACCACGGCGTCGGCCTCGCGCAGCGCGGCGGCGCCGCGCAGGGTGAGGAGGTCGGGATCGCCCGGGCCGGCGCCCACCAGGATCACGCGCCCGGGCTCGGGCCGCCCGCCGCTCACGGGGCAGCTCCCGCGCGCAGCTCCGCCAGGATCTCCGCGCCGCCCGCCGCCAGCACCGCCTCGGCCAGGCGCCGGCCGGCGGCGCAGGCATCCGCGACCGCCGCCACGCTCTCGGCGGCGGCGAGCCTCCGGCCATCCGCCGAGATCACGAGCCCGCGCAGGCGCAGGCGCCCCGGGCCCGCGGGCTCCGCAAAGGCGGCCAGCGGAACGGAGCAATCGCCCCCCAGGCGCGCCAGGAAGCCCCGCTCCGCCGCGACGCGCGCGGCGCAGTCGGGGTCGTCGAGGGCCGCGATCCGGGCGGCGAGCGGGTCGCCGCGCCGCGCCTCCAGGGCCAGCGCCCCCTGCCCCACCGCCGGGAGCAGCCACTCGGGCGCCAGGCGCTCATCGATGCGCGAGGCCAGGCCCAGCCGCGCCAGCCCCGCGCAGGCCAGCACCACCGCGTCGAGCCCGCCCTCCTCGAGGCGGCGCAGGCGCGTCGGCACGTTGCCGCGCAGGGGCACCACCTCGAGGTCGGGCCGCCGGCGCAGGAGCTGCGCCCGCCGGCGCAGGCTCCCGGTCCCCACGCGCGCGCCGGCGGGAAGGCCCGCCAGGCCCGTCCCGGGCTCCCGCGCCACGAGCGCGTCGCGGGCGTCTTCGCGCGCGGGGAAGGCCACGAGCGCGAGCTCCTCCGGCGTGGAGGCCGGCAGGTCCTTGGCCGAGTGCACGGCCAGGTCGGCGGCCCCCGAGAGCAGCGCCTCCTCGATCTCCTTCACGAAGAGCCCCTTCCCGCCCAGCGCTGCCAGGGGGCCCTGGAGCCGGTCGCCGCTCGTCTTGAGGGGCACGAGCTCGGTCGCGAGGCCCAGGCGCTCCTCGATGTCGCGGGCCACGAGCCGGGCCTGGGCCAGGGCCAGCTCGCTGGCCCGGGTCGCCATGCGAACGGCCCTCATTCGCCGGAGTCCTGCTCCTCGGGGGGCGGCCCGTCCTCGGGCTCGTCGAGGGCGAAGAGCTCGCGGGCCGCCTCCAGGTAGGCCATGGCCTCCTCGCGCCCGGCCTCCCGGCGCAGACGCGAGACGGGAGCGTGCAGGACCTTGTTCACGAGGGAGCGCGAGAGCGACTCCACGGCCTCGCGCTGGACCGCCGAGAATTGTCCGCGCGAGAGCGCCCGCTCCACCTCGCGGGCGCGCAGCGACTCCATCCGCGCCCGCAGGTGCTGGATCGTCGGAACCGCGCGCAGGGCGGCGAACCAGCCGTCGAAGCGCTGCTGCTCCTCGGCGACGATGGCCTCGGCGCGCGCCCGCTCCGCCTGGCGGAGCCCGGCGTTCTCGCTGGCCGCGGCGCCGAGGTCGTCGACGTCGTAGCGGTAGACGTTGTCGAGCTCGTCGATGGCGGGCTCGGCGTTGCGCGGAACGCCCAGGTCGATCACGAGGAGCGGCCGGTGCGGACGGCCGCGCAGGGCCGCCGACACCGCCTCCCGCGTCAGCACGGGGCCGTCGCCGCCGATGGAGGTGAGGACCACGTCCGCCCCCGAGAGGAGGGCCGGAAGCTCATCGAGCCCGTGGGCGCTGGCGCCGTAGCGCACGGCCAGCTGGCTGGCGCGCTCGGGTGTCCGGTTCGCCACGCGGATCGCCGCCAGGCCCTCGCCCCGCAGCGAGCGCAGGGCGATCTCCACCATCTCCCCCGCGCCGATCAGCAGTGCCTGCTTGTCCTCGAAGGTCTCGAAGATCTGCTTGGCCAGGTCCACGCCCACCCGGGCCATCGAGATCGGGCGCTCGGCGAGGCGCGTCTCGTTGCGCACGCGCTTGGCGGCGCCGAAGGCGTGCTGGAAGAGGCGGCCCAGGATCGGGCCGCAGGCCCCGCACTCGAGGGCCGCGGCCCAGGCCTCCTTGGCCTGGCCCAGGATCTGGGGCTCGCCCAGCACCATCGAGTCGAGGGAGGCCGCCACGCGCATCACGTGGCGCATGGCGTCGGCGTCGACGTGCTCGTAGAGGTGCTCGTCCTGGAGGGGGCCCCCGGGGCCGGCGAGCTCCCCGGCCAGGTCGCGGCGGAAGAAGGTGCGCAGGCGCTGGCGCGCGGACTCGGGCTCGCGCGTTACCGCCACCACCTCGATGCGGTTGCAGGTGGAGAGCAGCACCGCCTCGGCGATCTCGTCGCAGGCTACGAGCTTCGCGAGCGCCGGGCCGGGCTCGCCCACCGCCAGCCGCTCGCGCAGCTCGATGGGCGCGCTGCGGTGGTTCATGCCGAGGAGCAGGATCTTCATGGGACGAGCCGGAGGCCGATCGCCGCGAAGAGCAGCAGTGCGAAGCCGCCCACGGCGCTGGCCGCGGCCTGGCGCGATCCCTGCCCGCCCAGGAAACGGGCCAGGGCGAGCACCGCGTAGACCGCCCAGGCCACCAGGCACCAGAGCTCGTGGGCGCTGCCGGTGAAGGCGCTCCCGCGCTCGGTCCGGAGCCACATCATCCCGGTGAGCACGCCCAGGGTGAGCAGCGGGAAGCCCAGGGCGAGGGAGGCGGCGTTCACGCGGTCGAGGGCCTCGAGGGTGGGCAGCGGAACGCGCGGCGCGAGCGGTCGCCTGCCTTTGAGCCGGCGGTGCTCGGCGAGGAAGAGGACGCCCGCGAGCCCCGCCACGCCCAGCAATCCCAGCCCCGAGCTCGCGAGCATCACGTGGGCGTGGGGCCAGGCTCCGGTGGCCGCCGCGGCGACCGGGCTCGCCTCGGGCAGGCGCAGGGCCGCGTAGAAGGTGGAGAGGAACGCCAGCGGGCCCACCAGGACCGCCAGGGCCGCGAGCCGCGCCCGCGAGAGCAGGAGCAGGGAGAAGCTCGCGCCGAACCAGGCCATCACCGAGACGGCCACGGGAAGGTCCGTGAGAGGCGGCGCCGTCCCGTCGCGGTGGAGCGCGACGACCGAGACGCTGTGGAGCACGACGCCCGCCAGGAGCAGGTAGGGCGCGCCGCGCAGGGCGCGCCGCGAGGGAAGGGCCAGGCCCAGCCCGGCGGCGAGGCCAGCCACCAGGTAGAGAGCGGCGGCGGTCTGGAGCAGGGGGATCGCCATGGGTCGTCCCGGAGGGCTGGCGGACAGGGTAGCGCTCTCCGCCCCCGCAGCCCTTGCAGGCGCCTAGCTCTTGCGCAGGCGACGCATCTGCTCCGCCACGCGCGCCGCGTCGTCCACCATCTCGAAGACACGCAGGGAGGGCTCGTCGGGCAGCACGAAGCGGATCTCCTCGAGGCTCGTCTCACCGGCCAGGTGTGCGCGCGCTTCCTCGAGCAGGATCTCGGCGCAGCGCTGGAGCGGGAGCGCACCGGCCCCGAGGGCCGGAAGGGCCGCGCTCCTGCCGCCGCGCTGCGCAGCCCGCTCGAGGCTCCGGCGCGCGCGGGAGCGCAGGTCCTCCTCGCCGCTCGCGCCGCCCGGCTGGGGCGCCAGGGCCTCCCGCTCCTCGCGGCTGAGCTCGCCCACGTGGATCCGGATCCGCCCCCGCGCTCGGGCGGCGCTCACGGGCGGCGCCCGCGGCGGGGCCGCGCCGCCAGGGCCTCCGCCAGGCCCGCGGCCAGGAGCGGCAGCAGGATCTCGTGGTGCCCGACCAGCGCGATCCCGGTGCCCCCGCGCCGCGTCGGCCGCTCCACCACGTTGAGGCGCGGCCGGTACTGGCGCGCGAAGTCCAGGTCGACGGCGGTGAAGCGCTCCACCCGGTGGCCCAGGTTGCGCGCCAGGGCCAGCGCCTTCAGGAAGACCTCCGGCAGGATCACGGCCGAGCCCAGGTGGAAGACCACGCCGCCCTCCAGGGCGGCGACCAGGCTGGCGAGGGTCTCGAAGTCCCGGAAGCTCGTGGCGCCGAGCGCGGCGCCGTCGGCGCCCGGGTGCATGTGATGGATGTCGGTGCCGATCGCGCTGTGCACGGTCACGGGGATGCCCAGGCGCCAGCCGCAGGCGAGGATCGAGCGCGCGCGGTGCGGGTAGCGGCCCTCGTGGATCTCGCGGCCGACGGCCGCCCCCATGCCGAGGCCCTGCTCGGCGCCGGCCCGGATCGCGCCGTTCAGGCGCTCGGCGGTCTCGCCGGCCATGCCGAAGGTCCCCGCGTCGAGGGCGGGCGCCACGTCCTCGCTGGTCTTCCCCAGGAGCGCGAGCTCGAGGTCGTGGACGCAGAGGGCGCCGTTCGCGAAGACCCCCGAGGCGAGCCCGCGCTCGAGCAGATCCACCACCACGGGCGCGAGCCCCACCTTGATCACGTGGGCGCCGAGGCCCCAGAGCAGCAGGCGGCGGCGGCGCTGGGCCAGGACCGCGGCGGCGATGGCGGCGCGCAGGTCGTGGGCCGCGAGGACGTCGGGAAGACCGGCCAGGAAGTCGGCGAAGCTCGCCCCGGCCCGGGGCGGGCGCGCCTCCTGGCGCAGGCGCAGCTTGCTCGGGCGCCGGCGCGCGCTCACCGTCCGCACCCGGCTGCGGTCGATGCGCGGGAGGCGCCGCTTCACGGGTGCCGGGCCTCCGGGAAGAGCGCGCGCTCGACCAGCTCGCAGAGCACGTGGATCGCGATCGCGTGCACCTCCTGGATGCGCGCCGTGGAGTGGGACGGCACCACGAGCGCCAGGTCGACCAGGCCCGCGAGCTTCCCGCCGCCGCGCCCGCACAGGGCGACGCTGCGCAGCCCCCTCCGGCGCGCCTCCTCCGCGGCGGCCACCACGTTCGGCGAGTCGCCGGAGGTGGAGAGGGCCACGGCGACGTCGCCGGCCTCGCCGTGGGCCGCGAGCAGGCGCGCGAAGACCTGCTCGTAGCCGTAGTCGTTGGCGATGGCGGTGAGATCGGCGGCGCCGGCCCCCAGGGCCTGGGCGGGGAGGCCCGGCCGCTCGCGGGCGTAGCGCCCGGCCAGCTCCGCGGCCAGGTGCTCCGCCTGGGCGGCCGAGCCGCCGTTGCCGAAGCAGAGCACGCGATGGCCGGCGCGCAGGGCCGTCTCGAGCAGGCGCGCCGCGGCCAGCAGGGGGCCGAGTCCCCCCTCGAGCGTCGCGCGGGTCGCGCGCAGGCTCTCCTCGAAGCCCGCGCGGGCGAGGCCCAGGGCCTCCTCGTCGCCGTCCGGAGCGCCCGCCATGCCCCCCCCCGGCGCCGCGCCCCCGGACCCGGGACTCGGCGAAAAATCCAATGAAATCGGGGGGATCAGAGCCAGGGCAGGATAGGCGCGGAGGCGGCCGGCGTCAACCGGCGGCCGTCCGCTACGGTCCAGCCGCGGCGCGCGGGGCCGCGCCGGCATCCAAGGGGTTCCCAGGGAGGTGGACGCGCCATGGCCGATGTGCTCGAGGTCACGGACCAGACTTTCGACGCGGAGATCCTGCAGTCGGAGAAGCCCGCGATCATCGACTTCTGGGCCGAGTGGTGCGCGCCCTGCCGCGCCATCGCCCCCCTCGTGAAGCAGCTCGCCTCCCAGTACGGCGACCGCGTGAAGATCGCCAAGATGGACGTGGACGCGAACCCGGCCACGCCCGGCCGCTACAACGTGCGCGCCATCCCGACGCTGCTCGCGTTCCAGAACGGACAGGTGGTGGAGCAGCTCCAGGGCGCGAACGCCAAGGCCCTGGAGTCGATGGTGAAGAAGCTGCTCTAGCCGCCGCGCGGGCGGCCCCCCGGCGATGGCGCTCCTCCTCGTCCTCGTCTGCGGCGCCGCCGTGGCCGCGCTCCTCGCGGCCGAGCGCCGGGGCTCCCGGGCGGGGGTCTCCCTGGCCAAGCCGGTGGCGGTGGCGGCCTACCTGGGCCTCGCCTGGATCTCGGGGGCCGCGGGCTCCCTGCCCGGCCGGCTCGGCCTCCTGGCCCTGGCCCTCTGCGCGCTGGGCGACCTGCTGCTGATCCCGAAGGGCGCCGGGCAGCCCTTCCGGGCCGGCGTGGTGAGCTTCGGCCTCGGACACCTGGCCTTCGCCGCCTGCTTCCTGGCGCGCGGAATCGACCTGCGCGCCGGTGCCGCGGCGGCGCTCCTGGCGGGCGCCGCGGCCCTCGGCGTGGCGCGCTGGCTCGCCCCGCGCCTGCCGCCCGGGACCGGCCCGCTCCTGCGCGGCTACCTCGCCGTGATCACCGCCATGCTCGCCCTGGCCGTGGGAGCCACGGCCCGGGGCGCTCCGCCGAGCCTGGCCCTCGGGGCCCTGCTCTTCGCGGTCTCCGACCTCTCCGTGGCCCTCGACCGCTTCGAGGCCGAGCGCTTCGCGAACAAGGCCTGGGGCCTCCCGCTCTACTTCGCCGGCCAGCTCCTGCTGGCCTCGGCCCTGGGCTGAGCCTGCGGCGACGCCCCTACCCGGCCAGGTCGACCTCCGGCGGGTCGAAGAACCGGATCGGCCAGTGGCGGCGCAGGGCCGTGCGGTAGAGGCGGGGATCGGGGTTGGCGGCCACCGGATGCCCCACCAGCTCGAGCAGCGGCAGGTCCGTGATGGAGTCGGTGTAGAACCAGCTGCGGGCCAGGTCGATCCCCTGCTCCTCGATGAACTGCTGGAGCCAGTAGATCTTCCCCTCCTCGAAGCAGATCGGCTCCACCACGCGGCCCGTGAAGCGACCCCCCTCCACCTCGAGGCGGGTGTACAGGAAGTGCTCGATCCCGAGCCGCTGGGCGATGGGCCGCACCACGAACTTCGTGGCGCCGGACACGATCGCCACCACGTGGCCCTTCTCCTGGTGCTCGCGCACCAGCCCCGCGGCCTCGGGATAGATGGTGTGCACCACCAGCTCGTCGAACCAGCGCCGCGCCTCCTCCTCCAGCTCCTTCTCGCTCTCGCCCCGGAACTGGAGCAGCGCGGTCTTCGACCAGCTGCGGATGTCGAGGATGCCGACCTTGTACTGGAGGTAGGCCGAGAGGCCCTTCAGGAGATCCAGTCCGCTGATCTCGCCGCGCTGGTAGCGGTAGCGCATGTAGAGGCTGGCCGAGTTCTCGGCGATCAGCGTCTTGTCCATGTCGAAGAAGGCGCCGACCACGGGAACGCGGCGTCTGGGTCGGGGGCCGGCCATGCTAGAAAACGTAGCGGCGCATCGAGACGTTCATCAGCAGGCCGAGGCCGAGCAGCGTCGAGACGAGGGAGGAGCCGCCGTAGGAGAAGAGCGGGAGCGGGACCCCGATGACCGGAGCCAGCCCCAGCACCATGGCGATGTTGAGGACGGCGGGCCAGAAGAGCAGGGCCACGACCCCCACCGCGAGCATGCCCCCGAAGCCGTCCTTGGAGTTGCGGGCGATCACCAGGCCCCAGAGCACGAGCGAGAGGTAGAGGAGCAGCGCCACGCAGCTCCCGGCGAAGCCCCATTCCTCGGCCAGCACCGAGAACACGAAGTCCGTGTGCTGGGTGGGGAGGAAGCGCAGCTGGGTCTGGCTGCCATCCATGTAGCCGGCGCCCAGCAGGCCGCCCGAGCCCACCGCGATGCGCGACTGGATCACCTGGTACCCCGAGGAGAGGGGGTCGCGGCCCGGATCGACCACGTCGAGGATGCGGCTCTTCTGGTAGGGCGCCAGCACGAAGAGCCAGATCGTGACGAGCGCCGTCACCGCCCCGAGGGCGATCACGGCCCAGGCCTTCCAGGGGATGCGCAGGAAGACGCAGAAGGTCGACGCGACGAAGAGCGTGAGGAGCGCCACGCCGAGGTCGCGCTGCAGCACGATCAGCCCCACCGGGAGCGCCGCGATCAGCGCGAAGGTCAGGAAATCGCGCCATGCCTGGTGCTCCCCCGGCGGATTGCGGTGGAAGAAGCGCGCCAGGGCCAGCACCAGCGCGAGCTTGGCGAACTCGGCGGGCTGCACGCGCCCGCCGAAGAGCCAGCTCTGGCTCCCGCGCGTCACCGGCGCGAAGACGAGGGTCGCCACCAGCAGGCCCAGCGCCACCGCGAAGGCGGGGAGCGCCAGGCGCTCGAAGTGCCGGTAGTCGATGGCCATCATCAGCACGGCTCCGCCGCCTCCGAGCCCGAGCGCCGCCAGCTGGCGCCGCACCTCCTGCGAGAGCCCCTCCCCCGTGTGCGTGGCGGAGAACAGGTTCACGAGCCCGCAGGCGAGCAGCACCACGACCAGGGCGAACAGCACCCAGTCGAAGTTCTGGACCAGCCTGCGGTCAATCGCCGGCAACGTCGGCCTCCTCGGGCACGGGCTGAAGCGCCACGGCCCCGGCGGGCGCCTCCGGGGCGGGGCGGGTCTTCTCGAAGTAGCGGGCCAGCACCTTCTGGGCGATGGGTGCCGCGGCGCTGCCGCCGTGGCCGCCGTGCTCCACCAGCACCGACACCACGATCTCGGGCTCCTCCACCGGGGCGAAGGCCGCGAACCAGGCGTGGTCGCGGTGCCGGAGCTCGAGCTCCGCCTCGTCGATGCCTTCGGTGTGCTGGAGGCCCACCACCTGCGCGGTTCCGGTCTTGCCGGCGACGCGCACGCCCGGCACGCGGGAGCGCCCGCCGGTGCCGCGCGGCTCCTCCACCACGCCCGCGAGCGCGGAGCGCACCCGCTCCAGGTGCGCCGCCGAGACGGGCGCCGTGCCGCGCACGTGCGCCGCGGGACCGGGAACCTGGTTCCCCTCCTCGTCCTCGTAGCTCTGCACCAGGCGCGGGGTGACCACGTTGCCGTTCGCGATCGCGCCGTAGGCCACCGCGAGCTGGAGCGGGGTCACGAGGTCGAAGCCCTGGCCGATCGCCACGGACACGGTCTCGCCGAGAACCCACGGCTCCCGGAAGCGGTTCTGCTTCCAGGCGCTCGTCGGCACCAGCCCGGGCGCCTCGCCGGTGAAGGGGATGCCGCTGCGCTTTCCCAGGCCGAAGCCGCGCGCGAAGAACGCGAGCCGATCGACTCCCAGCGCGAGCCCGGCCTGGTAGAAATAGACGTCACAGGATTCGACGAGAGCGCGGCGGAGATCGACCTCGCCGTGCCCCTCCTTCTTCCAGCAGCGGTAGGTGCGCCGACCCAGCGTGAAGTGGCCCGGGCAGTAGACCCTGCGGGCCGGGTTGATCACGCCTTCCTCCAGCGCCGCCGCGGCGACGATGGCCTTGTAGGTGGACCCGGGCGGGTACTGGCCGGCCAGCGCGCGGTTCTGGAGCGGCTTGTGCGGGTCCCGGGTGAGCCGCTTCCAGGTCTCGGGATCGACCCCGCCCGCGAAGGCGTTGGGGTCGTAGGAGGGCTTCGACACCAGCGCCAGGACGTCGCCGTTGCGCGGATCGAGGGCCACGAGCGCGCCCATCTTGGCCGGACCCCCCAGCACGTCGGGCAGGAAGGCCTGCTCGGCGGCGCGCTGGAGGTCGAGGTCGATGGTCAGGGTCACCCGCCCGCCCCCGCTGGGCCGCACCTCGTCGAGCACCTCGATCACCCGGCCGGCGACGTCCACGACGAGGTTGCGCCCGCCGGCCCGCCCGCGCAGCTGCGCCTGCATCAGGCTCTCGAGCCCGGATTGACCGATCACCTCGCCCGAGCGGTAGTCGGCGAAGTCGCGCGTGGCGAGCTGCTCCTTGCGAATCTCCCCGAGGGCTCCCAGCAGGTGCGCGGCGAGCTCGCCTTCGAGGTAATGGCGGCGGGGGATGGCGTCCGTGAGGACGCCGGGCAGCGCGAACAGGTGCGACTCCACGCGGGCGTGCCCGTCCTCCGAGAGATCGGCCGCGAGGCGGATGGCCTGGAAGCGCTCGCGGCCGCGGCGCTCGCCCACCTGCGCGCGCAGGGCGGCCGGGTCGGCGTCGATCAGCTGGCCCAGCGCCGCGAAGGTGCGCTCGGGCTGGCGCAGGTCCACCGGCATGACCGAGAGCTCGAAGGCCGGCCGCGTGGTGGCCAGCGCGCGCCCCTCGCGGTCGACGATCTCGCCGCGCGGCGCCTCCAGGTAGATCGTGCGGACGGAGTTGCGCTGGGAGCGCTCGCGGAGGTCGGCGCTCTCGATGACCTGGAGCTGGAACAGGCGCACGAAGAAGACAGCGAAGACCAGCACCATCGCGCCGGCGAGCAGGGGCACGCGTTCGGCGACGGCCGTCTCGGCCCCGCCGCCCAGGCGCGCCAGCCGCCCGCCGGCCCCGCTCCTCATGCGGGCCAGCTGCGCGAGTCGAAGCGCACCGTGCGGCGGCTCGGGTCCTCGTCGCCCAGGGCTGCCACGGCGACATCCGCCAGGCGAACGGCCAGGGGTGCGACGAGTGCGTTGAGCACGGCCTGCGGGGCGAGGTCGCGGAGCCACCAGGGATCCGGCGCGGCGCCCGCCGTGAAGAAGGACGTGAGCGCGACCAGGGCCAGCGCATTGGCCGCCGTGAGCGCCGCCACGCAGGCCCCCAGGGCGAACGGGGAGCGCAGGCTCAGGTGCCGGCTGCCGTGGCGGACCGCGAGGTAGGCGAGCAGGCGGAGCAGCGCGTGCTGGCCCAGGAGCGAGCCGGAGAGCAGGTCCGTCAGGTAGCCGAGCAGGCTCGCGACCAGCAGGCCGCCGACCAGGCTGCGCAGGCACAGGCCGATGGCGACGACCACGAGCAGGCCCAGGTCCGGGCACAGACGCGCCGGGATCCAGCTGGCCAGCACCCCCTGCGCCAGGGCGGCCAGGGCCCCGAGGCCCAGCAGTACCAGCGCCCCCCTCACGGGGCGGGGGGCGCGGAGGCGGGCGCCGCCTCCTCCGAGCCGTGGAGCAGCTCCATGGTGGGGCCACGCCGCAGCATCACGAAGACCTGCTCGAGCCGGGCGAAGTCGACCGCGGGTCTGAGGGTCGCGGTGCGCAGCAGCGGGGAGTCGGAGTCCGCCACCGCCGCGATCTCGCCCACGCGCAGGCCCTTGGGGTAGACGCCGCCCACCCCCGAGGTGATCACCACGTCGCCGACCTCCACGTCGGCTCCCCGCGCCACGAACTCGAAGCCGAGCTCCTCGCCCCCGAGGCCGCGCACGATGCCGCGCAGGCGGCTGCGCTGGATGATGCCGTCCACGGCGGCCTGCCGGTCGACGAGCAGCATGGCCTTGGAGGCGTTGCGGCTCGTGCTGCGCACGAGGCCCACGAGGCCCTCCTCGGAGATCACCGGCATGCCAGAGCGCACGCCCTGGCTGCGCCCGCGGTCGATCGGCACCGAGCGGAACCAGGGCGAGGCGTCGGCGCCCACCAGCTCGCCGGGCAGCATGGGCACGTCGAAGGCCTCGCGCATCTCGGCGATGCGCTCCAGGCGGCCGCTGGCCACCAGGGCCTCGCGCAGCTGGAGGTTCTCGTCGGACAGCCCCGCCAGGCGCGCGCGCAGCTCGTCGTTCTCCCGGCGCACCCCCACGAGGTCCACGTAGTCCACCCACAGGTCGTGGATCGCGTCCACCGGCGTGGACATCATCCTCTGGACGGGCGCCGCGACGTCGAGGGCCGCGCCGGTCCACCAGGAGAGCTCGCCGCCGCCGCGCACCCGGCGGCCGTCCACCACCATGCTCACGAGGGCCACCGCCACGAGGCCCACGGCCACGATCGCAAGGCGAAGTCCGTTGCGAATCTCGAACAAGGTCCACACCCGCGGGGGAGGGGGAGCGCGTCAGGAGCGGATCGCCACGTCCTTCAGCAGGTGCATCTCTTCCAGGGTCCGACCGGTCCCCAACGCCACCGCCGTGAGCGGATCCTCCGCCACCATGACGGGCAGGCCCGTGGTCTCGCGCAGCAGCACGTCGAGGTTGCGCAGCAGCGCGCCCCCGCCCACCAACACGATGCCCTTGTCGACGATGTCCGCGGCCAGCTCCGGCGGCGTCTGCTCCAGGGCGATCTTCACGCTCTCCACGATCGTGTTGACCGGCTCGGCGAGGGCCTCGCGCACCTCCTCGGACTTGATCTCCAGGGTCTTCGGCACGCCCGCCACGAGGTCGCGGCCCTTGATCTCCATGGTCTCCACCTCCTCGGTGGGGTAGGCCGTGCCGATCTCGATCTTGATCATCTCGGCGGTCCGCTCGCCGATCAGCAGGTTGTACTTGCGCTTCACGTAGTTGATGATCGCCTCGTCCATCTTGTCGCCGCCCACCCGCACGGAGTTCGAGTAGACGACGCCGGAGAGGGAGATCACCGCAACCTCCGTGGTGCCACCGCCGATGTCGATGATCATGTTGCCGGAGGGCTCCGTCACGGGCAGCCCGGCGCCGATGGCCGCCGCCATCGGCTCGTCGATCAGGTACACCTCGCGCGCGCCGGCGGACATGGCCGACTCGCGTACCGCGCGCTTCTCCACCTCGGTGATACCGGAGGGCACCGCGATCACGATGCGGGGACGCACCATGCGCTTGCGGTCGTGAACCTGCTCGATGAAGTAGCGCAGCATCGCCTCGGTGATCTCGAAGTCCGCGATCACCCCGTCCCGCATGGGCCGGATCGCGACGATGTTCCCAGGCGTGCGCCCGAGCATCTCCTTGGCCTTCCTGCCGACCGCCCGCACCTTGTCGACGCCCCGGCCGTCCCGGGAGACGGCCACCACGCTGGGCTCCGAGACGACGATCCCCTTGCCGCGCGCGTAGACGAGCGTGTTGGCGGTGCCGAGATCGATGGCCAGATCGCTGGAGAACCAGCCGAAGATGCGATCGAGAATCACGCCGACCTCCCCGGAGACACGCCGTTCTACCCGCTGTCCCCCGGCCCCCCGCCCGGCGCGGGCGCCCGCCCGCAGCCCAAGCGGCTAAGCCTCCGTTTTCGCACAACGTTTATCGCTCATGACGGGCTCTCCGCGTAGGCTATCAGTTGACCCGCGGGGGATCAAGCGGCAGGTCGCGGCACAGCCGGGCATCTTGCTGGCCTTCCCACCCGACCCTAGGCTGGGCGGCTCCACGCCGTTCTCATCGTCTGAACGGCCTCGGGGGCTGAGGAAACGCGTGCTCCGGTTCCTGCGACGCGGCCAGCGCTGGCTCACGGGGGCCATCGTGCTGTCCATCGGGGCGGTCTTCGTCTTCTACATGGGCTGGGGGGCCCCCCAGAGCGGCCTCTCGGCCGGCGCCGTGGTCCAGGTGGGGCCCTACGACTTCGGCCCCCGCGAGTTCGAGCGCGAGCGGGAAGGGCGCGAGCGGCAACTCCAGGAGGCCCTCGGCGAGCAGTTCGACCCGCGCCAGATGCGCGAGTTCGTCGACTCCCAGACGGCCCAGATGCTGGTGCAGCGCGCCCTGCTCGCCCTCGAGGCCGAGTCGCTCGGGCTCACGGTCTCGAAGGAGGAGATGCAGCGCAGCGTGGCACCCTTCTTCCGCGACCCGGACGGGCGCATCGACCGCGACGGCTTCGACTACTTCGTGGAGCGCGAGTACGGCACGCACAAGGCCTTCATGGACGACCAACGCATGCGCGAGCTCGCGCGGAAGGCGCTGCGGGTGATGCGCAGCGCGGCGGACGTCTCCGAGGCGGAGGCCCGCAAGTCCGTGCAGAGCCGGCTCGAGCAGGTGCGGATCGCGTTCGTGGCCCTCGATGCGACCCGCCCCCCCGAAGGCTTCGAGGTGAACCAGGCGGACCTGGCCGCGCTCCTCGCGACGCGCGAGGCGGAGGTGCGCGCTCTCTACGACGAACGCTCCGAGACCTACGCGGCGCCGGAGGAGGTGCACGCCCGCCACATCCTCGTGGCAGCCGACCGCGACGCGGAGGAGGCGGAGGTGGAGGCGGCGCGCCAGAAGGCGGAGGCGCTGCTGGAGCGGCTGCGGGGGGGAGAGGACTTCGCCGAGCTGGCGCGAGCGGAGAGCGGCGACCCGGGCTCGAAGCAGAAGGGCGGCGACCTCGGCTTCTTCCCGCGCGGCCGCATGGTCGCGCCCTTCGAGGAGGTGGCCTTCCGGCTCGAGCCCGGCGCTCTCTCGGAGCCCGTGCGCAGCGACTTCGGCTTCCACCTGATCCGCGTCGAGGAGCGCCGCGCAGCCGTGACGCGGAGCTTCGAGGAGGTCCGGGAGGAGCTCGCGCGCGAGCTCCTGACGCGGGAGGCCGCCCGCAGCCGGGCGCGGGAGCTCGCCGACCGGATCGCCCAGAAGCTCGCCGGCGGCGAGGACCTCGAGGCGGCCGCCCGCGCGGAGGGCCTCACCCTCGAGCGCAGCGGCTGGCTGCGCCGTCGCCCGGACGGCTACGTCCCGGGCCTGGGCGCCGCCCCGGAGCTGCTGGCGCGGGCCTTCGCCCTGGAGCCCGGGACGAGCGCGCCCCAGGTCTTCGACGCCCAGGAGAAGCTCGCGCTCGTGAAGCTCCTGGAGCGCAGCTCGCCGGCCCCCGAGGAGATCGCGGCCCAGGTCGAGCAGGAGCGCCGCAGCCTGCTCGAGCGCAAGCGAACCGCTCTGGTGGAGACCTGGATCGACTCGCGGCGCAGCGCGCTCGCGGCCTCCGGCGATCTCCTCGTCGACCTCGCCGCCCTGCCCCGCTACCGCTAGCCCGCAGCCCCGATCTCCGATCGGCTGCGCCTCGCTGCGCGGGCCGCTTCGCGGGCCTTGCTAGGCGAAGGATTCCTTGCGGTGGCGGATCAGGTCCATGAACTCCGCGCGCGTCTTCGGGTCCGCCTCGAAGGCGCCGCGCAGCGAGCTCGTGATGGCGAAGGAATTCTGCTGCTGAACACCGCGCATCATCATGCACAGGTGGATGGCTTCGATCACCACGGCCACCCCCTTGGGCTCGAGGACCTGCTCCAGGGTCTCGGCGATCTGGGTGGTGAAACGCTCCTGCACCTGGAGCCGCCGGGCGAACATCTCCACCACGCGCGGGATCTTCGAGAGTCCCACCACCTTGCCGTTCGGGATGTAGGCCACGTGGGCCCGGCCCAGGAAGGGCAGGATGTGATGCTCGCAGAGGCTGTAGAACTCGATGTCCTTCACGATCACCATCTCGTCGTAGCTGACGTCGAAGAGCGCATTGTTGAGGATGGCGACCGGGTCCTGCGTATAGCCCTGGGAGAAGAAGCGAAGCGCCTTGGCCACGCGCACGGGCGTCCCCACGAGCCCGTTGCGCCCCGGATCCTCGCCCAGCTCCTTCAGGAGCGAACGCACCAGGGGCTCGAGCGGATCGGAGGAATCGCTCATTCGGGGTCTCCGTAGGCGAAGGAGTTCTTGCGCGTCTCGAGGACGCGCACACGGGCGAGTCTAGCGGCGCCGAGCCGGGAGATCGGGGCCAGGAGCTCGTCGTGGACCACGCGCGCCAGGTTCTCGGCCGTCGGGACGAGGCGGGCGAAGGCAGCGTCCTCGTTCAGCAGGCGGTGCGAGAAGCGCGCGATCACCCGGCGCGAAACGATGGCGTCGAGGGCGTCCGGGTCGACCACGCGCCCGCTGCCCTCGTCCACGGGCCCGGCCACCGTCACCTCCACGCCGTAGTTGTGCCCGTGGCCGGCCGGGTTCGCGCACTTGCCGTAGACGCGCTCGTTCTCGGCGTCGGAGAAGGACGGGTGGCGCAGCACGTGCGCGGCCGGGAAGTGGTAGCGGCGGGTGACCCGGATCAAGGCCGGCCCTCCGCCTCCACGAGCTCCACCCAGAGGTCCGCGTCCTGCTGGAGCCGGAGGCGGTCCAGCATGCCCTCGGGCAGCGCCGGGGCGAGGAGCTCCCGGATCCGCCGCACGAGATTCTCGGGCGTGGGGGGGAGCTTCTCGAAGAACGGCGTATCGTCGTTCAGGTCCCGATGGTCGAAGCGCTGCATGATCTCGCGGTCGAGGACCTCCTGGAGGTCCTTCAGGTCCATCACCATGCCGGTCACGGGATCGGGCTCGCCCCGCAGCGTCACCTCGAGCCGGTAGTTGTGCCCGTGACGCGCGGCCCGGGCGCCGAAGCGGCGCCGGTTCTCCGCCTCCGAGATTCCCGGCAGCCGATAGCGCAGGGAGGCCGAGAACTCGATTGCCCGGGTGATTCGCACCACGGAGTCAACCTAGCTCAGTAGCGCCTCAGCAGCCCGCGCACGATGCCGCGCACCTGCACGTCGCGGGCCGGCACGACGATGGGCTTCACCTCGGGATTGGCGGCCACGAGCTTCACCTTCGCACCCTGCCGGTAGAGCTTCTTGAGCGTCGCCTCCTGCCCGCGGATCAGCGCCACCACCGTCTCGCCGTCGCGCGCCTCGGAGCGGCTCTCGACCACCACGTAGTCGCCATTGCGGATCTGCTCATCGATCATCGAGTCACCGCGCACCCGCAGCACGTAGCTCTCGCCGCGGCGGGGCACGAGCTCGGCGGGGACGTCGATCGTCTCGTGCTCCTCCACCGCCTCGATGGGCGCTCCGGCGGCCACGCCGCCGAGGAGCGGGAGCGAGACCAGCCCCGGGCCCTGGGACTCCACCGGCTCGACCGAACGCGAGCGGTTCCAGGACTTGCGCAGGAACCCCTTCTCCACGAGGTGCTGCACGTGCTTGTGGACGGTCGCCACGGAGGAGAGGCCGAAGGAGGCGCCGATCTCCTCGAGGCTCGGCGAGTAGCCCTTCTCCGCCACGAAGCGGCGGATGAAGTCGTAGACCTCGCGCTGGCGGCGGGTGAGGGCCATGGGCGCCTCTTCGCGATTCCTTCGCCCAGCTTGCGCGAAACCCCGGCGAAAGTCAACGGGGGGGACGCTCGCCGGCGCGCAGCTTGCGCTCGGGGCTGGCGCGGTAGTAGCGGCGCAGCTCCGCGAGGAACGCCGGGGCGTCGGAGCGGCCCGGGTAACGCCGCTCCAGCGAGAGGCAGTAGCCGTGGGCCGCCCGGTGGGCGGTCTCGTAGCGGCGCCGGGTGGGTCGGTCCATCCAGCCCCCCCAGGCGAAGCCGTGGAAGTGGCCCAACCGAGCGCGCCCCTCGAGCCGCGCCACCACGTAGCGATCGATCTCGGACTGGAGCTCGAGCTGGAGGGCCGAGACCGGTCGCTCCTGGGCGGCGTGCCAGGCCAGGCACACCAGGTGGCTCGTCTCCTCGACGATCGCGTCCGGGTCGTGCCGGTCGCGCGGGTCGACGTACAGGCCCAGGTGCGCGCCGTCCTCCCCCTGGATCACCAGGAGCCCCGTGCGGGGGCCCAGCGCGGGGAGGAGCTCCCGGGCTCGCCCGGGCTCCAGCAGGAAATGCTCCGCCCGCAGGTCGAGCTCCAGCCGGTAGACGTCGGTGAGGCGGCGCTGCACCGCCGCCACCTCCTGGGCCAGCGCGCCGTTCACTGCCAGAAGCGCACCCGGCGGGGCTCGGGGGGCGCGAGGCCCCGGCGCAGCAGGCGCTGGCGCTCCCGGGGGCTGCCGGTGCGCAGGTAGCGCTCGTAGATCCGGAGCAGGTCCGGCGCCTTCCCCCCGCAGGTTCGGTCGCTCACCTCCGCGAGCACGTCCACGAGCTGGAGGAAGCGGTCGGCCAGCTCCTCGTAGAGCTCCGAGAAGCTGCGGTCGCCGAGCCGGCGCCCGAGGATCGCCGCCAGCTCGCCGTAGGCGATGCGGCCCACGTCCCCGTAGTAGTCGATGTCGACCAGGCTGCGGGAGAGGCTCTCGCCGAAGAAGCCCGAGACGAAGAGCGCGCGATCGCCGAGCGCGCGCAGGCGCGGGATGCTCGCGGGGCCCCTCTCCTGGCGCGCCTCGAGGAGCGCCTCGGCAAGGGTGGGCTCCGCCCCGGAGGCCTCCCCCTGGGGAAGATCCACGCGAACGCGCTCGCCCATCAAGTCCACGAGGTAGCGGACGACCGGGGGGCTGGCCTGCGTGCGGGTCGCGGCGAGGGCACCGGCCACGAGCGTCTCGAAGAGCCCGCGAACGGAGGCATCGAGGAGGATCGGTTGGCCCCGCATCGAACCTTGGATTCGGCCGTTGGCGCCTCGTTCCTTGAATCCATCCTACCTTGAAATAGAGGGCTTTTAGACCCATTTCATGAGGTTCCCTGGGGGACGGCTTGACGCCCTCCCCTCCCACGCATAGATTGCACCCGCTATTTGGCAGTCCCGTTCCGTGACTGCCAAGAGTCCAACCCAGGCATCGCGGCCCTCGAGGCCGCCGAGGAGGAGAGCCATGAAGATCCGACCGCTCCAGGACCGCATCCTCGTCCGGCGCGTCGCGGAAGAGGAGAAGACCAAGGGGGGCATCATCATCCCCGACACCGCCAAGGAGAAGCCCCAGGAGGGCAAGGTCATCGCGGTGGGCAACGGCAAGGTCAACGAGGACGGGAAGCTCCAGCCCCTCGACGTGAAGAAGGGCGACCGCATCCTCTTCAGCAAGTACTCGGGGACCGAGGTCCAGATCGAGGGAGAGGAGCACCTGATCATCCGCGAGGACGACGTCCTCGGCGTGCTCGAGTAGGGGGCGAGAGAAACATGGCCAAGGAAATCCGCTTCGACCAGGACGCGCGGGCCAAGCTCCTCGCGGGCGTGAACGGGCTCGCGAACGCCGTCCGCGTCACGCTGGGGCCCAAAGGCCGCAACGTGGTGATCGAGAAGAGCTTCGGGTCGCCCACGGTCACCAAGGACGGCGTCACGGTCGCCAAGGAGATCGAGTTCGAGGACAAGTTCGAGAACATGGGCGCCCAGATGGTGCGCGAAGTCGCCAGCAAGACCTCGGACGTGGCGGGCGACGGCACCACCACGGCGACGGTGCTGGCCCAGGCGATCTTCCGCGAGGGCAGCAAGCTCGTCGTCGCCGGGATGAACCCCATGGACATCAAGCGGGGCATCGACAAGGCGGTCGAGGTCATGGTGGGCGAGCTCAAGAAGATGTCCAAGCCCACCCGCGACTCCAACGAGATCGCCCAGGTCGGAACCATCTCCGCGAACAGCGACGAGACCATCGGGAAGATGCTCGCCGATGCCATGGAGAAGGTGGGCAAGGAGGGCGTCATCACCGTCGAGGAGGCCAAGTCCATGGACTCGGTGCTCGAGGTGGTGGAGGGGATGCAGTTCGACCGCGGCTACCTCTCGCCCTATTTCGTGACCGACACCGAGCGCATGGAGGCCGTGATCGAGGAGCCGCTGATCCTGCTCAACGAGAAGAAGATCAGCAACATGAAGGACCTGCTGCCCCTCCTCGAGCAGGTGGCGCGCCAGGGCAAGCCCCTCGTGATCGTGGCCGAGGACATCGAGGGCGAGGCTCTCGCGACCCTGGTCGTGAACAAGCTGCGCGGCACGCTCAACTGCGCCGCGGTCAAGGCCCCGGGCTTCGGCGACCGCCGCAAGGCGATGCTGCAGGACATGGCCGTCCTCACGGGCGGACAGGTCATCGCCGAAGAGCTCGGTCTCAAGCTCGAGAACGTGACCCTCAAGGATCTGGGCAAGGCCAAGCGCGTGGTGGTCGACAAGGACAACACCACGATCATCGACGGCGCCGGCGCAAAGAAGGACATCGAGGGCCGCTGCAGCGAGATCCGCAACCAGATCGACAACACGACCTCCGACTACGATCGCGAGAAGCTCCAGGAGCGGCTGGCGAAGCTCGTGGGCGGCGTGGCCGTGGTGAAGGTCGGTGCGGCCACCGAGACCGAGATGAAGGAGAAGAAGGCCCGCGTCGAAGACGCCCTCCACGCCACCCGCGCGGCGGTGGAGGAGGGGGTCGTGGTCGGCGGAGGCGTGGCGCTGCTGCGCGCCCAGAAGGCCCTCGAGACCCTCACGCTCGAGCAGTCGGACCAGATGGCGGGCGTCAACATCGTGCGGCGCGCCGTCGAGGAGCCCCTGCGCTGGATCGCCGGGAACGCCGGCATCGACGGGTCCATCGTGGTGGACAAGGTGAAGAACCTGAAGGGCAACCATGGGTTCAACGCCGCCACCGAGGAGTACGAGGACCTGATGAAGGCCGGGGTGATCGACCCGACCAAGGTCGTGCGCACCGCGCTCCAGAACGCGGCGAGCGTGGCGTCGCTCCTCCTCACCACCGAGGCCATGGTGGCGGAGAAGCCCGAGGAGAAGGACGGGGCGGGGCACGGCCACGGCGGCATGCCGGGCGGGATGGGCATGTAAGCGCGCCCCGCGCCGCGCGCCTGGAAAGAGCGAGGCCCCGGAGCCGGGAACGGCTCCGGGGCCTTTCGCTGGAAGGGGTGGCTCTAGAGCGGCAGCTTGGCGCGCGCGGCCTGGATGTCGCTGTCCATCACGGTCTTGCGCTTGTTCGCCACGGCCGACGCGCTGGCCTCCTGAGCGAGGCGCGCCAGGAAGTCCTCGGCGGCAGCGACGGCCATCTCCAGGGCAGGCCCCGAGATGCGCAGCTCGCCGCCGTGCTTGGTCAGAATGCGCTTCACCACAGCGTTGGGAAGTTCCCCCATGATCCTCTCCTCTGCGTCGGCGCGTGGGCTGCGTCGACGGCGCAATCGTAGCACCGAACGCCCGCGCAAACAGACCCGCCCCGTCTACGCGCGGCGGGCGAGGAAGTCGGCCGCGGCGCGGGCCAGCTCCGGCCCGTCGACGTCGACGGGGACGACGTGCCCGGAGGAGGGGAGGATCAGGAGCTCCTTCTCCCGGGAGCCCACCCCCGCCAGGATCTCCCGCGCATCCGCGGGTTTGGCCGTGCCGTCGAGGGCACCGTGGGCCACCAGCAGGGGAGCCTCGACCCGGGGTAGGAGCGCCCGCACCCGGCGCTGGAGGCGGCCCAGCTGCTGGAGGCTCGCGAGGGGCATGACCGGGTAGCTCGGGTGGCGCGCCCGCGCGCGGGCGTCGCGGATGTCGGAGCCCACGCGCTTGTGCGCGAAGGGGCGCAGGTGGCGCACCAGCGGGAGCAGCGGAACGAGGCCGAACGGGAGGTGAAGCGGCGTGCCCACCACCACGAGCCCCTCCACCCGCGCCTCGGCGGCGAGGGCGAGCGAGAGGAGGCCCCCCATGGACATGCCCACCAGGAACACGCAGGCGTGTCGTTTGCGGAGCTCGCCCGCCTCGGCGCGCGCCGCATCCAGCCACTCGCGCCAGCCGATCCGCGCCAGCCGATCCGGCGTCTCGTTGTGCCCCGGGAGCGCGGGCCCGAGCGCGCGCACTCCGCGCGCGGCCAGGGCAACGCCCAGGGGCCGAACCTCGTAGGGCGTGCCGGTCAGGCCGTGCAGGCAGAGGGCGGCGGCGCGCCCCTCGCCCGGCAGGTCGAAGGGCGCGGAGTCGACCGGGCCGGCCTCAACTCCGGGCGACGTCACGGCCCGCGGCCTCCGCCGCTCGCACGACTTCGCGCAGGGGGGCGCCGGTGCGTCGGGCGGCCCGCTTGCAGTCGTCGTACTCGGCGGAGACCTCCACCTCGCCCCGCTCGTCGAAGACGAGCTTGACCCCGATGCGGCCGAACTTCGTGTCGACGCGGCGCTGCTCGCGCCGCAGCACGATCCGGTCGCTCTCGCTCAGGCGAACGCCGATCGCGCTCGACTCCGCGAAGAGGCGGCGCGCCACCGCGAGCCGGTCCGCCGGGCGGGCCAGCACGCGGACCCCGAAGCCCGGCCGGTTCTTCTTCATCTGGAGGTGCTGGAGCGACACGTCGAGGGCGCCCGCCTCGAAGAGCGCCTCCATCAGGTAGTCGAAGTGCTCGGGCACCAGGTCGTCGAGGTTCGTCTCGAGGACCACCACGCGATCGCGCAAGAAGCCGGCACCGCGGCCCAGGACGGCGCGCAGCACGTTGGGCATGGGTCCCGGGCGGTCGTTGCCGGCGCCGTGCCCGATCCGCTCGATGGTCATGGCCGGCAGCGGACAATACTCGTCCACCAGGGTGCGCAGCAGGGCGGCGCCGGTCGGCGTCACCGTCTCCCAGTCGACGTGGGCGGGAAGCGTAGGGATGCCGCGCAGGAGCTCGAGGGTGGCCGGCGCGGGCAGGGGCAGGCGCCCGTGCTCGGTGTCGACGGCTCCCGAGCCCAGCGCGACCGGGCTCGCGGTCACGCGGGCGATGCCGAGGCGCTCGAGGGCGATGGCGGCGCCCGCCACGTCCACCAGGGCGTCCACGGCTCCCACCTCGTGGAAGTGCACTTTCGCGAGGGAGATTCCGTGCACCCGCGCCTCGGCGCGCCCGAGGGCCTCGAAGATCGCGAGGGCGCGCTCGCGCACGGGGACGGCCAGTCGCGCTCGCCCGAGGATGCGCGCGATCTCGGCGAAGGTGCGCCCGGGGTGGTGCGCGTGGCCGCGGGCGCGGCGGCGCGGGTGGGGCACCAGGACCTCGACGTAGCGGGCCGCCAGGGGGCCGCGCCGCACCCGCCGCACGCGCAGGCTGTGCGGGAGCCCCAGCCCCGCGAGATCCGCCTCGAGCTCCCGGCGCGAGAGCCCGGCGTCCAGCAGCGCTCCCAGGAACATGTTGCCGGCGATGCCGGAGAAGGCGTCCAGGTGGAGAAGACGCGCGCCCGCGCGCTGGCTAGAGGCGGTTGATGAGCGTCGCGACATGGGCGGCGCCGAAGCCGTTGTCGATGTTGACGACGGTGACGTTGGACGCGCAGCTCGTGAGCATGCCGAGCAGTGCCGCAATTCCCCCGAAGGAGGCTCCGTATCCCACGCTGGTGGGAACCGCGATCACCGGCTTGTCCACGAGGCCCCCGACCACCGAGGGGAGCGCCCCCTCCATGCCAGCCACGACGATCAGCACGCGCGCCGTCCGAAGGATCTCGCTGGAAGCGAGCAGGCGGTGCAGGCCCGCCACCCCCACGTCGGCCAGCGTCTCGACCTTGTTGCCGAAACGGCGCGCCACCCCGGCGGCCTCTGCGGCCACCGGGAGGTCCGCGGTCCCGGCGGAGACGACGGCGATCGTGCCCTTGCCCCGGAGCGCCACCTCGGCGGGCCCGAACCAGAGCAGACGGCCCGCTGCGTCGTAGTCCCCCGTCGCACCGAGCCGCTCCTGCACTTCCCGGGCCAACGGGGCCTCGAGGCGCGTCACGAGCACGTCCTGGCGCGTCCCCCGGAGCGCGCGCGTGATCGCGGCGATCTGCTCGGCGGTCTTGCCGGCGCCGAAGACGACCTCCGGGATGCCCTGGCGCAGGGCGCGGTGGGTGTCGACCCGCGCCCCCTCCACGTCGAGGAAGGGGAGCCGGGCCAGCGCCTCCAGGGCCTCCTCGGGATCGGTCTCGCCCCGGCGCACGGCGTCGAGGAGATGGCGCAGCCGGTCGCGATCCACCTGGCCTCCGGCGCTCACGGTAACGCGCGGGGACGTTCCTTGCGAATTTTCGTTTCGGGCGGGCGACAGCGCCCCGGGCCGAGGACCGGCCCGAAACGCAAATTCGCAAGGAACGTCCCCGTCAGCCCTCGAGGGCCGGGAGCAGCACGAGGAGTGCACGCAGCGCGCCTCCGGAATCGTCGAACCCGAGCTCGATGCGGGTGCCGCCGCGGCCAGCGACCTGGCGTTGCGCGCGCCAGGAGAGCTCCCGCTCCGGGTGCCCCACCACGAGGCTCGGGATCGAGAGCACGATCCGCCCGCCGAGCCCGTTGGCGACGGCGGAGAGGGCCTGGGAGGCCACGATGTTGCCGAGCTCGAGCAGGAGCGAGTGGACCAGCTCGTCGGGGGCCCCGGGAGCGCCGCGGGGCAGGAGGCCCTCGAGCACGGCACCGGTGGACGCCGAGAGCAGGAGGGCCACGTGTCCGCGCAGGTCTCCCTCCACCTCGAAGAAGATGCCGCTGGCCCAGTCGGCCGCCGGGAGCCCCCGGCCCGCCTCCACCCGCTGCGGCTCCCGGGCCAGGAGCGTCCGCCCCACGAGCTGCGCGAAGGCCGTGGAGGCCCCCACGGCTCCCTCCGCCATGAGCTCCCGCAGGCGTTCCGGGGTCGGGTCCTGGCGCGGCTTGTCCGTCATGCCAGCTGGTTCAGGTCCAGCACGAAGACGGGGCGCCCGTCTCCCAGGATCGTGAGACCCGCCAGCGCCCGCACGCCGGCGAGGAGCTCGGGCACCGGCTTCACGTAGATCTGGCGCTGTCCCGCGACGCGCTCCACGTGGAGGGCCACGCGCTCGCCGCGCACGTCGGTGAGGACCAGGGTGGCGTGGCCCCGCGGCGCCGGGACGGCGCCCGGCGCCGCGCTGATGCGCTCGGCCAGGCAGATCAGCGGGACCGGCTCGTCGTCGACGAGCGCGAAGGCCTCGCGGCCGCTCCGGTCGATGCTCGCCAGCGGCACCTCGACGATGCGCTCGACGCGGGCGATGGGGACGGCGGCGATCTGCCCGGCGGCGGCGACCAGCAGCACGCGCTGCACGGCGGCGGTGATCGGCACGAAGAGCGCCACCCTCGTGCCGCGACCGGGCTCGCTGGCGAGCTCGACGCGCCCGCCCAGCGATTCGATCGTGGCGCGCACGGCGTCCATGCCCACCCCGCGACCCGACACCTCGGAGACCTCGCGCGCCGTGGAGAGGCCCGGGTGGAAGACGAAGGCGGCCACCGCCTCCGCGGGCAGATCGTCGGCCAGCTCCGGGTAGACCAGCCCCCCTTCCACGGCGCGGCGGCGCACCGCCTCCAGGTCGATGCCCGCGCCGTCGTCGCGTACCTCGATCCGGATCGAGTCCTTGGCCCGGAGCGCATCGATGGAGATGCGCCCGACCGCGCTCTTGCCTGCGGCCACGCGCTGCTCGGGCGACTCGATGCCATGGTCCACCGCGTTGCGGATCAGGTGCACGAGGGGGTCACTGAGGCGATCGAGGATGGAGCGGTCGAGCTCGACCTCGGCGCGCTCGACATCCACCTCCACGCGCTTGCCCGCGCGGTGTGCGAGCTCGCGGGCCATGCGCGGCAGGGGCTCGACGATTCGCAGGAGGGGCGTCGTCCGGAGCTCCAGGGCCCGGCGCTGCAGCTCGCCGACCACCCGGTCCATGCGATCGAGCCCCGCGGCGAGATCGGCGGGGCGCTTCGCGCTCACCGACGCGGCGGTGCGCAGCTGGCTCGAGTTCAGGATCACCTCGCCCACCGTGCTGAGGAAGCGATCCAGGGTCTCGGTGGCGACCCGCACCGCGCGGGGCGGAGCGGGGACCTCGCCGACTACCGCCGGCTCAGGATTTTTTTTTTTGGCGGAGCGGCCGCCTCGCGGACGCGAGACTCGAGCTCCGCCAGGCCGTCGAAGAGCGCGGCGAGCTCCGCGCCCGGCTCGACCCCGCCGCGGCTGCGAATCGCCTGCATGCGGTCCTCGAGCTCGTGGGCCGCGGCGGTCACGGCCCCGTAGTCGAGGGAGGCCGCCATGCCCTTGATCGAGTGGGCCAGGCGGAAGAGCAGGTCGATGGAGTCGGCGCGGGCGGGCTCCTTCTCGAGCTCGAGCAGCGCCCGGCTCATGTCCGCCAGGTGCTCGGTCGCGTCCTCGACGAAGACCGCCCGGTACTTGGACAGGTCCAAGGGCAGCTAGACCTCCTTTTCGAGGGCCTTCCGGAGCGTGGCGAGAACCGCATCGGGCTTGAAGGGCTTGACGATGAAATCGCGGGCGCCGGCGGCGAGGGCCTCCCGCACGAGGGACTCCTGTCCCAGCGCGCTGCACATGACGACGCAGGCGCCCGGGTCGATCTCGACGATCCCCCGCACGGCGTCGATGCCCGAGCGGCGCGGCATCACGATGTCCATGGTCACGAGGTCCGGCTGCAGGATGCGGTATTGCTCGACGGCTTCGATTCCGTCGGACGCCTCGCCGACCACCTCGAAGCCGTCCTCCTCCACGATCTCGCGAATCATCATCCGCATGAAGGACGCGTCGTCAGCGACCAGGATTCGGGCCATGGGAACTCCTTCGGCTCAGGCCGGCGGGCGGCCGGCGGAACGCTCGATCAGCTCGCGGGCGCGGGCCACCAGCCGCGCCGGGTCGAGGAGGCTCGCCAGCCGCCCCGCCAGGCTGCGGCGCTCCGCCACCGGATCCGACCCGCGCGCCGGGACGGCCCTCCCGTCCACGAGCCCGAGCACGCGGTCCACCGGCAGCCCGAGGCTCCCACTGCGCGTGCCCCGCGGGCTCACCACGAGCACGTGTTCGGGCTTCGCCGGCCTCTCGACCTCGATCTCGAGGAGCGCGGCGCAGTGCAGCACCGGCAGCGCGTCCCCGTGGTAGTTGACGACGCCGCCCAGCCCGAGGGGCAGGGTCGGGACGCAGACCAGCTCGCCCGCCTCCACCACCTCGAGGACGCCCGCGATGGGCAGGGCATAGAGCCCGGCGCCGACCTCGAAGGTCAAAAGCCGCCCGGTGCTCGGCTGCGGCGCGCCCGGCCCGCTCACGCCCCGAGCTCCAGGGCTCCGCGGCCGGCGGTGTCGAAGCGCCGCAGGGCCAGGCGCAGCTCCTCGAGGCTCCCGGACAGAGCCCCGGCGGCCACTCCCATCTGCTCGGCGAAGGGGCCCTGGCCGTGGGAGGTGGCCACGGCCGCCGCGATGGCGGCGGCGTGGTGCCCCGTCAGCTTCTCGAGCTCGTCCATCACGCCGACCATGCGCCCGAGGTCGCGCACGTGGGCGTCGGCTCCCTCGAAGATCTCCTCGGCGCGTCCGGCGGCCTCCCGCACGGCCGAGCGGATGTGCTCCAGGGAGGAGGCGATGGTATCGACGTCCTCGCGCCCCTCGCCCACCACGATGCTCGACTGCCTCATCTCGTCGGCCACCTCGTGGGTACCCGACTGGATCTCGTGGATCAGCTTCGAGATCTCCTCGGCGCTCGAGCCGGCGCTCTCGGCCAGCTTGCGGATCTCGTCGGCGACCACCGAGAAGCCGCGCCCGGCCTCACCGGCCCGCGCCGCCTCGATGGAGGCGTTGAGCGAGAGCAGGTTGGTGCGGTGCGCGACGTCGGTGATGATCTCCGTGATCTGGTGCACGTGACGCGTCTTGGCCTCGAGCTCGAAGACGTGGGCGACGCTCTTCTCCACGCGCTCGAAGACGGTGCGCATCTTCTCGATGGCGAGCCGGGTGATGTCGACGCCCGCGCCCGCCTTCTGGTTCGCCTCGGCAGCGAAGCCGAAGGCCTCGCGCGCCCGGGAGGCGTTCTGCTCGATGGTCGCGGCGATCTCGTGGAGCAGGCGGCTGGCGTCGCGCAGCAGGTTCTGCTGCTCGGCGACGCTGCGCGCCAGGTTCGAGACCGTGGCGGCGATCTCGCCATTCCTGCCGGTCAGCTGGCCGGCGGCGTGCTGGAGCTCGCTGGTCGCGCCCGCCGCGCGCTCCGCGCTGCGCTGGGCCTTCTCGACGATCTGCGCCAGGCTGCCGGCCATCCGCTCGATGCTGTGGGCGAGGTCGTGGGTCTCGTCGGGGAAGCGGACGGATCCCGCGATCGGGACGTGGGCGCCGAGGTTGCCGCGGCTGATAGCCTCGGTGGCCCGCCGCAGGCCCTGGAAGTTCGCGGCCAGGGAGCGCGAGAGGGAGAAGCCCAGGCCGCCGCCGACGCCGATGGCCACGAAGAAGGACACCCAGGGGGCGGCGTCGAGGCCGGTGCGGCCCAGGAGCTCCGGGAAGGCCACCACCGCCGCGCCGATGCCGAGCGACCCCAGGACGAGCTTGTGGGTGAGCGAGACCCGCACTCAGGGCCTATCGGTGGGCTGGGGGCCTCGCTTGACGGCTCTAGAAGTGCCGGAAGCCGGCCGGGGAGCGGGCGCGCGCGCGGCTGCTTTGCACCACGCGGCCCACGTCGGAGACGGCGACGCCGAGGCGCCGCGCGAGGAGCGCGGCGGAGGGTCCGTTGTGGCGCACCGTGAAGAGGAGCTCGTAGTCCTCGCCGCCGGCCAGGGCCAGCTGCCCGGGGTCGAGCCCGAGCCGCGCGCAGGCGGCGCCGAAGCCCCGCGGCCGCGGCAGGCGCGCCGCATCGATCTCGGGGGCGAGATCCGTACCCGCCAGGAGGTGGTGGGCGTCGGCCTCGAGGCCGTCCGACACGTCGATGCAGCCTCCGATCCCCGGCAGCCGCGCCAGCGCGCGGCCGGCCCGGAGGCGCGGGACCGGCACGCGCCGCAGGGGGCCCTGCCCGCGCTCGGCGCGCGCCACGGCCAGGGCCATGGCCCCGAGGACGCCGGTAACGACCAGGCGGTCGCCGGCGCGCGCGCCGGCGCGGGTGAGCGCGCGGCCGCGGGCCACGGCCCCGACCACCGCGAGGGTGAGGGAGGTCTCGCGGGCCCGGCTCACGTTGCCCCCCACCAGCGGACAGGCGTGACGCGCCGCCTCGAAGAGGAGGCCCGCGACCACTCCCTGCGCCGCCCGCGCCGGGAGGTCCGGTGGCGCCGCCAGCGCGAAGGTGAAGCCCAGCGGTCGCGCCCCCATGGCCGCCAGGTCCGAGAGCGCCGCCGCCAGCGCGCGGCGGCCCACGTGGCGGGCGCTCTCGGTGCGGAAGCGGAAGTGGACGCCCTCCACCAGAGCATCGGTGCTCAGGGCCACGTCCTCGCCCGCCCGCGGGCGCAGGAGCGCCGCGTCGTCGCCGATCCCGAGCACCACCGTCGGCCCGCGCCGGTGCCTGCGCGCGGCGCGCTCGATCCGCGCGATGAGCCCGAACTCGCCCAGCTCCCGCAGCCGCACTCCGCGAGACTAGCGCCAGTGCTAGCGCGTGCGAGCAGAGACCGCCGGGGCCGCAGCGGTGCCGCGGCGGGAGCTGGAGCGCTCCTTCCGGCGGCCGACGGGGCCCTCCAGGGCGGCTTCCAGCACCTCGTCCATGTGGTCCACGGGCAGGAAGGTGATGCGGCGCTTGAGGTCCTTGGGGATGTCCTTCAGGTCCTCGAGGTTGCGGCGCGGCAGGATGACGGTGCGGATCCCGCTGCGCAGCGCCGCCAGCGCCTTCTCCCGCACCCCCCCCACCGGAAGCACGCGGCCGCGCAGGGTGACCTCGCCGGTCATGGCCACGTCGGCCCGCACCGGGATCCGGGTGGCGAGGGAGACGATGGCCGTGGCCAGCGCGATGCCCGCCGAGGGGCCGTCCTTGGGCGTGGCGCCGGCCGGCACGTGGACGTGCACCTCGTGGCGGGCGAAGAGCGCCTCGTCGACGCCGAAGTCCGCGGCCCGGAGGCGCGCGAAGGTGAGGGCCGCCGTGCCCGACTCCTTCATCACGGCGCCCAGCTGGCCGGTCAGCATCAGGCCCGCTCCGCGGGTCATGGTCGCCTCGATGGTGAGCACCTCGCCGCCGCTCTCGGTCCAGGCGAGCCCGTTGGCCACCCCCACCTCGCCGCGCCGGGAGGGCTCCTCGCCCAGGTAGGGCGGCGGGCCCAGGAGCCGCGCCAGGGTGCGGCGGTTCACGGCGACCCCCCCCTGCTCCCCTTCCGCCTCGCGGCGCGCCCACTTGCGGCAGATGGTCGCGATCTGCCGCTCGAGACCGCGCACGCCGGCCTCGCGCGTGTACTGCGTGATGATCTCGACCACCGAGCCCGGCGACCAGCGGATGCGGTCCCTCGGGAGCCCGTGCTGCTCCATCTGGGCGGGGATCAGGTAGGAGCGGGCGATCTCCACCTTCTCCTCGGGCGTGTAGCCCGCCACCCGGATCACCTCCATGCGATCGCGCAGCGCCACGGGGATCCCGTCCAGCAGGTTCGCGGTGGCGATGAAGAGGACGCGGGAGAGGTCGAAGGGCACGTTCAGGAAGTGGTCGCTGAAGTGGCTGTTCTGCTCGGGGTCGAGCACCTCGAGCAGCGCTGCCGACGGGTCGCCTCGGAAATCGGCGCCGAGCTTGTCGATCTCGTCCAGCATGAAGACGGGGTTGGCGGTCGCCGCCTGCTTCAGGCCCTGCAGCACGCGCCCCGGCAGCGCGCCCACGTAGGTGCGGCGGTGCCCGCGGATCTCGGCCTCGTCGCGCACGCCGCCCAGCGAGATGCGCACGAACTCGCGGCCCATGGCCCGGGCGATGGAGCGGCCCAGCGAGGTCTTGCCCACCCCCGGCGGACCCACGAAGCACAGGATGGGCCCCCGCGAGTCGCCGCGCAGCTTGCGCACGCCCAGGAACTCGAGCACGCGGTCCTTGATCCCGACCAGGTGCGCGTGGTCCTCGTCCAGGATCGCCTTGGCGCCGCCCAGGTCGAGCCGATCGGGCGAGAGGACCGACCAGGGCAGCTCCACCATCCAATCCAGGTAGTTGCGCACGACCTGCGCCTCGGGGCCGTCCGGGTGCATGCGCTCGAGCCGCCGCAGCTGCCGGTGGGCCTCGGCCAGGGCCTGCTCCGGGAGCCCCGCCTCATCGATCTTGGCCCGGTACTCCTCGACCTCCTCGGCGCGCGGGTCCGCGTCGCCGAGCTCGGCCTGGATGGCGCGCAGCTGCTCGCGCAGGAAGTGCTCGCGCTGGCCGCGCCCCATCTCCTCCTGGGCCTGGGACTGGATCTCCGCCTGGACCGTCGTGACCTCGAGCTCGCGGCGCAGGAGCGCGTCCACGCGGCGCAGGCGCTGGAGCGGGTCGACGATCTCCAGGATCTCCTGGGCCTCGGGAAGGCGCAGCTTGAGGTTCGAGGCGACCAGATCCGCGAGGCGCCCGGCGTCGTGCACGTTGGCGGTGATCGAGAGCACCTCGGGCGGCAGGTTCTTGAGGGGGAGGAGCTCCTCGACCCGGGCGCGCACGGTCCGCACCAGCGCCTCGGCCTCCACGCACCACTCGCGCTCCTCGTCGCCCGGGAGGGCCGCGACGCGGGCCCAGGTGGTCCGCTCCTGCTCCACGAAGGAGTCGATGGCGGCGCGGGCGAGCCCCTGCACCAGCACCTTGACCCGCCCATCGGCCATGCGCAGGATGCGCATCACCGAGACCACGGTGCCGGCGCGATGCAGGTCGTCGGGCTCCGGATTCTCGAGCTCGGGGTCGCGCTGCGCCACGAGCAGCAGCAGCCGGTCGCCGGCTAGGGCGTCCTCCACGGCCGCGATGGACGTCTCCCGCGCCACGAAGAGCGGGAGCACCATGTAGGGGAAGACCACCATGTCCCGGAGCGGAATCACGGGGAGGGTGTCCGGGATCGCGAAACCGGGGGCTTCGGCCATTCAGCTCCGTTTCGTCGGAGCCGTTTTGGGACTTGATACCCGCTAGCCCGAAGTTACCCGGCCCGCGACCAGACAGCCCATTGAATTCCAAGAGGAATCGCTGAAATCGGGAGGACGGTGTCTGCCTACACGAGGCGGACAGCGAGCAGGTCGAGGGCTTTCTGT
>Ga0187892_10001967_pt1 | contig 43901 bp, 36 predicted proteins | sample MA1701073metaG_FD_139345 | JGI IMG/M metagenome (GOLD analysis project Ga0187892, IMG submission 139345) | Bio-ooze microbial communities from a basaltic lava cave in the Kipuka Kanohina Cave System on the Island of Hawaii, USA - MA170107-3 metaG ... | reverse complement strand
GGTCAGCGAAAACCAGACGATCATCTTGCCCTCGGCCGCCGCCTTCCGGCGCGCCTTGTCGACGTCCGTCATCCAGGGGATTTCCCTCCAAGCCAACTCATGTTCGCCCGCCGGCTTGATCAGATCCAGGAGCTTGCCCAGTTCCATGGGCTTGATGGCGGGGGCATTCGTCGCGGCGTTTCCTTTACCCCGGTCTTGCGGCCGGGCCAGGCCCTCGTTGACCAGCAAGACGAACGCCACCGGAAGGATCGCCGCGAGTCTCCCCAGCATCATCATCGGACCACCTCCATCCATCTCTGGCATGTCCTGAGCCCCTTCAGGGGCCCCGGTTAGACAAAAACAGAAAAATCAGCCGCTCTCGTCGTGCTGACCGGTCTCCAGAGATAGTCCGACCGACGTCCAGCCCGGCGCACGGCGAGTGGCGGAACGGGGCGAAGGCACGAGCCGTGCCATGCCACGCGATTCCCGAGGTCTGAATAGGATGAGGCTGGACGATCACAAGAACTGAGGAGGTGGACGCGCAGCACGCCGATGGTGTTCTCATGCCCGGCGCGTGGCCGGCTGAAAGGACCGTTTCAGGGTTTCAGACCGAGCCGGCGGCGCAATATACCCCGGAGCATGCTCATCGCCTTCAAGGCCCTCTGCACGTCTCGTTTCCTGGGCTCTGATCCGGGATAACGAAACAATACCGCGAATCGGTTGAGGGGAGCCACGGTCCTGGCAAATCGCGCCAGAGACGGGTTTGCAGTCGCTCCGGCGTTGAGAAGCGCCGTAAGGTCGTGGATCTTGTAGAACGGGATGCCCGCCTCGGTCAAGAACGCCTTGGCATACTTCTCGATGCACTGCTGGGCATGGAATCCCGTCGACTCATAGAGGTCGCGGGTGAGCGAAGCCGCCAACGTCTTTGCTGTCTGAAAGTCTCGCTCGGCTTTCGCGACCCACTGCCTAACCGCGGGCCGCATAGAGGATCTTTCCTTCTTCCAAGATCCTCAGCCAGAAGGGATCCGCCGTTCGACGATACTCCGCGAGCTCGTCAGGCGTGCGCACTAAGATGTCCATGGGGACGGGGCGGTCGGCGAGGAGCACGTCCACGCTGGATTCCTGCTCGAACGGGTGCCGCGTCGAGCGCAGGACGACCAGGAGATCCAAGTCGCTGCCCGCGCCGGGTTCGCCATAGGCGTGCGACCCAAACAGGACTATCTTTTCAGGCCTGAACCGTCGGACAATGCGTCCAACCGCCCGGCGAAGGTATTTGGCGGCGATGCGTGATCCGGTTCCGGGATGGCCGCTCAATGCAGTGCGCTTCATGACTCGATTCTACGCCCTCTGCCGCCTTGGCACAAGCCCTTGGCTTGGCATGCTCCTGGTAAAACTGCGTTACCGGGCGCGGGTGACCCGACGCCCGGGTCACTCAGGCGAGACCCTGACCGCTTCGCGATCGGCGCGGCAGGGCCGATTGATTCCGAGAACGTCCGCTCTCGTGCTCGCTCGGTCCCGTCCCGCTTGGGCAACCGGTCACCTGCGCCCCCGGTGTCCCAAGTCGCCTCGGACACAGATCATAATCCGTCTGTTCGCGATCGTGGACCGCTCGATCGCCTAACCTTGGCGGGGCGTCCGGGCATCCCGGTCCCTCCCGATAGGGGAGGGGCGGACCGTGAGCCGTCCTTAGGCCGTAGGATGCTATCTCGGTGGCCGATTTTTGCGGCGGACTCATGACTTGTCCCCCTGGAAGAGGACGGCGCCGCGCGCCGGGAACGTGCAGCCGAGCTCGCCCGCTCTCTGCCCCCTATTCCTGATTGCCGCTCTGTTGACCGTCCTTGCCGGCGAGCGCGACGCCGGATTGAGCGTTCCCGCGACAGTCATTGTTTGTGATCTCGTTTCCTCGGCAATCCGGAGATTCGGAGATTCCGTGCTTCTGGGTCTGCGTCTTCTGGTTGTCCGAACAGCGGTTTCCTGAAACGACGCTTTTTGATGTTCTGAGAAGCGAAATGCCACTCCATTGTCCGGGGGACTTCTGGGAATTGTTGACACAGACGTTGTTCTTTAAGGTGTTGCTCTCCCCGCCCTTCGCGGAAATGCCGGACAAGCCGTTTCCTTCGCAAAGGTTGCCTTCGACCACGTTCTTCCGGTCGTCGCCCCCTCCCAAGCCGCCGACGCCGTTCCCCCTGTTGGCGATGAACTTGTTTTCCTTCAGAGTCACCCCCGTCACGCGGACGCAGAAGTAGAATCCGTCATCGAGGTTTCCACGGGCTTCGTTCTCGGAGAACACGGTGTCGCGCTCGCCGCCGCCCGCGTGATACCCCGGCCCGCGGCACTCCTCCACGACGCACTTCGTCACCCGGTTTCCGCTGCCGCGCTGTACGCTGATTCCGTCCGCGGGCCATCCTTTGACCCGGCAGCCTTCGACGCGCAATCCCGTGGCGTCCATGATGTTGATGGCGGCGAACTGGAACCCCAGCTCGGGGGGCGTGCCCGGCGCCCGAGGACAAACGACGGCCGGGCCCGGATTCTCCTCGCTGTTCCCGTCGATCGTCAGGTCCTTGAGGACCACGTTGGATAGGACGCTTCCCTTCGCCGATCTCACCCCTTTGATGGCGGAAAAGGTATTGATGACGGCGCCGCCGTTGGCCGGGTCGAACTTGCCCGGATTCCAGCTCAACATCAGCTCGTTGCCCTGCACCCCCGTCACGATCGCGTGACCCTGTTGCCATCCGACCGTCGTCCGGTCGTAGAAGGCGACTTCGTCCCCTTCGCGGAACCCCGTGGCGTCCTCCACGCGGGCCGAACGTCCGCTCGTCGCCGCCGCGAGTTTGCTCCCCACCTGCTTGTTTTTCCGAATGACCGTCTCTTTTCCGGCGCCCTGAAGCGTCACGCCGCTGCGGACGCGGACGGCCCGGCGGAGCAGGTACTCTCCCGGGGGAATGCGGACCTCGCCCCCGCCGGGGCCGAGCCGGTCGATGGCTTCCTGGATGCCCGCCGTGGGAGAGTTCGCGTCCGGCGCCACCGTGACCGTGTCCGACTGCTGGGCCGCCGGAGTCTGGATGGCGTGAACGAGGAGAAGCACAACGACGGCCGATACACGCATTCAGCGACCCTCTCTCTAGGGCTTCTTGAACCGATCCACGGATGCGACATCGACCAGCCGGGGCGTGCCGCGCCGGAGGAAGAGGATTGCGAAGCAGGTGTCGATCACCCCTTCGCGCCTCACATCCGCCTGGCTGTGTCCCCAGGAGCCGTCCGGCCTCTGCTTTTCGAGAATGTAGTTGGCCCCCAGCGGATACCACTCGTGCGGGCCGAAGAAGTCCGTGCCGTAGAGCGCCCCCGCCCGCTCGAGGCCGTAGAGGTAGTAATAGGGGTGGCCACGGCCTCCGTTGTCGACGCTGAAGTTCGCGGCGACCCAGCTCACCGCCTCCAGCACGTCCGGGTCGGACTTCCAGCTTTTGCCCCTTATGGAATCCAGGATCGCCAGCGCGCCCAGGCCTCCTACGGTCATCGTGCCCCGGGCCGGTCCCACCCCTCCCTTGCCAAACGAGGAGTAAGCCCAGCCGGCGGGCGGGTGGTTGCCGGCCGCGCCCGTGGCGACGTAGGGCGGCCCGGGGGCGTTCCTCGCCCCGCCGTCCACCTGGCTCTCCCGCCACCACTTTTCGGCGCGGGCCAAAACCTCCTCGGGGAACACGATCCCCGCGTCGTGGCACGCCCGCAGGCCAAGCGCCGCGTACTGCGAGTTCGAATTGTCGCCGCGCGACACCGGATCGTGAGCCTGCTGGGTTACCTTAAGCTTCCACCGCACGACCTTGTCGTCGAAGTCCGCCGCGCCCGGCTTTTTTTTGCCGGACGTGGCAACCTTGGGACGGTCTCCCGGAGGCGGATCCGGAAGATTCGTGGGCCTCCCGTAGCCCCATTGCCCGTAGTCCCACTGATTGTCCGCCAGGAACTGCGCGCAGTGGAAGATCCGATTCTGGTGCTTCACTCGGTCGAGCTTCTCCAGGATCATCGCCTGGAGCGACACGTTATAAGTCTTCAAAAGTGGCATGGCGAGCTTTTTGTCCAGGATCGCCTTGACGTGCGAATCTTCCTCCGAGAGGCCCGCGTGGAGGTACGTCCACAGCACGAGTTCCCGAGTATCATTAAAGTCGTCGTCCACACCCTTGAGGTACGCGATCCCCTTCTTGATCGCCTCGTCGACCTTCTTGGGATCGACCTTCACAGGCGGCTTCTTTTCGCCCTGCCCGGCGCAAAGCAGCGCCGCGAGAAGGACAAGGCTCATGGGATCCTCCTCTTATTTGCCGCTTTCGCCATCATTTCAGCGCCTCCAGAAGACAGCCTCCGAGATGACCTGAGCCCTCTCGGGGGCGCCGGTTGGGCTTCTTCGCCTCCTGCGCGGCGCGCGGGCCGCCGCACGCGAGCGCGACCGCGATCCACAGGATTCGCATCGGCGACATCCTCGTTACCTGAGGGTCTTACCGGATCGGCCGGGGTTGCGCCTTCTCCCATTCTTCCTTGGAGACCAGCTTCGTCTCCTGGAAATGGACGAAGGCGCCCAACTTGTTCCCACGATCACGTCGGGAAGGCCGTCGCCGTTCGCGTCGGCCGCGACGACCTGCGTGCCCACCCCGGAGTTATCGTCGATCCGATAAGGGACCCAGTCGACGCCCGACCCGAGGCGCCTCAGCCTGAACCAGTACAGGACCGCGGGCGCCAGGGGCTCTCCTCGGCCTTTCGATCCGTGGGCGAAGTGTCTCTTGCCCGTCACGATGTCCTTGAGCCCGTCGCAGTCCACGTCCGCGAGCTCGACGGCGTGCATCTGCGAGAACTTGACCCCGTAGCGGTTGTCCTCGGGCTCGGAGCCCACGATGAGCCGCCGCTCGAACTTGATCCGGCCGTCCTCCTTCACGTGCTCGAACCGGGCCAACCCATACTCGTGGGCTTGGAGCGTCGCGATCACGTCCTGGTCGCCGTCGCGGTCCACGTCGTAGACGTACATCTGGGCGGGCGTCTCCCCCAACCGGACCTCGTGCTTCGTCCAAAGGGGATCGCCCGTCAAGTCTTTAGGCTGCTCCCACCAGCCTCCCGCTTCCAGGATGTCCGCCTTTCCGTCGCCGTTCACGTCACCCACGCCCAGGCCGTGCGTGAACCGCTGGTACGTTCCCTTGGGGCTTACGGGGTGGAATTCCCCGTCGGCGATCGTGACGTAGCCGACGTGGCCGCCCGAGCAGCAGGCGATCTCCGGAACGCCGTCTCCGTCCACGTCCGTGAAGGCCGGCGACTCGTTGTCGATGTTTCCATGAATCTCGTGCCGCTTCCAATGGCCGTCTTGGCCGCGCGGGTTCTCGAACCACGAGGCGTCCTTTCCCGGGAACCCGATGATCAGGAGATCCGTCCAGCCGTCCTTGTTGAAGTCGAAGGGAAACGCGAAGAAGTTGTCCGAGTACTGGTTGTCCTTCTTCCACGACCGAACGGGATAGATCTCGTGCTTCTTCGTGAAGTTCGGCCCTTCATACCACCACGGACCGGCCGCCACGTCCGTCTTCCCGTCCCGGTTGAAGTCTCCGACGTTGGCGCCCTCGCAGGTGAACACATCGGAAAGGATCTGCTTCTTCCAGGAGCGGACGACATGCTCGCCCTGCGCCGCCACGGCCATGAAGAGCAGGGAAGTCATCACGGTGAATCCTCCTCTACAAGAGACCTCGACACCTATCGCGGCGGCAAGCCGGGAGGAGGACCCGGAACGCGGACGAAGGGACCCACTCCTCTCGCGCGCGGGCTAAGGCACGCGCGATTTCGCTCCAGTCTTCCGCGAGGAGCTCACACTCCTCGCAAGCCGAGAGATGACGCCTCAGCTGGGGCCCCGCCCTGCCCGCATGGACGTCGCGGGCCGCCTCATCGCAGCGCAAAGGGCCCGGTTTCCTCTTGTCCGTGAAAGCGGCCCCGCGTCTCACTGGCCGCGGCCGGGCGCCGCCGCGCCCTGAACGACGACCTTGGCGGCGGCCTTCGGGTCATCCTTGTCCGCCCAGACGGAAACCGTTACGCCTACTTCAACGGCCTTGGCCCCGGCGCTCAATTCGATCTTTGTCTTGTCCTTCACGAGGGCAAATTCCGTGTTCTTGGCCTCGCCGCCTCTGGCCTTCGTCTCGACGGTGATGGATTTATCCGCCTCGTAGGCCACCACCTTGCCCTTGACGGTCGGGGCCTCCGCCTCGGCCACGACCTTGGCGGCAGCCTTCGGGTTGTCTTTGTCCGCCCAGACGGACACCACCATGCCGGGTTCGATGGCTCTGATTCCAGCGCCCAGCTCGATCTTGGTCTTGTCCTTCAGGATGGAAAACTCGGTTTTGTTCGCCTGACCACCTCTGGCCTGAGTCTCGACGGTGATGGAGGTGTTCGCCTTGTAGGCCGCCACCTTCCCCTTGAGGGTGGGAGGGTCTCCCTGGTTTCCCCCCTTGCCCCCGTCTTGAGCCAAGGCCAAGGCGCCGTTGATCAGCAAGGCCGCCACGGACAGAAGGACCGCCGGCGCGCTACGGACGGGTATCATGATACGCCTCTCTTTCTCTCTTCTCACCTTGCAATGTCCTGAGCCGTTCCGGAGGGCGCCGGTTAGGAAAACCGCGGATCAGCGGGGGAACTCCAAGCTAAGTTCCCATGGTGGGTTTACAGCCCGAGACATTCGGATGCTTTACCGCAGACCCCCGTCGTAGGGAAACAGAGGAACGGAGGCCGCGAGAGGAAGCCTTATGCAACCGCCGGGGATTCTCGCACGTCCGTGGACGAGCCGGGCGTGGTCGGCGCTCCTCGTCCCCCTGCTCGGAGTGGCCCTCTCCTGCCGTGCCACGACGCCCGGTCAGCCCGGGGCCCCGCAGACGACGGCGTCCGTGACCGGTCGCGTGCTGTTCCGGGAAGATCCGCCCAAGCCGAAACTCATCCGCTCCCACGGGCGCGAAGGATGGGCCCTCGACGAGAGCCTCCGTGTGGAAGAGGACGGCGGGGTCGCCAATGCGCTGGTCACCGTGGAAGTGGAGAGCGCGCCTGAGTGGACGCGCGACACGGCCACGGTGGTGATCTCGGAGAACACGGCACGCCCGCGCATTACCCTCGTCTCTCCCGGGACGAGCGTCAAGTTCGAGAACCGGCACAACTTTGATGCCTACTTCCCAATGGATGGCATGAGCGACGACATGTTCGATATCCCACCCATGGGATCGACGACCGTCAAGGTGCCGGGGACCGGCATGTATAGATTCCGCGGCTGACCCCCGGCCAGAGCCCGCGGCTGGATCGCCGTGACGAGGAATCCGTTCCATGCGGTCACCGACATGGAAGGGCGATTCGAAATCAGGGGCCTTCCACCGTGCACGTGGCGGCTTAAGCTCTGGCACGAGAGGCTCGCCGCAAGAGAGATCGACGTCGCGGTCAAGGTGGGCCAAGCCACGGTTTCGGGCGATGTCGAGATGACGTTGCCCCCCGATTGACCGGGGCGCAGAGCCTTCCCTTTCTCTGGATTCGGCCGCACGGTGACCCGGTCCCTCTCGAATCCACCGGCCCCATGTCCTCACCCCGCAGGCGTTCAGTTGCGGGCAGCAGGCGAAACCGGCGTGCGGTCGATCTTACCCGCACGGACGTGATCTATTCTTTGATCGCGTCGAGCGTCTTCGCGGTTTTCGGCGGGCCTTCGCGGGGGATCTCGACCCAATCCTCGCGCTTCGCGCCGCGCGGTGCCACGACGATCAGCGCTCTCACGAACAGGCCGAGATGATGTCCGTGCATTGAGTTGTCGCAGCCGCCCCGCTCGATCGCGGGGATCACGCGGAGCGCCTCCTTCGTCTGGCGCAAATCGAGCGATTTGAGAACCATCGGGTGGCACCCGACCACGACGTCAACCGACAGGACCAGGACCATGTTCTTCTTGAAATCGACTTCGGGCGGTTTTTCATCGCCCTTGGGGAGCTTGTGCTCCTTCCAGAAGGCCTTCCAACCCTCCTCGTCAACGATGCGCCGCGCATCGTCTCTCTTGATCCCGGTCTGCTCGAACCATTTTCAGATCGGCTTGACCGCCTCGCCGTCCTTGAGGAGACTGTCCTGCGGAAAACAAAGCGTCGCGATGATCATCCCTGTCATAAGCTACCGTCCCGATTCGTACGCGGGCTTCCAGATCCAGGGAAGGACGCCCGCCCGCCGGGCCCACTCCTCCCAGCGACCCTTCAGATCCTTCACGCGCTCGGGCTCCCGGGCCGCGAGGTCGTTCATCTCGACTCGGTCCGTCGCCAGATCGTACAGTTCCCACGGACCGGACGGGCCCCGGGCGACGAGCTTAAAGTCGCCCACCCGGACCGCGCGGTTGCCGGTGTGCTCCCAGTAAAGCGCCTCCCGCTGGACGGGCCGACCCTCGAACGCCGGGACGAGGCTGCGGCCCTCCATGGGCTTGATCTCCTGTCCGTCATGCCGCCGCGGATAAGCCGCCCCGGACACATCCACGCACGAGGCCATGAGGTCGATCAGGTGGCCCGGCTGCCGCTCCAGCTCTCCCTTGCGCTTGATCCGGTCCGGCCAGTGGGCGATCAGGGGCGTGGAGATGCCTCCCTCGTGGGCGAAGTGCTTGTAGAGGCGAAACGGCGTGTTGCTGACGTTGGCCCAGGCCTCGCCGTAGCCGATGTACGTATCCGCCGGCCCCGGCATCACCGCCGGGCCGGTCAGGACGGGATATCCGTCGCGAGTCTGCTTCGGGCGAGCGTCCAGGAGGACCGTGTCGGATGGGAGGGGCGGGAGCGTCGCCTTCTCGGCGCGCGCCTGGCTGCCGGTTCGACCGGTCGTCTCCTGGCACCCACCGTTGTCCTGAAGGTAAAAAATGAGCGTATTGTCCAACTGCCCCTGGGAGCGGAGCGCTTCGACGATCCGCCCGATCCCGCGGTCCATGACCTCCACCATCGCGGCATAGACTTCCATGCACCGCGCTTCCCATTCCTTGTTCTTGACCTTGCCCCAATCTCCGAAGCCGGGCGTCAGCTCCGTCTTGGGGTCGATCAGCCCGAGCCGCCGGGCGCGCTCCAGGCGCGCCTGCCGGATGGGCTCGTAGCCGGCATCGTACCTCCCGCGGACCTTGGCCACGTCCTTCTCCGGCGCGTGCAGGGGCCAGTGCGCGGCCGTGTAGGCCACGTAGAGAAGGAACGGTTTGTCCGCGTGATCGCGGCGGTGGTCGGCGATGTACCGAACGGCGTGGTCGCTGAGCGCGTCCGTGTAGTAGTAGCTCTCGGGCTTGTACTCGGGGTCGGCGAAGGGCGAGATCATCGTGTTGTCCCGGACGAGCCTCCCCGGGTCGAAGAAGTTCCCGGCGCCGTCCATCGTCCCGTAGAACCGGTCGAAGCCGCGCTGGAGCGGCCAGCCGTGTTTCGGCCCGTCGGGCGCCATGTTCCGGGACACGTGCCATTTGCCCGCCATGTAGGAGCGGTAGCCGGCCGCGCGGAGCACCTCGGGGATCGTGACCGCGTCCCGGCTCAGTTCCCCGCGGTAGCCGTCCAGCCCGCGATCGTGCGTCATCCACCCCACGCCCGCCTGATGCGGGTAAAGGCCCGTGAGGAGGCTGGCTCTCGTGGGACAGCACCGGGCGGCGTTGTAGAACTGGGTGAAGCGCAGTCCGGCAGCGGCCAAGGCGTCCAGGTTCGGCGTGGCGATCTCTCCGCCGTAGCAGCCCAGGTCCGAGAACCCCATGTCGTCGGAGAGAATGATGACAATGTTCGGCGCGTGCGCCGACGGCCGGAATCCCGCGAGAAGCAGCCAGTGGAGAAGGAGGGCGCGCGCCATCGGTCACCTCTCGATCAATCGACTTGCCGTGCGCGGAGGTCCCTCGCCTTCTTCACGACGCCTTCCGCCTGGGCGCCTTCCTTCGCTTCGCGCAAAAGGTCTCCGAGCTCGGAGGGCCCTCCCAGGAGCTCGTGGGCCCGGGCGATGGCCGCCAGGGCGGCAGGGGCGTCCTTCCAACGATTGAGCCGGACGGCTTCCGGATCCGACCCCAGAACGAGGATCACCTCGTCGAGCAGTTTGACCGCGCCTTCCCGGACAAGGACGGACGACATGCCTTCGACCTCTTTGGCCGCGGGGATCCCGTTCGGATCCTTCGCCGTCTCATCGAACTCGTAGCCTTCCTCGTCCGACGTCGGCTTTTCGTCGGCGTGCTGAGCAAGGACGCCGAAAAAGCGGAGACGGTCGATGGCGTCGCGGAGGGCCTCCTTCCCGGCGTCGAACTCGGTCTTCACCCGCTCCAACTGGGCGCGCTCTTGGAGGAGATCGCGCCGCCATCGGGCGACCTGCGCCCGGTCGGGCGACGGACCGCGGTCCATCTCGGCGGCAATCTTCCGGACCCGATCCGCCATCGCCCGAAGCTCCCGGAGCTCTTTCTCCCATCCCTCGAAGTCGGCGCGCGAAACGGAAAGACGCGCCCCCTGCGGGCCGAGGCGGACTTCGTACCGACCGGGCCGGGAAAGCGACACGCTTCCTTCCCAGGTCCCCTTGCGCTCAACGGCGAGCTCCTGCTGTTCTTGCCGCCATGCTTCCGCGAGCTGCATCCCCTTCAGCGTCCGCTTCATGGTCCCCACGCGGCGGCACACGAGGACGACGGGCAGGTCGCCGCTCTTCGGCATCGAGGCGGTCACTCGCGCGTCCTTGTCGACCTGGCGCACGTCGAGCGTCACCTGGGCAAAGAGGATCGCCGCCGCGAACGGAATCATAGGCCCCCCATCGGAGCAAGGACGCTCGCGTAGTACTCGGTCAGCGGCCCGCCGGCCGTCCGGTAGAGGATCGTCACGTCGTCGAGCACCGGGGTGCCGAGCAGGATCGACCCCGGCTGAAGGCCGTCGATTTCAAAACGGGCGACGTACCGGACCGTCTCCCCCGGCGAGAGCAGGACCGAGAGGGGGGAGAACCCGTCGTCGCTCACGGGGCCCTTGACGGACGCGCCGGTCTTCAGGCTCATCGAGACGCGCGCCGCAAGCGGCCGGTCGAACCGGACGTCCATGACCCGCGCTTCCGGATCCGAGCCATTCTCGCCGTACGCCGTCCACGTCATGCCTAGGACCTCGACCCCCGAGGACGCCGAGGAGGCGACAGTCTCGGTGGGAGGGAGGACCCCGTCGGGATTCGGGGCTTTCGACGGGGGCGCCAGCTCACGGGGGGACGCCGGGAACTGAATTTCCCCGGACTCGAAAGATCCTTCGGAGGCCCCGAGGGGCTTGTGATACCGTCCCAGCAGCCACTGCTTCCGGGCCGTGATCTCGCCCAGTTCGGCCATCTTCCAGACGAAGAATTCGTCGACCGTCGCGTCGCACGAGAAGTTCCCCCGCGGCGGCAGGAAACCCTTGCAGATGTGCGACGGCGTCCCGAATCGGACCGAGTTCCGATCGCCGTTCCCGTGCGCGCTCCAGAGCAGCGAATTGTCTCCTTGTGCCGTGCCGCCCTTGTTGTGGCTCTGGAAGGCCTCGAACGTGAAGGGGAGTTCTTCGCCGTTGATCAGCATGCGGTTGAAGACGGGCGTCCGCATGCTGTACCAGCCGTTTATCCCGGAGTAGGTCTCGTCGCTGCGGGGCTGCGCGATCAGCGTAACGTGGGTCCAGCGGTTCTCCCGGAAGACCGTCTTGCGCTTGTCGGCATGGCCTTCGTGGTTGACGACGGCGCTGTTGTAGATGACGCTCCGGGCGCCATTCTTCATGCTCGCGGTCCGCGGGCCGTATCCCCGGGCGAAGAGGAACGACTGCGGGCGGATGGGGACGTGGCCCCAGTATAGATTCTTCCCGGACCCCAAGTTTTCCCCGAACACGGACATGTCCTCCGTGGGGAAGAGAGCGTCGGGCGGCGGCGTTTCGTGTCCCGCGTTGTAGTAGAGACCGAGCCAGCTCTGTTCGCCCAACAAATAGGTCCCGACGGCATTGCCCTCCGGGCCCTTGTAGCGGTTCGAGTTGAACATGACCCGAGGCTTGCCCGAGCGGTCCGGAGGGTATGACGGCTTGATCCAGAAGGAGGTGACGAAAGACATGCTCCGGGCGTCCCCGATGAAGCTGTCCGCCGAGATCCACCAGGCCGGCGCCGAGTGTCGCTCCGAGTACCCCCCGTCGATCCGCAGGTCCAGGGGGCGAACGGGAAGAGTGTCGGCATCGTGGCATTCGGCGACAACCGGAAGGACCTCGCCAGACGGTGCCGTCCCTCAGGACCGTGCGCCGGGTCGTAGGGGCCCCCCAGCGTCTCCCCGGGATCGGGGAAGTTCAGGACATTCTCCGCGGGCAGCGCGCCCTGCGACAGCTCTTCCCGCTTGCCGTCGGCGTGGAAGTGGGCGTCGAAGTCCCACTGGAAGTGGACGCCGATCGTCTCCCCCCACGTGGCGCCCTCCTGGGGCGTGGGCCGCATCGTCCCGGGCTCCTTGCGCGCCTTGAGGCCGCCCGCGGTGGCGAGGCTGACGTAGCCGTCCCACTCGTTCTCGCGAGGCGCCGGACCGTTGTCCGGCTCGGGACCGATCTGGAGGGCCCCTCCTCCGCTCGTCTCGTAGGAAGCTTGGGCCGCCGTCAGCGTGCCGCGGACGAACTGGCTCTGGTTCGTCTCCCGGTAGAGCTCGAACAGACGCACTCCCGCGATCACTTTGTGTACGGCGACGATCTCGTTGTCCGAAGCCAGGCGAACGTCCGGCGCGTCCTTGGCGCGGAGCACGCGGCCAATGGACTCGATCTCGAAGCAGCCGTTGGGAAGGAAGAGGAACTCCGTCGAGTTCACCAGAAGATCGGTTTTGTCAACGAGGAGGTGGAGGTTCGCGTCGGGATTGGCCTCGTTCAGGTGCAGGTTGGGGTTGAAGTTCGCCTTGAGGACGTCGGCCAGCGCCTGCGAGGCGAGCCGGCGCTGGTACTCGGACGGGACGAGCGGTCCGTACCCGGTGATGTTGCCTCCTTTCACCACGTCGGGGCCGTCCGTCTTGTAGTCGAAGAAGATTTTCCGGCGGTCCTCGAGAATCCCGGAGACGACCAGGCCGTCGCAAAAGGCGTTGAACTGGCGCCACGTCCGGAACGGGCCCCCGAAGGACGACGAGGCGTACGGGCCGCGCCGGTCGCGGCACGCGAGGATCTCGTCGGCAATCTTCGCGGCGTCCACGGCGTCCCCGGCGGCGACCGTCCCCGTGCCGAGGTACTTGAACGGGGCGGTCTTGTGGAGAAAGCCGTACTCGTCGCCCTCCGTGGGCACCGGGAAGTTGGGCATCGGCGGGAGCGGCGGCACGGACCCCTTGGAACTGTAGGTGTGAATGATGCTCGGAATGTGGTATCCCCCGACGGTGGGAGAGATGTTGTTCCGGCGCCGGTACCCGACGAAGACGCCCTGGAGGTCGGCCAGGAGAGCGATGAGGACCTCGCGCGGGGCGCTGTTGATGTTGACGGGTGCGCGGGAGACGATCTCGATCCATTGGGGGAATAGCTCGTCGAGCGCGTAGATCGCGTTGGAGAGATCGGGGGGGCCTTGGCCGTCGTAAGGCCGGAGCGCGCCCTCGGCCTGCAGGCCCCAGGCGTCCACGCCGCGGCCTCGACGGTAGACGGGCGGCGAGCCGCGGAAGTACCGGACGGGGGCTGCTTGAGCGTCGGCCGCCGAGAACGGCGCCGGATTGGCGACGCTCGGGTCGATCCAGGCAATCGTTGTGAGAAAGGGTTCGGCCTTCTTATAGTCGGACGCGCCGAGCACGGGCTCCAACTCCTGGCGCAGCTTGTAGCCCGCCTGCGGCCGGTTCGCGACGATCCTCTCTCCGAGCCGCGGGCAGCCGATCACGTCGCCCAGCCGGTCGAGGATGCGCTCCAGGTTCTTGCTGACGGAGCTGTCGTTCCCCCCGCTGAGCCAGAGGCCGTCGTTCACGTAAATCAGCCCCGACATGTCGCGCACGCGGAGCGTGTACTGGTCGCCGCGGATCGAGTAAGTTCCCCCGACCGCGTCGGTGAATCCGCACGGCCGGCCGTTGATCGGGATCTGCCTCGGCCGCGTGTTGGGATCGGAAGGGTCCTGGACCGGCTCGTCCTCGAAGGCGAAGCTGGGGTTGCGGGCGGTCCCCAGCGGGACGTCGATCTTCGGCGGGAGGGATTCGTCGAGCTCGTCGCCGAAGTAGACCCACGACCGGGTTATCGGGCGGGCGGGATCGGGGAACGGGCTGGTGAGAATCACCCCCGTCAGCTTGTCGACGGCCGCCTCGACGCCCGACTGCGCGATTAGGCGCGCCCGCACGGTGTCGAGATAGTTCCGGGAAACCTGGCGCTCGACGGTCTGGAGCGTGGAGAACGAGGTCGCCAGGAGCGCGAGGAGCGCGAGCACTCCCAAGACGACGATCAGGACCGCGCCGCGGCGGTGCATAGTTCCCTCCTTCGTGACCCGCCCGCCCGGATGTCCCGCCCGCCCTGAACTCAGCGCTTGTCTTCGGCCTACCGCTGCTGTCCTTCAGGCGTCTTCCCGGACGCCTTCTTCTTGGCCTCCTCCGGTCAGGTCGCCGGAGCCGTCCCGTGCCATCCGAAATAATGCCCCGCGGGGGCTACGCCGTAACCCAGCGAGCCCGGAGATGCCAACTCGAAGGCGATTCCCAGCGTGATCGACCCTCCGCCCGTCCTCTCCTTCGGTGTCGTCGCCCCTCTGGGAGCGCCGGCGCTTCCTCCCTTTCCGATGAACGGAGCGTAATCGCCAAGAGCCGCGACATCGAAACGGTCGAAGACCTTCTTCTGGGCGTCATAGTTCAGCAGGCCGATCAGCGAAAACTCGGCCTTCCGGATCGCCTTGGCGAAATCGCCGTTGTCCACCAGCCGGGCGAACCCTTCGAGGCGGAGGCGGACACCGGCGGCCGAAGCCTCTTCCACCGTGAGCGTCAGCTCTCCGGAGCGGATCTGATCCGCGGCCCACGCGGGGCCGATGCTCATGCTGCTATTGACCAGATGGTAGACGAAGATCCGCCGGGCGATGGCGGCCGGGACCGGATGCTTCATTCCCTTCGTCGGGCTCGTCGGCACGAGCGACTTCCACTCCGCCTCCGTCAACCACAAGAAATCGCCGTTGGGCCCGAGGTTGTGGGTCGATTGCCCCTCGTGACGGCGGAGCTCGCCTTGGGCGTCGCGCTCAAAGGCGCGGGTGTATTGCCGGCACACCAGTATCCCCGCCGGCACCGGGGCGGCAGACTTCCAGCGGTCGAAGAACTCGCTGGGTCCCAGGTTCTTCGGCTTGCGCTCGGCTTCCGGAAGCTCGTTGAACCTCGCGAGGGCCTGGACCGGGTCGAAGGCCAAGTCGAGCGCCGTCTTGCCGTTCTGTGACGGTTGCGCCAGGACCGTTCCCGCGGCGGTCACGACGTCAATGTCGTTTCCAGGAAAGTACGAAGCCAAGGCCACGCAGTTCTCCTTGATGAATCTCGCCATCTCCGGCGCGAAAAACTTTCGCGTGTTGAGGCCGCCCGCTCAGCTCATCCCCAGAGCGTGATAGGCCATCGACCAATGGACGAGCATCTTGCCCTCGTCCGCCGCCTTCTGGCGCGCCTTGGCGACGTCCGTCATCCAGGGAATCTCCCTCCAAGCAACCTCGTGTTCGCCCGCCGGTTTGATCAGCCCCAGGAGCTTGCCAAGATCCCTCGGCTCGATCTTTCCGCCGTTTGCGGCGCTCCCGTCCGAGGCCTTCTTGACATTAACGGAATCTTCGGCCTTCGGCGCCGGGGGAGCCGGCCTCGCGTCGTCGCCCTTGTCCGCGGGAGCGGCTCCCGCGCCTCCCCGACCGCGGCCGGGCGCCGCCGCCCCTTGAACGACAACCTTGGCGGCGGTCTTCGGATCGTCCTTGTCCGTCCAAACGGAAACCGTCACGCCCACTTCGATCCCCTTGACCCCGGCCACCAGTTCAATCTTGGTCTTGTCTTTGACGAGGGTAAACTCAGTCTTCTTGGCCTCGCCGCCTCTAGCCGCCTTCGTCTCGACGGTGATGGATTGGTCCGCCTCGTAGGCGACCACTTTGCCCCGGAGCGTGGGGGGAGCCCCTTGATTTCCTCCCCTGCCCCGGTCTTGACCCGAGGCCAGGGAGCCGTTGATCAGCAAAGCCGCCGCCGCCGACAAGAGGATCGACGCCGCACTACGCACCGGTTTCATGACCCGCCTCCCCATTTTTTCGCATCTCTGAAATGCCCTGAGCCGTCCCGGGAGCGCGGGTTAGCAGAAACTGTTCCGGCATACGTGTACTTTCGATCGCGTCATGGGGCCTTCTCCAGGGACTTCAGAAGCGGATAGAGCGCTCGAAACCGGGCGTAAAGGCTGTCGTAGTACGCGCCCCGACCCGGGTCGGGCGAATATCGCTTCTGTACTCGGACCATGGCGGAAGCGTCGGCGAGGTCGCGGTAGAGGCCGGCGCCCACGGCGGCGAGCATGGCGGCGCCCAGCGTCGCGGCGCCGGCTTGCTCGACGATCTCGACGGGAGATTGCAGGACGTCGGCGCGGATCTGATTCCAGACGTCGCTCCTGGCGCTGCCGCCCGCCACCCGAACCGCGCGACGGGATCCCGGCAGGACGCCGCAGAGCTCGAGAATATGGCGGGCGCTCATGGCCACGCCTTCCATCACCGCCCGGCCCCCGTCGCCGAGCGTGTGAGCCCGCGCGAGCCCGACGAAAGCGCCGCGGGCGGCGGTGTCCCACAACGGGGCGCGCTCTCCGTTGAGATACGGCAGAAAGACGATGCCGCTCGCGCCCCTCGGGGCGGCAGCCGCGGCCTCGATCACGTTTTCGATGTCGGAACCCGTCCACTCCGCGAACCAGGCCAGGCTGTCGCCGCCGTTCTGCGTGGGCCCGTAGAGAACGGGCACGCCGCCGGTCACCTGGGCCGGAATGTGGAGCAAGCCGGGCACGGCCGCCGCGCCCGAGCAGCCCACGATGTCCGAAGTGCCCGTCAGGTCGAAGGCCACATGAGGCCGCTCGAAGGCGCCGCACCCGACCATTCCGCAGAGCGCGTCGCTGAGGCCGGTGACGGCCGGCGTTCCCTCGCGCAGGCCAGTGGCCTGGGCCGCCCCCGCCGTGACGTGGCCGGCCGCTTCGAAGGGAAGCCGCACGTCCGGGACGAGTCCGGGGTCGACGTCGATCTTCGCGTAGTAGGCCGCCGGGCGCTCGCAAGTCCCCAGATGGACTAGCCCCTTCAGGCTCCAGGCGTCCGAGGCGAACGTGCCGGTCAGCCGCGCCAGGATGAAGTCCTTCGCCATGAGAACCCGGAAAGCGCGTCGTAGAAGGGCCAGCTGATGGCGCCGCCACCAGAGCAGGCGGGCAGGGGGCCATCCGGCATCGACGGGAAGATCCATGCCGAACCAGGCGTGGCGCTGGTCGTGGGTCGTATTCTCGCGAACCCAGGCGGCTTCGGCTTCGGCGCGTCGATCTTGCCAGGTGATGGCCGGCGCCAGCGGCGCGCCGGCGTCGTCCACCAGCACCATGGTCGGGACCTGGCCGGACAATCCGACGCCGGCAATGTCGCGCGCGTCGACCTGCGCGAGCAGCCGGCGGCAAACCTCGACGACTCCGGCCCACCAGACTTCGGCTCGCTGCTCGACCCATTGAGGCGCCGGACGCTCAACCCCGCAGCCGGCGCTCGCCTCGGCGACTGGACGACCCGACGGATTATAGAGGGCGCCCTTGCAGCTGCCCGTGCCGATGTCGAGCGCCAACAGCAGCCGGGTCCCCGGCGGCCGCCCCATCACGGGCGTGTTTCTCTCTCGAGGCGCACCGCCTGGTAGCCGCCCCGCGCCTTGTGGCGAAGCCAGATCAGCCCGAAGACCACCAGGAGGATCAGCGGCAGGGCGGCAGCCCATCGAAACGGCATGGAGGCGCCGGCGGCGCGGGCGGCCTCCAGCGTCTGCGCCGCCGCCTCGTCCACCTTCGCGCGCGCCATGAGGCCCGCCAGGTCCTCGCCCGGGGGCAAAGCCTTGGCGGTGTAATGGTCCCAGACCGCGCCCAGACGGGGACAGAAGAAGGCGATCGAGAGGTTTCCGGCGGTGCCCATCATCCCCAGCGCGAAAGCCCCGCCCTTGGGAAACTGCTCGGAAGCGACTGCCAGCATCGTGGGCCAGAAGAAACACGTTCCGGCGGCGAAGACCGTCGCCGCCAGGTACGCCGGGAGGGCGCTCCGCGCGCTTCCCAGGGCCAGCAGTCCCACGGCCGAAACGGCCGCGGAAACCCAGAGCACGGCGACCGGGGACCGACCCCGCAAAACACGTCCCGAAAACGAGCGGAGAAGGAACATCAGAACGTTCATGTAGACGAACACCAGCGTGCCCGGCGTTTGCGCGGTCCGGGTCAGCACCGAGGGCACCCATTGGGCGGGCACAAGCTCCGTAGCGGCCGTCAGCCACATGCAGAGCCACAGAACCAGGAAACCCGGACGCGCGCACTCGCCGAACATCGCGCGCGCGGAGGCGCCGGAAGCCGCGCGCTCGGTGACCGGGAACTTCGCGCCTATCAGCAGCGCGCCGTAGATCACCGACGGCGCCAGAAGCAGCGCCATCTTGACCTGCCAGCCCAGCCCCAACGCCGCCCCGATGAGATGGCTTCCCAGCGCTCCCAGGATCAGCCCAGCGGGCCACCAGGCGTGGAGCACGTTCAGCTTGTGGGTCTTCTGCTGGGGATGAAGCGTGGCGCACAGGGGGTTGATGACCGCTTCCACAAGCCCGTTGGCCAACCCAATGACGAAGCTCGCGCCGAGGAGAGATCGGTAGCTCGGGGCGAAGATCGTCGCCACCGCTCCGAGCGTATGCCCCGCGCAAGCGAGGAAAAGCAGCGCGCGCATGCCCAGAGAGTCGCACAGGGAGCTCCCGACCGCGATCGATAGGGCGAAGCCCAGGAACGCCGCGCTCGCAACCCGGCCGACATCTTCCTCGTTGATGACGAAATCGACGGCCCACGCGGGCATTACGTCGGCGCGGATGCTGAAGGACATAGCGCAGGCGACCAGCGCCATGCAGCTGGCGATGAAGAGTCGGCGCTCGTTCACGGCGACAGCCGTCGGGGCCCCGCGCCCTCCAGGGTCGGCAGCGCCGGGGCTCGCGCCAGCCGCCCCGCCTTGACGACGCCCCCCTGCAGCACGGCAAGCAGCCGCGAACGGTCCTCGAGGACGCGAATGTCGGAGGTGGCGTCGCCGTCGACCACCAGCACGTCGGCCAGCTTTCCCGGCGCCAGGGTGCCGAGTTCCTTCTCGCGGCCCAAGATCTCGGCGCCGGTCTTCGTCGCGCACCGGAGCGTGTCGAGGACGCCGAATCCGACGTACTCGACGAAGAAACCCAGCTCCTTGGCGTAGTCGCCGTGAGGGTTCCACGCGAATCCGTAGTCGCCCCCCAGGCCCAGGCGGCCGCCGGCCTTCAGGATCTTCCGCGCGCTTTCCGCGCCGAACTCCAGCGTCTCCTTGTGGCTGTCGATGGCCCTCTGAGGCATCTTGAACTCCTTGCCGCGCTCGACGCTGGCCCATTCGAAGTAAAGACCCGGGATCACGGGCACGTGGCGCGCGAGCAGGAGGTCCAGCGTTTCGGAATCGATGAACGTGGCGTGCTCCAGGGTGTCGAACCCGGCGACAAGAGCGTTCTTGATCCCCTGGGTGGCGCGGCAGTGGCCGGTGATTTTCATTTTGTAATTGTGCGCCTCGGCCGCGGCGGCGTTCAGCTCGTCCGGGGTCATGCACAGACTGTGGGGGTCGGCGCGGGCGCTGCCGGCGTCGCCGGTGGGGTAGGTCTTCACCCATTCCACGCCGTCCTTCGCGAGCTGGCGTACGGCCGCGCGCGCCTGGACGGGACCGTCCACCAGGAGGATCAGTCCATCCATGCCGAGCTTGAGATGCCCGGGATTCCAGTCCATCAGTCCGCCCGAGCCGCAGATCTCGCGCCCCGACGCCGCCATGCGCGGGCCCGGCACGAGGTCGTCCTCGATCGCCTTCTTCAGCCAGAAGTCGATGTTGTGAACGCTGCCGCAGCTCCGGACGGACGTGTAGCCGCATTCGAGCGCCAGCCTGGCGTTGGCCGCCGCGAGCAGCGCGACATATTCCCCGGGATACTTGATGTCCAGGTCCGCCAGCTCCGCGACGTTGAAGTAGGTGGCATGGAAGTGGGGTTCGATCAGGCCGGGCATGATGGTGCCGTCGCGGGCGTCGATCCAGAGAGCTTGGAGGGGCGCGGGCGGGGCGTGCGCCTCAGGACCGGCGTATTCGATCCGCCCGTCCTTGATGAGGACCGCGCCCTTGGAGAGCGGTTGCGAGCCCGTGCCGTCGAAGAGCTTGCCGTTGTGGATGAACGTCCAGCCTTTGCCCTGCTTCATGGGGTCATTCCGATTCGGCGGCCACCTTCCGATAGACATCGCGCGCGGCGGCCAGCTGATTCTCCACGTGTTTCTTGAGCCCGGGACTCGGCAGCCGGTCCCGCTCCTTGAGCTTGGCCTCGAGGCGATCGATCCAGGCCAGGAAGTACTCCGCGTCCTTCTTCGAGCCGGCCGGCTTCCCCCCCACCTCGACGTAGATCGGGCTCGTATGGGCCTGAACGCTTCCGGCGCCGAAAGCCCGGAAGCCCAGCCAGCCGCTCTTCTCGATCCGCACCGTCTCGTCGATCGCGCCGGAGAGCTTGTCCGCCGCAAGCGCGCCCGAGGCGACCACGACGCCGTTCTGGACGAGCTCCACCCGGGAGAGCGGGGCTTGCGCCTCCGCCTTCGCCCGGACCCGCACCGGCCCGGCCGCGTCAAGCCTCACCGTCTCGCCCAGCGACCGTTCATTCGCGCTGAATTCCAGCACCGGCCCGTTCGTCACGAACGACCGCCGGGTCATTCCTGAGCGCCACGCCATCGGTCGCGAGGGCGTCCAGTCGGTGGACGTGTTCTCCCGCGGCCCATGAGATCCCGCGGAGGAGGAGCAGCCGGAAGAACGGGTCGTCGAGGCTCCACGAGTAGTGGCCCAGGATCGAACAGAAGACCCGCCCCTTCTCCGGGCTGCGCGTCCAGACCATCGGCTGCGCCGCCCCGTCCTCCACGGCTGTGGCGAGGACCGTCACCTGCTTCATGTCGCCTTCCACCAGCGGCCAGTAGCTCTCATCCACGAAACGTATCTTCTCCGGCAGGCCGCGGACGATCGGATCGTCCGGCGACGCGATCTTGAGTTCCAAGTGTCCGTGGCGGTACTTCGTCTTCCGGTGCTGCCACGCCAGGCCGATCCGCGCCGCCAGCGGCGCCGCGTCGCCCTTCGGGATCACCGACATGTGGATCAGGACCACCCCGCCGCCGCGCGCGAGAAACTCGTCCACGTCTCGGAGCTGCGCCTCGGTCCACTCGTTGGCCAAGAAGAAGGCGGCGATGCGCGCCGCCTCCCACTGCTCCTTTGTCGGCCACTTGAAGGCGGTGTCGACCTTCACCGCCTCCGACTTCTCGAGGAGCGGCTTCCACGCCTTCTGCCAGGCGGGATAGTCGTGCTCGCCCGGGCCGTGGTCCTTCGGCCCGGCCACGAGGAGCATGTTCAGCTCGCGCGGCGGCGACCCTGAGATAAACGGCGCCGCCTTATTCAGAACCTCCTGCACCTCCGCGCGGCTCCGTGGCGGCGGAGGCGGCGGCGGACCTTTGCCTTGCTTCCGCCGAGCGGGCTCGAGGGGGGCTTTCCGCGTGATCTCGTCGATGAAGGCCACCGATTCCTTGTTCTGCTGCTCCTGGATCGCGGCGCCTGGGGCCGGTTCGCCCGCCGGGCTGGAACATGAAACCCAGAGAAGGGAGGGAATTACGATAGCCAAGGGCAGTCGCGTCACGATCGTGCCCTCCCTTAAAGAGTTTCCGGCACGACGAAAGGCTTCCGGTACTCCCGCCTCAGGAGCGCGTTGGCCTCCGCGTCGCCCGTGAAGGTCTCGGACTTGGGGTCGAACGTCAGCGCGCGGCCCATGCGGAACATCGTCTTCCGAGGATCGACGCCGTTCTCCTTCAGGTGTTCGCGCGCCTCCCGGTAGCACTCGTCGGCCGCCTCGAAATCCCCGAAGGGCGCCTCCGTGGTGAATGGCCGGGATTCGCCCAGGCGGTAGGAGATGTTCGGGAGGTGGCAGAGCCCGCTCGCCAAGTGCCCTTCCAGCGCCCCGGCCCGGACGGCTTCGGGCTTCCGGTCCTTGACCGCGTCGACGAAGTTGCGGAAGTGGTCGTCGTCGTTCCGGCCGGTGAAGCTCTGAATCCTCTCCCCCTTCGGCGTGAAGGCGCCGGCCGTCTGGAGGGCCGCGACCACGTACCCCTCTTCGCACCGGAACAGGACGCCGTACCGAAAATCGTGGAATGCCGGCGTCTCCAGCCCGCGGACCTCGTAGACGACCTGGAGGTCGCCGTAATCCAGCGCCGCGATCTGCGTGTTGGGCGTCTCGCCTTCGTCCTCGTACCCAAACCGGCCTCCCAGGCAGATCGCCTTCCGGGGCAGTTCCTTCTTCCCGACCCCCCACACGATGACGTCGGTGTCGTGCACGCCGGTGTTCCCCAGGTCCCCGTTGCCGTAGTCCCAGAACCAGTGCCAGTTGTAGTGAAACCGGTTGGGGTTGAAGGGCCGCAGCGGCGCCGGGCCCAGCCACAAGTCGTAGTCGACCCCCGGCGGCACCGGGCCGTCCGGCCTCTTCCCGATGGTGCCGCGCCGCTTGTAGCAGATGCCGCGGACGCTCTTGAGTTTCCCCACCTTCCCTGAGTGCATGAACTCCATGGCCTGGAGGTGGCTGGCGTGCGAGCGCCGCTGAGTGCCGGCCGCGACGACGCGGTTGTACTTCTTCGCCGCCTCGATGAGCTGCCGGCCCTCCCAGAGGTTGTGGCTCGTCGGCTTTTCGACATAGGCGTCCTTGCCCGCCTGGACCGCCCAGAAGGCCGCCAGCGTGTGCCAGTGGTTCGTGGTGGCGATCGAGACGGCATCGATCGACTTGTCCTCGAGGAGCTTTCGGATGTCCTTGTAGTAGGCGGGTTTCTTGCCGCTCTTGTCCTGAGCGATCTTCATCGCGCTTTGGATGATGTTCTCGTCGATGTCACAGATGGCGGCGACGTGGACGTCCTTCATGTTCGCGAAGTGGCTCACGTGACCGAGCCCGCGCCCTTTCACGCCGACGACCGCCACGCGGAGGACGTCGTTCGGTCCGACGGTCCGGCGCGGCCGCTCCGCCGCGGCGGGCAGGGTCGGAACCGAGGCGGCCGCGGCCGCCAGCATCGAACGCTCCAAGAACTCCCTGCGGCTGAGCCCGTTCATCGTCGTCTCCTCTGGGAACACGTCTTCGAACACCGCCGCCCGCGATCGCGATCACTTCGTAGACGCGTGCTTGTCGTTTCCGAAGGGAATCATGAACGCTTCGGGTATTTCCTTCGGCTCCGGCGTCATGACGAAGGCGATCGTGAACCTGACGGGCTTCTCGGCGGTCGCGGTTCCACCTCCGACATACTTGACGTTCATCGCCCCCCTGACCGCGCTAATCTCCGGCGCGTCATGGAGATAGCTCACCGCCATCTGAAAGGTCCCCTCCGCCTTGAACGTGCCCTCCATCTTGGTCATCTGGATGGGCCCGCGGATCACGGCATAGCGGAACTTGCCGTCCGAACCCGCCGGCTCGAACTTCAACGATCCCGTAATCTCTTTCCACGGAACGATCACCGCGGCGGCCCGGGCGACGCCGCCGGGGTTGATCGTGTCGAGCAAGCTCTTGAAGACGCACGCCTCGATCTCCCTGGGTTGCGAGGACCAGGCAAGAGCGTTTCTCTGTTCCGGACTCGCCGGCCTGGCTTCAACCACCAATTTGACCAGATCTCCGGGGTCCGTGAACAGACGAAAGGCGGGGCCGGACTCCTTCACCAGATACGCGGCATCGCCCCCCGCAGGGCCGACCCCTGGGCCCTTGGCAGGGGCCGTCTCCTTCACGCCCGGGAACGTATAGGTGGTTTTCGCGGAAAACCGATCCGGGGATGACTTCAGCTTCTCCCAAGCCTCCTTGAAACCCTTGTCGAAGGGCTGCTTGTTGAAAACGTGGACTAATTTCCCCCGCGCGTCCAGGACGACGAGAGTCGCATTGCTCCCTTTCAGGTGCCCCGCTTGATCCGCGTTGACGAAATCCTTGTACTCAGACCCGGCCATCTGGTCGAACAATTCCTTGACGTCCGGGTCCCTGATGACCGCGCTGCTTCCTTTTCCTTCCACACCGTTGATGAGACCCCAGCTGGAGCAGATGAAGCCCTTCATGAACGGAAACACCTTGTCGGAGGCGAGCACCGCCCGCACTTTGCTCGCCACCCCTCAGCAGAGCGAGCAGAAGAGGTCTCCCTCCTTGTTGGTCTGGATCCACAGGATCGGTTTGTTCTCTCTGGCCGCCCTCTCTTTGGCTTCCCCCAACGTATTCACCCAGTCCAAGGTGTACCATTCCAGTTTCTTGTCGGTCGGCAAATTGCCCTTGAACGCCTTCAGGACGTTCTGTACCTCTGGATTGAGCTCTGCCTGGCAGACGGGATTCGCGGCCGATTCGATCTCGACGGACAATCCCGCCCGCGGGGCCCCCGTCATGACCAGGACGACCGCCCACAAAGTCTTCACCATCGGATCTCTCCTTTCGCGGCTGTAACGTCCTGAGCCGTTCCCGAGATTTCGGGCAGACAAAAACGCGGTCACCTGTCGACGTAGGGATACTTGTCCCAGCGGTTGTCGTCTCCGGTGAGCTTGCCCGACGCCGCGCGCGGGTCCGCGGTCCGGACCGACCAGGCCAGAAGTTCGGCCTCGAGCTTCGCGACGACGCCGGGATTCCGCTCGGCGACGTTCCGCACCTGGTCCGGATCCTTCGCCAGATCGTAGAGTTCGACGGCAGGCCGCTTTTCGAACGCAAGGCGCACGAAGTGCGCGAGATCCTGGTCACGCCGCGCCAGCATCTGCGTCTTGGACGGGCTTCGGTCGCAGTCTCCGAACGATTCCTCGACAACGTGCTTCTCGGGATCGCCCGCGGGCCAGCGGTAGGGCTGGAGATTGCGGATCAGGAGCCACTCCCGTGTCCGAATCGCGCGCACCGGGTAGCTGAGGTCCCCCTTCCGGACGTTGGCGTGGCGCTCGCGGCCGATGAAAGCGCGGTCGCGCCCGGACTCGTCGCCCCGCTCCAGGAGCGGGAGAAGACTTCGCCCGGTCATCGACTCGGGGACCCGGAGACCGGCCGCTTCCAGGAACGTGAGGGCGAGATCGCAGTGGCTCACGAAGGCGTCCGAGGTCCGGCCTCGCTTCACGCGCGCGGGCCACCGGATCGCCAGAGGCATGCGGGCCCCGCTGTCGTACACGTTCGCCTTGGCGCGCGGGAAGGGCATGCCGTTGTCGCTGGTGATCACCACGATCGTGTTCCTGGCGCGTCCCGATTCTTCGAGCCACTTCAAGTGGCGCGCGACGTCCTGGTCGAACCGCTGCACCTCGAAGTAATAGTCGAGAATGTCCCGGCGGATTTCCGGCGTGTCCGGCAGGAAGGCCGGCACGCGGACGTCCTCGGGCTTCATCCCCGACTCGGCGCCCGAGCCCGGCGCATACGGCCGATGGGGGTCCTTGCTGCCGAACCAGAAGCAGAACGACGTGCCGGCGGGAAGTTCTCTCAGGAACTGGTCGAACGCGCGGGCCGGCCCGGCGGGGTTCCGGGTGCGCGTCGTGCCCTTCACGTTCCCGGGCCCCCATCCCTTGCCCTGAAGTCCGATGACGTACCCCTGGCTCTCGAGAATCTCGGGGTACACCTCGAGCCGCGAGGGAAAGATCGACCAGAGGTTCCCCGTGTCCTCGAGCCGGTGGATTGCTTGGCCCGTGAGGATCGCCGCCCGCGAAGGGGTGCAGGAGGGCGACGCGCAGAACGAATGCGTGAAGAGGACGCCTTCCGCGGCGACTTTGTCGAACGCCGGAGTCTTTACGACGCCGTCGCCGTACGCGCCGGCGTGGCCGAAACCCCAGTCGTCGGCAATGCAAAAGAGGATGCTGGGTCGAGAATCCTCCTGCGCGGGCGCGAAGCCGGCGAGCAGGAGCAGGGGGAGCCATCTCATGGCACGCCTGACCCTCGTTAACGACCTTGACTCATAAAGTGCCCTTTGGCCGTTTGAATGGTCTTGAGCAGCTTCGAGCGGTTCTTCCGAAGGTTCTCCACAGTGATCCCGTCCCCCAGCTTGGGATCCGCCAGTTTCGGAATGTTCTCCTCCGCCAGCAGTCTCTCCAATTCCTCCAGCCGTTCCACCCACGTGCGAGCCGACGACTTCGCCCGGGGATGAGCCGAAGAATTCTCAAGGGTAACGTAGATCGCCGCGGAATGAGCCTCCGAAGGGAAATTCCCCGCTTCCCCCACTTTCTCTCCCGTCACGCGCAAGGCCAACCACATCGGCTCCCGAGCTTCCAGGTCGAACTGAAACGGAATATCCGACGAATCTCTCTCCCTTGGAATTGCGCGGATAATATCGCCGTCCTTGATGACCTGGATCCAATGAACGTCATCGGATTCAGGATTGAAGCGCACGCGCCCCCGGACTCTCAAGGTTCCAGGTCCCTGGAGCGCCGCCTCCTCTCCCATCCCCTTGCCGTTCACCTCGAATTCCAGCATCGGACCGTTGGTGACGAAGGTCCTCCCCTGCCGCACCCCTTGCAGCCACGCCTCATAGGTGAGAGGCCCGTCGACCCGCGTGTAGAAGCGATCCCGCCCGGGAAGTGTCGTGCCGGGATTCATGTAATCCGTCCCCGCCGTCGGGGCCACTCGAAAGCCCGAGTTCAGGGCGTCATACCAGAACCCGTATCCCCCCTTCTTGAACTGCAGCACCTCGACAAAGTTTACGGGTCCATGCCCAAGGTTGATGCCAAGGCCATAGGCTTTCCTGTCCCAGTCCCGACCCCGGCCTTTGCCGGCGTGGGCGTAGCCGGCGAGAGCGCCCGTTCGTTGCGCCTCTTCGAACGGCAAGGGGTACGCGAGATAATCCTCGGGGAAATGGATCGGAGAAGGGGCTCCCAGGATGATCGCGTGTCCCAGAAAATTGATCCGCGGGTTTTCCTGGCCCGGCGCCAACAAGGAGTCGCCTTCCTGATAAACACCCTCGCGTCCGTGCGCATACTGAATCGTATTGTGGAAGTGCCAGGAATGTCCCCACTGCAGGAGGTTGGCGACATGAAGATCTTCGCCCTGCATCCACCTTAGCAGCACGGGGTCCATCTCCTTGTGGGGACGGGCGATATGAAGGTGGTCATCCGCGCCGTACCAGCCGCGTTGGGGCATATCGATCCATCGCGATATCGGGATGGTTAGATCAAGAGTCTTTCCTTTCTCGATTCTGACCTCTCGGGCCTGAACGCGATACTCGATGCCTTTGAAGACTCTCAGGCGGTAGGTTCCGGCGGGAAGCGAGAATCTCGAAGTCCCGACGCTGTAGAATTGGGTCGTCTTCGTAAACGGATTGGGGACCTCCTGATAGCAGAGGCGCCGCCACTCTTCCAGCGTCCCCTTCCAGGGGGTCTTGCTGTCGGTATCCACGATCCCCAGCGCCCCGATCCGCAACGCGTCTTCAGCGATGTAAGCCTGACCTTTGTCATCCGACATTTCCAACCGGACCGGCGTCGGTTGCGACGAATCGGCATCCACAACGGACAGGCTCAGCGTCCCGTTTGCGCTTTGCCAGGGACGGGCGCCGGCCGAACAGCTGAAGCCCCCGATCATCAGGACTACGAGCACGTTCAGCAGGCCGTAGATCGCGAGCCGGCCCCTACCCGCCCGGGTCCACCGATCGAAAACTGAACTCATGCGCCGGTTCCTGAACGTCCACGTCGCCCCGTCTATTTCGAAGACGATCGCTTGCCTCGATTGCAGCCCCGGTGGAGGAGGGCGATCACGAGCACGATTTCCATCCCCGTGAGTCCACATCCGCACCCTCCGCTTTTTCCTTCGGACCCACCGCCCGTCGGACCGGGATCGGGATCCGGATCAGGATTGGGAGGAACTATGGTGGAAAGGCTTAGGGCGGGACCGGCGCCCGAAGGCACGAACGCCGGATCTGTCGTAAGGACCAGCTTGTCGAACACGAAGCCGTCCTTCGCCATCCAGACGTTCACCGTGCGCTTTCCGGTCGAGGCGATGTCGAGCGTGGCCCGGGCCGCGCTTACCGTGGTGTTCATCCAGGTCATGCCCGTCCCCGCGCCCGTGATCCCCTGGCCCGTCGCGACCTCGCTTCCGTCCAGTCCCGCGTGCGCCGTGTCGTCCGCCGCCGAGTCGGCGCGCCCCCGGATCCAGACGTAGTGCGTTCCCGTCTTCGCGAACTGGACCTCCAAGTCCAGTCGCGGACTCAGGGCCGAGTAGTTGGCCATGATCTCCGTCGCGTTGTTCGGCAGCGCCTGCAGGGCGGCGCCGCCGGCGGCTTCGGCCTCCGCGATCTGGACCCACGAATGGCTCCCCTGAGGGGCGTTGACGGTAGGGGTCTCCGCCTCGATCGAGACGATCCCTTGCGATCCCGGATCCTGATGGAACGTGGCGCCGTTTCCGTTCGCCGTCGTCTGGGATTCAGAGATGATCTGATCGTACGCGCCACGGGCGAAATCGTAGGCGAAAATGGCGTCGTTCACCTCGGCCGCCGCGATGAACCCCTGCTTCTGGGACCAGCACTGGTCGACGCCCGCCCTGCACCACCGGGCGCTCCGGAGCGATGCCCGGACGGGCTTGCCGCCCACGACCACGAAGATCGGATTGGTGTGCGAGGCCGCCAGGATGCGCAGCGTCACCCAGCTGCTGCGGAAGATGTCCACGTTGAAGTTCACGCTCCGCGCCGTTCCGTCCGCCGTCACAGCCTGAGACGCCACGGGGTAACCGTTCACGACGAGCTCGACCTTGACGTCGCGCGACGTCCCGATCCGGGCCCGCTCGAGGTGCCAGTACGGCTGCTGGTTGTAGGGCATGGTCTGTATGGCCGTGTTGGGCGTGACTGGAAGAAAGGCCGCCACCTGGGCCGTGACTGCGAGCGAGCCCGGCGAGGGCACGTCAAGCTGCGCGCTCGGCCCCGCGAGGCTCACGCCGCCCACGGTGAAGTCCAGGAAGTGGCTCCGGCCGTCGGATACATAGGCGCGCCCCTTCTCAATCCCGTCGCACCAGGTGTCGTACGTGAGGGGGCCGCCCACCTTGACGTACGCGCGGCCTATTCCGACCCTCTCTCCGTAAATGCAGGGGAAATCGGTCTCGCCGCTGATCCGCGTCCTGTACCCGCAGTTCAGCGTGTGGTACCACATGGTAAGCTCCCACGGATAAGGCGTGTCGACGGTGGACATGAAGTCGACGGCGGGGACGGGGGCTCCGGTCGGGCCGGGGACCGTGTGCGTCACGTCGACGATGTACTCGTGCGCCCCGATGCCGTTGTAGCTCGGAATCACGTAGCTGGGCAGCGCCGAGCCCACGCTCAGCCCCCAGCCGGAATGGGCCGGGCCGCATACCGCCCCCTGCGCCTGCGCCCATTTGAGCGTCGTGAGCCCCAGCGTAGGCCAGTGGGTGTTGGACGTCCCGCCCGGATAATTCCCCTCCTGCAGCCGCAGAAGGCACAGGTGCCCCGATTTGGCGGAACCGAAGCCGGAAACCTCGATGTCGTAACGGATCAGGTAGGGGTATTGGGAGGACGGGTCCGGCGCCCCGGTGAAGAACTGCTTCTGGTAGTCGAACCCCGGTCCCCACGTCAGCGCACCGCCGATCTTGAGATCTTCGCCGCGGATGTGCCAGGCCATGTCCTTCGGCAGCACGCCCTGCGTCGGCGTGGTGAAGTGCTTGCACCCGGCGGCGTGGATGTGATGATCGCCCGACCACCAGCCGGAAAGCGACGGGTCGATCCACCGCTGCAGGTTGAACGTCACCGTTTGGGGGCCGGCGCCCATGGTGAGCGCCTTGCTCTGGGGGAGGTATTCGGGACCCCGGCTGCAGCCGATCGTGTAATCGCCCGGCGGCAAGTCCACCGTGCCGCCGTTCTCCCGGTACACCTGCGGGTGGAAGGTGAAGTCCGGCGGCGTCCGTGAGGCCTGGGAGGGATAGACGTCGCCGGCGGCATCCCGAATCTCTAACGCGGCAATCGAGGGGTTCCCGTTTTCGTCGAGCACCTTGAACGTGAGGGGAGCTACCGCTACCGTCGTGAACGTGAGGGCCAGGCCCTTGGGCAGGCCGATCGCCTTCGAGCTCGACTCCACCTCGAAGTTCAGGTCCACCGGCTCCTTCCCAGCGCGATGGCTGTAGAGCTGTAGGATGCGATACTCCACGGCGGCGCTGGAGAGCCGTTCTTCCAGGGGACGCCCATCGAAGACGTGCGCGAAGACCCCCGGCTCCTCGACTTTCCCGTCCTCTCCTCCAGAGCCGGCGTTCACCAGGGCCGCAAGGCGCGCCCGGACGCCGGCCCGGTTGTAGACCTTCGCGAGCGTCTGGCGCCACCCGCGCTCGACCAGGTTCCGGCCGGCCGGGCCGGGAATAACCTTAACGTCCGGTCCCGGATCGATCACCACGCCGACAAGGCAAAGCGGATCGAGGATCGCCTGGATCTTCCGGACCGATCCTTTGGGATCCGGGTCGCGGAAGGCCTGGGCGAGATCCGCCTTCCTCCGCGCGGAGAGCGGAACCCCGAGATGATCCATGGCTTCCAGCAGTCGGCCCACTTGAACCTTCAAGACCTGCCTCTCCGCCTGATCGATGATGGGGAGCTTGGTTTCGTCCTGTCCTCGGAGAGGCAGGCTTCCCAAGAGGCAAGTCGCCAGGAAGGCCGGGAGCGCGCGGAACAGAACGGCCATCGGGCGAGGCAGCATGCATTCCTCCTTGTGATGTCCCGACCCGGCCCTTCCCTTGCGGTCCTCCCGCCGGGGGTCGATCCCGCGTCCCCGGAAGGCGAGGAGGCTTTCGACACGCCATGAGCCGGAGCGGATGCTTTGGTTAGGGTTTTTGTCGCTCAACCGAACGTCCGGAAACGGCTCAGAACAACACAAACATCATGCAGTGTCAGCGCCTGTTGGCAAGAAAGGAGCGGGAACCATGAGCGACACGCGTAAAGTCGGGGACCGGGCGTCGCGGCGGGCTTGGCGAGCGGTATCGATCGCGTTGCTGGCCAGCGTGGGCAGCTGCGGGGACGACAACTCCGGCGGCAGCGGGGGCGGCGTCGGCCTTCCCACCCCGCCCCTCTGGAATGACGTCAGCACCACCGCCACGGCGAGCACCGGCGACACGCCGCTCCTGTGGAACGATCCCAACACCGCCAACATCCAGTTCGGGATCATCGACCCCACGGATACGCGCACCTACACGTATCCTGATATCTACATCCTGGGGAACAAGCACCCGCTCATGACGGATGTCACTTACCAGCAGTTCCCCGTCATCATCAACCAGGAGAACCGCCTCACCGAACTCCTTATCGAGTGGAGAATCGTCCAGTACAAGCTGGCCATCGGGATGACCCGGACGCAGCCGGGCTTCCCGAAGGCGGCCTTCATCGCGGAATTCGGCGACCTCCGCCGGAACGCCCGCGTGCACGCCAAGCACTACGCCGTCTGGCACACGACGGTCACCCCCTTCCCCGTGGTGAACGAAGAGGGTGATAACGTCCTCACGCCCGCCAGCGGCTGCCCACCTCCCCCCTGCACCCATATCGAAGTCCAGCCCGACAACACCCAGCGGTCCTGGCGCCTTCCCACGGGCCGCCTCATCAAATCCGCGATTGACGTCGACATGGCCGGCCAGCTCGTGGCCGCCGACCCGACCTTCGGCATCCCCGACCGGGTCTTCACGCAGTGGGTGACCAACCACGCGCCCTTCATGCTCAAGTCGGCCTGGACGCACCTTGGCATCGGATACTGGGCGGGCACGGGGTCGAGCCTCCTGCACTACTTCAACGGGGTCTGGGCGCAGAACCCCCGCGCGCTGGTCGTAACGCCCATCATCCCCATTATCTTCTTCTGAGGAGGGAGGCATCCTTGAGCCTCGCTGCGACCGCGCTTTTCCTGTCTTTCGCCGTCCAGGACGGCGACCGCGTTCCTCTCGTCGAGGACGCCCCTCTCCAGCCGTTGCGCGTCCACGTGGGCCGCCTCCGGGAAGCCCTCGAATTCCTCGGAGAGCCGCTCCGGGGGTCCCAGGCGGAGAAGCTCGAGGCGGCGCTCCTCGAGGCGGACGAGGCTAAGGCAGTCCGCGGGATTCAGGACGTGCTCGACCCGATGTGCCTGGTGGGCGTGCACATCAATCCGGAGTCCCGCGTCAAGGTCGCGCCCGGCGCCGCCCCGCGGCGGCTCGTGGATCAGGGCTGGAGGCCGTTCCTCATCAAGGTCCACAACGAGGCGGGCGTGACCGCGCCGCTGAGGGCGTCGAGCCCCCAGGCGCTCCCGGTGTTCGACTCGCCAAAGGACGAGATCGAGGACCGCTGGATGGAGCTCGGGATGTTCCATGACCGGCCCCTGCAAGACACCCTCTCGGGGGCGAAGCTTGAGTACCGCATCGTCCAGATCTACAGCCGCGACGCCGGCAAGCGCGCCGCGGTCGTTTCGTTCGACGTGGGCCAGGGGACCCAGGACCTCGGGTTCCGAAGCGACGTGACCCTGACCTTCGATGCGGAGCCGTCGGTTCCCGTTTTGCTCCAAGTCCTCGACGTCGACGGCACGCCCACGACCGCCGGATTCGAAATCCGCGACCTTCTGGGGCGGCCCTTTCCCCCACAGGCCAAGCGCCGCCGGCCGGACTTCGCGTCCCATTCGCAGCTCATCAAGGAGTTGAGTCGCCTCCCTCAAGGACACTGCTACATCATCTATTGCACGCGCGGCCCCGAGTACCTCGTCCGCGGGATGAATCCCTTCACGGTCGGTGGCAAACCCGCCTTGCCCGCATTCAACTTTAGCCTTGTGCGCGGGGTGAGCTCCTGGAAGCTGGGCTGGTGGTCCGGGGACCACCTCCTCCACGCCGCAGGGTGCAAGCACTATAAGGAGCCGCGAGAGCGCGCCTATCCGCCCGATCTGCTCAGGCACTCCATGGGCGAGGATTCCAAGGTCGCCGCCACGCTTCAAAGGGCGTTCTCCTCCTTTAAGCCCGAGGAGTACATCGTGGACGTGACGCACGAGACGCCGGGGTCGGAGGCGAAGCTGATGCCCGCCCCCCTGAGCGGGGAAGCTTACCGGATCCACCTCTGGTACCAGACGCTTAACGCCGGGTTCCGAACCCGGATCAGCGGAGAGACCTGCTCCGTTCACGGGGAGGGAGCCGGCCTTGCCCGCTCCTACGTCAAGCTTGATGGGAAGCCGGATGACCGCCTCTGGTGCGAGGGCCTGCGCGCCGGCCGCGCGTACGTCTCCACCGGCTGGAGCCACATCCTGGACTTCGCGGTGAACGGCGCGGAGATGGACACGAAGGGAAGCGAGGTGAGGCTCGACACGCCGGGGAAGGTGACCGTAAGCGCGAAGGTCGCCGCGCTACTGAAGGACGCTCCGATCGTCGGTCCTGGCGACGTGACGGTGGAGGTCGTCGTCAACGCCCACTGGGCCGGCTCGAAATCGGTTCGGGCCGATGGAGCGACCCGCGAGGTGTCGTTCGAGGTCCCGATCCATCGCTCCAGCTGGGTGGCGCTGCGTACGGCGAGAGAGGACTCGCATACCAACCCGATCTTCATCCTCGTGGGCGGCAAGCCCGTCCGCGCGTCGCGCCGGAGCGTCCTGTGGTGTCTGGACGAGGTCGACCGGTGGTGGTTGCTGAAGGAACGGATGAGCACCCCGACTGAGAAGGAGGCTGCGGCGGCAGCCTACGACCACGCGCGCCGAGTGTACCGCAAGCTCCTGGGGGAATGCGAAGCAGACTGAATTCTGGACAGTTCCTAATCCTACTGTTCTGAAAGATGATTGATACTGTCCGGGAATTCAAATACCCTCTCACCGACCGCTTTAACCGCATCCAGAGGTCCATTCGGAGAGGTGACCCTCTGGGAAGTACGTTTGCGGCGATGACGGAAGAGGGGGGACACATGCCGCTTTCTGCGCTCACCGAGTCGATTTTTGAATTCCGCCGATTCATCCGACGGTATCAACGGATCTTCCGTCACCCGGCTCAACGCCGACATTTCGAGGGCTACGTCCGAGGACTGATCGGGCCGCTTGAGCGGAAGTCGATCGAGCCGATCGCGCTCGACCAGGGCATCGACTGGCGGCGTCTCGACGATTTCATCGCCTGCTCGCCATGGGATGCCGAGTCTCTCCTGGTCGAGCACCGCCAACATCTTCGAATGACACTCGCGAGCCCGAAGGGGATCCTGATTCTCGACCCGACATCCTTCCCTAAGCGAGGGGATAAGTCCGTCGGGGTCACTCGACAGTGGTGCGGCCAGCTCGGCAAGGAGGAGAACTGCGTCGTCGGGGTCAATCTCTCTTACGCCTCCGAGAAGGGACACGCCTTCCTGGACCGACGGCTCTATCTTCCGGAGGACTGGGCCGACGATTTCCCCCGACGACGCGCGGCGCGCGTGCCGGACGACGTCGTCTTCCGAACCAGCGGACAGCTTGCCTATGAGATGCTCCGTCGAATCCGACGCGAGCGATTCCCTCATTCGTGGGTGACCGGGGACGAGGAGTTCGGCAAGCTCCCCTGGCTCCACGACGCGCTCCATGCCGACAGCGAGAGATACGTCTTCGAAATCCCTACCTCGACGACCATTTGGCTCGCCTTGCCGAAACGGCATAGAAGAGGTCGGATTGGCACTTTGAGGCACTATAGAGTTTTGGGCCCTGGCCGGCCTCGGAAGATTCGCGTTGATGCCTTGCTCCACAGGCTGCCCGAGAGACTCTGGAGAAACCACGAGGTACGCGACGGAAGCAAGGGACCCATCAGCGTCCGAGCAGCCCTCCTCCGAGTAAAGTTCAACCGGCGCAATGGTCCGGAGCGGCCCGAACGGTGGCTCCTGATCATGCAGACTCTCGATCAACGAGCCGAGACGAAGTACTTCACGAGCAACGCGGCCGACGACGTGATGGTCGAAGATCTCCTCCTGGCGGCGTTCAGCCGCTGGACCATCGAGCAGAACCACGGCCAAGGGAAAAACGAGACGGGCCTCGGAGACTACGAAACTCGATCCTGGCCCGGCTGGCACCACCACACGGCCCTGTGCTTCTTGGCGCACCACTGGCTTGTTCTGGAGCGGAACCGGTTGGGGGAAAAAATACCCCGAGATGACCGTGGAAGAAGTGCGCAAGGTCTTCTGCGTCGTTTCGCAGACCCTTCGAGGCCGGCTGCGGAGATTTGTCCGACACATGCGGCACCGACAGAAGCGCAATCGTGTAGCGCGCATATCGCACTGGAAGAAGACGCTCGGCCGTCGAGCGACACTGAAGCGGCTTGCTCGAGTGGCGGCCGGACCCATCAGTTCGACGTTCATTCAAACGCCGCGGTAGAAACCGGACAGTAGCGTGGAACTTTCAGGACAGTAGGACTAACGCCCAATCCGGCCTGGGTCTCGCAGGCCGGGAAGGCCGACGGGAACGAAACGCGGAGTAGCGCCTCGCGCTTTTTCTAACCGGAACCACGGAATGGGCTCAGGATACGTCGAGGGCACAGTATGAAACGGCGCTGGCGCTCCTGGTGCTCGCGGGCTCCGGCTGGATGCAGGACGGCAAGAAGAAGCCGGACGCGTTCGAGCGCCGGGTGGATGAGGCGATCGGGAGGGGCGTCGTGTTCCTGAAATCCGGCGATCGCTCCAAGGGACCAGGATCTTTGGAACTGCTCACGGAGAACGACACGATCGTCGTCCCCATCGGCGACATCGACGCTCGGCGCACGAGCGAGATCTCGATGATGCCGGAAGGGCTGCTGTCGAACATGTCGAAGGAGGACGCCCGGCATCTCGTCACCTACCTCCAGAGCCCGACCCAGGTCCCGTTCCCCGCGGGCTTCGCCCCCCAGGAGAAGATCGAGCTCTTCAACGGCAAGGACCTGACGGGATGGGAGGGGAACAAGGAGGTCTTCAGCGTCGACAACGGGGAGATCGTGGGCAAGGGCCCGCAGAAGCGGAACCAGTTCCTGTTCCACGAGAAGGAACTGAGCGACTTCCGGCTGATCCTCGAGGTCAAGCTGGTGCCCAACGGCCAGAACAGCGGCATCCAGATCCGGAGCGTGCCGATCGAGGGCGGGGAGGCGCGCGGCTGCCAGGCGGACGTCGGCGCCGGCTGGTGGGGCAGGCTCTACGAGGAGTCCGGCCGGGCGCTGCTGTTCCCCAAGAAGGGCCAGGCGTTCGACGGCGATAAATTCGTCAAGAAGGACGACTGGAACACCTACGAGATCCTCGCCGTGGGGAACAAGATCCGGACGGCGATCAACGGCAACCTCTGCACGGACCTCGAGGACGACAAGATCGCCAGCAAGGGCCGGATCGCGGTCCAGGTCCACAGCGGCGGCGCCATGGAAGTCCGATTCAGAAACTTTCAGCTCGAGACGAATCCCAAGTTCGAATTGAAGACGGTGAAAGAATGAGAATCCTCGCGGTCGCGGCCCTGCTGATGTGCGCCGGCGGGAAGGACGACTACGTCCTCCGCACCTGGAAGAAGGTCAAGGTCACGGACAAGTTCTACGCCGAGGGCGCCCATGCGGGCGACTTCAATAAGGACGGCAAGATGGACGTCGTCGCCGGCTCCTACTGGATCGAAGGGCCCGAGTTCACCAAGGTCCACGAGTACACCGAGGTCAAGGAAGTCGATCCCAAAGGCTATTCGAAGAACTTCTTCGCCTACACTTACGACTTCAACAAGGACGGCTGGACGGACATCCTGATCTACGGCTTCCCGGGCGAGGACGCCTCGTGGTACGAGAACCCGCAGGGGAAGGCCGGCCCCTGGAAGCGCAACAAGGTGATCGACAAGCTGGACAACGAGTCGCCCCAGTTCGAGGACGTGAACGGCGACAAGATTCCGGATGTCGTGGCGTCGACGGCCGGCCAGCTCGGCTACTGGACGATCGCGGACTGGAAGTTCCACCCGATCGCCCCCGCGGATCCCAAGAAATATCAGCGGTTCACGCACGGCCTGGGCGTCGGAGACATCAACGGCGACGGCAAGCTGGATTTCCTCGAGAAGGACGGCTGGTGGGAGCAGCCCAAGGACCTGGGCGGCGACCCGATGTGGGCGTTCCACAAGGTGCCGTTCGGGAAGGGCGGCGCGCAGATGTACGCGTACGACCTCAACGGCGACGGCCTGAACGACGTGATCACCTCGATCCAGGCCCACGGATACGGCCTCTCCTGGTTCGAGCAGACCAGGGACGGCGCGTTCAAGGAGCACGTGATCATGGGAAGCAAGCCCGAGGACAACAAGTACGGCGTCAAGTTCAGCCAGCCGCATGCGGTCGACCTGGTCGACATGGACGGTGACGGCGTGAAGGACATCATCACGGGCAAGCGCTGGTGGGCGCACGGCCCCAAGGGCGGCGCCGAGCCCGAGGCCGCCGCGGTGCTCTACTGGTTCAAGGTGATCCGGGGCTCGACGCCGGAGTTCATTCCGCACCGGATCGACGACGATTCGGGAATCGGCGTTCAGGTCCAGGCGCTGGACCTGAACGGCGACACGCTGCCGGACGTCGTGGTCGGCAACAAGAAGGGCATCTTCGTTCACCTCCAGGGTGCGACCAAGGTCGGCAAGGAGGAGTACGAGAAGGCGCAGCCGAAGCCGTTGAAGTAGGAGCGGCAGGCACCATAACGCACGGCGCTCCTGACGGATCGACCCTGGTAGGGCCTGTCTGGAGTGTCGACCATGCTGACTTTCGCCATAGCTCTCGCCGCTTTGTCCCCCGTACAGCAGCAGCAGGTCGACGAGGAAGACGCGCGCATCGAAGTGCTGATCGACCAGCTGGGATGGGCCGACCGCGACGTCCGGCAGAAGGCGGTCGACGAGCTGCAGCGGATCGGGACGAAGGCCCTGCCGCGGCTCCGTGCCGCCGCGCAGGACAAGGATGCGGAGCGGGCGCTCCTGGCGCGCGAGCTGCTGTGGTCGCTCCGCAAGCAGGCGCCCGGCGGCCGAGGGGGCCGTCAAAGTCCCCCCGCCCTCGGTCACCTCCGTGGACTACAACGACTGGGTCCGCGGCGTCCACTTCACCATGGCGGCGGACGGCAAAGTCCAGCTGACCGTCCCTGAAACGAAGAAAGAGGGCGAAAAGCGCGAGTTCAAGACGTACACAGCCGATTCGCTCTCGGAATTCATCGAGCGCTACCCCGAGCTCGCGAAGATCCACAAGCTGGCCGAGATTGCCGGTCCCGCGGCGTTGACGAAAGAGCTCTTCGGGATCTGGTCGGAGCAGTGGAAGTGGCTGTTCCCCGACGGCGCCCAGGACGAAAAGGAAAAGACCGACAAGGCGCTCGGCCTCCTGGCAGGGCCCATCAACCCCGCTCTCCGGAAGCACCTGGCGCTCGGCGACAAGCAGGGCCTCCTGGTCTTCGGCGTGGAACAGGGCAGCCTGGCCGAGAAGAGCGGCTTCGAAGTCCACGACATCCTTCTCGTCGTCGATGGCAAGCCCGTCACCGAAGACGGGCCGTGGGTCGCCACGATCAAGGAAGCGCTCAAAAAGGACGTCTTTGCCGTCGAAGTGCTCCGCCGGGGCATGCGCCAGCCGCTGACGGTGAAAGCGGTCGAGTCAAAGTAGGCCAATGACAAAACGCACCGCCCGTTTTGTCATCGTCCCCCAGCAGGACGATGACAAAACGGACGGTGCGTTTTGTCATCGCAGGTCGGCGTAGGAAATGAGCTTGATTCCCCGGTCCCGCACGACCTTCCTGACCTTCTCGCTGGTCAGGGCGCGCGTCACCCCTGCGCCCTGCTCACCGCAAGCTGCGCGGCGCCGCTCTCCGGAAATCTGACCCAGGACGACTGGCGGATCTGGGACCAGCACGTCCACATGGCGGGCGCGCCGGGGAAGACGCCGGAAGAGCGGATGGAGTACCTGATCCGCGTGGCCGACCGGATGGGGATCGAGAAGCTGATCTGCCATCTCGGGATGCAGACTGGGAGCAGCGACCCGTCCCCGGAGCAGCTCCGCGAGGACAACGACAACGTCCTCCGGGCGGTCAAGGCGTCCAAGGGCCGGGCGCTGGGGTACGTCTATCTCAATCCCAACCACGGGGAGGCGAGCCTCAAGCTGCTGGAGGAGTTCGTCGCGAAGGGCCCGTTCGTGGGGGTGAAGCTCTGGGTTGCGCGGCGGTGCCGCGAGCCGGAGCTCGACCCGATCATCCGCCGCGCGGGCGAGCTGAAGGCGGGCATCTACCAGCACACGTGGTTCAAGACGGGGGGCAACCTGCCGGGCGAGTCCACGCCGCTCGACGTCGCGTCGGTGGATCGTTATAGATAGCGCACATTACGCTCGTCGTCCGGGGCGCCGATTTCGGCTTTGGAACAATCGCGACTTCTGGCAGGCCAATTGTCGGAGGACGACACGACGCGTCCGTTCCCAGGGGCGTTGGTCCTCATGAACCGCAATGACTTCGTGAACCTTCGCTAGCGAAGTAGATCGATGTCCGGAAAACAAATAGACGTAGCCTCCGTTACCCTTACCCGAGAGTTTGAGGAGCGCGGGTTTCTCGTCCTCCCCGACGCCCTCTCGCCCTCCCAGGTCGGGGATCTGAACCGGGCCGTGGAGCAGTCTTTTGAAGCCCATCGCGGCGAGTGGGTCATCTTCGACGAGTCGCTGATGCAGACGCCCAACGTATTGCCCGGCACGAGCGCCTTTGATCTCGCCATCGAGAATCCCGTCACGCTCGACATCCTGCGCGCCCTCATCGGAGAAGACATCGCGCTGGAAGAATTCGGCCTCATGATTCGAAATCCCACTCAGAAGCCGCGGGACATCAAGGGGTGGCACCGGGACATGACGCGGGACTACGGCCGACGCCGGGAAATCAACTACCACTCCCTGATCTACTACCTGACCGATGTCTCGGAATCGGACCACTGTTTCAGCATCGTCCCCGAGAGCCACAACCGCCTCATCGACCTCCGGCCGGAAGAGATCGGCCCCGCCGACGGCTTTGACGTCGTCGGCACGGCGGGAACGGCGGTGATCTTCCACGGACGCTGCATCCATTCCGGCAAACTGAAGCCCGGGTCCCGGCAGAGGCGAACGATCCATGTTTACTTCGGCCGGGCGGGACACCCGCGGGCGACGGAATGGACCGAAATTCCGCCGCGGCTTTACGAGAAGCGCGACCCCGCGTTGCCCCCGCGCCTCTATTCGAAATGGAACGTGACGGACGTGCTCGAGGGGGTGAGCAAGAAGCCCAAGGACCTCGACCCGGGAATGTCGACGGCGGAGATGATCAAGGAAGTGCAGAGGCGCGCCAACAAGGCTCGTCTAGACCCAGATTAAGCGAGAGCGGTCCGAAAGTTTTCGGGACATTTTTCGCCGGAGGCCCCGGAACGAGAATTTAAAGCCCTCCCTCTGCGTTTCTACGGGTGAAGACCAATCCATCCGCAGGCACAGAAGGAGGGCGAAACAGGTGAAGACGCAGAGTAGCAAATCCGGCACGGCCCATCACCTAAAAGGCGAGGCCGCTGATGCGGCGCGCGGATCCTGCGGGTGTTTTCGGAATCCGGAGGTGAAGGTAGAAGTGGAAGAGAAGTCGGTCGCCACGCCGTACGGAGGACTGGCGGTCTTCCATACGTTGGCCAAGCAGTTGCATCTGGATCGGGAGATCAACAAGGAGTTGCTGTTGTTGAAGCTGCCGCTGCCGTATTGGGAGTCGGACCACGTGCTGACGCACGTCTACAACCTGCTGTGCGGCGGAACCTGCATCGAGGACATCGCGAACCTTCAGCAAAGCGAAGCGGTACGGCGGATGCTGGGGGCCGGACGCATCCCCGACCCGACGACGGCGGGAGACTTTCTAAGGCGCTTCACGACGCTGGCGAGCTTGGCGCTCCTTCAGCGGGCCATCGATCGAGGGCGGGTGAAGGTCTGGAAGAAGTTGCCCCGGGAGAAGCGCAAGCGCGCCACGATCGACCTGGACAGCCGCATCCGAGAAGTCTACGGGGAGTGCAAGCAAGGGGCGGACTTCTCGTACGACGGGCGGTGGAGCTATCACCCCCTGATCGCGAGGCTCGCGGAGACGGGGGAGTGGCTCCGGGTGGTGAACCGGCCGGGCAACGCTGTATCGCAAGAAGGGGCGCTCAAGATGCTGGCGGAGTGCCTGGACTTGACGGCGCCGTATTTCAAGGAGCGGATCTGGCGGGGAGACACGGCGTTCTACGTGGCCGATCTCATCAACATGTCGGTAAAGCGAGGAGCCCACTTCGTGGTGTGTGTCGACACGATGGCGAACCTGGTCAAGATCGCCGAAAAGGTGTCCCCGAGGGCCTGGAAGGCCATGAAATGGCATCCCCAGGAAAAGGAGATTCCCGAGGAAGACCAGCGCCAGAAGCGGATCCGGTGGAGGAGCCTGAAGGCCCAGCAGCGAGGCTACCGGAACATCGCCTCGGAGGAACAGGAGTTGGCCGAGTTCCCCTATAAGCCCACCGGGTGCGACCGGGAGTACCGGATGGTCGTGCGGCGGGTCCTGACGCGGGAGACTCAGGGGCAGGAAGTGCTCTTCGCCGGGTATCGGTACCACTTCATGCTGACGGATAAGGAGGAGTGGACGCCCGAGGAGGTTGTGCGATTCGGGTACGGGCGCTGCGGTATCGAGAACGACCTGGAGCAGCAGGAGAATGGGATCGCAACCATGAAGATGCCGAGGGGGGAACTGCTGGCGAACTGGGCGTTCCTTCTGATGGCGGAGCTGGCGTGGAATCTGAAGGCGTGGGCGTCGTTGCTCCTCTTGTCCGAGGAGACGGGAGTGTGGGAGTGGAAGCGATTCCGGCAGGCGTTCATGTACGTCGGAGCCAAAGTGATTCGGCAAGCCCGGCAGGTGGTGGAGAAGATCTCAGGAGCTCACCGCTACGCGACGCTGTTGCTCCGTGCGATGAATCGTGCCGCCGCGCTCAACCTGTCGTAGGGCGTTTCGACGACCCGCGCGTGGGGCGATGGACATGGAAGATGGCGTGGCAGAGGGAGTGTCGACCGCGATCGCTGACGCGATGCCCTTGAGGTGGATGGGACTCATGCGAACGCCGAAGAAGTCTGGCTCACGCCCTTCGGGTGGCTCAAATCGAGCGAGCGCACTGTGTGGGTGGGGCGCGCCGCTCGCGTCGTCACAAACTACAGGTGGCTCTCGCTTATTTTGGGTCTAGAAACGCGGGAGGCGGCGATGGGGGAGGACCCGTGAACGCCGTGAAACGAACGGACGTCCCCCCCGGCGCCGTGGACTTCGAGACCTCGGGACGGCGGGACTACTACGTCGGACTGGAGCACCCGACCACCTGGGGGTCCTACCGGATTCCGGTGACCGTCCTCGTGGGCCCCGCCACGCGGCCGGGCCGAGGCCTCGTCGCCATCGGCTCCACCCACGGCAACGAGTACGAAGGCCCCGCGGCGCTCAAGCACCTGGTTCGCGAGGTCCGCCTCGAGGACGTCCTCGGCCGGGTGATCCTCATTCCCGTCCTCAACGTCGTGGCCTTCCGGGCCGGGCGCCGGGACTCGCCGGACGACAACGGGAACCTGAACCGCGCCTTCCCCGGCGACCCCAAGGGGACGATCACGTCGAGGATCGCGGACTTCGTCCACCGCCTCGTCTTCCCGCAGGTGCACGTGGTCCTCGACCTCCACGCGGGGGGCCACGTCGCCCGCTTTCCGCCACTCGCCAGTATGCACGCGGTCTCCGACCCCCGCCAGCGAAAGGAAATGATCGAAACGGTCCGCGGGTTCGGGACCCCGTTCATCAGCTTCTACCAAAACCTGACGCTGGGGCTCCTCACGAGCGCCGCCGAGAACCTGGGAAAGGTCACGGTGGGAGGGGAGTTCGGCTGGGGGGAGGCCCTGCAGCTCGATGGCGTGTCCATGGCCCGGCAGGGCGTCCTGACGGCGGCCGTCCGGCACGAACAAATGCGCGGCCCGGCCCCCCAGAACCGCCACTTCGCCCCCTCCGAGCAGCTCTTGGTGGACACGTCGGACCCGGCCTGCAGCCTCCTCGCGGACTTCGACGGGCACTTCGAGCCGTGCGTTCCACTCGGCCAGCGGGTGGCGCGCGGCGACCGGATCGGGTACCTGCACGACTTCGTCCGCTTGGACGAGGCGCCGGTGGACCTCCTGGCCCCGCACGACGGGTACATGGTCTGCCAGGCGTGGGGCGCGCGCGTCTTCGCGGGGCAGGTCATCGCGCAGGTGGCCAAGCCGGCATAGGAGGTCGAGGGGCGCCGCGCGTGGCTCCTGGTCGCCTTCATGTGGGTGGCGTACCTCCTCAACTACAGCGACCGCCAGGCCGTCTTCTCGATCTTCCCGGTGCTCAAGTCGGAGCTGGAGTTCACCGATGCGCAGCTCGGCCTCACGGGCTCGGTCTTCCTGTGGGTGTACGCGATCTGCTCGCCCATAGCGGGGCAGATCGGGGACCGCTTCTCGAAGCGACGGCTCGTCGTCGCGAGCCTGGTCCTCTGGAGCGCGGTGACAGCGCTCACCGGATTCGCCCGCTCCCCAGGCCTTCTCCTCGCGTGCCGGGCCCTGATCGGCGTGACGGAGTCCCTCTTCTTTCCCGCCGCGCTCGCCCTCCTGTCCATCGCCCACGGCCCCGCCACGAGATCCCGGGCCGTGGCCTGTTTCAGCACCGCTCAGCTTGCCGGCGTCGTCCTGGGCGGGTGGTACGGGGGGTACATGGCCCAGGAGTACCAGTGGCGGACGGCCTTCACTTCCTTGGGTCTCGTGGGGATTCTTTTTGCGATCCCGTACGCGCAGTTCCTCAAGGGGGTGGACGAGAAGGCTCCGGTGGAGACCCGGGCCTCTTCGGGCGGCTTGGCCGTGGTCGTGCTCGCCCGGACGCCGACCTACCTGGTTTTATGCGCGGTCTTCCCGATGTTCACGTTCGTCCTCTGGCTCCTCT
>Ga0187892_10001965_pt1 | contig 43980 bp, 45 predicted proteins | sample MA1701073metaG_FD_139345 | JGI IMG/M metagenome (GOLD analysis project Ga0187892, IMG submission 139345) | Bio-ooze microbial communities from a basaltic lava cave in the Kipuka Kanohina Cave System on the Island of Hawaii, USA - MA170107-3 metaG ... | reverse complement strand
TCCCCATTTTGATTCAGAAGATTGACGCAGAGCGAGTTGGAGGGTCACGCTCCGTCGTGACCGTCCCGCGAAGCGGGAGACGCGACAGAGCGCGTCCCTCCAATTTGGGGAATTTCTGGCGGCTACAGTTTCTACGCGACAAATTCTCCCGCTTCTGCTTTTCTATTCGTGTTCATTCGCGGTTATACGATGACTACTTATCTCATACGCGAAATGCCTGAAGGCGACCGCCCGCGCGAACGGCTCAAGGAACGCGGGGCAGCGGCGCTTTCCAACGGCGAACTCATCGCGATTCTTTTACGCACGGGAATGAAGGGACAATCCGCCGTGCAAATGGCGCAGCAGATTCTTAAGGAACACCACAACTCGCTCGACGAACTGGCGCGCGCGCCGCTCGAATCGCTTGCCGCAATCAAAGGCGTCGGTGAGACAAAGGCGATTCAGTTGAAGGCGGCGTTCGAGTTGGCGAGACGGCTGAGCGAATCGCAGACGGAACAACGCAAGAACGTCGGCTCGCCCGAACAAGCCGCCTCCGTGTTGCGCGAGGAGTTTCGCGGACTCGACCGCGAGCAATTCCGCGTGCTGCTGCTCAATACCAAGAACGCGCTCATCAAGGTTTGCAAAGTTTCCGAAGGTTCGCTTAACGCCAGCATTGTCGAACCGCGCGAGACGTTCAAGGAAGCGTTCACCAATTCCGCCGCGTCCATCATCCTCGCGCACAACCATCCCAGCGGCGACCCGACGCCAAGCAGCGAGGACATCGCCATCACGAAAAAGTTGGTGAAAGCGGGCGAGCTTTTGAACATCAATGTCCTCGACCACATCATCATCGGTCAACGCACGCAGGGCAGGGCACAGGATTATGTCAGCTTGAAGGAGTTGGGGTTGATGTGATGGAGACAAGATTTCACAGAAGAACGCGAAGGACGCTAAGGATTTTCAGGGAAGAGTTCTTTTGGTAAATTCTTTGCGTTCTTAGCGACCTTCTGTTCAAAAAATAAATGCACACGAGATATCAACGAGCGGACGGCTGGACAAAACCCGTCATTGGCGCGGCAATCGAAGTCCATCGCCAAAAAGGGCCAGGCCTGCTTGAGCCGATTTGCGAAAAATGCCTGATGCGCGAGTTGGAGTTGCAGAAAATTCCAGCAAGGAATCAGATAATCGTTCCCATCGAATACAAGGGCTTCGTGTTTGAAGAACCGCTCAAGCTGGATGTCTTTGTGGACGGTTGCTTGATTCTTGAACTGAAAGCTGTGGAGAAAATTCTGCCAATTCACAAGGCGCAGTTGATGAGCTACATGAAATTACTTGATGCGCCTGTTGGGTTGCTCATCAATTTTCACGAGATGAAATTGATTGACGGAATCAGTCGTCTCATTTTGAAAGGTGCAGACGGCAGCGGAGATTTTTGAACAGAAGGACGCGAAGAGCGCGAAGAATTCATATAAATCCTTTGCGACCTTCGCGAGCTTCTGTAAAATATAATTCGGATGAAAAGGAAACGGCTCAAGTTGTCCAGCAAGGACATTGCCTTTGCTCTCCAGAAAGGCGAATACTGGGACACGCACAGCGTCGCCGATGTGTGGGACAAGACCAAACCCGTCGAAATGGAGTTCGATGAGGTTGACTCGTGTATCGTGATTCCAGTCACCTCGCGTCTGGCGAAACAACTCGACAAACTCGTTAGCAAGAAAAAGCAGTCGGTGGAAGAATGGCTCAGCCACGCGGTGGAGAAGGAACTCGCCGCCGCTTCCCATTAACCGCCTCTTGGCACGGCATCGAAGTCGTGGATTGGGATTTGCCTGATTGCGTCGAGATGATGCGCGAGTTCATTCAGGCAAACCCAAAACTTTGGAATGAGGACATTGGGGAGTCGTAAGCATCGCCCTACGCCTCGGTGGGCTGCTGAACCTCACGTTGTTTTCCTAGAATTTTCTCGATGCGTTCGACCAGTCGCTTGACGTTCACGGGCTTGGCCATGAATGGAAAGCCGCCGATCAGAGCGCCTTCATCGCCCGCTTCTTGTTCCGACACCATGGACGTCAGAAACACAATAGGGATGTCTTTCAGGTTCTTGTCGGCTTGAATCCGACACGCGACTTCGCCGCCGTCCATCTCTGGCATGTCCACGTCCAGCAGGAACAAATCGGGTTTGAATTCCTTTGTGGCAGCCAGACCGCGCGCGCCGCTGTTTTCTGTGCGCACTTCATAAGCGCCAGTTCTTTCGAGGCTCAGCTTTAGCAGGCATGCCGCGCTGGTGTCATCGTCTATAATCAGGATTTGTTTTTTCATTGCTCTGGCTCCTCCATTTTTAGTTTTTGCACTGTGCGCTCACCTTCAGGACCGCTTCTCGCAGTGCGGCCTGTGTGAAGGGCTTGGGCACAACCAAGTCCACTCCGACTGCTTTCTCGCCGTTGGATTTAATCATGTCTCCGAAACCCGTCACCAAAATCACAGGCATATCGGGCGACAGTTGTTTGATGGCGGCAGCCAATTGGTCGCCGTTCATTTGGGGCATCGCCCTGTCCGCCATTACCAAGTCAAACTTTTTCCAGCGCAGTTTTTGCAACGCTTCGCTGCCGTCTGCCGCAGTTTCGACGGTGTGCCCGTCACTGGTAAGGTATTCGGCTTCGATGTCACGCAACAGTGGGTCGTCTTCAACGACGAGCACTCGCAACGGACGCGACACGGTTTTCGTCTCCTGTTCAGCGGGCTCGACTTGTTGCCCCGTGTAAATCGGCAAGCGGATGACGAACGTCGTTCCCTTGCCGACTTCGCTCTCAATGTCAATCGAGCCACCGTGGCGTTGCACGATTCCATACACAATCGCCAATCCCAAACCCGTTCCCCGTTCGCCCTTGGTGGAGAAAAATGGTTCAAGACAGCGGCGGCGGACTTCCTCAGTCATGCCAGTGCCAGTGTCGCCGACCTCCAGTATCACTTGCTCGCCTTGGGGGCGTGTCCGAATCGTGAGTTTCCCGCCCTCGGGCATCGCATCCACGGCGTTGAAAATGAGGTTGGTCATCACCTCGCGCAGATCGGCATCATGGCCTGCGACCTGTGGCGCCTCGTGCAAGTCGGTTTGGAGACTGACGGTGACGCCTTTGGCCTGCACCTGACTCTTCCATTTCGGTTCGGTGAGCGAGGCAGCTTGCTCGACAAGCGCGTTGAGATTAACTGGTTGAAAGATTTCAGTTTCGCGGCGCTTGCGATAAAACTCGCGCAGGCGGCGCACGACGTTGGCGGCGTCCTGCGCGGCGGTGTTGATCATCTGCAAATACTGCTTCACGCTGTCCGGGTTGCTGAGTCTTTCCGGCGAGGTCAACAGCAATTCGTTGAAACCCAAAATTTTTGCCAGCGCGTTATTGAAATCGTGCGCCACGCCGCTGGCCATTTCGCCGAGGGCGCGGAGGCGTTCCTGCTGGACGATTTGCTGTTGCGTCTCCTGTAGATCGGCCAGCGCTCGCACCAATCGCCCATTGCTCTGCCGGAGCGCTTCCTCCGCCCGTTTGCGTTCGACACGTTCCTCGGCTTCGAGCAGTGCCCGGCGCACCGAAGGGACAAGACGCGAGAGCCGTTGCTTGAGAACGTAATCTGTCGCGCCGCTTTTGAGGGTTTCGATGGCCAATTCTTCGCCCAGCGAACCGGAAAGGACGATGAACGGAACGTCGGGACATTTCTCACGCGCCAACGCCAACGCGGAAATCGAGTCGAACGACGGTAGATTGTGGTCGGCAAGAATCAGATCGAATCCGCCCTTTTCGAGGGCAGCCACGAAATCGTCGCGGGTTGCGACGACGGTCATGTCGCAGGCGATGTCCTCAGCGGCGAGCGTCTCGTGGACAAGCTCTGCGTCCGCCCGACTATCTTCGAGGTGGAGAATTCGTAACGGCGTTTTCATCTTTAATTGTCGTGTCGCGCGCGGACGCTTCCGGGAGGTGGCTCGTTGATCACGGCCCAGAAAACACCGAGTTGTTTGACGGCGGTGATAAAGTCGCTGAAGTCGATCGGTTTGACCACATAGGCGTTGACACCCAATTTGTAACTCTCAACCAGGTCTTGTTCCTCGCGCGAGGAGGTCAGCATGACGACCGGTACGCTCTTCAATCGGACGTCGTTTTTGATTTGCTCCAGCACTTCCAACCCGTCCACCTTGGGCATCTTGAGATCCAACAGCACCACGGCGGGGTTGGTCTTGGCGCGTCCGCCAAATTTCCCGCGACAATGCAGGTAATCCAGCGCGGCTGCGCCGTCGTTGACGACCACGACTTCGTTGGCGAGATTGTTTTCCGCCAGCGCTTCCAAGGTCAATTCCACGTCTTTAGCATTGTCTTCCGCCAGCAAGATCGTTTTTAGTTCAGTCATAACCTATCCTTTCTGTATTTTGGGCAGCGAAAAGTAAAACGTCGCGCCGCCATCCACTGTGCCCTCCGCCCACGCCCGGCCGCCGTGGCGCTGGACGATACGACGAACATTAGCAAGTCCGATGCCCGTGCCTTCGAACTCCGCGCCGCCGTGCAACCGCTGAAATACGCCGAACAGTTTGTCGAGATACTGCATGTCGAATCCAACGCCGTTGTCGCGAATGGAGAACACGGTGTCGCCGTTTTGCGAGTCGCAGCCGATTTCAATTCGAGCGGGCTTGCGCGTGCGTGTGTATTTCAGCGCGTTTGAAATGAGATTTACGAGCGCAAGCCGCAGCATGGACGGGTCAGCTTGCACCTCAGGCAACGAACCGATGGACCAGACAATCTCGCGTCCCTGGGTTTCCTGCCGCACGTCCTTCAGCACTTCTTTGATGAGTTGCTCAAGGTTGACGGGCGTTTTGCGCAGTTCGGCGCGGCCCATCCGCGAAAAGGATAGCAAATCGTCAATGAGCGTTCCCATTTGCTTTGCCGATTCCGAGATCATCTTCAGATAGCGCCGCCCTTTGTCGTCAAGCGGCGAGGCCGCGTGTTTTTGCAGCAAGTCCACGTACCCGTCGATGTGACGCAGCGGGGCGCGCAAATCATGCGACACCGAATAGCTGAACGCCTCCAGTTCCTTGTTGGCGGCCTGCAGTTCAGCGGCTTGACGTTCCAAATGCTCTTTGAGTTGGTTGAGTTCGGTCACGTCGCGTGCGGTCGCATACATGAACCCCCCCGGCTGCGGCACGGATTTCCACGACAGCACGCGCCATGAGCCGTTTTTGTGCCGGTAACGGTTTTCGAAGTGCAGAACCTTCTCGCCGGCGACGACCTGCCTCTCGACCTCGCGGAGCGTGGCAGCGCGGTCGTCGGGGTGCACGAATTCAATGAACGGTTTGTTAAGAAATTCCTCAGCGCTCCAGCCCAGCGTCTCCACAAACGCGGGATTGACACGTTTGAAGTAGCCATCCGACTTGGCAATGCACAGCATATCCAGCGAGAGCGTGAAGAAGCGGTCACGTTCCTCCGTGACCATGCGGCGTTCCAAATCGTTGCGGTGGAGCCAGTGCGCCGTCCATCCAATCAAGATGCTCACCACCGCCACCATGACGCCCGTGTAAAGCGCGACTCCGAGTTCGCTCGAATACAAGCCAATGTGCTCCCCTTCCAATCTCAACCAGCCGAACACGATTAAAAGTAAAACCACAGGCCCAAGTAATCGCCGCAGCGTAATGCCGCCCATGGTGTCGCCCGTGAGCACCCCCACCAGGCCTTTGCTGGGCCGCGCGCAAACGATGCCCACCGCAAGTAACAGAAAGATAGCTGCCGTATGCAGCGCCATCGGGGTCAACAGCGCGACACGGTAAAGATATTTCGCTTTATAGGCGTATCCAATCAAAGCCATCAGAGAAATCCACGCAGTGACAAAGGCGAAAAACTGCATCGGTCGCCTACCGCGGCGCGTCTCCACGTCCAACAGCAACAAAGCCAGACCCGTGAGCACGAAGTTCAGAGCCGCGTTCGGAGCCATCTGATTGCCTTCAAGTCTGTCGCGGAACAGAAGCGTATCAATGTTCAAATCATAAAGCCCAAAATAATCGCCCAGCTTGATCAAGCCCGTTGCGAGCACGACCACCGCAAGTCCGCGTGCCCAAGCCCGCAGCTTTGGACTGACCCTTTGCTCGTCGAACAAGAGCAAGCTGACGCCCGCCACCATCAACGCGCACGCCGTGGCAGGATTCATTTGGATGAATCCAGGAAACACCCGTTTCAGGGACTCGATGCCGAAAACCCAGCCCGTCAAGACGAAACAGGGCAGCACAATCGCCGCGTAAGCCGCCACCTTCCAAACGCCTCGCGCTGTGGCGACCATCTTCGGCGCAGATTCACCGATGGCTTGACCTTTTTGTTGCATTGAGGAACGAACCTTGTCGTTTTTTATAGGGCAGTTTTGATGCCAAATGAACCGCCTGTCCGTTGAGAAGGCCGCACAAGATGCCCTATGGAAAATCGGCGATTGCGTCCAAATTTGAACCGACAGAAAAATCCCACCGCTTATGCAGTGAGAGGCGACCTGAGAGCGGCGCACCGTTGCAAACGCGGTCGGATTTTCGCCAAAACAAATCCGCCACAGACTCTGATTCAGCGCCGCCGACTTTCGGCAGAACGAGAGACCGTGGGATGCACTCAGGCGACGAGGCAAAAACAGACTGCCGCCGTCACGACCATGCGGCTACGAATCCGCGTCGGCATCGAGCCACGCAGCCATTGACCGAGCTGTCGCTACTTCTTCGCGCACAACGGTCGCGAGGACAGCAGACTGTTTTCGCGATTATTGCGGGGCGAGAAATCCCACCACACTTGGCAGCTTGGAAGTGTCCTAGAACGGCACGCCGCAGCAAAGCGTGGTCGGATTTTCACCCCGTAATCCGCCACAAACTCCCGTTGTGGTGTTTTCGCGACCAATTAATTACGCCTCTTGCCGTTTCCAAGTGTCACTGTTACCATCCGCCCGCTTTTGCAGCTTCGATTCTTTTATGGCAAAATCCGCATCCAAATCCACCAGCGCCAATCTCGGCTTTGAAGCCACGCTCTGGCAAGCCGCTGACAAACAACGCGGGCACATGGACGCCGCCGAATACAAGCACGTCGTCCTCGGTCTCATCTTCCTCAAATACATCTCCGACGCTTTCGAGGAACAGCACGCCAAACTTGCCAAAGAAAAAGGCGCTGACCCCGAAGACCGCGACGAATATCTCGCCGTGAACATCTTTTGGGTCCCGCCCGAAGCGCGTTGGACGTATCTGCAAAGCCGCGCCAAAGACCCCGTCATCGGCAAACTGCTCGACAGCGCGATGGTCGCCATCGAACGCGACAACGCTTCGCTCAAAGGCGTTCTGCCCAAGGAATACGCGCGGCAAGCTTTGGATAAGCGATTGCTTGGCGAGCTTGTGGATTTGATTTCCACAATAGGACTCGGAGATGAGACGAGTAGGACGAAGGATGTGCTCGGCAGAGTGTACGAATATTTCCTCAGCCAATTCGCCAGCGCCGAGGGCAAAAAAGGCGGGCAATTTTACACTCCCCGTTGCGTCGTGCAGCTTCTCGTCGAAATGCTTGCGCCCTACAAAGGCCGCGTCTTCGACCCCTGCTGCGGTTCAGGCGGGATGTTCGTGCAATCCGTCGAGTTTGTGAAAGCCCACGCCACGGGCAACGGCAACGGCGTCCCGCGAAGGCGGGACAAAGGCGGCATCAGCATCTTCGGTCAGGAAAGCAACCCGACCACGTGGAAACTCGCGATGATGAATCTCGCCATTCGCGGTATTGACGCCGACCTCGGCAAGGAAAACGCCGACAGTTTCCATCGCGACCTGCACAAAGACCTCAAAGCCGATTACATCCTCGCCAATCCGCCCTTCAACATGAGCGACTGGGGCGGCGACCGTTTGCGCGATGACGTGCGCTGGAAATACGGCGCGCCGCCCGTCGGCAACGCCAACTTCGCCTGGGTGCAACACTTCATTCATCACCTCGCGCCCACGGGCATCGCGGGATTCGTCCTCGCCAACGGCTCGATGTCCTCCAACACAGGCGGCGAAGGCGACATCCGCAAAGCCATCATCGAAGCCGACCTCGTGGATTGCATGGTCGCGCTGCCAGGACAACTTTTCTACTCCACGCAAATCCCCGTCTGTCTCTGGTTCATCGCGCGGGATAAACGGAGACGCGCGCCCTCAACCCCAACCCTTCTCCCAGCGGGAGAAGGGCGAAGAGATGAACGACGATCAACATCGTCCGAAATCAAAGCTACCCTTCTCCCAGCGGGAGAAGGGCGAAGGGATGAGGGAGCGGCGCATTTTCGTGACAGACGTGGACAAGTTCTGTTTATAGATGCGCGCCGCTTGGGAACGCTCATTGACCGCGTCCACCGCGAACTCACCGAAGCCGACCTCGCCAAAATCGCGGGCACATATCACCTCTGGCGAGGTTACCCTCTCCCCAACCCTCTCCCAGTGGGAGAGGGAAAGGGTGTGAAGCTCGATTCCAAGCCCAGCGATGAAATCAATCATCCCAGCCCTCTCCCAATGGGAGAGGGTGTCCGAAGGACGGGTGAGGGGCGAGTGTCGCTATATCAGGACATTCCAGGATTCTGCAAAAGTGCGACACTCGCTGAAATCCGCGCTCACGGACACGTCCTCACCCCAGGCCGTTACGTCGGCGCGGAGGAAGTGGAAGACGACGGCGAACCGTTCGATCAAAAAATGAAACGCCTCACCGCCACGCTGGAAAAACAGTTTACGGATTCCGCGCGACTGGAAAACACTATCCGCAGGAATCTAGCTGCGCTAGATTTACCCACGAAGACCAAAGTATGAGCCTGAGCACACACCATCTGGCGCGCTGCCTTTTGACGCTCGAAACGTCGCTCAAGCAATTGGAGCAAGCGCCAAAAGAGAGCATTGATTACGAGATTTATCGCAACGCCGTCGTCAAAGGTTTCGAGTTGGCGCTGGAGACCGCTGGCAAACTGCTGCGTAAAGCGGTCAAAACTTACACAGGCAATCCGCGCTCCGTGGACGAAATGACTTTCAAGGACGTTTTCCGCCACGCCGCCAAACACGGGTTGCTCGACACCGCCGCCGTGGAACGTTGGTTTGCCTATCGTGACAACCGCAACAGCACCGCGCACGATTACGGCGTCGGCTTCGCAGAAGAGACGCTTGGTTTGCTGCCCAATTTTCTTGCCGATGCGCGCCAGTTGGAAATCACATTGCGGGAGAAATTCGGCCATGCTGAAACTTGATTTACCACCAGCTTACCTCCACGCCTTGCGCGACCTCCTCGCTGCGCACACGCCTGATGCCGAAGTCTGGGCTTACGGCAGCCGCGTCAACGGTCAAGCCCACGACGGCTCAGACCTCGATTTGGTGTTGCGCAACCCCGACCAGCTTGACGCGCCGCAAAAAAATCTCCGCCGCCTGCGCGCCGCCCTCGCTGAAAGCAACCTGCCGATTCTCGTCGAGATTCTGGATTGGGCGCGAATCCCCGAATCCTTCCGCCGCGAAATTCAGCGCGAGCACGTCGTCGTCGCCGCGCCCACGCATGCGAGCGCCATCGCCGAGGCGCGAGCCAATTACGGAAAAAAATGAAACGCCTCACCGCCACACTGGAAGAACGGTTCGCGGAATCCGCAAAACTGGAAAAAGTAATCCGCGCGAATCTCAAAAACCTCACCCATGCCCCCTGAGCGCAAACCAAATGGGACACCTGCGACCCGTGCGACGAAGCCGTCCCCGCAGTCCCAAGTGTCCCATTCTCCTGCTGGCTTCATCCCGCCCCACGGCGGCTATCGCGGTCTCCTCTCCTACCCCAAAACCCAGATCATCTACGACGCCACCGTGCGCTTCTGCGACCGCTTCATAAACAAAAAATCGCGCACCCACGACCAGATGGTGCAAGCCGCGCGCAGCGGCAACAAGAACGTCGCCGAAGGCAGCCAGGTCTCTGGCACTTCCAAGGAGAGCGAACTCAAACTCACCAACGTCACCCGCGCCAGCTTGGAAGAATTGCTCGGCGATTTTCAGGATTACCTGCGCCAGCATGGGCACGCGCTCTGGGATAAAAATAGCCGCGAAGCCCTCTACGTCCGCAAACTCGGACGCAAACCCGACCTCTCCTACGAAGACTTCCGCGAATTCATCGAGACCCGCCCGCCCGAAGTCGTCGCCAACATCCTCATCTGCCTCATCCACCAAGCCAACTACCTCCTCGACCAGCAACTCAAACGACTCGAACAGGATTTCCTCAAAGAAGGCGGCTTGCGCGAGCGCATGACCCGCGCCCGCCTCCAAGCCCGCGCCAGACAATCACGGGGAGAATCGCATGGCTGACGCCCGTTCCATTTCTCCAATGCCTGGTCTGTGCTCTCGCGACCGATGGGACGACGGCGACAGAGGGAGCGCCTTGTGCGCAAAAAAACATCCGTCGCACAAGTCCCATCAGCCGCCAGAAAACGGAGCGCGGAGCGCGGTGTCCGCCACTGAACGCCCCGCGCCCGACACAAAAGGAAGCCCGTCGTGAGCAAACAAAAAATGAAACGCCTCACCGCCACACTGGAAGAACAGCCCGTCCCGATCCCGTCGGGGTTCGCGGAGTCGGCAAAGTTGGAGAAAGCCATTCGTGCAGGTTTGACGACCGTGGATTATGAACAGTGAATTTCCTGAAAACTGGAAATTGATACCGCTTGAGAATTGCATGGCGGCGATTATTGACTATCGCGGCAAGTCTCCGACGAAAACCACTTTCGGCATCCCACTTATCACGGCAAAGGTCGTCAAGGGTGGGCGAATAGAAACGCCCGACGAATTCATTGCAGCGGAAGATTACGACAATTGGATGCAACGCGGCATTCCGCAATCTGGCGATGTTGTAATGACAACAGAAGCGCCTCTCGGCGAGATTGCGCAACTCGACGGAACGAAAGTGGCGCTCGCGCAGCGACTCATCACTCTGCGCGGAGAACCTGCACTTCTTGACAACACGTTCTTGAAGTTTCTTATGCAGTCAGAATTTGTGCAGAGTCAACTCCACGGTCGCGCGACGGGCACGACAGTTCTTGGGATTCGGCAAAGCGAATTACGAAAGGTCGAACTTGCTGTTCCCCCACTCCCCGAACAACGCGCGATAGCGGGGGTGTTGGGGGCGCTGGACGACAAGATTGAGTTGAATCGGCGGATGAACGAGACGCTGGAGGCGCTGGCGCAGACCCTTTTCAAACGCTGGTTCGTGGACGCCACCCAATCCGCCCTCCCCAACGGCTGGCGGGAATCCACGATTGGACAACTTTGCGAATTTGCTTACGGCGAATCTCTAAAAGCGGAAACGCGCCGTCCTGGCCTGATTCCAGTTTACGGTTCAAACGGTCAAGTCGGTTGGCACGACGAAGCACTCGTCAAAGGCCCTGGCATCGTCGTGGGGCGCAAAGGAAACCCTGGAATCGTCACATGGTCACCGACGGATTTCTTTCCCATCGACACGACATTTTACGTCGTGCCGAAAGGCGAGTGCCGCAGTCTCTATTTTTTGTTTTACGCGCTTCGCACTCAAGACCTCGCATCGCTTGGCGCAGATTCCGCAGTGCCTGGACTCAATCGCAACATGGCATACATGAGCGAACAAGTTTTGCCGCCTGCTGACGTTTTGGAAAAGTTCGACGAACAGGTGAAGCCGCTGTTTGATCGAATCCACCACAACGACGAAGAATCCCGCACGCTCGCCGCGCTCCGCGACGCGCTGCTACCGAAGCTGCTGTCGGGGGAGATTCGGGTGAAAACAGAGGAGGCAAACAAATGAAAAGAGACCTAAATCTGATACGGGCAATCCTGCTCGATATTGAGGCAGCCCCTGCAGGCAAACCTGTCTATGGGTTTGAGTATGAAGGACGCGACAACGTAGAAATCTTGGAGCATGTGCAGCTACTCCTCGACGAACAGTTTATTGAGGGAACGGTTTTACGGCAGGGCATGAACGAACCCGTTCGGTGTCTCGTTCACCGTATGACGTGGGCGGGACACGAATTTCTTTCCAAAGCCAAGAACGACACGGTTTGGAAAAAAGTTCTCGCCCAAGCGGAAGAAAAAGGCATGTCCGCGAGCATGACCGTAATCAACGGGCTGCTAGAAGCCGCAGCGAAAAAATATGCGGGTCTCGATTAAATTACGCGACGCGCTACTGCCGAAGCTGCTGTCGGGGGAGATTCGCGTGCTAGACACAAAGAACTGTGATAAGAGAGTCGCCCATGCCTGAGGTAAATTTATCCCAAACTGAAGCTGACGCGCTCATTGCAATGGAAAAACATCGCTTGGATGACCAAGCGCACGACTATCCTGACGTCGGCGGATCGCTTGTAGTGCCGCTTGTCTCACCCGACAAACGCGAGGCTTTTTTGCTCGACGTTCGGCGCGGGCGGATTGATTTGCAAAAAGGCACATATCAGAATCGAGCACGACAGATTGTTGTGCTTGTGCGATTGGATTTTGGCGGCCAGCCGCATCGCAATCCCGATGACGCGGAAGTCGCAAGTCCACACCTCCATGTCTATCGGGAGGGATTCGGCGACAAATGGGCTTACCCTGTGCCAGCGGACGTCTTTTCGGACTTGAGTAATCTTTGGCTGACGCTGGAGGATTTCATGCGGTATTGTAACATCACAAGACCGCCAAACATTCGCCGAGGGCTTTTCACATGATCGAAGAAGTCCGAAATTTAATGGATCAATATTTGGTGTGGCTAAAGGAAAAGACCGCGCTGCGTGAAGTCAATGACCACGTCGAGATTACGACTCCATACCTCGACCGCCATAATGACTACATTCAGTTTTACGTGAGGCGCAACAAAAACGGTTATATCCTGACGGATGACGGCTACACAATTGAGGATTTGAAATTGTCAGGCTGCAAACTCGACACGCCTAAGCGGCAAATTTTGTTAAAAATGACACTTAACGGCTTCGGAGTCCAAATGGATCACGAGGCGCTTACCGTCCATGCGACGCCTGAAAACTTTAACCTGCGGAAACACAATTTCGTGCAGGCCATGCTCGCGGTGAATGACCTGTTCTATTTGTCAGTGCCGATGGTCGCCAGTTTGTTCCTTGAAGATGTTACAGCGTGGTTGGATTTGCACGAAATTCGTTACACACCCAAGCCTAAATTCACAGGGAAATCAGGATACGACCACCTGTTCGATTTCGTGATTCCGAAGTCCCGTGGAGCACCTGAACGAATTTTACACACGCTTAACAGACCGAGCAGAGACACAGCGCAGGCAGTTGCATTTTCATGGATCGACACAAAAGAGGTTCGTCCACCCGATTCGCAGGCATTCGCTTTATTGAACGACTCTGAACTGTCGCCTTCTGCCGCCGTCTTGGACGCGTTACGAAATTACGAAGTGCGTCCTGTCTTGTGGAGCGAACGCGAAACGGTCAGAGAGGAACTGGCTGCTTGAGGCTCAAACAACCCCATGGCCGAGCTTTTCGCTGAATCCACTGTCGAAGACGCTGCGCTGTCGTGGCGCGTCGCGCAGCACGACGCACTGCTGCCTGCCTGTTCGGCAGACAGGCCGAAGCTGCTGTCGGGGGAGATTCGGGTGAAGTCAGCGGAGAGATTGGCGGAGGCCAACGGATGAGCTTTCTTCTCTTCATTGACGAGAGCGGGCACGATCACCGCAATCTGCCATACGAAGTTCATGGAGGTTTCGCGCTGAACGCGAAGAACCTCTGGCCGCTGGTGAAGGCGCTGACGACCTTGGAGCAGGCGGCCTTCGGCGACTTTCTGCACCGATTCAAGATGGAGATCAAAGGCAGCAGATTGTTGGACAAGGATCGCTTCAAGTTTGCCGCGCAAGCGGCGACGATGGACGACGCGGCGCGGCGGAAACACTGCCTTGGATTTCTGCATAAGGGATTGCGCAAGCTGCCGCCGACGCGGGACGAATTCACTGCCTACGGTCAGGCGTGCCTGACGATGGTGCGCGGCATGTTCAGTCTATTGGAGGAACACGAGGCGCGGGCGTTTGCGGCGGTCATCCCGCGCCAACTGCCAATGCCTGCGGAATTGCCAGCGGAGTTGCCGCCTGAGGGACTGTTGCGCAAAGACCTTGTCTTTTTGCTGGAGCGATATTTCTACATGCTGGAGCATCGGAAGGAGATGGGTCTGCTGGTGTTGGATGAAACCGAGAAAATGCAGGACCGACGGTTCGTGCGGAGGTTGGAGTGGTATTTCAAGGAGACCGCCACAGGACGTTACCGCAGCGCGCGCATTGTGCCCTCGCCCTTCTTTGTGGCTTCGGACATGGCGTATCCCGTGCAAGTGGCTGACGTGTTGATTTATGCCATTAACTGCGGTTTCCGATTGCCAAGCATGACAGAGGCAGTGAGGGCGGAAATTGGCAACGAGTTTGGCCCATTGATAGACCGTCTCCAATGGCGAGGCGACGGTTATCGCGATGGCGTCGCGTTCAAGACCCACGGCATCGTGTATGTTCCCGACCCTTACACGTCCAGAAAATAAAAAAGGAGATAAAGCTTTTGAAACTGGAAGGGCAAAAGCCCCGTCAATTCCTGGGCCGAATCTCCGCGCACAGTATGGCGGACGAAGCGTGACCCGTCAAGTGCGCAGATGGTTGTTTCAGTCACAGAATCCCGACAGAAATCCCGACGAAATGTCGGGATTCATTGGTTAAAAGAATGAACTTTGCCGAATCCATAGTCGAAGACGCCGCGCTGTCGTGGTTCAAGGAATTGAACTACGCGGTAGCGCACGGTCCGCACATCGCGCCCGACGAGCTTCACGCGGAGAGGAAAAGCTTTTCGGAAGCGGTTTTGGGGAAACGGCTGCGCGATGCGCTGCTGCCGAAGCTGCTGTCGGGCGAGATTCGGGTGAAACACTAATCTTGCACTAATTTGTTCAGAATTAGTTTGACGCCCTGAAATACTAATTTAGTATTGATTAGTATTTAATTAGTATTCAGCGTAAATGACGATGCACAAACCAGAACCGCCGCCGCCGTTCATGTCTTTGATGAAGGAAGACGGACAACCTGAGCGGCTGACGAAAATTCTCACGCGCGCGATTCAGGATCGGCGTTACGAGCGTCATTATCTGCATTGGGACAAGTTGCGCCGCCACGAACCGCCCAGCGGGTTGACCTTAAAGGAGTGGTGGTTGGCGCTCAAGTTTCAGCGGCTCGGTCAGTTGCGCCCTTTGCCCTTGAAGGACAAGAAAGGCAGCCCGTTTCAGTTTAGCGTGCCCGATTTCGTTCTTGAGGAGCTCCACAACATTGACCGTGGCGCGGGCGGCGCGTTGCGAATTCCCGAACCAGTGATGAATCCGCAGACTCGCGACCAATATCTGATACGGTCGCTCATGGAGGAAGCCATCACGTCAAGCCAGCTTGAAGGCGCGGTGACGACACGCGAAGTGGCGAAGGAAATGATACGGACAGGGCGACCGCCGCGCGACAAGAGCGAGCAGATGATTTTGAACAACTACGTCACGATGCGGCGCATTGTGGAGTTGAAAGATCAGGAAATGTCGCGCGACTTGGTGCTCGAATTGCACCGTCTTGTGACCGAAAACACGCTGGATAACCCTGATATGGCGGGACGGTTTCGGCGTCCTGACCAACAGGTGGTTGTGGATGACAACTACGGTGAAGTGCTGCATGAACCGCCGCCTGCGGGCGAGTTGGAAGCGCGCTGCAAAATGATGTGCGATTTTGCCAACGCGAAAATTCCGAATTATTTCATTCACCCCGTCGTGCGCGCCATCATCCTGCATTTCTGGCTGGCGTATGACCATCCGTTTGTGGACGGCAACGGACGCACGGCGCGGGCGCTGTTTTACTGGGCGATGCTGCGTCGGGACTGCTGGTTGTTTGAGTTCATTTCCATTTCAGCCATCTTGCGGAAAGCGCCAATTAAGTATGCACGGTCGTTTCTCTACACGGAGACCGATGAGAACGACTTGACCTACTTCATCGTGGCGCAGACCCAAGTGGTTCGAAAGGCCATTGATGAGCTTCACGCTTACATTGATCGGAAGACTTTGGAAGTGCACGAGCTGGAATCCCGACTCAAGGCGTTGCGGATGTTTAATCATCGGCAGGCTGAACTGATCCGCCATGCGCTGAAGCACCCGCATCAGGAATACACCGTCGAAAGCCACCAAAAGAGTCACGGCAATGTCTATCAGACGGCGCGCGCTGACTTGCTCCAGCTTATGAAAAAAGGGCTTTTGAATATGAAGAAACGCGGCAGGACGATGATTTTCACTCCAGCGCCTGACTTGGCGTCTCGATTGCGCAAACTCGGACAAGAAGAATCAAAGTGAACTTCGCTGAATCCACCGTCGAAGACGCTGCGCTGTCGTGGCGCGTCGCGCAGCACGACGCACTGCTGCCTGCCTGTTCGGCAGACAGGCCGAAGCTGCTGTCGGGGGAGATTCGGGTGAAATCGGCGTAGGGACAACACGCATATAACGCGCATACATCGCGCAGACGGAGCGCAGGTCTGGCGAAGGCAGAATCGGCAGGAACAGCAAAGAATCGTCAATTTCTAACAAAACACCGCATTTAGTTAAATCATACTTGCACTAAACGGCTATTTTTGTGATATTTCGACCCAATGATAGCCACTCAAGCAGAATTGTTCGCGGTCTTGCGCCAGTATAACCCGTGGTGGGGAGGCGGTCGGTTTCCCGATTTGCCGACGTGGCGTCGGTCGGCGTTTCGGGAAATTGCGGCGTGGATGGAGAATCCGCCAGCGGGTCGGGCATTGCTTTTGAGCGGGGCGCGTCAGGTGGGCAAGACGACGTTGTTGTTGCAGGCGATTGATGAGTTGTTGGATCAGGGCGTGCCCGCGACGAACATTTTGTATGCGACGTTCGACCATCCGTTGCTGAAGCTGATGGGGTTGGATGCGCTGGTGCGGTTATGGCGCGAGTTTGAGCCAGCGCGGGAAGGTCCAGAATATCTGTTTCTCGATGAGATTCAGGTGGCAAAAGATTGGCAGACGTGGGTGAAGCATCAGGTGGATTTCGAGAAACGGCGGCGGATTGCGTTGACGGGTTCGGCGACGCCGCTGGCGACGGAAGGTCAGGAATCGGGCGTGGGACGCTGGCAGACGATTCGATTGGCGACGCTGTCGTTTTACGAATACTTGCAGATTAAGAAATTGGCGACGCCAGAGTTGCCCGCGGTGGATTCGTTGCTGGATTTGTTCGAGTGGAAGGAGGCGCAATTTGTCCGCGTCGGGGAAGAGGCGCGCCCGTTGGTAGGGTTGTTTCACGAATACCTGCTGCGCGGGGGATTTCCGCAGTGTGTGTTGGTGGACAGCATTCCGCTGGCGCAGAAGCTGTTGCGGGAAGACATCGTGGACAAGGTGTTGAAGCGCGACATGACGGCGTTGTTCGGCGTGCGGCGGGTGCTGGAATTGGAGCAGGTGTTTTTGTATTTGTGCCTGCACGACGGGGATTTGCTGGACTTGCCGCAGTTGTGCAACAGTCTGCAACTGAAACGCCCGACGGTGAGCAATTTCGTTTCGTTGCTGGAGGCGGCGCATTTGATTTATCGGCTGCTGCCGTTCGGATACGGTAAACAAGTGTTGCGGGCGCGTCCGAAGATTTATCTGGCAGACCCCGCGGTTGCGCCAAGCGTCCTGCTGAAAGGCAAGGGATTGCTGGAAGACGCGGAAGGATTGGGGCGGGCGGCGGAGACAGCGTTTTTCAAGCACGTGTTCACGCGCTATTACACGAGAAGCGTGGGGTTCTCTTATTGGCGGGGAAAACGGAATGCGGAGGTGGATTTCATTGCCGACCTTGAGCAGCGGCTCATTCCGTTCGAGGTGAAGTATCGGTCGCCGCAACACACGGGGGTTGGCGAGTTGAAAGGGTTGGTGGAATTTTGCGCGGAGAGAAAAATCGGGCGCGGGTATGTCGTGACACGAGAGTTGAGCGATTTCCGTGTGTTGGAGATTGGACACGGGGACAGGAAAACGCGCTTGCTAAAAATTCCCGCGCCGCTGGCTTGTTATTGGTTGGGTCGTTCGGAGTTGGAGTTCATCAATCAGTTGGAAACGGAACGATGACTACCGCGTTCACAGCATCGGTCGTCGAAGAAGCCATCGGCGGTCAGTCCAAGGCGGATTTCCTCTCGCAAATGTCCATCGCCTACAAGGAAGCGCGGGAGACAAGCTACTGGCTGCGCTTGCTGAAAGACGCCGACTACCTGACCGAAGCCGAGTTTGAGTCTATTCACGGCGACGCCGAAGAACTCTGCCGCATCCTCGCCAAGACCAAAACTTCCACACAAGAAACCATTCGTAATTCTTAATTCTCAATTAGTCGAAAGGATTGCCATGATTCAACCGCGCGACGAAAAACCAGAAAAGAAGCCCAAACGGGCAAAAGCGGAAAAGCCGCCGTCGCCGCAATCGTTGTTGCGCTCGATTGAACGGCATTTGCACCTGTCTGCGCAGGCAGGCGAGACCAGCGGTGTGGACGAAGACAGCGCGTTCCAAGCGCAGCAGTTGTTTTACGACGCGATGGAGGCGGAGAGCGACGAGCGGGAGTTGGAGTTGATTACGAAGGCGCTGGAACTCGACCCGACGAACGTGGACGCGCTGCGGATGGTATTGCTAAACAGCGAGCTTAAGATCGAAGAAGAGATTGAAGCCCTGCGGATGATTGTGGCGCTGGGCGAGAAAAACCTGGGAAAGAAGACGTTCAAGGAATACGCGGGAGAGTTCTGGGGGTTCATCGAGACTCGCCCTTACATGCGGGCGCGGGAACAGTTGGCGGAGGCGTTGCACTGGGCGGGTCGGTTGGAGGAAGCGGTCGCCGAATGGGAAGCGATGCTGGAGTTGAACCCGAACGACAATCAAGGCGTGCGGTTCAGTCTGTTGGCTTGTTATCTGACGCTTGGTCGTCTGGACGGAGCGCGGCGGTTGTTCGAGAAATATCCGAATGACGTGGAGTTCAACACGGTTTTTGCGTGGGGAAAGGTCTTGGAGCGGTTTTTGGCTGGCGATTTGGCGGAAGCTCAGAAGTCGTTAGCGGCGGCGCGCAAACAAAACCCGCACACGCAGGCATACGTCAAAGGGGAGCGGAAACTGCCCCAAAACATGCCCGACAGTTACACGCCAGGCAGCAAAGAGGAAGCGGTGTGTTTCGCCGATCTGTTGCAGGAAGCGTGGAGAAAACATGCACATGCGCTGAAGTGGCTGGGCGAGCAGAAACCCGCTTGACCAATAACTTGACCGATACTTGACCGATGAATTAAGCTCCTCGCCATGAGCTACCAGCCGCAATTCACGATTACCCCGTCGTTGCTGGGTCGGGTGGAGCAGATTACGGCGGTGCGGGAGCGGATTTTGGGGGCGGCGATTGCCGTGCCGTGGGTCCCCGCGTTGCAGAAGGACAGCCGCATTCGCAACGTGCATTCTTCGACGGCGATTGAGGGCAATCCGTTGACGCTGGAACAGGTGCGGGCGGTGGAGGAAGGTCGGGAGTTGGTTGCGGTCAGCGCGCGGGCGCAACGTGAGGTGGTCAATTATCTGGCGGCGTTGCGGCACATCGAGAAGCGGGCAAGCAAGGCGATGATAACTCACGACGATATTCTGACTCTGCACAAAATTATCGCTGGACGGGTGATGGATCAAGGTGAAGCGGGACGATACCGCGCGACTGCGGTGCGAGTGGGCAATTATCTGCCGCCGTCAGCGTCGGAAGTGTCGGGGCTGATGTTTGAGTTGTTGGAATGGTGGAACAAGGAATCGCGCAAACTCTCGCCTGTGCTTTCGTCGGCGATTTTGCATTACCAATTCGAGGCGATTCATCCGTTCGCGGACGGAAATGGTCGAACGGGGCGGGCGCTGGCATTGTGGGAGTTGTATCGGCGCGGGTTCGACACGCACCATATTTTTTCGGTGGACGAGTTTTATTGGGAAGATCGCAGGCGCTATTACGGGACGTTGCAGAAGGTGCGGGAGCAAAGCGGGGATTTGACGGAATGGCTGGAGTATTGCGCCGAGGGATTGTTGCTGACGTTGGAGCGGGTGTGGAAACGCATCCAGCAGTTGTCGGCAACGGCGGGGGACAAAAAGCTGGTGTTGCGCCCTAAACAGGAGCAGTTGTTGCAACTGTTGCGCGAACGCGGCAGCCTGACGCCGCGTGAAATTTGGGAAGGGTTGAATGTGTCGAAGCAAGGCGCGCTGGATTTGCTGCGCCCGCTCATCAAGGCGGGAATGGTGAAGCGGGAAGGCACGCTGAAATCGGGCAGGTATTTGCTCACATGAACTTTGCCGAATCCACAGTCGAAGACGCTGCGTTGTCGTGGTTCAAGGAATTGGATTACGCCGTCGCGCACGGCTCACATATTGCACCAGACGAACTTCACGCGGAACGGAAGGAATTTTCCGAGGCGTTCTTGGCAAAACGGCTGCGAGACGCACTGGCGGAATTGAACCCGAAAATTCCCGTCGAAGCTCTCGACGACGCTTTCCGCAAAGTCACCCTGCCGCAGCATCCGTCGCTCATCGCCAACAACAGGGCACTGCACAGAATGTTGGTTGAAGGCATTTCCGTTGAGTGCAGCGCCCCCTCACTCCGTCCCTCTCCCGATGGGAGAGGGAAAAAGGGTGAGGGTGAGGCGGACAACGATCTTCGCCGTCTCCACGAGATAGTCCGCCTCATTGATTGGGAAAATCCCGACGCGAACGATTGGCTGGTGGTGAATCAGTTCACCGTCATCGAAGGACAAGTCAATCGGCGACCCGACATCGTGGTTTTCGTCAACGGACTGCCGCTCGTGGTGATTGAGTTGAAGAACGCGTCGGATGAAAACGCGACCATCTGGTCAGCATTTCAACAACTCCAAACTTACAAAGCGCAAATCCCATCGCTGCTGGCATACAACGCCGCGCTGATCATCTCCGACGGCATCGAAGCCCGCATTGGAACAATCAGCTCGAACGTCGAGCGGTTCATGCCATGGAGAACAATCACTGGAGAACAGGTCGAGGATTACTCTCCACCCTCACCCCGTGCCCCTCTCCCATTGGGAGAGGGACGAAAGGGTGAGGGATTCGGGCGCAAGCCCGAATTGGAAGTTTTGTTGCGCGGTGTTTTTGAGAAACGCCGTTTTCTCGATTTGGTGCGGCACTTCATCGTTTTCGAGGATGAAGGCGGCGGACAAATCACCAAGAAACTCGCGGGCTACCACCAATTCCACGCCGTCAATATCGCCGTCGAAGAAACGATCCGCGCTTCATCGCAAACGGCAACTGATAAAGTGCGCGACCCAGGCGGCGGCTATTTCGCCAAGCACCAAGCGGGCGGCGAGGCAGGCGACCGTCGCATCGGCGTCATCTGGCACACGCAAGGTTCGGGCAAATCGTTGACGATGGCGTTTTATGCGGGGCGCTTGGTGCTCAGTCCTGCGATGGAGAACCCGACGATTGTCGTCATCACCGACCGCAACGACCTCGACGACCAGCTTTTCGGGACGTTCTCGCGCTGTCATGAATTGTTGCGGCAGTCACCGCAACAGGCGCAGAGCCGCGAGCATTTGCGGGAGTTGCTAAAAGTGGCAAGCGGCGGCGTGGTCTTTACCACGGTGCACAAGTTCATGCCTTCGGCACCCTCATCCCTTCGCCCTTCTCCCACTGGGAGAAGGGTTGGGGTTGAGGGTGCGCAGCTTGGGGGCGCGGGCGCGCAGTGTGAGGGGCGCAAGCATTATCGTGGCGGCTATGATTTTTCAGGGTTGGTTCAGCGGGCGCGCGAATTGCGACAAGAGCAAACACCTGCTGAAAAAGTGATGTGGTATCTTCTGCGGAACCGACAACTGATGGGATTCAAATTTCGCCGCCAGCATCAAATCGGGGATTACATCTGCGACTTCTATTGCGACGAAGCAAAGCTCGTTGTGGAATGTGACGGTGAACCTCACGAAGGGGAGAAGATGCAGCGTCATGATCACAAGCGCGTTGCCTATCTCCGATCTCTTGGTCTGACGGTGTTACGTTTCAGGAACGATGCAGTCTTAAACGAAACGGAAAATGTATTATCAGAAATCGCCGCATATCTCCCCTCTGCCTCTGGGAGAGGGGTTGGGGGTGAGGGCGACGCTTCGTCATTAGGCGCGAAACATCCGTTGCTGTCGGACAGGCGCAACATCGTGGTCATCGCCGACGAAGCGCATCGCAGCCAATACGATTTCATTGATGGATTCGCGCGGCACATGCGCGAGGCGTTGCCGAATGCATCGTGGATTGGTTTCACAGGCACGCCCATTGAGAAAACCGACGCCAACACGCGGGCGGTGTTCGGTGATTACGTCAGCATTTACGACATTCTGCGCGCAGTGGAAGACAAAGCCACTGTGCCGATTTATTACGAAAGCCGTCTCGCGAAACTCGCGTTGGACGACAAAGAGAAGCCGAAGATTGACCCGAATTTCGAGGAAGCCACCGAAGGCGAGGAGGTCGAGAAAAAGGAACGGCTCAAGACGAAATGGGCGGCATTGGAGGCGGTGGTCGGCGCGGAGAAGCGGCTGGAACTCATCGCCGAGGATTTGGTGCGGCATTGGGAGACGCGGTTGGAGGCGATGGACGGCAAGGCGATGATTGTCTGTATGAGCCGTCGCATCTGCGTGGAGTTGTATGAGGCGATTCGGAAACTTCGACCCAACTGGCACAATGACGACGACGGCAAAGGCGTGATGAAAATTGTCATGACGGGTTCGGCAACTGACCCGCTGGAATGGCAGGGACATATCCGCAGCAAAGAACGCCGCGAGAAATTGGCGAACCGATTCAAGGATGCGAACGACCATTTCAAAATCGTTCTTGTGCGAGACATGTGGCTGACGGGATTCGACGTGCCGAGTTTGCACACGATGTATGTGGATAAACCGATGCGCGGGCACGGTTTGATGCAGGCGATTGCGCGAGTGAATCGGGTGTTCAAAGACAAACCTGGCGGTTTGGTGGTGGATTATCTCGGTCTCGCGAACGAACTGAAACAGGCACTCGCCACTTACACCGAGAGCGGAGGACATGGCGAGACGGCGGTTGATCAGGAGAAAGCCGTTGCGGTGATGATGGAGAAATACGAGGTCTGCCGTGCGTTTTTTCACGGATTCAATTGGTCGAAATGGACTGCGGGCACACCAGCGGAGCGGCTGAATCGTATTCCTGCTGGACAGGAACACATCTTGAAGCCGACGCAAGACTCCACGCCTGACGAAAAGAAGTCGCGGTATTTGCAGGCGGTGACGGACTTGTCGAAGGCGTTCGCGCTTTCCGTGCCGCACGAAAGGGCGATAGCGATTCGCGATGACGTGGGATTTTTCCAAGCTGTTCGCGCCGCACTCGCCAAGAGCAGCCCCGACCGCCAGAGATCGCCGCAGGAAATTGACGCCGCGATTCGACAAATCATCTCTCGCGCCGTCGCGCCCGACGAAGTTGTGGACATCTTCGCGGCGGCAGGATTGAAGAAACCTGACATTTCCATTTTGTCTGACGAATTTCTCGCCGAAGTCAAAGACATGCCGCACAAGAATCTCGCGGTGGAAACCTTGCGGAAGTTGCTCAACGACGAAATCAAAGTGCGCCGCAAGAAGTTCCTGATTCAATCGCGCAAATTCTCCGAGATGTTGGAAGCCTCGATTCGCAAATACCAAAACCGCGCCATCGAAGCCGCAGCCGTCATCGAAGAACTGATCGGCTTGGCAAAAGACATCCGAGAAGCCAACAAACGCGGGGAAGACTTGAAGCTGACCGACGACGAGTTGGCGTTTTATGACGCGCTGGAGGTCAACGATAGTGCCGTGAAAGTCTTAGGCGAGCCAACGCTGACGACGATAGCCCGCGAGTTGGTAGAAGCCGTCCGCAACAGCGTCACGATAGACTGGACCGAGCGCGAAGCCGTTCGCGCAAAAATCCGTGTAATGGTGAAACGCATTCTCCGCAAATACGGCTACCCGCCCGACAAACAGGAAAAAGCCACCGCAACAGTCCTCTCACAAGCCGAGTTGCTGTGCAAAGATTGGGCGAACTGACAATTCCATTTGAATTGTTTGATTGAGACAAGGCTAGGGCGCTGGCGCGCCGCGCGCGGGCGGTGCATAGCTCCGTCCGCGCGCGGGCACTCAGCGCCTTTTGCAACTTTAAACAGCGAATGGCTCGATTTCATTCGCCCACAACGCGAGAACCGCGTAGTTCTTTTCAATGCTCGTCGGAAACACGACGATTTTGTCGCCCTTCTGATAGGGGGCGACGCATTTAGCAAGTGGAGTACCGTCGGGCATCCACCAGCCCCGTCGTTTGCAGTGCGGTCTTGATCCACTGATAGCTCAGGGTGATGCCATAATGCTCGCGCAACGGATCGGTGAAATGCGCTACGTTGAAGCCTTGATACTGCCTGCTCGCGGTAAAGCCGCAACACCGGCCGCGCCGTGGCCAGCGGCACCTTCCTGGGACTGGGGCGGCGACGACGGCGGTCGAAAAGCCCGTCGTAACCGTGTCGCTCGTAACGTTGTTTCCAGCGGCGCATCGAGCGAGGGGAAATGCCGAGAATCTCGGCGGCCTGCCACCACTGAAGTTGCCACTGATCGCTTTGAGGATCACTTGTTGCACTTTCATCGCCCGCTCCACGGCGGGCGTCGGATAACTCATAGGCACCCTCCCATGAGCTGCAACCTCGCCCGCCCCAAGCGGACACTTCATTTGTTAACAACATGCACCGCCTTCCCGATTGACACACCCCAACGGCGTCTCTAGTATCCGTCAAAGGATTACAGTTGGGACACGCCCCGCGCATCGGGGCAATTTTTTTGCACAGACAAATGGGCGGAAGAATGGGGTAATGCGGTGATGGGGAATTGGGCAGAAAAAAAATCCGCCCATCTCCCCACTAACCCAACGCCCCAATTTCTGATCACCCAACACACCATTTTTTCATGAACACCATTCTCATAGGCGCGCAGTGGGGCGACGAGGGCAAGGGCAAGGTCATCGACGTTCTGGCAGCGCGGGCGGACCTCGTCGTGCGCTATCAGGGCGGCAACAACGCGGGACACACCGTTTTCATCAAGGGCGAGAAATTCGTCTTGCACCTGATTCCCTCGGGCATTCTGTGGCCGGGCAAACAATGCGTCATCGGCAACGGCGTGGTGGTTGACCCGGTTTCGCTCGTCGGGGAAATCGAGTCGTTGCGCAAACGCGGCATCAAGGTGGACGGCAATTTTTTCCTCAGCGAAACGGCGCATCTGGTTTTCCCGTATCATCGTCTCTCTGACGAAATCCGCGAGGAGCAGAAGGGCGAGCATAAGGTGGGCACGACGAAACGCGGCATCGGGCCTGCGTATGGCGACAAGGCGGCGAGAACAGGCATTCGTGTCATTGATCTGATGAAGCCAGCGCAGTTCGCTGAGAAACTCAAGCGCAGGATTGATGAGAACAACGATTATTTCCGCACGCTAAAACACAAGCCGCTCAATTACCGAAAGGTCCTCGACACATATCTGGTGGCAGGCAGGAAATTAAGCAAACATGTGACCGATACTCGGTTGTTGCTCGCGAAAGCGATGGCGCAGAAGAAGGACATTTTGTTTGAAGGCGCGCAAGGCACGTTCCTCGATATTGACCACGGCACATATCCTTACGTCACGTCATCGAACACGACGGCGGGAGGGGCGTGCGCAGGCACAGGTTTGCCGCCGCATCGCGTTGACCGCGTGGTCGGCGTGATGAAGGCGTACACGACGCGCGTGGGTGAAGGTCCGCTGCCGACGGAAAACGCGCAGATTGCGGACATGCTGCACAAGATAGGACGCGAGTTCGGCGCGACGACGGGGCGTCCGCGCCGCTGCGGCTGGTTTGATTCTGTTGCCACGCGCACTTCGCACATGATTAACGGCATAGACATCCTTGCCGTGACAAACCTTGATGGACTCGACACGGTGCCCGTCATCAAAGTGTGCGTCGCTTACAAACTCGGCAAAAAGACGTATGACACAATGCCGAGCGACGTGGATTTGATTGCGCGCGTGAAGCCCGTGTATCGCGAATTCCAGGGCTGGCTGCGCCTGACCAGCAAAGCGAAGGAGTTTGCGGATTTGCCGAAAGCCGCGCGGATTTATTTAAGGGCGATCACCGACCTGACGGGCGCGAAACTCGGTTTGGTCTCCGTCGGAGCGGGACGCGAGCAGACCATCATGGTTGGGAAGTGGTAGAGAAATCTTTGGGTGTAGCGGCGCTTCTGCGAAGCGCCGACAATTCGAGTCAGAAATTCTGCGCTTCGCAGAAGCGCAGCTACAACCGCTTTGAAAACAAAATCCGTCAAACCCATCACGCCGCCGCCGCATCTCGCAGAAATTCCGCGGCACGTTGCCATCATCATGGACGGCAACGGTCGCTGGGCGAACGAGCGCGGTTTGCCGCGCCTGGAGGGGCATCGGCGCGGCGCGGAACGCGTCCGCGAAATAGTTCGCGCTTCGGGAGAGTGGGGAATCCAGTATCTGACGCTCTACGCGTTTTCCGCGGAGAATTGGAAACGCCCAAAGGCGGAAGTCGAGGCGCTGATGCGGCTGCTCGAAAAAAATCTCAAGGACGAAATTCCAGAACTCGACGAAAACAACGTCCGCCTGCGCGCCATTGGCCGCATCTGGGATTTGCCAGAGCGCGTGCAGCGGCAGCTTGAAAAAAGTATCGAAGCCACGTCCACCAACACGGGTCTGACGCTGATTTTGTCGTTGAGCTACGGCTCGCGCGGGGAAATCGTGGACGCCACCAAACGCATCGCGCAGGACGTGAAGGACGGGAACCTTTCGGTCGAAGCGATTGACGAGGACGCGATTTCGCAGCGGCTTTACACCTCGGAATATCCCGACCCCGATTTGCTGATTCGCACGAGCGGCGAAATGCGCATCAGCAATTTCCTGCTCTGGCAGATTTCGTATTCGGAATTGTGGGTGACGCAAACGCGGTGGCCCGATTTCCGCCGCGACCATCTGCTGCGGGCGTTGGAGGACTACAACCGACGCGAGCGGCGGTTTGGCGGAGTGTGAAGCCCGAGAGGAGATGAGTTAAAAGAGTTAAAAGAGTTAAAAAGGTTAAAAGAGCTGAAAGCGTTGACACGGAGCAATTGATTGGTGAGCGAGGGTTCGCGTTATCTTGACCCTTTCAACCTCTTTAACCTTTTTAACCTTTTTAACCTTTTTAACCTTACCTTTTTAACAGTTCCCCCCCAGTTCAATGACTGCCACGACCGACACGAGCACGAGTTCGACGCCCGCCGCGCCGCCGCAACGCAAGGCGCAGTTTTTCCCGCGCCTGCTGAGTTCGCTCGTCCTCTGGAGCATCGTGCTGCTCATCATTTTCAAAGGCTCGCCGATTTTGTTCTGCCTGATGATCACGCTGGTCTCCAGCGTCGCGCTTTGGGAATTTTATGCGCTGCTGGAAAAGGCGGGGCATCCGTCCTTCAAATTTCTCGGCGTATTCGCGGGGTGCGTCCTGATTTCGCTCGGCTGGTATTTCACGCGCCACTCGCAGTGGATTGAGGGGAAGCACGTCGAGGAACTCATCGTCATCCTGCTCGTGCTCGGCGTGTTTTTCCGCCAGTTGCCGCAGCGCGGAAACCCGAAGCCCATTGAGACGATGACCAACACAGTCTTCGGCATCCTCTACATTCCGTGGCTGCTGAATTTCATGACGAAGCTCACCTATCTCGACGTGCCGTCCGTCGCGGGCAGCGAAGGCGGGCGCTTCTTCGTGTTGTATTTGATTCTCATTACGAAATTCAGCGACGTTGGCGCGTATGTCATCGGCTCGCTGTTCGGTCGGCACAAACTCCTCCCGCGCATCAGTCCGAACAAGACGTGGGAAGGCGCGGTCGGCGCGATTCTGGTGCCGCTCGGTTTGAGCGTGGGGATGTATTACGCGCAATTCGAGTGGTTCGACCGATTGCGCTTCACGCTGCGCGACGCGATTTTGCTGGGCGTGCTGTTCGGGTTCGTGGCGATGATCGGCGACCTCGCCAAATCGCTCGTCAAACGGCAGGCGCAGGTCAAGGATTCGGGCAAATTCATTCCTGGCATCGGCGGGGCGCTGGATTTGGTGGACAGCTTGCTCTTTACCGCGCCCATTTTTTACCTGTATCTTCGGCTCATCGTCGGGGTGGCGGAGAAATAAATGAAGCGCGTCGTCCTACTCGGTTCAACTGGTTCCATCGGCGACAGCACGCTCAAAGTCGCCGCCGACCTGCCGCGCGAGATGAAACTGGTGGGTCTCGCCGCGCGGGAAAGCGTTGACGCGCTGGAAAAACAGGCGCGCGAAGTGAAGCCGCGCGCCGTCGCTATGGTGAATCCCGCGAAGGCAGCCGAGTTGAAAAAACGGCTCGGCAAATCCGTTCGCGTGCTCGCAGGCGAGGAAGGTCTCTGCGAACTCGCGTCGCTGCCCGAAGCCAACTTGGTTCTCATCGCCATCGTCGGCACAGGCGGACTCAAGCCCGCGCTCGCCGCGATTCGGGCGGGCAAGGACATCGCCGTGGCGTCGAAGGAAATCCTTGTGATGGCGGGTGAAATCGTGATGCGCGAAGCGCGCAAGCACGGCGTCAAGGTGTTGCCCGTGGACAGCGAACACTCGGCAATTTTTCAATGCCTCGCGGAATGCAGGACGAAGAGGGAGGAGAGAAAAGAGAAGAGAGAAGATCATTACTTGGACACCTCGCAGGTTTCTAAAATCATCCTCACCGCTTCGGGCGGACCGTTTCGCAAAACGCCTCGCGAAGAATTTGATTCGATCACGCCGCAACAGGCGCTCAAACATCCGACGTGGGACATGGGCGCAAAAGTCACGATTGATTCGGCGACGTTGTTCAACAAGGGACTTGAGACCATTGAGGCGAAATGGCTGTTCGATATGCCCATCGAGCGCATCGAGGTCATCGTGCATCCGCAAAGCATCATTCACTCGATGGTGGAATACCGCGACGGCTCCGTGCTGGCGCAACTCAGCGTGCCTGACATGCGTTACCCGATTCAATATGCGGTGACATTTCCGAATCGCCTCCCGAACACGATGGCGGCGGTGAATTTTGCGAAGCTCGGCACACTCACGTTTGAAGCGCCCGACCACGACCGTTTCCCCGCGCTACGATTGGCTCGCGAGTCGGGACGCCTCGGCGGGACGATGCCAGCGGTGATGAATGCGGCGAACGAAGTGGCGGTGGCGAAATTTCTGGCAGGCTCGCTCAAATTTCCGCGCATCTGGGCGACTGTGGAACAGGTGATGGCTAGTCACAAAACCGTCACAAAACCGTCGCTTGATACAATTTTGGAAGCGGATCAGTGGGCGAGGCAGGAGGCGGAACAGGCTTGTAGGGCGCGAATGCCCAGCCCGTAGTCCGCGAAGGGCTGGGTTTCGCGCCGCATCGTTGTAATCGGTCTTCGGCGCGAAACCTCTCCTTCGTCGGGGCATTCGCGCCCTGCAAAACAGCGTCGCGAGGTTACACGATTGCGCTCGGCAATCATCCTGCTATATTCACGCGGTCACTGAAGTGGGGAACAACGCAATGCAAATCCTGAAATTCATTTTCATCATGTTGGAAGTGCTCGTGCTCTTCAACATCATCATTTTTGTGCATGAACTGGGGCATTTCCTCGCCGCGCGCTGGCGCGGTCTGAAAATCCAGCGGTTCGCCATCTGGTTCGGCAAACCGATTTGGAAAAAGAAAATCGGGGACGTGGAATACGCGCTCGGCTCCATCCCTGCGGGCGGTTACGTGATGCTGCCGCAAATGGCGCCAATGGAGGCGCTCGAAGGCAAGGTCGAAAACAAGGAGACGCTGCCGCCCGTATCGGCGCTCGACAAAATCATCGTCGCGTTCGCGGGACCGTTGTTCAGTTTCATGCTGGCGTTGCTGTTCGCGGTCGTCGTCTGGATTGCGGGCAAACCCGTGAGCGAAGCTGAAGCGACCACGGTGATTGGTTACGTGGAGAAAGGCGGTCCTGCCGATGTCGCGGGGTTGCGCCCAGGCGACCATGTTTTGGAAGTGGACGGCAACCCCGTCACGCGTTTTCTCGGCATTGGCAACACGATCATGTGGCACACAGTGCGCAGCGAAGGCGAAACGATTCCGATCAAGGTGGATCGGAACGGCGAGATTTTGACATTTCATCCCAAGGCGCAGCGGGACAAGACGGGAACGTTCGAGCGAAAGAGTTTGCGTCAGGTCAAAATCGGTCCCGCGCAGTCGGCTGTTGTGGACGAGGTGATGGAGAACAGCCCCGCCGCCATCGCGGGAATCAAAACGGGCGACGTGTTGTTGGAAGTGGACGGCAGCAAAATTCTGAGTCCAGGCGCGTTGACTCAACACATCAAGGAGAACGGCGACAAGACGTTGATGCTGATGGTGCGGCGCGGGAACGAAGTGCTCACTTTTCCCGTGAAACCGCGTTCGCCTGACACGCAAGTTGACGGCAAGCCGCTGCCGCCGATGGTCGGCATCAGTTACGATCGAGCCAAGATTGAAATCATTCATCCCTCGCCGATGACGCAGGTGATGGAAAGCATTGACGCCATGGTGAGCACCATTGGCGCGTTGTTTTCGCCGAAGTCTGACATCAGCCCGCAACATCTGAGCGGGCCTGTCAAAATCCTCAACATTTATTATCTGCTGTTCAACAGCGACGATGGTTGGCGGCTGGTATTTTGGTTCACCGTGCTGCTCAACGTGAACCTTGCGCTTCTGAACTTGTTGCCACTTCCCGTGCTCGACGGCGGACACATCACGCTTGCGATCATGGAAGCGATTCGCCGCCGCCCTGTCAGCATTCGCGTGTTGAACGTCGTGCAAACCGCCTGCGCCATTCTCGTCATCGGGTTCATGGTCTATATCGCCTTTTTCGACGTGCAGGAGTTGCCGTGGAAGCGCGAAAAACAGACCGAAATCAAGTTCTCGCCTCCGCCCCAAGAACCATGACGCCGCCGCTCTCATACTGCGCGAATCCGTTTTTCTGGAAACGCCGCGTCACGCGCGAAGTCAAAGTCGGAAACGTCGGGGTCGGCGGTGACAATCCCATCCGCATCCAGACGATGCTCATCTCGGACACGATGAAGACCGAGGCGTGTGTCGCGGAAGCTGTCCCCATCATCGAGGCAGGCTGCGAAATCCTGCGCATCACCGCGCCCAGCATCAACGACGCAAAAAATCTCAAGAACATCGTCGCCGAATTGAGGAAACGCGGGTTCGACACGCCCATTGTCGCGGACATCCATTTCGTCCCCGCCGCCGCGATGGAAGCCGCCGAATGGTGCGAGAAAGTGCGCATCAATCCTGGCAACTACGCCGACCGCAAAAAATTCGCCGTCCGCGAATACAGCGACGACCAATACGCCGACGAATTGGGGCGGTTGAAGCAGGCGTTCACGCCGCTCGTGCTCAAATGCAAACAACTTGGGCGCGCGATGCGCATCGGCACCAACCACGGCTCGCTCTCCGACCGCATCATGAACCGTTACGGTGACACGCCGCTTGGCATGGTCGAGAGCGCGTTGGAATTCGCCCGCATCTGCCGCAAGAACGATTACCACGAAATCATCTTTTCGATGAAGGCGAGCAACCCGAAGGTGATGATCGAGGCGTATCGTTTGCTCGTGGCGCGGCTCGACGCAGAGGGTCCCGATTGGAATTACCCGCTTCACCTCGGCGTCACCGAGGCAGGCGAAGGCGAAGACGGTCGCATCAAGAGCGCCATCGGCATCGGCGCGTTGCTGGAGGACGGCATCGGCGACACCGTGCGCGTCTCGCTCACCGAGGATAGCATTCACGAAATCCCCGTCTGCAAGGAACTCGTTAAAAAATACAACGAAAGGGTAGGACAAGCTTCCAGCTTGTCGAATGCTGGGCGGAACCAGCTGGAAGCTGGTTCTACCATCACTGAAAAACGCGACCCATTCACTTACACGCGCCGCCCGACCAGCGAAACGGTCATCGGCGGTTTGCGGCTCGGGCGCGAGCATCCGCCGCGCGTCGAAATTCCCGTGCCGCTCACCGCCACCATCGAGGAAATTCAGCGCATCACGACCGCCGAGGCGGACACATTTGCAGAAGTGTTGCAATTCACCGTCAACACGATGGCGGACATTGGGAAAATCAAGGCGCTCAAACCGAAGTTGCGCGAACGAAATATTTTCACGCCCATCGCCGTTCGTCTCCCCGAGAACCTCCACCTGCCCGTGTCTGACGTTGCAGAAAAGGTGAACGTTCCCTTTGACGGTCGCAATGACGCGGGCGATTTGTTTCGGGACACGAGCGGCTTGATTATTCAATTCGACGTCGAATCGGATTCGCCTGAACACTTTGTCTCGGTTTGCGAAACACTGAGCGCTGTCATCAAGCAACACCCAAACCGTCAAATCGTCGCGGCAGTGGGAAAGGTTGAGGGGTTGGACACGATTGGCGCGTATCGAATACTCGCCGCCAAACTGGAGGAGCGCGTTCCCATCTTGTTGCGCGACCGAGTCAGTGCGCGAGGCAGCCATCACGCGACGTCAAACGCCCTCATCGCCGCCAGCGCCCACATCGGGTCGTTGCTCTGCGACGGCGTCGGCGACGCGGTGGAAATCAGGGGCGAGGACGAGTTGCTGAAATCGGTGAAACTCGCCTACAACATCTTGCAGGCGGCGGGTTGTCGCTCGTTCAAGACCGATTACGTCGCGTGCCCGAGCTGTGGACGGACATTATTTGATTTGCAAACCGTGACGGCGCGCATCAAGTCGCGCACCTCGCACTTGAAGGGCGTGAAAATCGCCGTGATGGGTTGCATCGTGAACGGACCAGGCGAAATGGCGGATGCGGATTTTGGTTATGTCGGCACGGCGCCAGGGAAAATTTCATTGTGGGTCGGCAAGGCCGCCGTCAAACAGCACATCCCCGAAGACCGCGCCGTGGACGAACTCATCGCGCTCATCAAGGAGCACGGCAAGTGGATCGAACCGTCACTAGCAACTGAAAAAGAAAGTGCGCAACTCGCCAGTCGTTGAACGCATCCCAATCGCGTCACGCCAACAAAGGAGCTAATCATGAATTTGAAACATCTGGCAATTCTTGGCGTATCCATGAGCATGCTCGGGCTTCTTGGTTGTTCACAAAAAGCGGATGTTGCCAAGAGCGCGGATTCCCTCACGGACGCATTGGCGATGGCGAGTCAACAGGGCAAGCCCGTCATCGTGGACTTTTATGCGGACTGGTGAGGCTGGTGCAAAAAGCTGGACCGTGATGTCTATGCAAACAGCGTGATCAAGCAGAGGATGGATGAAGGGTTTGTATTCGTGAAAATCAACTCCGACCACCAGGGCGCCGTCGCGCGTCAATACGGAGTCGAGGGGTTGCCGACAGTCGTGTTTCTGTCTCCCCAAGGGTCGGAACTTCATCGGATGGTCGGCTACAAGTCTGCGGAGGAGTTTGGCAGGATTCTCGAGGATGTCGCTTCAAAGGTAAAATCACCTCCGTGATCCAACACTGGGACATTCTCAGGAGCGAATCGGTTGCCGATTGTCGCGTCTTCAAAGTGCGCAAGGACGTCACGGTCTCGCCGCGCACAGGCGAAGCGCACGAAATGTTCGTGATTGAGAGCCACGATTTCGTGAACATCGTGCCTCTGACTCCCGCCAATGAAGTGATTCTTGTCGAGCAATTCCGTCACGGGTCGAGGGAACTCGGGTGGGAAACCCCAGGCGGGCTCGTGGACAGGGCAGGGGAGACGTTTCTCGACTGCGCGCGGCGTGAGTTGCTTGAGGAAACAGGTTACGCGTCTGACGAACTGGTTCTGATCGGCGAAGTGCGCCCCAATCCCGCCATCCAGCAAAACAGAATGTTCTACGTGCTGGCGGGGAATTGCCGCAAAGTCGCCGAGCCGAGCATGGACGGCGCGGAAGACATTGCCGTTCACCTCGTGCCTCTCGACCAAATCCCGTCCTGCATTCGGTCGGGGAAAATCCATCACGCTCTGGTCGTGACGGCGTTCTATTTTCTAAACGCTCCTCAATGCTCATGAGGCGAGTCCTCCACCCATAAACGAAGTCTTGCGAGAACTGAAATAGGCATTCCTAAAAGAATTAGCTTGCGCTAATTTTTATTTCCGCATACCGTCACGCCGACATTGCGGCAAAAACAACTACTGATTGGGGAATTAAACATGATGATACGAATCCTTGTGACAATTGCGGTTATTGACATTGGATGCGCGGAACTGGCGTTCAGCGCGGAGCAACCCGACAAGCGCGGATTCCACCTTTTTCGTCCCGTGCCGCGCGACCTAATGCGCGACATGAGCACCGATCGTCCCGACCAGACGGAAAGCCCGTTCACGGTGGACGCAGGTCATTTCCAGATTGAATCGGACCTGGTCAACTTCACGCGCGACCGCCAGTCTGACTCCCGCTTCGAGCAGCTTTCCATCGGGACGCTTAATTTGAAGGCGGGGTTGCTCAATAACGCGGATTTGCAGGTCGTGCTGGAGCCGTTGGTGATGGAGCGGACAGTGGACACCACGACAGGATTTGTCGTGGACAATTCGGGTTTCGGCGACATCGAACTGCGATTGAAGATCAATTTGTGGGGTAACGACGGCGGCAAAACGGCGTTCGCCCTGCTGCCCTCTCTCAAACTGCCGACCAACCAAAACAATCTTGGCAATCATTCGGTGGAAGGCGGCGTGTTGTTTCCGTTTGCGATGGAACTGCCACGCGGTTGGGGGATGGGGGCGATGACGGGTTTTTCAATACTCAAGAAGGACGGCGCGCGAGGTCATTACACGGAGTTGATCAACTCCATCACGTTCGGACGCGACCTTACGGAAAAACTCGGCGGATACATGGAGTTTTTCGCCGCCGTCAACAGCCAAAAAAGCCGTGAGTGGGTGGGGCAAATCGGGGCGGGAATGACCTACGGCGTCACCGAAAATGTCCAGTTGGATGGCGGCGTCAATTTCGGCGTCACGCGATGGTCCCCTGACATCAACCCGTTCGTCGGCTTCAGCGTCCGATTTTGAAAATGCCCACCGTCCGACCCAGTGAGAACATCACCACTCACCCACATCAAATCAACCAACCCAAATTACCCATGAAAATGCTCATTCCTCTGTTTGTTTCAATGACACTCGTCGCGAGCGGATGCTCGGAACGCGGCAGTCAATCCGCCAACGACAAACCCGTGGCGGTCGCGACGCTGACGATGGTCGCCGACATGGTCGCGCAAGTGGCAGGCGACCGCGTGGAGGTTCGCTGCGTGATGAAACCTGGCGGCGACCCGCACATCTACAAACCCGTCCCAGGCGACCTCAAGCTGATTGGCGAATCCGACATTGTGTTCATCAACGGCTTGGGAATCGAGGGGTGGATTGAGGACTTGGTCAAGAACGCGCCTGGCAAACGCCCCACGGTTTCCGTGACCGACGGCGTGCAGGCGCAACGCAGCGAAGCGTTTCACGGCGAACCCGACCCGCATTGCTGGTTCGACGTGAAAAACGCCATCATCTACGTCAACAACATCGAGAAAGGTCTCGCCGCGATGGATCCGTCGGGCACGGATTACTACCGCCAACGCGCCGACGCGTATCGCAAGGAATTGACCGAACTCGACGCGTGGGCGCGCGCGGAATTGGCGAAAGTGCCCGCCGACAAGCGCAAGCTCGTCACCAGCCACGACGCCTTTCACTACTTCGGCAAGGCATACCACTTTGAAGTCCTCGCCGTGCAGGGTGTCAGCACGGAAAGCCAGCCGAACTCCGCCGACGTGATTGCGCTCATCAAGGAAATCCGCGACGCAAAAGTCGCCGCCGTGTTTGTCGAGACGAGCGTGAACCCCAAAATGCTGGAGCACGTCGCGCAGGAATCGGGCGCGCGCGTCGGCGGCGAATTGTTTTCCGATTCCTGCGGCGACCCTGGCACACCCGAAGGAACGTATGTCGGGATGGTGCGGCATAACGTGAAAACGATTGTCGAAGCGCTGACAAAGTAGAACAAGCTTCCAGCTTGTTCATGGTGGAATCGGACAAGCTGGAAGCTTGTCCCACCCTATATATGATCATGCCATTGAAAAAAACCGAGAATGCGCCCGCTCTGGACATCCAGAACGTGACGGCTTCCTACGGCTCGAAGCCCGCGATTCGCAACATCACCGCGCGCATCGAGCCGCGTCAGATTGTCGGCATCATCGGTCCGAACGGCGCGGGCAAATCCACGTTGCTCAAAGCCGTCATGGGACTCCTGCCGCTCGACAGCGGCAGCGTCGCGGTCTTCGGACAATCTCTGAACGGCTCGCGCTGTCATCTCGCTTACGTGCCGCAAAAGGAAAGCGTGGACTGGGACTTTCCAGTGACGGTGCGCGACGTGGTGCTGATGGGGCGGTTCGGGCATCTGCGATGGTTCGAGCGTCCGCAGTCGCGCGACCTCCAGATCGCGATGAATTCGCTGGAACTGGTCGGCATGACGGAATTTGAAGACCGACACATCCGCGATTTGTCGGGCGGACAGCAACAGCGCGTGTTCCTCGCGCGCGCGCTCGCGCAAGAGGCGGACATCATGCTGCTGGACGAACCGTTTGTCGGTGTGGACGCCGCGACCGAAAAGGCGATTTTCGATTTGATGGACACCCTGAAGGACGCAGGCAGGACGCTCGTCGTCGTCAATCACGACCTGAGCGTCGTCGAGAGATACGACGCGCTCATCATGTTGAACCAGCGGCTCGTCGCGTTCGGTCCGACCACGAAAGTGTTCACGCCGCGTTACCTGCACGAAACCTACGGCGGACGCCTGACGATTTTGCAGCAAACCGACCAGCAACTCGTCGTCAAATGATGGACTTCAACCAGACCTTCATCGAACCGTGGCTGTATTTCCAAAAGGGAATGCTCGGCGCGGCGATTTGCGGCGTGACGTGCGGGTTGCTCGGCTGCTTCATCATCCTGCGGCGGATGGCGCTGCTCGGCGACGCGCTGGCGCACGCGATTTTGCCTGGTGTCGTCATGGGGTTCATGATTGGGGGCAAAAATCCGCTCGCGCTGTTCTTCGGCGCGGTTGCGTCGGGAATCTTGACGGCGCTTCTCATCGGGTTTGTGAATCGCAATACACGGGTGAAAGAGGACACGGCGATTGGCATCGTCTTCACGGGGCTGTTCGCGCTCGGCGTGATGATGATCAGCCAGTTAAAACGGGTGCACCTCGATTTGAGTTGCTACCTGTTCGGGCAGCCGCTTGCCATCACCAACGCGGATTTGTGGCTGACGGGCGTGATTGCCGTCGTGGTGCTCGCGGCGATCCTGCTTTTTTACAAACAACTCGTCATCACGTCGTTCGATCCCGTGATGGCGACTTCCATCGGGATTTCGGCGGCAGCGGCTCATTATTTTCTCATGGTTCTGCTCTCCATGAGCGTCGTTGCCTCCATCCAGGCGGTCGGCGTCGTGCTGGTCGTGGCGATGCTCATCACGCCTGGCGCGACGGCGTATCTGCTGACGAACCGCATGCACTGGATGCTTGTCATCGCGGCGGCAGTTGGCGCTGTCTCCGCCGTGTTGGGAATGTACCTCTCCGTCTGGCTCAACCTGAGTTCAGGCGAAGCGATGGTCGTGGTGTGCGCGGCGATTTTCACGGTGACGATGTTCCTTTCGCCGAAGGAAGGAATCATCGTCAGACAGTTGCGCCGTATCCGCGCGGCGCGGCGCGTGGCGCTGGAAGACCAGCTTAAACGCGCGTTCAGCATCCAACTGACCGATGCGCCCGTCACGGCGGGCAAACTCGCCGTCCGCTCCACCCTCAAACCCTCGACGGCGCAAACGGCGTTGCGCGCGTTGCAGGACAACGGGTTTCTCGCGCCGTCAAACGGCGGTTATGAACTCACGACCAGCGGCAAACGCAAGGCGCTCGAAATCATCCGCGCCCACCGTCTCTGGGAAACATTTCTCTCCGAAAAACTCGGTTTGAGTTGGGACAAGCTCGACGCCGAAGCCGAGCGCGTGGAACATCTGCTCACGCCGCAGATGGTCGCCACGCTCGATGAAACGCTGAGTTACCCGCGCGTGGACCCGCACGGCGCGCCCATTCCCAGCCCCTCGGGCGACGTGGAACGGCGCGAAACACGACCGCTGCTCGAATTGCGCGTGGGTCAATTCGCAAAAATTCTGCGCGTGAAGGACGAAGACGCGCGCGCGTTGCAGGTGCTCGCGGAACGCGGCATCACGCCGAACATGGAACTGGAAGTCCTCGACAAATCCCCCGCGCAAGACGTGACCGTTCGCGTGCGCGGCAGTCACCACGTCCTCGAGCGCGACGTGGCGGAGCATATTCTCGTGGCGCGCGCTTAATCCCGTTGAGAATGGGCTGCCTTATCGTGGCGGAGCGTTCGTTTCCAGATGAATCGTCTGGGTCGGGAAGGCGAACTCGATGCCCGCCGCGTCGAACCGTCTTTTGATTTCCATGTTCACTTCCTCGTTCGCCGTGAGAAATTCCTTGTAGTCCGTCGTCTTGCACCAATACACGATGAGGACATCGAGCGAGTGCGACCCGAAATCGCGCCAATAGATGAGGGCGTCGTGCGTGAGCGGATGGCTACTGTAAATCTCGCGCAACAATTCCACCGCCTGCTTCATCCGCTCCGCCGAAGTGCCGTAGGTGATATTCAGGGTCGTCAAATGGCGGATGGTCGGTCGCGCGGAAATGTTGCAGATCGCCACGTCCGCCATGGTCTTGTTCGGAATGACGACGAGGTGACCGTCGAGGTTGCGAATTCGCGTGCTGCGCAAGCCGATCGCCTCCACGAATCCTTCATGCGACTCCACCTTCACGCGGTCGCCGACGCGGAATGGACGGTCGGCGAGAACGGTGACGGTACCGAAAACATTGGACAGCGTGTTTTGCGCGGCAAGCGCGATGGCAATGCCGCCGATGCCCAGCCCTGCAATGACGCTGGTAATCGGCAATCCGAGGTATTGCGCCGTGGACAGCGCGGCGATGACGACGATGAAGACCTTGATGCTCTTGCTCAGGATGGGCATGAGCAGCTTTGACAACTCGATGTCGCTCGCGAAAAATTTCCGTTGCAGATACCCGACAAGCACGTCCACGAGTTGGATGACCAGATATGTGGCGGCGGCGGCAATGGCGACGGCGAACAGCCCCGACAACAGCCGTTCCGCCCAATCCACCCAGTGGAACGCCTGCACGCCCAGTTGGAGCATCAACAGAAAGATGATGATCTTGATCGGCTTATGCAGCACCTCAATCAACGTGTCGTCGAGCTGCGATTTTGTCCGTGACGCGAGGCGTTTCAATATCCGCGTCATCAGGACATCCATCAGCGCGGCGACAAGGAACGCGCCGATGATCCAGATCAGCGATGCCGCGAATTGCCAGAGCGGATAGCCCGCGAGTTCCTGTTGCAGCAATCCAAACCGCTCCAACCCAAACGACGGCTGCCTGTCGCGTTCCGATTTCTGTTCGGCTGTGTCGGCGTCGGTTGCTTGTTCGACTTGTTTCGGCGGTTGCGGTGGCGCGGGCGGTTCGTCAGCGGCGAAACCGTTGACGGGCGCCGAAATCAAAGTCAGGGCAAAAAGCAGGATGGATGACAGTCGTGCAATCATGGATGGGATGGAACTTCGGTCAGGGCGTGAACGTGAGAATCTCGATGAGTTCAACCCCGCGCGGCGTCAACGTCCAGCGTCGTCCCTCCTGTTTGACAAGCTCGCGGCAGTTGTTGCGGGCGAGTTCAGTCTCGTTGACGCTCGATAGAATGGAACGCCGTTGCAGCAAGGCGCGCTGCTGCTCCTCGTTCAGTTCGTTGCTGCGGCGCGGCACCGCGCGCAACGGCAACCCTGTGTGGTCAAAAGAAATTTCGACCGCGACGACGGGCGCGGCGAGTGGCTGGTTCGGGCGCGGCTCCGACGCTGCGCGCAGAAGCCACTGGTTCTGCGCGAGGAACGGAATCGGCTCGCGCGAGTCGAACAACACGGCGAACGCGGTCGTTTGCGCGTCGAGAAACTTGCGCACCGTGAACCAGGAATCGCTGCGCGCGGCGGTGATGAACGCGGCGGGATCAAGCCCCATGAGGTTGCGTCCGTTGAAATTGCCGTGCTCGACGGCGCGCTTGTTCTTGCGGAACGACCATTCGGCGAAATGCGGCGTCGCGAACACGCAGATTTCAAGATGGAGATGCGCGCGGTCCTTGGGGATCATGCCATCCTTGAACTCGTTGCTCGTGCGTCCCATCACGCCGAGTGGCTGTCCGCGCGCAACCCTCGCGTCGGGACGAATCCCGTGCGCGACGGACGCAAGATGCGCGTAGAGCGAATACAGCACCGCATCGTGAAATTCATGGCGCACGACCACGTAGATGCCGTAGTTGGACGCGCCGCCGAGGGGATTGACGAATGCGACGGCGCCGTCGGCGATGGCGGCGACGGAATCGGTCGGCTCACCGCGTTTGTCGCGCTGAACGCAACGGATGTCCATTCCTTCGTGGAAACCGCTGCCTTCAGCGCCGCTGGTGCCGATGCGGGTGCAACCGTATTTGGCGGTATGCGGGCGGCTCGCTTCGACAGGTTGATAAAATTCAGCTTCGCGTCCCGCCACGAAGAGAAACTGGTTTGGCGTTGGAAGCCCCACGACCATGGACTGCGCGCGTTGCGGAGACGGCGGTTTCGGGGATTGCGACGGTGTTGGAGGGGATGACTGTTGGGCGACATCCGCGCACGCCACAGCGAACAGCGCCAGCGGAAAGGCGGGCGCCGTCAGCAAGAGTGCTGTCCGCGGCCGTCTCATTTCGCGCGAATTTTCTCGAGGTGCGCGGGTTGCAGTCCCGCAACGATTTTCTTCACGTCCTCTTCGGGAAGGTCGGCAAACATCGTGATTGTGCCGTCGTAAATCGTGCTCGTGATGTAATGCGCGCCGACCGCCTGCCCGTTGATGAAGAACACGAGGTAACGGTTGCGGTATTCCGTCGTCAGGGAGCGCAACACGACCCGCCCGTGGTCGCCGAACACAAACCGCACGTAGGGTCCGCCGACGGAATTGTCAATTTCAGCGCGAGTGAGCATCCGCTCGGTCAACTCGGAGGTGCTCTTGACGTAAATCATCAGCGGCGGTTTCGCCAACTGCACGGGGCGGGTCAGGCGCGCGGGCATCATGTCGCTGGATTGCAGGTGGATGGACATCGCGACGAGCGGCGCCTTCTCCTGTCCCGTGCACCCGCCGAGCGCGAGCGGGAACGCCAGCGCGGAAAACGCAAGGATTCGGTGCAATGTCTTCATGGTTTGTTTATACCGTGATTCGGGCGGCTGGTCATAGCGCAATGTTTCAAAACGACTTGAAAAATTGCGCGGTCACTTCGTGTCCACCTTCGCTTCCCAGCCGCGGCGCGTTGATGCCGTAGCCGTAGGAAACAAGCATGTCCGCGCCGAATAGTTTGAAACTCACCCCGCCGCCGACGCCTTGATAGTTGTTCCAGCTTCGCTCGGCGATGTCGTCGCGGCGCAGCGTGGCGTAATCCGCGCCGACGTGCAGCGCGAGTTGACGCCATTCGGCGAGCGGAAATTCGTATGAAAAATTCACAAGGACGAAGTCGCTGGCGAAAAACTCGTTTCCATAGAAACCCCGCAATTGCGACGGCTCGCGTCCCGCAGGCAGCGACCCGCCCAATTTGAAACTCGAGAGACGATCCAGGCGATTTCCTGCGCCGCCCGTGACTTGCAGCCCGATGTGATGGTGCTTCAGCGAGGGGAAAAACTTGTCCACGGGCAGCAATCCCCCGACGCCCGCGATGATTTTCTGGTATCGGTTGGACGTTACAAAAGGGGCGCCCGCGGGTCCCCATTGCGTCCAGTTGCTGCGCCACGCCGACTCAAACTTCACGAACAATTCCATGCCTTGCCGCCGCACGATGCCTGGCGAAATGCCGCCGAGCCGCGCCGTGACTTGAGCAATCTGCGTCAGATGGTCGCTTGGCAAAACGAACGTTGGCAGCGTGCTGTCGCGCGCGTCGTATTGTGCGCCGCGAAGGGCGTATTCGACGCTGATGTTGAAGGGCACCTCGTCCCAGAGCTTGAAGACTTCACGCTCCACATAGGCTCGCGCGTCCGCCGAACTGCCGTCAAATCGCTGGGAATCGATGTCGTCGCCGTCGCGGTATTCCGTCATGCCGTTAAAGAAGGCGAGCACGTTCGCGCCGATGTTCAACGAAGTGTCCGCGTCGAAAAATCGGGGATAAGTCAGGAGCGCATCGGCGAACACGCCCGCAAAGATAAAGCGAAATTGCGTGTTCTCCGTGGGAAATTGCAGTTTGTTCCAATGAAAATATCCCGCGCCCCCGAGGTCGCCCTTGCCGTTGTCGAAGGGCGCGGCAACGCCGACGTAAAGATTTTTTCGGTCTTCAGGGTCGCGTTGTGCGATTGCCTGCGGGGCGGAGGCAAGAATTGCCAGCAGCCCCGCGGCGAGCAGCGCGCTGGAAGTGAAATCACGGCGGTGATGGTTGTTCCTGTGGCTCATTATGAAAGTGCTTCACTCAAACGCAAGGAATTGTCTCCACTTCTTGTAAAGCTCCACGGTCGCCAGCACGTCGCGCAAGCAATAGACCGCGATGTCCTTGTAACGCTGCTCCGCATACAGCGCGTTCACATCGCTGCCTGTCACGCCGTGCGCCTTCGGGCTTTCGATGCCGAACGCGCGACAGTAAAAATCCAGGTTGAACCGCCGTTTCCATTCAATCGCCCCGTAAAAACTCAATTGATCCGCGAGGTCCACGTGCTTCGTCGCATCGTAGCGATACGGCATCAGGTTGCGCGACGGGCGCACGCCGAGCAACGCCGAGCGCATCATCAGGAACGGGCAATCGAACGTCCGCCCGTTGAAAGTCACAAACTGGTCGTAGCGTTTGATGACTTCCCAAAATTCGGTGAGCATTTCGTCTTCAGGCGCGGACGCGAACTCGACCTTGCCGTTCTCGCTTTTCCATTCCTCCAGCTCGTCGGCTTGATACAACACCTTCCCGCGCCCCGTGTCCACGTTGACCATCGCGATGACGGCAACCTGTGCCGTCAACGGGGAAAGGTTGAGTTCGGCAACCACGCGTTTGCGAGTCTCCTCCTTCGCTTCCTCCGTCTCCTCGCGCTCCACGGCGCGCATCAGATACTCCTGTTGCGCCTCGTCAAAATGCTCCAGCGGATATCCCACGCTCTCAATGTCAAAAAGAAGCGTCGCCATTTGCGGCGGATGATACAGAAATCCGCGACTCGGCAAACAAAAATCGTCGGGGAAAGGTTGCGAAAACTCCCCCAAGTCTTTTACTGCAACTCAAAAACCAACGCGGTCACCGTGTGCGGCACGATGGAGATTTTATTAGCCACAGATATTCACGGATGGACACCGATGATTTGCACCGTAGTGCAACGTCAAAATTCATTTAAACGGTTCTTGGAGGGACGCGCTCCGTCGCGTCTCCCGCTTCGCGGGACGGCCACGACGGAGCGTGACCCTCCAAATGAACTTTGACCGACCAGTAGAGGCGCGGAGGACGCGGAGGTCGGAATCATTTCTTCTCTGCGCTCTTTGCGCCTCTGCGGTGGGTAAAAATTATTTCTTCACGGCGTGTTGCCCAAATCCTATTCCGCGTTGTAGCTGCGCCCCGCTTCGCGGGGTGAAGCGCAGAATCAGAACGTTCATAGGGGAATCGGCCCTTCACCCCGCGAAGCGGGGCGCCGCGACACCCAAATACGGCCATACATTGTTTGGGCAACACGCCCATGAGGTGCGGTGCTGAGGGGTGGGTTTTGGTGTTCGGCGTTCAGGTTTGGGTGAAGGAGTTTTACACGAAAGCAGGCGATTGACACGAAGGATTTTCAGACATTCCCCATTTTGATTCAGAAGATTGACGCAGAGCGAGTTGGAGGGTCACGCTCCGTCGTGACCGTCCCGCGAAGCGGGAGACGCGACAGAGCGCGTCCCTCCAATTTGGGGAAT